>ENA-OYWK01000486-OYWK01000486.1-human-gut-metagenome-genome-assembly--contig:-NODE-486-length-22900-cov-8.196980_pt1 | contig 22900 bp, 15 predicted proteins | sample MGYA00244808_ERZ653392 | MGnify/ENA primary metagenome ERZ653392 (study PRJEB26926, sample SAMN06165125) | human gut metagenome | biome: ENVO:00009003; feature: ENVO:2100002; material: ENVO:00002003...
GCCCACTGATTAAGAGAGCAAGCCGCCGGTTCGTCTCAATTTATGGAAGTTTCGATTCACCGTCATTTTTAATCAAAACAACGTGATTTTTCACCCAGTAATTTCTGCATCCTTTGTCAGATTTTGCAACGATTTGCACCCTTTGCACGTTTTGAAACCGTGCAGAAACCGTGCACTTACTCTCCGACAAACAAAAATCACCCTATCCCCCACCGACTTGACGGCATTGGTTTGAGTGGCCGCACCGCAAGATCAGGCTCTTTATCAAGAGCCTTCCCCCTTCGCACAGACCTTGCCTTATTTCAAAGGTTCTCTTATGAAAAAGCGATCCTCGGTAAAGCGGATGCCCGTGGCAGGCATGATAATGCGGTTATTGCCTGTGGGCAGACACCCGAACAGGAAGTCCCTGTTTATCTTTCTTCTGCACTTTTCAGCGCACTTTTGCGGTATTGCAGAGGGCTTTGCCCGGTGGCTTTTGCAAAGCGGGTGGAAAAATTGCTGGCATCCCCAAAGCCTACCTTCTGTGCAATTTCGCTGACGCTGTGGTCGGTGAGGACAAGCAGTTCCTTTGCCTGTGTAATGCGGAAGTTGACGAGGTAATTATACGGTGTTGTGCCCATATACCGCCGGAACAGGCGCAGAAAATAGCTTTTGCTCATGTGCGCCTCTGCCAGCAGGTCGGCAAGGCAAAGTTCCTGCTGGTAATTTTTGCGCAGGGTCTCCGCTGCCTGCAAAATGACCTGCCGCGCGCTGGTGGTTTCGGCCTGTGCAAGAATGCTCTGTGCACATAAGGCAAGCATTTCGTGGAGAGCCAATCCGGTGTGCACCATGCTGTCCACGGTGCTGCGCTCCATCTGCCCTAAAAGTGTTTCAAACAATTCCTGCATCTTGACCTCGGTGAGCTGCACCGGGGTCAGTTTTTTGCCCGGCAGCAGCAGCGGCTCCATGGCGGCGACCCCTGCGCCGTCCAGATGCACCCAGTAATGGTGCCAGCAGCTTTGCCCCGGGGCGGTGCAGTAGCTTTGGGGGGTGCGGCAGTTCAGCAGCAGTGCCTGCCCGGTACGGAGCTCCACATGGCTTTCCCCCTGCTCGATGAGCCCTGCCCCACGGAGGGTGTAGAACAGCAGATAGCTTTCTTTATCGGTCCGGGCGGTGGAAAAATGCTGTTGGGCGTAAAACACTCCCGCCTCGGTGCAGTAATAGGGCTGTGCCAGCTCTGCTTCGCTGGGGGTAGTGCGTTTCCATACACTCTCCGGGGTCACATCCATGTTATAAGTCAACATTTTCCGGTTCCTCACTTTCTGTGTTCAGTATAGCGCACCGGTCTTTGCCGTGCAAGAGTAGACTTTTCACAAAGAATGCGTCACCTTTGCGGATGGAATTGCCCGCATCATACCGCTATACTGGTAGCAGTCAAAGCCATACAGGAGGCGCATTATGCAAAAAAATTATCTTGCCGTCGACATTGGTGCGTCCAGCGGGCGGCACATTGTGGGATGGATGGAGAACGGCGTTCTCCTCACCCAGGAAGTGTACCGTTTTCCCAATAGCGTCCGGCGGGTGGACGGTCATCTGGAATGGGACATCGACAGCCTGTTTGCCAACGTGAAGCAGGGCATCCGGGAGGCCTTTGCAAAGTACCCGGTCATTGAGAGCCTTTCCATCGACACCTGGGCGGTGGACTATGTGCTGCTGAAAAACGGCCAGCCCCTCTACCCTGTCTACGCCTACCGGGACGACCGGACGCAGGCAGTGATCCCCGAAGTCCACAGCATTCTGCCCTTTGCGCAGCTCTATGCACGCACCGGCATCCAGTTCCAGCCCTTCAACAGCATTTATCAGCTGTATGCCGACAAAAAAGCCGGGCGGCTGGCAGAGGCCGAAGACTTTTTGATGATCCCGGAATATCTGCTGTGGAAGCTCTGCGGCGTAAAGGCGCGAGAGTACACCAACGCCACCTCCACCGGCCTTGTGAATGCACAGACCGGGGAATACGACCCGGAGATTCTCAAGGCTCTGGGCCTACCGGAAACGATGTTTCCCAAGCTGACCGCACCCGGCACGGTGCTGGGTGCGCTGAAAGCGGACATTGCCACCGAAGTAGGCGGACAGACCAAGGTGGTGCTGTGCGCTACCCACGACACCGCCAGCGCCGTGGAGGGCATTCCCATGGAGCAGGGCGACGCGCCGTTTTTGTCCTCCGGCACATGGAGTCTGCTGGGGGTCAAGCTGGCAAAGCCCATCACCAGCCCGGATAGCTGCAAGGCAAACTTCACCAACGAGGGCGGCGTGGGGTACATCCGCTACCTGAAAAACATCATGGGGCTGTGGATCATCCAGTGTGTGCAAAAGCAGTTGGGCATCTCCTTTGCCGAGATGGTGGAGCTGGCCAAGGCCAGCACCTACACCCGCATTTTTGATGTGAACGCCGCCCGCTTCTCTGCCCCGCAGGATATGCGCGCGGAGATCAAGGCGGCTCTTGCCGAGACCGGCGAAGCCCCGGCCACGGACGCCGACCTTATCAACAGCATCTACCATTCGCTGGCCTACTGCTACGGGGAAGCCTTCCGGGAGCTGGAATCTCTCACCGGGCAGCACTGGGACAAGCTCTACATCGCAGGCGGTGGCGCAAAGAACGCTACCCTGAACGAGCTGACTGCCCACTACACCGAAAAACAGGTGGTGGCGCTGCCCATCGAGGCCACCGCTATCGGCAATTTGAAAATTCAGATGCAGATTTATCGCAAGTCAAGAAATTAGTGCAACATTCAAACAGCATATTTGCGATATGCAATTCAACGTTGTTGCTGTTGCATTAAAAAGTTGAATTGCTATAAGAAGGAGGAGCCCTATGAGTTACGCAGAAGCAAAAGCCCGCTACGCCGCCATTGGCGTGGACACCGAAGCTGCCATTGCCCGGTTAAAGACCGTGCCCATTTCTCTGCACTGCTGGCAGGGAGATGACGTCCGTGGCTTTGATACCGACCCCACCAAGCCCCTGACCGGCGGCATCCAGACCACCGGCAACTATCCCGGCCGTGCCCGCACCCCGGAGGAACTGATGGCAGATATGGACAAGGTGCTGTCCCTCTGCCCCGGCACCAAAAAGATCAACCTCCATGCCTCCTATGCCATTTTTGACGAGGAAAACCCGTGGGTAGACCGGGACAGGCTGGAGCCGAAGCACTTCAAAAAATGGGTGGATTTCTGCAAGGCAAGAGGGCTGGGCGCAGACTTCAACCCCACCTTTTTCTCCCACCCCAAGTGCGACCCGCTGACCCTTGCCAGCCCCAACGAGGAGACCCGGAAATTCTGGGTAGAGCACGGCAAGGCCTGCATCCGCATCAGTCAGTATCTGGCCGAGGAGCTGGGGCAGCCCTGCACCATGAACATCTGGACGGGCGACGGCTTTAAGGACGTACCAGCGGATCGCAAAGGCCCCCGCGACCGTTACAAGGCCAGCATCGACGAGATTCTGCGCGAGCCTTACGACTTCAAGCTAGTGAAGCCCTGCATCGAAAGCAAGGTGTTCGGCATCGGCGTGGAGGCTTACACCGTGGGCAGTGCCGAGTTTGCCCTGAGCTACGCCGCCTTCAACCGGGAAAAGTGCATTCCGCTGATGGATAACGGCCACTACCATCCCACCGAGGTGGTCAGCGACAAGATTCCTGCCTTGCTGGCCTTCTTCCCGGAGATCGCGCTCCACATCACCCGCCCCATCCGCTGGGACTCCGACCATGTGGTACTGTTCGACGATGAAACGAAGGAGATCTGCAAGGAGATCGTGCGCTGCGACGGTCTGGACGGCCGGGTGAACATTGCACTGGATTACTTTGATGCCTCCATCAACCGCATCTCCGCATGGACGGTAGGCTTCCGCAACGTGGAAAAGGCGCTGCTGTCTGCCCTGTGCACCCCGCATACGGTGCTGAAAGAGCTGCAGGACACCAATCAGTTTACCGAGCTGATGGTGCGGCAGGAGGAGCTGAAGACCCTGCCCTTTGGGGAAATTTGGGACGAATACTGCCGCCGAAACGGTGTGCCGGTGGACGGTGCATGGTTTGAGGAAGTAAAGAAATACGAGCAGAACGTGCTGAGCAAGCGCATTTGAATGAGAGAGGTTTTTGAAGATGGGTATTCTGGATATTGAAATTGTCAAAGGTTTTATGCGGATGTGCAACGATGGCTGGCTGCAGGGCTGGCACGAGCGCAACGGCGGCAACCTGACCTACCGCATGAAGGAAGAGGAAGTGGCACAGTGCCGTCCCTTCTTTGACGAGCAGCCCCGGGAGTGGGTGAACATGGGCGTGCAGGCGGATAATCTGGCAGGGGAGTATTTCATCACCACCGGCTCCGGCAAATTTTTCCGCAACGTGGAGCCGGACCCTGTTCACAGCATCGGCATCGTGGAAATCAACGACAAGGGCGACAGCTGGCGCATTGTCTGGGGCTTGGAGGACGGCGCAAAGCCTACCAGTGAGTTCCCCAGCCACTTTATGAACCATAGCGTCCGCAAGGCCGCCACCAATGGCGCAAACCGTGTCATCTACCACTGCCACGCCACCAACGTCATTGCCCTGACCTACATCCTGCCCCTGACCGACCGGGACTTCACCCGTGCCCTGTGGCAGAGCGCCACCGAGTGCCCGGTGGTGTTCCCGGAGGGCGTGGGCGTCTGCCCGTGGATGGTGCCCGGCGGGGCAGACATTGCCATGGCCACCAGCGAGCTGATGAAGCACTATCAGGCCGCTATCTGGGCACAGCACGGTCTGTTTGCCTCCGGCCCGGACTTTGACATCACCTTCGGTCTGGCCCACACCATTGAGAAGAGCGCCGAAATTTACGTCAAGGTGCTCTCCATGGGCGGCGGCATCATCCGGCAGACCATCACCGACGACGACCTCCGTGCCATTGCCCACGACTTTGGCGTGACCCTGAACGAGAAGTTCCTCAACTGAGCCATTCTCCCCCATTATTCTTCATCATAGCAGAACAGGCATCCTGCCCGATACCGCCAAACGGTACCGCAGGATGCCTGTTCTGCTTTATGTTTCCCGGAATTCCATGGGCGTTTTTCCGGTAACTTGTTGAAAGACTGCACTGAAATAATTGCGGGTGGCAAAGCCAAGCTGCTCGGAGATCTCCCGAACGCTGAGCGGTGTGCTTTTCAGCAAAACCTTTGCACGTTCCATCTTTGCAAACTTTACATAGTTCGTTACGCTCAGACCCGTCTCTTCCTTGAATTTGTGGGTGAGGTAATATTCCGTGTAGCCCACCAGGACAGCAAGATCCTCCGCTACGATCTTTTTGTCCAGATTCATCTCGATATAATCCACACACTTCTGGATCTGCATACTAAGGTTCGGGTTCGTCCGGTGCTTGTGGACACGCCGGATGAAGTCATCGTACATCATCATTGCAAGAGGGCTCAACTCATCCAGCGATTTTGCCGCTTCTGCGGTCTGAATGTAGCTGTCCCCCAGCGAATACGCCTCCTCCGGGGAAAGGCCCCCCTCAATGGCGGCACGGCACACCAGCGAGGTGAACACGATGATGGAAGTCTTGCTCTGGCGCAGAACATCGCTGCTCTGCACCGGTACACCCGCGCTCATGCTCATGCTGTTGGAAAGCGCCTGCTTGTAATTCAGATCTCCGGTGCGAACCATCTGCAACATTCCCTGCTCTGCCATCCAGATCTTATGCCGGTCGTGGGGAATTGCGGCGCTTTTCAGCCGCTCCTCCTGCGCTGTGCTGCTGTTCACACTGCTCAGCTCCAGCCGCTGCCCGGTCAGGCAGTAGTGCATCATCAGCAGGTAGCGGCTCATGATGGTGTTTTGCATGGTAGGGACTTTTTCAAGGGCTTCGTAAAGCTGGATCGTCCATGCCACACTGATCTCCAGCTTGCTGTAATATTTCAGCCCGGTCTCGATCCCGCGCATGGTCACGTCCTGATAAAACACCGGCCCGATGACCCAGATGCGCTTCAGCGCTCCTTCTTCCTTTTCAAAGGCTGCTCCCCACAAAAGGCCCAAAGCCGTCCCCAAGGTAACGGGCACATCGTCCCGGTTCCCATGCTCCAGCATCCGCTGCTTGCAGCCAAACAGTTCAAATGCGCTGGCAAGAAATGCCTCGTCCGGGCAGTTGCTCCACAAGAGTTTCCCCTGTGCATCATAGCGCCATGTATATACATTTCCGCCGCACTGGACAAGCTCGGAAAACAGCATCATATTCTGGAGAACATCCATGTGTAACCCCTCCGGCTCATTGATGAAAACAGTATATCATACTTTCGCCGTTTTTTCCACAGACGCCCGGAGTCCGTGCAGCAGGATGCCTGCAGAGATAGCCGCAGCGCCTACATCTGCCATCAGGTGTGCCGCCGCAATGCCCTGCACGCCGCCAAGCGCATTCATCAGGTACAGTAGCGGGATCAGCAGCAGGCCCTGCCGCAAAAGAGAGAGCACCACCGCACCGCTTGCCCTGCCCACGGATTGCAGCAGGTTGGTTGCCAGATAGGTCAGGCCGATCACCGGGCTGCCCAGAACGAGATAAGTCACCAGCTGCGTTCCCAGACGGAAAGCGCCTTCTTCCTTGATGAACATCCTGATCAGCGCATTGCGTCCGGCAAAGCTGGCTGCTCCGGCAAGAACGCCAAAGACAACAGTCAGCAGGATCAGATTCTTCAAAAGCTGCTTCAGGCGTTTCGCGTCGCCTGCGCCGTAGCTGTACGCCAGAAGCGGCTGGCAGCCCATACAGATTGCCATGGCGATCATGCTGATGACCATGGTCGTCTTGCCTGCCGCCGCCATGGCTGCGACCGCCGCTGTGCCGTGGGTCACCAGCAGCCGGTTGCTGAAGGAGGACGCAAACCCGGCCAGCAGGCTGCTGATGCCGTTGGGCAGACCAATGGCCAGCAGCTCGCCCAGCATCTGCGGCTTTTTCAGGGCAGGGCGAAAATCAACCGTCAGCACCGTGCCGTTCTTGACGATGTAGCGCAGATAGCAGGCAGTCGCCACAAGGTTGCCCAGCACACTGGCGGCAGCCGCACCGCTGACACCGAAGTTCAGCACCAGAATAAACAGCGGGTCAAAAATGCAGTTGACCAGCGTGCCCAGAAGATTACCGATCATGCCCTCTTTTACTGCACCCTCTGCACGCACCAGCATCGCCATGCTGTTGGACAGGATAAAAAACGGCGCACCCAGTGCCAGGACCTGAAGATACCGCTCCGCGTAGGGGAAGATCTCTGCATTGGAACCCAGCATTCCCAAAAGCGGCACTCTGCCCACCAGCAGACCGATGCTGACCAGAACGCCCAGAAAAAAGCTGGTCCAGAAGCAGAGCGAGGAGCAGATCTTGCCCTGCTCGATCTCACCCGCGCCAAAGCAGCGTGCAATGACGGCACTGCTGCCTGCGCCAAGCATCGTTGCCACCGCCGCAAGGATCGAAAACACCGGTCCCACAACGGAGACCGCCGCCACCTGTGCAGTATCGCCCAGACAGCCCACAAAAAACATATCCGCCATGTTGTACAGCACCATGACAAGGATAATGATGATGGAGGGCACTGCCATGGAAAAAATGGACTTCCAGACAGAGCCGGTACGGAAAAGTGCTTCGTTTTTCATGATCTCCTCCCAAAAATCAACCGCACGCAGGCAGAACGGAAGCCCCTGTCAAGGGGCTTTCAGAGCGGTTTCGGTCACAGGTTATCCAGCGCATCCAGCAGTGCTTTCAGCGCCGTTTCCGGCAGACCCAGCATGGAGCCGATCTTGCCAAAGGTCATTCCGTAGGCGGCTTTTGCCTGCTGATTGTCAGCAAAGCCGGGCAGGTACTGCTCCACAACGGCTTTTGCGGACTCGTTTTCCATCAGGGCTGCAATGGTGCTCTGGCTGTTCAGCTTGCCGTCGGTCAAAATTTCCGGGTGCTTCCAGCTGCTGACGCTCTGGTGCCCGGCAGACAGTGCACCGTCCACAGGGATGGCTGCACCGGTGATGTACCGTGCCATACCGCTGGCAAGGAAAAGTGCCAGTGCGGCGCACTCCTCCGGGTCGCCCATCCGCTTTGCCGGGCAGTCGGATGCAAAAAAGTCCATGGCCGCAGCCGGTGCATCACCGAAGATGCTGGTCTTGGTGTAACCGGGGCAGATGGCGTTGACGGTGACACCGTATTCCGCGTAATCCAGTGCCGCTGCACGGGTCATGCCCACCACGCCGAATTTGGTGGCGCTGTACAGTGCCTGTCCGCGCTGGGGTACAAGACCCCCGCCACCGATGCCACATTGATGAGGAAGCCGCCCTCGCTGTGGCTCTTGAGGATGGCTTCTGCGCCGTACTTCATTCCGGCAAAGACGCCCTCGCTGTTCAGGGAGAAGATCTTCTCGTAATCCTCTACCTCATACTCATGCAGCGGTGTGCCGCCCATGCCGATGCCTGCGTTGCTGACAACGCCATCCAGCTTACCGTAGTGTGCCACCGTCTTGTCCACCAGTTCCTTGATGGCAGAAGCCTTGCTGCAATCGGTCTGGAGAAAAATGGCATCGCCGCCCTTGGCGCAGATGCCGTCTGCCACAGCCTGCCCCTGCTCTGCGCTGCGGGCTGCACAAACCACCTTCATCCCATTTTCGCCGAAGCACTCGGCAATGGCGCGGCCGATGCCGCGGCTTGCGCCGGTGACGATAGCAACTTTATCTCTGACACTGTTGAAATTCATCATTTTCATAAAGCATCCTCCATTTTTTATTTTTCGTATTCACGAACTAGATTTGCAACTCTTAGTTGCTTATCCATCTCTATGGTGTTATAATAGCACTATGCCGCAGGGGCTGCAATCAGCAGTTTCCGGCGTGTCCGGTGTTTAAGCAACGGATCACGTTCCAAGCGTTGGTTAAGCATCCTTTACAAAATACATTGACGGAGGAATTGTATGGATATCCGGGTCAAAAAAACGAAGCGTGCCATTCAGAAAACGTTTATCGACTTGCTGCGGGAGAAGCCCATTGAAAAGATCACGGTCAAGGAAATTGCCGAACGCGCCGAGATCAACAAAACGACCTTTTATTCCCACTATGAAACGCTGGATGCACTCACCGCCGAAATGGAGCGGCAGACAGTCCAGCTCGTCTGCGACAATATGCGCGGCGCACAGCAGCTGCTGGATGAACCGGAGGCCTTTGTGCAGGAAATGTTTGCTGCTCTCCAGCAGGCAACGGATTACCTCGGTGTGGTTCCGGTATCCGCGATGAACCGCTTTACGCAGCATTTGCGGGATGCCATTCTGGAAAAAATCAAAGGTGACAATATCGAGCCGTCCCAATATGAAAATGTCGGTGCCATCCTGATTTTTGTAATGAACGGTCTTTCCGGGCTTTTGAACACCGACGCCAAACTGGCGCAAAAGCACATCAACGTAATTGCCGCCGTGGTTGCAAATGGTGTCCATGGTCTGCATCTTTCCCACTGAACCAAAACAGGCTGCGAGAAGCATCTTCCGCAGCCTGTTTTTTGCTATTGCAGCTTATTTTTCTGCGTAACTGCCCAGCACCCCAAGGCTAGGCTTTGCGGTCCGCTCCATGGTTTCACGGTTCACGGCGATCAGGCCGAACTGCATGGCGTAGCCCTTCTGCCACTCAAAGTTGTCCATCAGGCTCCAGTAGAAGTAGCCCTTCACCGGGATGCCGTCGGCGATGCAGTGCTGCACGCCGTCCAGTGCCTGCCGGATAAACGCCACACGACGGGCATCCTCGGCGGTGGCAATGCCGTTTTCGGTGACGATGAGATCGCCCTTGAATGCTTCTGCCACTTTACGGATGACGTGCTCCAGTGCCTGCGGGTAGACCTCGTAATCCATCTGGGTCAGCTCTGCGCCCTCCGGTGCCGGAAGCTGCCCCTGCGGGCCATAAAGAGTGCGGGTGTAGTTCTGCACCCCAAGGAAATCGTCCTCTTTAATGTAGGGCAGGTAGTGGGTAAACTCCTCCTGCCATGCGGCCTCGGCAAAGGCTTCGCCGCCGGGCTGTGCCTGCAAGTCGTGGAGCGAGAGGGTCAGGCCCACCTTGACTTCCGGGCAGATGGCCTTGATGGCATCCCGTGCGGCGGCATGGGCGCGCAGCACCAGCAGGTCACCCTCCGGGGTGCGCTCGCTGACAAAGATCTGGGGCTGGGGTGTGCCGAACACCTGTGCGTTTTCCATGGCGGCAAACTTCATGTTTTCCATCATCTTCTGGAAGTTCATGCCCACCTGCACCGTGCCCTCCGCAGACTTTCCGGCTGCTGCGGCATTTTTCGCAGCCTGTTCTGCCATCAGGCGGAACCGCTTGGAGATGGCGGCCAGCTGCAGGCCCATATTGGCTTCGTTGATGGTGCAGACATAGCGCAGCTCGCTGCCCAGCTGCTCCATCACATAGGTCACATATTTTTTGAAGTCCTCGACCGTGGATTCTGCTTCCCAGCCGCCCTTGCAGATGAGCCATTTCGGGCTGGTAAAGTGCAGCAGGGTGGCGATGGGCTCTACGCCCTGCGCCTTGCAGCAGGCGATGACCTTGCGGTAATGTTCGATGGCTTCCGGATCAAATTTGCCTTCCTCCGGCTCCACCCGTGCCCACTCGATGGAAAAGCGGTAGGCGTTCAGCCCGGCATCGGCCAGGAGTTTGATGTCCTCTTCGTACCGATGATAATGGTCGCAGGCAATGCCGCTGGGCTCTGTAAAGCTGGAATGGGGCAGCTGCTCCTGTGCCCAGTAGTCGCTGTTAGTATTGTTACCCTCTACCTGATGGGCTGCTGTTGCAGCACCGATGAAAAAGCCTTTTTCAAATTTCTGCATGATGGTTCTCCTTTTATCCAGAAGCAGTGTTTTCTCTTGTGCCTATTGTAACAGGTCTGTGCGGCGCAAAAAGGATAATTTTTCACGTTATTGGTAGATTTTTCGTTGAGCGAGTATAACTGCACGAATTTTTATCCTCAATCCAAGTTTTTCATCCTGCAGTATCTGTTGCATTCTGTTATTCTGGTGTCAGGAAAAGCGGAAACCGGTTCACACAAAAAGGAGGAAAATCATTATGTTCCAAAAGAAACCCAGCGCCAGTGAGGTAGACGGTGTCCAGTACCGCCGTGCAAAGCTCTGGCAGATCATCTGTTATGCCTGCAACGCCTTTGTGGGTATGAGCGTCTACTCTCTGATCGGTATGGCCAGTTATTCGGCCAGCATCGGCTACGGCATCACCACCGCAACCGTGGGTCTCATCCTGATGCTGGCCCGCATTCTGGACGGCTTTACCGACCCGATGCTGGCCTTTGTTTACGACCGCGTCAACACCCGTTTCGGCAAGCTGCGCGTTCTGCTGATCAGCGGCTACCTGATCGAAGCAGTCGGCCTGCTGTGCATGTTCAACCTGTGCTCCAGCAAGGGCTTCGGCCTGCCGGTGTTTGCCCTGACCTACATTATTTACATCATCGGCTACACCGTCACCAACATGACCGCCCAGACCCTGCCTGCCATCATGACCAACGATCCCCGGCAGCGTCCCACCATCGGGGTCTGGTCCACTGCCCTGAACTACGCCGTGCCCATGGGCATGAGCATGCTGATCTACACCGTCATCCTGCCCAAGTGCGGCGGCACCTTCAATCAGGACTTCCTCAGCACCGTCTGCACCATCGTCCTGATCATTGCCGGCATCGGCACCCTGATCGTCTGCGCCGGTATCTCTGCCTACGATAAGCCCGAAAACTTTGAGGGCACCAACAAAAAACACGAGCCGCTGAAAACTGCGGATATTCTTGAGGTGCTCAAGCACAACAAGCCCCTGCAGTGCTACATCGCCTCCAACGCTTCCGACAAGCTGGCACAGCAGGTGGGCAGCCAGGCCATCATCAACACCATGCTGAACGGCATCCTGATCGGCAACATGGGTCTTGCCACCACCCTTGGCGTGATCAGCATGGTGCCTTCTATCTTCTTTGCAGCCTTCGGCGCAAAATATGTGGGCAAAAAGGGCAGCAAGAAGGGCATCGTGACCTGGACCTGCATCAGCATGGCCATCACCTCTGTGCTGATCCTGTTCTTCATCTTCACAGATACCCGTCAGATCGGCGTGATGGGCAGTTGGAACATGATCGTTTACGTGCTGCTGACCCTGCTGCAAAACGGCTCCAATATGTGCATCACCACCTCCAACACCTCTTATATGGCTGACACCATCGACTACGAGCTGGACCGCAGCGGCCGTTACATCCCGGCTGTGGTCTCCGGCACTTACAGCCTGATCGACAAACTCATCACCTCGGTGGCTGCTGTCATCGCCACCGGTGCCGTGGCTATTCTGGGCTACACCACCACGATGCCCCAGCCCACGGATGCCTACACCTCCGGCATCTTCTGGATGACCCTTGCCATCAAGTACGGTCTGCCGATGCTGGGCTGGCTCATTACCCTGATGGCCATGCTGGGCTGTCCCCTGACCAAGGAGGAAATGGTCAACGTCCAGAAGCGCATCGCAGATAAGAAAGACGCCCTTCGTCATGAAGTGATTGCAGAACACATGCAGTAACACCCCGCAAAAACCGAAAGGGCTCATACGCTCTTTCGGTTTTTGCTGATTCTATCCATTTTTCATAAAGGAGTTTTTACCATGAGCAAGACCATCCTGCTGAATCATAGCAATTGGCATTTTACCAAGGAGAACCCCGGCATCCCCACCGCCGTGATGGGCGAGGCCATTACCCTGCCCCACACATGGAACGCCGTGGACGGTCAGGACGGCGGCAACGATTACTACCGCGGCACCTGCTGGTATACGCTGGCTCTGGCAAAGCCCGCCATCCCGGCAGGCGGCAAAGCAATTTTGCAGTTGGACGGTGCCGCTATGACCGCTGTAGTCTACCTGAACGGCGAAAAGCTGGCCGAGCACAAGGGCGGCTATTCTACCTTTCGGGTTGACCTGACCGAACATCTCAAAGAGGAAAATCTGCTGGCGATCAGCGTGGACAACAGCGACAACGACACCGTGTACCCCCAGAAGGCAGACTTCACCTTCTACGGCGGCATTTACCGCGATGTAACTCTGCACATCGTTCCGGCAGAGCATTTCGCTTTGCCCGCAAACGGCGCACCGGCTCTGAAGGTGACCCCCATCGTCACCGACCTTGCCGCTAAGACCGCCGAAGTCACTGTGGAAGCCGCCGTGGTGGGTGCACAGAGCGTTACCTTTGCGCTGGAAGGCCAGAGCATCACCGCTCCGGCGGAAAACGGCACTGCAAAGGCTGTTTTCACCCTGGACAATGCCCGCCTGTGGGATGGCGTGGACGATCCCTTCCTTTACACCGTCTCTGCCAAGCTGGACAACGGTGAAGAGACTTCTGCCCGCTTCGGCTGCCGGAAGTTTGAGTTTGACCCCCAGAAGGGCTTCATCCTGAACGGCCGCAGCTATCCGCTGCGCGGTGTTTCCCGCCATCAGGACCGCAAGGGGGCCGGCATTGCCCTGACAAACGAAATGATGGAGGAGGACATTTCCATCATTCTGGAAATGGGTGCCAACACCATCCGGCTGGCGCACTACCAGCACGCACAGTATTTCTACGACCTGTGCGATGAAAAGGGCCTTGTCATCTGGGCAGAGATTCCCTACATCACCATGCACATGACCAACGGCCGTGCCAACACCCTGACCCAGATGGAAGAGCTGATCGTCCAGAACTACAACCACCCCTGCATTGCCGTTTGGGGCCTGTCCAACGAGATTACCGCCGCATCCGCTGTCAATGAAGATCTGCTGGAAAACCACCGTCTGCTGAACGAGCTGGCCCACAAGCTGGACCCCACCCGGAAGACCACCATGGCAAATGTGTTCATGCTGGAGACCACCAGCCCCATTCTGGAGATCCCGGACGTGAACAGCTACAACCTCTATTTTGGCTGGTATCTGGGCGAACTGGAGCAGAACGACGAGTTCTTTGACAAATACCACGCCGATTACCCCGACCGCTGCATCGGCTTTTCGGAGTATGGCGCAGATGCTAACCCCCAGTATCAGAGCAGCCACCCGGAAAAGGGCGACTACACCGAGAGTTACCAGTGCATTTACCATGAGCATATCGCAAAGATGATTGCCGACCGTCCTTGGCTGTGGGCGACCCATGTGTGGAATATGTTTGATTTTGCCGCCGATGGCCGCGATGAGGGCGGCAAGCACGGCGAGAACCAGAAGGGACTTGTCACCTTTGACCGCAAGCTGAAAAAAGACCCCTTCTATCTCTACAAGGCCTATTGGAGCAAGGAGCCGTTCGTGCACCTGTGCGGCAGCCGCTATGTGGACCGCGCCGAGGATGTGACCGAGATCAAGGTCTACTCCAATCTGCCGGAGGTCTCGCTGTACAAGGACGGTCAGCTGGTGGAGACCAAGCAGGGCGACAAGGTGTTCGCCTTCCAGCTGCCCATCACCGGCAAGCACAGCATTGAGGCACGCTCCGGCGAGCACAGCAGCGTGATCCTGGTGAACAAGGTGGACGCCCTCAACCCGGATTACGCCATGGACAACCGCAAGAACGTGACCAACTGGTTTGACGGCGAGCTGGACAAAAGCTGCTGGTCGGTGAAGGACAACATGGCTGCCGCCATGGCAGACCCGAAAGCTGGCCCTATCCTGAAGCAGATTTCTGATAAAGCCGCCGCCGCCCGCGGAGATGTTGCCGCTGCCGTGAAAGACAACCCGGCTCTGGTGGCCATGATGGAGCGTGCCATGCAGCGGATGACCATTGAATCCATGCTGATGCAGGCGGGTGCTTCGGAGGAGGACATCAAGCAACTGAACCGTGTATTGCAGGGCATTTCTAAGGAGTGATCTTTGATGAAAACAACCTATTGTAATCCTCTTGATCTGGGCTACCGTTACCAGCACATGAAGGAAGGCCCGCGCACAGCGGGTTTCCGGGAGGGCGCAGACCCGACGCTGGTTTATTTCAAGGGCAAATATTATCTGTTCGTTTCCATGTCGGCAGGTTTCTGGTATTCGGACGACCTGCTGAACTGGGAGTTCCATGCAGACCCCGGCCTGCTGATCTATGACTACGCACCGGATGTGCGGCAGGTGGGCAATTACCTCTACTTCTGCGCCAGCCGCAAGGGGCGCAACTGCCCCATTTTGCGCACCGCTGACCCCCTGACTGAGCCGTTTACCGAAGTGTCTGCCCCCTTTGCCTTCTGGGACCCGGATCTGTTCTGCGATGACGATGGCCGGGTGTACTTCTACTGGGGCTGCTCCAACATCTCCCCCATCTACGGGGTGGAGCTGAACCCGGACACCATGACCCCCATCGGTGAAAAGCAGGAGCTGATCTTCGGCAATGAAACTACCCTTGGCTACGAACGCCCCGGCAACAACGGCATTGTGGACCGGGAAGCCAGCGTGCTGTACCAGTCCATGAAGCAGTTCTATGACCCCAAAACCGGCAAGCTGAATCTGCCGCCGCAGATGGCAAACATCCCCGGCCTGAGTGCCGAAAGTCTGACTGCCATGTTCAACGCCATCGGCAAACCCTACATTGAGGGTGCCTTTATGACAAAGCATAACGGCCTCTATTACCTACAATACGCCTGCCCCGGCACCCAATACAACACTTACGCCGATGGTGTATACACCTCCCATTCTCCGCTGGGCCCCTTTGTGCGGCAGGCATCCAACCCGTTCTCTGCAAAGCCCGGCGGATTCATCACTGGCGCAGGCCACGGCAGTACCATTGCCGACCGCTATGGCAACTGGTGGCACGCCTCCACCATGCGTATTTCCGTCAACTATGACTTTGAGCGCCGGGTGGGGCTGTTCCCTGCCGGGTTCGACAAGGACGGGGTTCTCTACTGCAACCAGAACTTTGCCGATTACCCACACTGCATCCCGTCTGGAAAATTCGATGCCGCCAGCCAGCAGCCGGAATGGATGCTGCTGAGCTACAAAAAGCCGGTCACGGCTTCCAGCACCGCAGAAAACAGCAGTCCGGAGCTGGCAGTCAACGAGGACTGCCGCAGCTGGTGGAGTGCCGCCAGCGCAGAACCGGGCCAATGGCTGTGTGTTGATTTGGGAAAGGACAGCGATGTCCGCGCCATTCAGGTAAACATGGCGGACGAGAAGCTGGTAGTGGATTTCCCGGCGGACAGCTACGGCGACGACCGCAAGACCCGCCACATCGAGACCCGCCCGCAGATCTCTCATTACACGGTGGAGACCAGTGTGAACGGCGCAGACTGGACGACCCGCGAAACGGTTGCCCGGGAATGCTCCAACGGCTACTACGAATATGCCGACGGCATCCGCGCTCGGTACGTCCGGGTCACTGGCGGCGAACTGCCCTACGGACAGGCGCTGCGCATCAGCGGCCTGCGGGTGTTCGGCAACGGCGAGGGCCCGAAGCCCGCACAGGCCGAAGCCGCCGGGGCTCGCGTAGATGCACTGGATGCAAAGATCACTTGGCAGCACATCGAAAACGCGCAGGGCTGCAATGTCCGCTACGGCGTTGCGCCCGATAAGCTCTATCTGAGCTGGCTGGTGTACGATGCAGACGAAGTGACCCTTTCCACCCTGACCGCCGGGCAGGAATACTACGTCTGCGTGGACAGCTTTAACGAAAACGGCATCACGCCGGGTAAGATTTTCAAACTGGAGGGGTAAACCATGCCCATCAAAGCCGTGCAGCAATTTATGCTGGGCACTGTACTGAGCAACGAGCAGCAGGCAAAAGAGACCCTTGCTGCCATGAAAGCCGCCGGGTACGACGGCATTGAACTGTGTGGATTTATGATCCACCCCATCGGCTTTGTGGTAAAGCTGCTGACCAAAGCCGCCGGGATGCCGGTGGGCAAGGGCGGCAACTTGGACTGGCACAAGCTGGTGCAGGAAGCCGGTCTGAAGGTGGTCAGCCTGCACACCGACCTTGGCTCTCTGGAGCGGGATGCTCACGCTGTGGCCGAGGAAGCCAAGAGCTTCGGCACACAGTATGTGGTCATTACCGGAATGTACCGGTTTGATTACGGCGATGAAGCCGTTATGCACCAGCTTGCGCAGCGGCTGAACAAAGCCGGCGAGACTCTGACAGCCGAGGGCATCCACCTGCTCTACCACAACCACAACTGCGAGCTGCGGCATGTGAACGCAGAAAAGCGCGCCTACGACATCCTCTTAGAAGAGACCGACCCTGCCTTTGTCAACTTTGAGTTTGACAGCTACTGGTTCACCGAGGGCGGTGCAAACGCCTTGGCATGGATGCAGCGGCTCGGCTCCCGCATGAAGTTATGGCACATCAACGACCGGGGCGCCCGCATCACCGGCAGCGCCATCACGCCCATCCTGAAAACCGACAGCATGGAGCTGGGCACCGGCAATATGGACCTTGACAGCCTGATGGCACAGGCCCTTGCCATGGATGTGGATGCTGTCATTCTGGAAAGCCACCGCAACTGGGTGGACAACTCCCCCGTCAAGAGCTTCCAGCTCAGTGCAAAATACCTTGCGCAAAAATTCTGATCTGCCATTTCCTCATTTTCTTCTTCATTACCCCCATAAAAGCAATGCCCCGCACCGGTTACTCCTTCCGGTGCGGGGCGTTGTGTTTTGCGGGGAATCTTTTTGCGTTACAGGGTGTGGGTGCCCGGCTGCAAGGTCAGGCTTCTGCCATCCGGGAGGGTGACTTCTGCTGTCAGATTACAGGGCACGGTGATGGTGTAGGTCACGGCATCGCCTGCATACTGCCAGCCGCTTTCAATGCGCCCCACCGGGGAATCGTACACTGCTTTTGCCCATCCCAGAGCCGGGTTCGGGGTGGGGGCGATGGTCAGGGTCTCCCCTGCCAGATGGATGCCGCACACGCCGCCGAACAGCCAGCCGCAGATGGCGCCGTAGGAATAATGGTTCAGGGATTCGCTGGGGTGGCCGTTTGCATCAATGCCCGTCCATGTTTCCCATACGGTGGTAGCGCCCTGTTTGACCTCATAGAGCCAGCTGGGTGCGGTGTCCTGTAACAGCAGCTTGTAAGCGGTGTCGGCATAGCCGTACCTTGCCAGCACCTCGCAGAGGAAGGGCGTGGACAGGAAGCCGGTGTTCAGGTGGTAGCCGTTTTCCACCACCATCCGGTTCAGGGTATCCGCAGCAGTTTGGCTCTCCTCCTCGCCCAGCAGCGCAAAGGCAATGGCGCGGACGTATTCACACTGGCGGTCAGAAGTAATTTTCCCGTTATCCGTAAAGGCGGCGCGGTATGCCTTGACCGCCTTTTCTGCGGTGTCGCGGTACTGCGCTGCGTCCTCTGCCTTGCCCAGCGCCTGCGCAATTTCTGCCAGAAGCCGCCCGGAATAAGCCAGATACGCCGTACCCACGCTCTTGCGCGGGTTCATCATGGCCTGCATGGGGGTAATGCCCGGCTCGCACCACTCGCCGTAGTCCAAGCCGTTCAGCACCGTGTACTTGGCGTATGCCCCGGTCTGCTGCTCCTGGGTGGTCTGCTGGGCACGACCCAGCAGAAACGCATACCACTTTTGCATCATCTCGTAGTTATCTGCAAGGATTTTGCGGTCGCCAGTGCGCTTATAAAGGGCGTAGGGCACCAGAATGGCAGCATCGCCCCAGCCCGCCGACATACAGAGCATGGGGGTCATGTAGCCGGGGCGGCTGGTGGGCGGCGCAATGTTTGCCATGCGTCCATCCGGGTACTGGTTCAGGCGGCATTCTGCCAGCCATTTTTCCACCACCGGGTAGCAATCCATCAAAGTCAGACCGGTCTCGATGAACACGCCCATATCGCCGGTCCAACCGGCGCGCTCGCGGGTGGGGCAGTCGGTGGGGATATCGCAGAAGTTGCCTTTCTGGCTCCACACACTGTTTTGCACCAGCTGGTTCACATCGGCATTGCCGCATCCAAAGCTGCCGGTGACCGGCATTTCCGAATAGACGGCGTGGGCGGTAAACTCCGCCTCGGTCAGGTCGATGTCCGTTTCCACCTTTGCATACCGGAAGCCCATAATGGTAAAGCTGGGCTTGTAGTGGTTCTCGCCCTCTTTGCAGACGAGTTCCAGCAGCTGTGCCGTGCCGCCCTCCTTGTGGCGGTTGCGGTCCTGAAAGTTCTCCTGCGTAAAGTTGCCGTTCTCGTCCAGTGCTTCGCCGCACAGCAGCTTGATTTTCTGCCCGGCGTGGGCGGTCAGCTGCATCTCCACGTAGCCAGCCATGTTCTGCCCAAAGTCCAGCACGGTCTCGCCGCCAGGGGTGCGCAGCAGCCTGCCCGCAAAGGCTTCCTGCTCCCGGATGGGCACGGTGTTCATGCCGGTGATGGGCAGGGTGTTCGGCTCGGTCTTGACGCCATGCCAACCGGAAAGTTCCCCTTCCAGCCGGGCATCGTACACCTCGCCCTGCTGCAGATCGTTCTGGCAGATGGGACCCTGCTGGGTGGCCTCCATACTGCTGTCCGAAACACAGACCGCCTTGCCGTCCACTTCCAGCTGGAACAGGACAGCCAGTTCGCTGCCGAACAGGTCACGGTCACCATCCACACCGGAGGTGCTGCGGTACCAGCCGTCGCCCAATGCGATAAGCAGTTCATTTTCACCGTCACGGACAAGCGCGGTCACATCGTAGGTCTGTGCCCCAAGGTGCTTATCCGCAGTAAAGCTGCCGGGGGCAAGCACCATGTCGCCGACCCGCTTGCCGTTCAGCCATGCCGCATACAGCCCCCTGGCAGTAATGTACAGCCGCTTGCCTTCTCCCGCCGGGGCGGTGAACGTTTTGCGCAGATAGCTTGCCGGGCGGTGGGGCTGATAAGGCTGCGCCTGCCCCTTGCCGGAGGCTTCCAGCGCCGCCTGCTTCTGCTCCCAGTTGGGCTTTGCAAAGGCGTTGATGGCATCGGTGCAGTCGATGTCCGGCTCTTCTGTTTCCGGGCAGACCCACACGCCCTGCCAATCCGACTGCGCAAGACCCGTTTCAAACTCAGCTTCGCTCCATGCGCCGGGCTGATCGTTTTCATCCCACAGGCGGATGCGCCACTGTCCCTGCGTCTTGGGCGGTACAGCGGCGGGCGTTTCGGTGTGCATCCCACTGCCCAAAACCTTTCCGCTCGTCCACAGCGTTCCGGCTCCGGCGGTCACTTCAATTTCGTAGGCAGTCTGGCGCACACCTCCGGCGCACTGCCACGACAAAAACAGCGTCCCGGCATCCATGCCGAGCGGCGCAGAAAGATGGTTCGTTTTCAGATTTGTTGCTTGCATCATCTACATCTCCTTTTTCCGGTTGATCTCTGCTCTTATTATAAAGGGAATCCCACGGAGTATGGGTGCGAAAATTTGTGTTGTCGGTCAAAAAGTCGTGTCATTTATTATAATCCAAAAATTTCATCTTACTTCACGACTTTTCATCCGTACTGTCTCCGGTTTTCCTGTTATACTTTGAGCAAGAAAACCAGAGGGCTGCGGACTGCCCTCAAACGAAAGGAAGGCATTACAGAATGGACATTGAAAAGATCCTCCAGCAGATGACACTGGAGGAAAAAGCAGACTTCTGCTCCGGTTCGGATTTCTGGCATACACAGCCGGTGGAGCGGCTCGGTGTGCCTGCCGTGATGATGAGCGACGGCCCCAGCGGTCTGCGCAAACAGGACGAGCAGGGCGACCATCTGGGCATCAACGAAAGCATCCCTGCGGTCTGTTTCCCGTCCAGTGCGGCGGTGGCTTCCAGCTTTGACACCGCTCTGGCAGAAAAGCTGGGCGAAACGCTGGGCAACGAGTGCCGCGCCGAGAATCTGGCCCTGCTGCTTGGCCCCGGTCTGAACATCAAGCGCAGCCCGCTGTGCGGACGTAACTTTGAGTATTTCAGCGAAGACCCCTATCTCAGCGGTGAGATGGGCGCGGCACTGGTCAACGGCATCCAGAGCAATGGTGTGGGCAGCTGCATCAAGCATTTTGCCGCCAACAATCAGGAGACCGACCGGATGGTCAGCGACAGCGTGATGGACGAGCGCACCCTGCACGAGATCTATCTTCCCGCCTTTGAAACGGTGGTCAAAAAGGCAAAGCCGCTGGGCGTGATGGCCGCCTACAACAAGCTCAACGGCACCCACTGCTCGGAGAACAAGGAACTGCTGACCGACATCCTGCGCAAACGCTGGGGCTATGAGGGCATGGTGGTGACCGACTGGGGCGCAGTAAAAGACCGCGCCAAGGGCATCGCCGCCGGACAGGATCTGGAAATGCCCGGCGGAAGCGGCCGCGGCACAAACTCGATCCTTTCTGCCATCAAGGCAGGAACGCTCTCGGAGGAGGAGTTGAACGCTGCCGTCCGCAACCTGCTGCGGTTCGTGGATTCTGTGACCAAAACTGAAAACGCGAGCGCCGTATTTGACCGGGACGCAGACTACCGGATGGCAGTTTCTGTTGCAGAGAACTCTGCGGTTCTGCTGAAGAACGAAAAGGGCGTACTTCCTCTGGCAAAGGGCTGCAAGGCGGTGTTCCTTGGCGAATTTGCGCAGCACCCCCGGTATCAGGGCGGCGGCAGCAGCCATGTCAACAGTGCGAAGGTCAGCTGTGCGCTGGAGCACGCCCCCGGTGTGGCCTATGCACAGGGCTACCGCACCGATGAGGATACCGTGGATCCTGCGCTGGAACAGGCCGCGGTGGCCGCTGCCGTAGACGCAGATGTCGCCGTGATCTTTGCCGGACTCCCGGAGCGGTACGAGAGCGAAGGCTACGACCGCACCACCCTTGCCATGCCGGAAAATCAGAATCACCTCATCGCCGCAGTCGCTGCGGTACAGCCGAATACTGTGGTCGTCCTGCACAACGGTTCTTCCGTGGAAATGCCGTGGCTCAACGATGTCCCAGCGGTTCTGGAGCTGTATCTTGCCGGTGACGGTGCCGGAGAAGCAGCCGTGGATCTCCTGTACGGAGCCGTCAACCCCAGCGGCAAGCTGGCAGAGACCTTCCCCCGGAAGCTGAGCGACACCCCGGCTTATCTTTCCTTCCCCGGCGAGCGGGAGACCAGCGTTTACACCGAGGGCGTATTTGTCGGCTACCGCTACTACGACACGAAGGAGGCGGACGTTCTGTTCCCCTTCGGTCACGGCCTGTCCTACACGACCTTTGCATACAGCGATCTCCGGCTGAGCCACAGCATCGTCCGCGAGGGCGAAGACGTGCAGGTTACCGTCACGGTAACGAATACCGGTGCCGTCTCCGGCAAGGAAACCGTGCAGCTCTATGTAACCCCGCCCAAGGGTGAGCGTCACCGCCCGGTCCGGGAGCTGAAGGGTTTTGCCAAGGTATCCCTGCAGCCCGGTGAGAGTAAAGATGTGCAGTTCACGCTGGACAAGCGCAGCCTTGCCTATTATGAGCCGGAGCTGCATGATTTCTATGCAGAAAGCGGCACTTACCAGATCTGCGTTGGTGCATCCAGCCGGGATCTGCGCCTGACCGGTTCGCTGGAATGGCAGGCAGCGCAGCCGCTGCCGGTACACTTTACCGCAGCCTCCACCCTGAAGCAGGTCATAACCCACCCGGTCGGTGCTGCGATCATCGGGCCGATCCTGCAGCGCATGGCCTCCGCCGCAGGCGGCGCGACCGGGAAAAAGGACGATGACGCTTCCTCGCTGTCCATGATGATGGGAATCCAGCTGAACACGCTGATCGATTTCCACGTTCTGACCGAGGAGCAGCTGAACGGCATCCTGGGCCAGATCAATCAGGCGTAAGGCAGGGATTGCAGGATAAAATAAGTCCTACTCTCTCCACTTTACTGGCATAAATCTCTCAAAACCCTCTTGACGAATTCTACATACGGTGGTATTTTTCTTGTAAATTCCACCGTTCTTGTGGATTGGTTTAGAATAATCTACAAGATGTGGTCGTGTTCATTTTGAACACAGCCACAGAAAGTGGTTGGTTATCA
>ENA-OYWK01000516-OYWK01000516.1-human-gut-metagenome-genome-assembly--contig:-NODE-516-length-21811-cov-6.323451_pt1 | contig 21811 bp, 17 predicted proteins | sample MGYA00244808_ERZ653392 | MGnify/ENA primary metagenome ERZ653392 (study PRJEB26926, sample SAMN06165125) | human gut metagenome | biome: ENVO:00009003; feature: ENVO:2100002; material: ENVO:00002003...
CATTTGTATCTGGTGCTATGCAGAAATAAGTAAATTCGCCTGAGTCTGCATCGTCACTTTTAAATTCGTATAACCCACGTACTTCTTCTATTCCAACATAATGATATGTATGGGAAAAGATTTCTTTTCCTTCTGAATCATATCCCTTGATCACTGAATCAGAACCATCAAATTCCAGCTTATTTACACCTTCTTTAAAAGAGCAGTCATAAACACAATCGCCATCTTTGTATGCTTCTACTGCTTCTTCTCCATAAATTGTTCCTGAAACCATGGATGCTAACTTATCATATGCTGCCTCCGCATTTTCCTCACCAACCAACTCTGTACAATCATCAATCCAGATCTGCTGATATTTTTCATCCTGTACCTTTTTGCAAGCTGATGTACCATATAACTCAATACTGGCAAAAGAATCTGATGATTTTAATTCTATATTCTTATCGGGTTTGGACTTCAATATATTTTCAGCAAGCTCATAAGCATTTTTCATAACTATTTTCCTCTATACCACATCGTAAATGCCAATTCCGGTAATCGGTCAGTCTCAATAATTGTTTCGAGCATTCTGGCAAATCCCTCCGGATTTTGAATTTGATACTGCATATGGTTGAATCCCTCAAAAACCGGAAAGTTACCGTATATATAAGTCTGCATCACTGCATTTCTGTATTTAAAATGTTCTTCTATACTTCCAAATTCCCAGAATGTATGTTTCTGCAATTCTTCTGACAGTTCTGAAAATGGCTTATCTTCCAAACTGTCTGTCAGCTGTCTTCTCAGATTTCCATACGTCAAGTTCTTTCCTGCCTCTATAAAATAAGGTTTAATTTTATCATCGTCACACCACATGATTCTCTTTAGTGTCTTTCCTTTTGACCAATATAAACTTTTCATTGCTATATATAAGAACGGAACCATGATTCTGCGTGTTGCCTTTCCAATCTGTGCAAACTGCCCGCCATCAAAAAAAACATGCTTTACCGGTATTTTTATCTCTGTCAGGAATGCCATGGCGAGATCTGCTCCAATCGAAGATGCAACTATAAGTTCTATTTCTTTGATTCCATGGTTCCCCAAAAATCGTACAATCTGTTGTATCTCATCTCTTTTGCTTTGATACCTCTGTCCGGAGCAATACACAGTCGATGTTGGCATAATGCAATAATATTTTTCTGCCATTTTCTCTGCAACCGGCATACTGCTTTCCCCAGTTACTCCCATTGCATGGAAAAACAGAATGACTGAATTTGATTTATTTCCTGTTGTTTTAAATACCACACTTCCACCTTCTGTCTATTTTTTATCTATCTACTCTCTTCCATTTTGCAACAGCATTTCTTACCCGCCAGTCAATATCCAGACGTGCTCTGCGACATTCTTTCGGATGTTTTCTTGCTGCCTGAAATGCCAGTTTCACAAAGAGTCCTGAACCAACCGGGAGCATTGTCTTTAGCATGCTCTCCGGAAAAACGAAATGGGTTCCATTGATTTTTTCAATCTTGATCATCTCGTCTTCTGTGATTGGATGAGCCTTTTCCAAATCATCAAACAGTTTTCTTGAATTGATCATATCACCGGTCCGTTTTGTTTCTTTTTCAATCACATGCCAGTAGTCCGGATGTTTGTAGCAGAACGGCATGTACGGAAGCGGTTCTCCTTTATATGAAAAAAGAGATTCTTCCTCGATTGGCCATTCCTTACAGCCATCTTTTTTGCCCTGCATAAATCCCTGCCAGATAAAGTCACTTGGTGTCAGACCGATCGTCAATGTAATATCTTCAAAATAAGAAGCGGAAGTCAATGCAAGTGTTCCTGTAGTAGATGCACCGACCATTCCTATCTTCTGATTGTCATGTGCTTTTAACCAATTAATTGCTTTCTCTATGCGTTTGTTTCCACATCAAAATATCTTTTTTTCATCTGCATCATCTCCTTATTATCAGACACGTTTCTCTAAAACTATTATTTTGTTTGAGATATTCCGAACGATTGGAATCTTTCCTATCACATGATAAATCGGCATAAGTTCTTTCATTCCCTCAACCAGACTGACTTCATGCAGGATAGAAAAATTCGGTACAATCTTTTGTAATTCTGTTCCGTTCTCAACACCCCATGTGAATTTTGCATTGCTTCCCTCTATGGATTTTTCCTTCACATGTTTCACAACAAATGGTGACATGGTTTCGACCATTACGGTTACTTTCTGAAATGATTTTCCAATAATAGAATATATCTTTCTGATGTCCTTCTCACACAAATACATGGTAAGTCCTTCGATTATGACCAGAACATTTTCTCCATGATAATCGATATCGTCCACGTAGGAATCATCCATTGCAGACTTTGCAATCTGATGTATCGAACCTGTTTCTGGAAGAAACTGCCGCCTTATCTTCATAGTCTCCGGCAAATCCACGTTGTACCATCTCAGATATTTTTCCTTCATCCGGTAGCATCTGGTATCCAGTCCACATGCAATATTTATTACAACTGTATTTTCATGCTTTTCCAGATATTGCCGAACCATCCGGTCTAATACGATCGTTCTCGCGATCACGCCACAGCTCATGGCTTTATCCTTATCTGCTTTGGAAAAGTCATAGTCCAGCTTTTCCACAAGTTCTACTGCAATCTCATCCTTGATTTTGGCATTTTGCTTTTTTGTTTCTTTTGCCCTAGCATACAAGGTCTGTACCATCGTTTCCGGCACACCTGTCACATTCACTTTTTCTTTCATGTACTTTCCTGCTTCCATATCAATACATTGCCGCTTGTGTTAGTTGTGTCTAACCAGTGTCTGATAAAAAACCGTGTGAAAACAAAACTGTAATTCCACACGGTTTCTTTTCCCTATGCATTCAGTATATCACTTTCATCTGGTTTAGCAACCAGATTTTATCTCACTTTTATTGTGTTACTTGCAAAAGACAAACTGCACCAGCAGCATATAAAATACAGTTCCACCGCCGATACTGAGCAATATGCTCTTTTTCCATCTGTGAAGGAGTACGATAAATGCAATCGCCAAAAATTCCGGTATTCCATATGTTCCGCTTCCCGGTACATCTTTCAGACAATAAATGACCAGAAGACCGATGACTGCATAAGGCAGTACCTTACCCAGATATTGGATAAATTCCGGTGGTTCTTTTCCTTCCGGGAAAATTAAAAACGGCAGAAACCGTGTCATCATTGTGCCAAGCAGTGCTCCTGCGGTTGCACCTCCCACCCAGTAAATCTGGTTCAAAAGCGTCACAAAAAACATAAACCATCCTTTATCCACACCCTCCGGTACTTCTGTCGTACAATTTACGGAAAAGGTTTCATCACACATTCCATAAATCAGATAAAACTTTTTCCATCCGACATTTTGATATTTATCCAACATGGAGATCCCATGCTCCGCATCAGAAATCCATAAGACATTCCTAAAAATAAGAATCCTACACAGATTGGCAATGTGTAGGGCAATGCTGCCTTGAATGCTTTTTTCTTCATGTAACTTTGTTCCTCTTTTCCTGTTTGTAACGCAATAGCCTTTCCATACTCGATCGCATAGAATTCCTACCGACATACTTTACTTTTTCTAATTTAACGCAAAAAAAATCTGTCCTATGTGTAAGAGTGAGATTTCCATTAATGCATGCCGCTGTCCGATGTGTACCACAATCCTTGATGCCAAGGCTGTGTAGCATGCAATATTCAGGTTGTGGAAATCCGTCAATCCAGGTTACGAGCGGCAGAACCCAAAGATGAAACTCCGAGAGTTCCATAACGTAAATTGCAGATTTTGTGGTGCGATTCATGATGTTGATTGGGCAAATATAAGCGTCCTCTCACAAGTCATTCACAGCGTAAATGAAAGAAAAACGGTACAGACAAATATGATTTCCTTTGTGAGCCATGGAGATAAGACTCTTTAGAGGCTTATCGGAATGCCCGGCGAACAGGAACATCATATTTCGTCTGTACCGTTTTTCTTTTCATAAACCTATAAAATCACGACTTGCGAGAGGACGCTTATATCTGCCCTTCATAACCTATAACCGCACCACAGAATCTGCGACACTACGCCAGTTAAACTCCGGTTTTAGAATGGAAGTCCCCCTAAGCCACCCATACCTCCGGTGATTTTTGCCATAGAACTCTGGCTTTCCTCATCGAGTTTACGGAATGCTTCATTGGTAGCTGCCATGATAAGATCCTCTAACATCTCGATATCATCCGGATCAACAACTTCCTCGGATAATTTGATCTTTGTCACTTCATGTTTTCCGGAAACTGTTACCTCAACTGCTCCGCCACCAGCTGCCGCAGTTACCTCTTTTTCTTCTAACTCTTTCTGAGCTTCCTCCATCTGACGCTGCATTCTCTGTGCCTGTTTCATCAGATTATTCATATTTCCAGGCATACCACCTGGGAATCCACCTCTTTTTGCCATTGTAATTCCTCCATAATTGTTTTCAACTCATGATATATAAAGACTGTCGAGCAAGGCTCGTATAGATAGCGATCATGAAGCTATGCTACATGATAATATAATTTTCCAGATTCGTCCAGCTGGAAATTAGAAATCATCTTCTTCAATCTCAAAATTGATAAGTTGTCTGAGATCCGGATAAATCTCCTCACTCGCGTGTCCGGTGTCATTTTGTTTCACCTGAAGTTCCACTTCTTTTCCAATCCGCTCTGCAATCATCATTTTCAGACTGTCCTGACATTCTGAACGATTTTCCGAAATGTACTCATACGCATTCGGATCTTCAAATACCAGAAGCAGACAGTTATTTGGTCCAAGTGTTGGAACTGCCTTATTCAGATAGGTTTTGGTAATTCCGGTAAGCTGGGACAGGATTCCCTTCCAGTTTCCAATAATCTGTTTGACATCCTCCGGGATTGCTTTTGGGAGCTCCATTTTTGCAATTTCTTCCGATGCAGTTACCTCACTGCCCTGCCTGGGGCTTTGGGATTGTGCAACAACAACACCTTTTTCCAGCTTTTTTTCCAGACTGTCCACACGGTCTATGAGTGATGTATAATCTTTTTCCATTTCTGGTTTACATAACTTTATTACATTTATTTCAATCAAAATACGCTTCTGCGTTGCATATTTGATCTGATTGCTGAGTTCTGAAAAAATACGGATGTATCTCATTAAGATTTCCGGATCGACCATTTCCGCTTCTTCTTTTAACAATGCAAGGTTATCCGCAGAAATGTCAAGTACATCTTCCATATTATCTGAGCTCTGGACAAGAAGAAGATTTCGCAGATACCATGTAAAATCTGTGACAAACTGCCCCATCTCGCGTCCTTCAATGACCATCCCGTCAATCACCTGAATTGCCCCGGTCACGTTTTTATCCAAAATCTGTCTGAGCAAGCGGCTGAACACTTCCGTATCTACTGCGCCAAGCGTCTCAAGCACTTTTTCATATGTCAGTTCCTGCCCCAGATAGAATGCAATGCACTGATCCAAAAGGCTCAATGCATCCCGCATGGAACCATCTGCTGCCTTGGCAATGTAACGGATTGCCCGCTCCTCCACATTTACCTGCTCTTTTTCCATAAGATCCGTCAGGCGTCCTGCAATCGTATCAATGGAAATTCTCCGGAAATCGTATCGCTGGCAACGGGATAAAATCGTAATCGGAATCTTGTGTGCTTCCGTTGTGGCAAGAATAAAAATAACGTATGACGGTGGCTCCTCCAACGTTTTTAACAGTGCGTTGAACGCTCCTATGGAAAGCATATGAACCTCATCGATAATGTATACTTTGTATTTTCCTTCGGTCGGACGGTATTCCACTTCCTCACGGATCTGACGGATATTGTCCACGCCATTGTTGGACGCCGCATCGATCTCGATCACATTCATGGAACTGCCCGCCGCAATCGCTTTACAGGTCGGACATTCCCCACAAGGGCTGCCATCCACCGGATGCTCACAGTTGACTGCTTTTGCAAAAATTTTTGCGATCGTCGTTTTACCGGTTCCTCTTGTTCCGCAAAATAAGTAGGCATGTCCGATACGATCTGCTTTTATCTGGTTTTTCAAAGTTGTTACGATATGATCCTGTCCTTTTACATCTTCAAATTCCTGTGGACGGAATTTCCGGTACAACGCCGTATATGACATGCTGTTTTTCCTCTCTTAGTTATGCCCGGCTCTGACGATGCAGTTTGCCGGGCATTCATTTTTTATGTTTTTAATCACCAAAACTGATTCCGATACGTTTTGCTTCCTGAATCATCTGGCAGTCCGGATCAACGGTTTTCAATTTGCCGGAAACCTCTGCCAATGGTACACGTTTTGTCTCTCCATTGATCATTGCAATCATGCAACCGTAATCTTCCTCAATGATTGCCTGTGCTGCTGCAGAGCCAAGTCTGGTACAGAGCACTCTGTCATATGGACATGGGCTTCCGCCCCGCTGTGTATGTCCCGGAACCGTAACACGGACCTCAACACCTGCTGCTTCATAAATCTGATCCGCAATCTCATAGGAAACGGACGGATATTTGCGGTCGGCCACTTTTGCCTTGTATGCTTTCTTTGTCAGGGATGAATCCTCCTTGGAAATCGCACCTTCCGCAACTGCAAGAATTGTAAATCCTTTTCCTGCTTTTGTTCTCTTGTTGATAGCTCCTATCACTTTATTGATATCATATGGAATCTCCGGAAGCAGGATAATGTCCGCACCACCGGCAATTCCTGCATATAACGTCAGCCAGCCGACTTTGTGTCCCATAACTTCCACGATAAATACACGGTTGTGAGAAGCTGCTGTCGTATGAATGCAGTCGATCGCCTCTGTCGCAATGTTGATCGCGCTCTGGAAACCAAAGGTAACATCGGTTCCATAAATATCATTATCGATTGTCTTTGGAAGATGAACCACATTTAAGCCCTCTTCCCGGAGAAGGTTTGCCGTTTTCTGCGTTCCATTGCCGCCAAGGATCACAAGACAGTCCAGATTTAATTTATGATAAGTCTGCTTCATTGCCTCTACTTTATCGAGACCATTCTCATCCGGCACACGCATCTGTTTGAATGGCTGACGGGAAGATCCTAAGATTGTTCCACCTTTCGTGAGGATTCCGGAAAAATCTGCTGAAGTCAAAAGACGGTAATCTCCATAGATCAGCCCTTTGTATCCATTGTGAAATCCGTATATCTCAAGTTCATCTACATTATTGCTCAGTCCTTTTACCACACCACGCATAGCAGCATTCAGTGCCTGACAGTCGCCGCCACTTGTCAACATTCCGATTCTTTTCATACGTAAACAGTCCTTTCTCATTACTATATTAAATGATTTCATTGCTAATCTAGATTATAATATATTTTTTTAACAGGTACAACTATTTCAAAGCTTGCAGATTATAGAAAATATGGTATACTAAACAAGTATTTTTATACAAAAAGAAAAGCGTATCACGTTTTTCTATGGAGATATACCCAAGTGGCTGAAGGGTCCGCACTCGAAATGCGGTAGGTCGGTAAATGTTCCGGCGCGCGAGTTCAAATCCCGCTATCTCCGCTAAAAAAGGATATCGCATGGTAATTCCATGCGATATCCTTTTTATATTAAAATTTGCTTTCGAAAATGCTTTATTTCACATCTGTCACTTCGTAACCTGCATCTACAACTGCCTGTTTTAATGCTTCTACAGAAGCATCGCCTGTTACGACTGCATTTTTGTTTTCAAGGCTTACGGTAACTTCTGTTACGCCTGCGACCTCTTTTAATGCTTTCTCTACATGTGCCTGGCAATGGGCACACATCATGCCTTCGATTGAAATTGTTGTTGTCATAGTTGATTCTCCTTTATCATTGTTTGTTGATTTTATATTATTATCCAGTGCATTGTGCTGGTTAATATCTGCAATTGCACTTGCAGCGGCATCCTGATACGGTTCACTTTGTGTCTTTTTCGCATCGTGCAGTTTTACCCATCTTAACCGGAGTGCATTACTTACCACACATACGCTGCTCAGACTCATGGCTGCTGCACCGAACATCGGGTTCAATTTTATCTGGAAAAGCGGATACAAAACACCAGCTGCAAGCGGGATTCCGATACTGTTGTAAAAGAATGCCCAGAACAAATTTTCTTTGATGTTGCGGATCACGGCTTTGCTTAATTTTACTGCACCTACAGCGTCAAGTAAATCGTTTTTCATCAATACGATATCAGCGCTCTCGATTGCTACATCTGTTCCTGCCTCGATCGCAATTCCCACATCTGCGGAGGCAAGTGCCGGCGCATCGTTGACGCCGTCACCGATCATCGCTACTTTATGTCCTGCCTGTTTTAAGGCTGAGATTTTCTCCTCTTTCTGTGTTGGCAGAACCCCGGCGATCACCTCATCGATACCAACCTGCTCCTTGATCGCCTGTGCGGTCACTTCGTTGTCACCGGTTAACATAATGACATGTATGCCGTAATCACGGAATTTCTGTACCGCCTCTTTACTGGTCGGTTTTACCACATCTGCAACTGCCACAATTCCAAGGAACTGTTTTTTATCTGCAAAAAGAAGCGGTGTCCTGCCCTGTTTGGCAAGTGCCTGGATCTGATTTTTCTGTTCTGTAGAAAGGCTGATCCCTTTCTCTTCCATCATTTTCTCATTTCCTGCAAAATAATGTGTACCGGATACTGTACCTTCGATTCCTTTTCCAAATAAAGCGTTGAAATCCGTTACTTTTTCCAATGCAATACTGTTTGTCTCGCAATAGTTTACAATCGCCTCGGCAAGCGGATGTTCGCTTCCCTTCTCAAGACTTCCTGCAATCTGAAGAAGCTGCGTTTTATCTGCATTCTTTCCGGCAGCACAGATAATATCTGTCACGACCGGTTTTCCCTGTGTGATGGTTCCTGTCTTATCTAACACAACGGTGTCGATCTGATGTGCCGTCTCTAATGCGTCACCGGATTTGATGAGGATCCCGTTCTCTGCACCTTTTCCGGTTCCAACCATGATTGCTACCGGTGTTGCAAGACCAAGTGCGCACGGACACGAGATCACAAGCACTGCGATCGCAGTTGACATGGCAAACTCAAACGTTGCGCCGGAGATCAGCCAGATAACTCCTGTGATCAGTGCAATGGTAATAACGGCCGGCACAAAGACTCCGGCAATTTTATCTGCCATTTTTGCAATCGGGGCTTTGCTTGAGGAAGCTTCCTCAACCAGCCTTATGATCTGCGCAATTGTAGTGTCTTCACCGACTTTTGTTGCTTTTGCACGGATGAGTCCGGATTTATTTATGGATGCAGAGACAATGGTATCTCCCTCCTGTTTTGGCACCGGAATGCTCTCACCTGTGATCGCAGATTCGTCAAAAGAGGATTTTCCCTCCAGCACGATACCGTCCACTGCAACCGATTCACCCGGTTTTACAAGGAAGATTTCTCCTTTTCCCACATCTGCTGCATCCACGACCTGCTCCACACCATCTCTTACAACCGTCACGGTCTTTGGTGCGAGATTCAGAAGTTTTGTGATCGCCTCGCTTGTTTTTCCCTTGGACTTCGTCTCAAGATATTTTCCAATGGTGATCAGTGTCAGGATCGTTCCGGCTGACTCAAAGTATAAGTCGTGGGCATACTGATGTACGACCGCCATGTCGCCATGTCCCATCGCATAACCGATACGGTAAATGGCAAAAATACCATAGAGGATTGCCGCACCCGCACCGATTGCGATCAGGCTGTCCATGTTCGGGCTTCTGTGCCACAATGTCTTAAATCCGTTTTTAAAATATTTCTGATTTGCGATCAAAATTGGCAGCAACAGTAAAAACTGTGTAAACGCATAGGTGATTGCATTCTCATTTCCATGCAGAAAGTTCATGGTAAACGGCGGCATCGGAATGTTGAGCCACTGATATATCATATGTCCCATGGACACATACATCAACGGTATCCAGAAAATCAGTGAGACGATCAGTCTCTTTTTCATGTTTTTCACATTCTGCTCTACGGCTGAAAGTCCATTGTTTTCCTGACTGTCCGACTGTCCGGACGTTTTTGCCCCGGATTTTGCGTGCCCGTCTTTCACCGCTGCACCGTATCCGGCATCCTCCACTGCCTTGATAATTCCTGCTGTATCAAGTTTATTCTCATCAAATTCGACCTGCATACTGTTTGTCAGCAGATTCACGCTGACATTTTCCACCCCGGTGAGCTTGCTCACACTTTTCTCCACATGGGATGAGCAGGCGGAACAGGTCATGCCTGTAACATCAAATCTCTCTTTCATGTATGTCGTCCTTTCCTGTTATGTTCTTTCCTGTTATGTTCTGCTTTTGAATATCAGAGCTCACTATTTCATCAGTTTCTTCAAAAGTTCACATAGTTCATCGACTGCCTCTTCATTTCCTTCGCGGATATCCTCCGAAACACAGGTTTTGATATGTCTCGCCAGAAGTTCTTTGTTAAACCCATTCAAGGCCGCCTGGATCGCTGACACCTGTGTGAGAATATCCACGCAATAACGATCGTCCTCCACCATCGCCCTGATCCCACGCACCTGTCCTTCAATACGGCTCAAGCGTGTCATGAGCGCTTTCTTCTCCTGCTCATCACGCTGTTTATGTTTTACATTGCCATCCTCATTGCCTTTACAACAACATGTCATAACCTCCACATCCTTTCTGTCCATCGCACCCTCATTTTGTTATCTGAGTATTATTTTCTACCACTTATGATATTGTCATTCATTATATTCAATATACCCCCGTGGGGTATATTGAATATAGTACAGGATAACAGAAAAGTCAAGCATCATTATTTACTATTTTTCTCAATAACATAATTGCTAGCCGCTTAACTTAACAATGCAAACAATATAAGTTCATGATATAATGTGCGTAAGCAATGAGCAGTGCCATAGACAGAGAAAATATTTTCTGACTGCTTGCAGGCAAGGAAATATTTTTCCTGTCTATGATAGGGCGAATGCCCGACAGCCAGGAAAATCTCTGATTTTTCTGGCGTGCACTGCGGACTGTGCTTCATGATATAAGAAAGACTATAACGGATAATTGCGAAACTCCTAAAAACGTGAATGAAATTGTTCAAAATTAACAAAAGCTTGAGAAAACACTGGGGAGCGGTCGGCACTTAGAAGGCAGGTGCGGCATAAGCCGTGACTGGCTTCTTAGTACCGCTACCAGCGACACGTAGCGGAAGCGTGTTTTCGAAAATTTTGTTAATTTTGAACAATTTAAAGCAACTTAGCCAGAGTTTCGCATTCCCCAAAAAACCAGAGAAAGGACTTCCCTATGCTTTTGAAAAAAGAAAAAACCGCCCAGATCGATCCTCTCGAAAACTGGCCGGAACATTATTATGAAATAGAAAATGCCAAAGAAAGAAAAGAGATTCTCGCTCAGGCGATCAGCCTGGAGCTGGATCTTCCAAATGATAATTACCGTATGAAATTGTTGGAAAAACGTTATGGAAAAGACGGCAAGAACGATGCCTTCATGAAAGCATGGATGATGATCAAAGCATCCGGTGCTGCCGGAATTTCTTTTTTCAACAAGCGGCATCTGCAAAAAGAATTAAAACAATATATGAAAGATCTCTGTCTGCTCGAATACGCACCTGAGAATGAAACAGAACAGGCAGTTCTGCTGACAGAGTGGGAAAATTTTGCGAAAGTTCTGCTTGCCTCCTGCACGGGAAGCAAAACTTATTGCTCCACTCTTTTTGGCATTGTGCCGATCAAAGATGCATCCGTTGCAAGAAAAATCGCGGAAGAGATCGACTTCGTCACAAGAACTTACCCACAAAAGCTCGAACTTGCTGACGAATTCGCTCCGTTCCGCAAAGTGATGGTCAACACCTACTGTAATATGATAGAAAATGGTTCTTCCTACTGGTACGAAGTTGTAAACTCCTGATCAGAGTAATCCCTGATGAGAATCAATAAAATCAGATTAATCCCTGGATTAGGATAAATAAAATCAATACCGGAAGCACAAACTGGAAATATGGTTTTAATCCTTTTGCGATCTTAAGACCTTTTCCAGTATTTGCTTCTTCCAGATAGTTATCAAATCCCCATCCCCATTTTGTGACGCAGAATAACAGGTAAATAAGGGAACCACCCGGAAGCAACAGATTGCTCACAATGAAATCCTCACTGTCTAACACATCCCTGCCACCGATCAGGTGCAGATCACTCCACACATTATATCCGAGTACACATGGCATGCTGGCAATCAGTATGATCACACAGTTGACCAGTGCCGCTTTTTTCCGATTCCAGCCAAACATATCCATACAAAATGACATGATGTTTTCAAATACCGCAATAATCGTGGAAAAGCTTGCGAAAGTCATAAACAAAAAGAACAGTGTTCCCCATATACGACCGCCTTCCATATTTACAAATACGTTTGGAAGCGTGATGAAAATGAGTTTTGGTCCTGCCCCGACTTCCACGCCGTAGCTGAAACATGCCGGGAAAATGATCAGTCCTGCCATGATCGCCACAAATGTATCCAGTGCACAGATTCTGACACCTTCTCCTGCAAGACTGTTATCACGACCCATATAGCTTCCGAAGATCTCCATGGCTGCAACTCCGAGACTTAAGGTAAAGAACGCCTGATTCATTGCCGCTGAAACGACATTTCCAATGCCCACTTCCCTCACCGTTTCCATATTGGGGATCAGATAAAAACGTACACCCTCACCCGCACCTGATAAAGTAAAGCTGTGTACCGCAAGGATCACGATCAGGCCAAGCAAGGCACTCATCATGACTTTGCTTATTTTTTCCAGACCATTTTGCAAACCTCTGCTGCACACAAAAAAGCCCAGAATGACCGTGAGTATCATCCAGAAGCTCATCTGCAACGGGTCTGCAAGCAGGTTGGAAAATACTGCTCCGGCAGCCTCCGCATCCATGCCAGCCTGAAATTCACCCGTCAGGAATTTATAAAAATAAGTTATCATCCACCCGGAAACTGTCGTGTAATACATCATCAGCATATAGCAGCCAAATATCGCTGCCCAACCGTGAAGATGCCACTTGTTTCCCGATTTTTCTAACGCCTTGTAACCTAACACGGCACTCTTACGGCTTGCACGTCCCACGGCAAGTTCCATCGTCAGAACCGGAAGTCCCATGGCAATCAGGAACACGAGATACAGCAGGACAAATAGCCCTCCGCCGTTTTCGCCCACGACATAAGGAAATCTCCATACATTTCCGATTCCGATGGCACATCCGGCACTTACCAGAATAAATCCCAGACGTGATTTGAAAGATTCTCTTTTCATGATCTGACCCCTGACTAGATGTTTAACAGATCACTATAAACTTTTAATGCTCCGTCTGTGTCATGTGCAAGAACACGTTTTGCAAGAACTTTTCCAAGCTGAACGCCTTCCTGATCGAAGCTGTTGATATTCCATAAGAATCCCTGGAACATAACTTTGTTCTCAAAATGAGCAAGTAAAGCACCAAGTGTCTTAGGATTTAATTCCTCACCGATGATGATGGAAGATGGACGTCCACCTTCAAAATTCTTGTTGCGGTCGTCGTCTGCCTTACCACATGCAAATGCTACGATCTGGGCTGCAACGTTTGCGCAGAGTTTCTGCTGGCTTGTGCTGTCCTGTATCACAACATCCGTTCCGATCTGGCTGTTCTTAAATCCGATGAACTGAAGCGGAACAATATCTGTTCCCTGATGTAATAACTGATAGAAGGAATGCTGTCCATTTGTACCAGGCTCACCGAAGATCACCGGTCCTGTCACGTAATTTACAGACTCACCAAAACGGTTTACAGATTTACCGTTAGACTCCATGTCTAACTGCTGTAAATGTGCAGGGAAACGGCTCAAAGCCTGAGAGTATGGTAAAACGGCTGTAGCCGGGTAGCCGAGTACATTACGCTCATAAACTCCGATCAATGCGTCGAGCATTTCCGGATTCTCTAACATATTTTTATTTAAAGAAAGTTTATCTTCTTCTGCTGCACCGTCTAAGAACTGTGCAAACACCTCCGGTCCGAATGCCAGGGATAAGACAGCTCCGCCAACTGCTGATGTAGAAGAGAAACGTCCTCCGATATAATCATCCATGAAAAATGCTGCCAGATAATCATCACTCTTTGCCAGAGGAGATGTCTCACTTGTAACAGCGATCATATGCTTAGAAGCATCCAGTCCTGCATTTTTCAATGCATCTTTTACAAAAGACTCATTCGTCAATGTCTCTAATGTTGTACCTGATTTTGATACAAGTACGAAAATGGAATGTGCAACATCAATAGAAGCTAATACTGCTGCTGCATCATCCGGGTCTACATTGCTGATGAATTTTGCTTCCATCTTGAATGTGTTGTTTTTCTTTGCCCAGTTCTCCAGTGCAAGATACATTGCACGTGGTCCAAGGTCACTTCCGCCAATACCGATCTGAACTACAGTTGTAAACTTTTCACCTGCTGCATTTGTGATCTCTCCGGCATGTACCTTGTTTGCAAAATCTGCAATTCTATTCTGCTGTTCTACATAAAAAGAACGTTTGTCTACGCCATCTGCCTCGACTGCATCACCCAGCTGTCCGCGTGTCATATGATGAAGCACAAGACGTTTCTCGCCTGTATTCACAACTTCACCATTATAAAGAGCTGCAAATTTTTCAGAAAGCTGTGCTTCCTCTGCTAATTTTGCAAGTGCTGCAAGTGTGTTATCATCCACTTTTTTTGCAGCATAATTATATGCAAGTCCCTCTGCCATCGGTGTGCTGTATTTCTTCACACGCTCTGCGCCGTTTTCTCCGGACATTACTTTTGTCAGGTCAACCTCTGCAACCTTTGACAATTCTTCAAAAGAAGTAAGGGTATCTAAATTCTTCCACTCCATGGTGTTATCCTCCTTGTTTTGCGAAGCAAAATGCGACTGCCCTTGCAGGAGCAGAGGATTTTACTCCTTGTTTTGCCTTTTATTTATACAACCGTGAAAAATTATACTATTAAATGTAATCGAATTCAAGTAGTGCAATACACCAAAAAAAGAGTCTCTTTCGAAATTTTGCTTAAAAATTTCACAAAAGAGACTCTCTTTTTATTTTCTATTTCTGATTTGCCGGTTCCATATTGACGGAACGTCCTTTGATCTTCACATTCTTCATGGCTTCTAATACTTCTTTGCCATACTCTCTCGGCACTTCCACAAAAGTGTATTTGTCGTACATATCGATCGCACCGACGAGTTTTCCAGGCATTCCTGACTCTCCAGCGATGGCACCTAAGATATCGCCCGGTTTCACGCGGTCTTTTTTACCGATGTTAACGAAGAGACGAACCATACCTTCTTCGGCTCCGGTGTTATCCCAGTCGATCTCGCCATTCTCTCTGTCGTTTTCCAGATTCACCTGACCGAGTGCCTGTTTTAAGAAGGCTGCTGCGATATCCATTGCGGTGTAATCGGAATCATTGACCTGCTTTTCGATGATCTCGATCATCTCTTTTAAATCCTCATTCTCAATGATCTCACCGATTCCCTGCATTACTTTCTCTGCCTTGATCTGTGCCACATCATCCGAAGATGGGATTGGCATTGCAAGGATCTTGGTCTTGCAGTAACGCATGATATCTTTTAACTTGTAAACCTCTTTTCCTTTTACAAAAGTAAAAGCACGTCCGGTACGTCCTGCACGTCCGGTACGTCCGATACGGTGTACATAATACTCGTCATCCTGTGGAATATCATAATTGAATACTGCTTCCACATCATCAACGTCAATTCCTCTCGCAGCAACATCTGTAGCAATCAGGATCTCCACACGTCCGGAGCGGAATGCTTTCATGACACGGTCACGCTGTGTCTGCTTCATATCGCCGTGAAGCCCCTCTGCCATATAACCGCGGCTCTTTAACTCCTCGGAAAGCTCGTCCACCATTTTCTTGGTATTACAGAATACGAGGGAAAGCTTTGGATTGTAGTAATCTAACAGTCTTGTCAGAACTTCGGTCTTGTCCTTGCGTTTGACATCATAATAATATTGCTCGATACTTGGCACGGTCAGTTCTTTTTTTACCACCTTAATGGTCACTGCGTCATGCTGATATTTCTTTGTGATATCTAAAATCGGCTTTGGCATGGTCGCAGAAAACAGAACCGTCTGTCTTCCCTCTTCCGGGATATATTCCAAAATCGTCTCGATATCCTCACGGAATCCCATGTTCAGCATCTCGTCCGCCTCGTCTAAAACAATCGTATTGACTGCCTCGCAGCGGATCGTTTTTCTGCGGAGATGATCCATGACACGTCCCGGTGTACCGATAATGATCTGTGCACCGCCTTTTAATGCCTTGATCTGACGGTTGATATCCTGTCCGCCGTATACCGGAAGGATTTTCACGCCATGCATATATTTGCTTAATTTACGGATTTCTTCCGACACCTGGATTGCAAGTTCTCTGGTTGGTGAGAGGATGATCACCTGTGTCTTTTTATTATTTGGGTCTACTTTGTGAAGCACCGGGATACCAAAAGATGCTGTCTTTCCGGTTCCTGTCTGTGCCTGTCCGATCACATCGACTCCTGACATCACAACCGGGATCGCCTGACTCTGGATCGGAGTCGCCTCTTCAAATCCCATCTCTTTGATAGCACGGAGTACCTGTGGATATAAATCTAATTCATCAAATCTTACTGTTTCCATATATTTTCCTTTCGTGCGAATGCGCAGTCGTATACGTTAGCATATTGTCGCCATTTTGTCAACTATTTTGTCAGAATACCCGTATCACATCCGGCACGATCTATGTACCCCGGCTTCCATGAAAAAGAAAGCTGGGTTAATATGAAAAGCAATCGAATACTCCCTGTTTTTCATCCATATCCAAGCAAAATCCAGTCGTCGTACACTCCACATGTATTTCTGTTTTTCCCCTGTAAAAATGTGATATGCCCGTCACCTCTAAAAAAAGCTGCCGTAGCAATAGTTCGATTGCGGATTGCTCATTATAACTTATGCCAATTTTCCTCTAAGGTTCCACTTTTTCCTGTTTTGAGGATAAATCCAGCTCCTGTCCGCGGATATCCGCAATACAGATATCATTTCTGCTTTTCTTCTTTACCTGATATAACAGCATATCTGCAGTATGTAGAAAATCCCAGCTCCTGTTTCCTTCCTCCGGAACTCCATACGAAATACCCTGGGAGATCGTCACGATCGGCAATGCATTGGAATATAAATGCTCCAGTTTCAGATCCATAATATTCTGCCGGAGTGCAGCTGCCTTCGCATGCACTTCCTCCGCACTTATACCCGCATAAATGATAATAAATTCATCTCCGCCATATCTCGCGCAGAATGTCTGCCCATCTTCCATCTTTTTCAGCTCATCTGCAATTGCAATAATGCACTCATCGCCCTGCTGATGTCCATAATTGTCATTATACTGCTTAAAAAAGTCAATATCTAAAATCTCCATTGCAAGCGGAAGCCTGTGTTCATAACAGTAATCTAATACTTTGTCCGAATAATCATTCAGGCGGTAACGGTTTGCCAGTCCGGTCATCTGATCTGTCTCCGACTGTTTCAGCAGTTTCACATTGACTGCTTCCATCTCCCTGCGGCTCTCATTTGCACGTTCGAGAGAACTTCTGACATAAAGCATGTTGACGATCATATCTTTGTTCTCGCGCTCCATGATCTCGGAAAGCTCATAATACAGACCAGCTGCCTGCAGATAACCTGCATTGTCCTGATTCTTGCGGTAGCCTTTGATCTTAATGGAAATGACTCTGCGCTGCAGATTGATCACACCTGAATCTTTCACGATCCGATCCAGCTTCTCAACGATCATCCACAACACATCATCCCGGCCGATCTCCAGCATCAGCCCGCAAAAATCACAAAGGTCGTCAAACACCTCCATGATCTGCACATTTTTATTGATTATTTCTACAATCTCCTGAATCTGTGCATCTCGTCTCACATAATTGTGGGTCAGATGATAATATCTTGCCTTCAGGCAGTCCACATATAAAATGTCAATATCCTCATAATAAGACGCACATTCCGCATCCAGTTTTTCTATATAAGCATGTGTCTTATCTAACATCGCCTGCAGCATATAGCAGCGTGCCAGATTCACGTAACTGGCCATCAGTCCGACATAATTTTCCTTCACATCCGGATTACTTCTGCAGTATGAATAAGCCTTTTCGAAATAACTTTGCGCCTCGTGATACACACCATTTTCCATGTACAGATTACCAAGATTCTGCATGATGCTGATCTCCATCTTAGTAATCCCATATTTGCGGCAGTAATTCAATCCTGTCAGATAGTAATCCATCGCTGCAGACACATTTCCCTTGTTGACAGAAGAGATTGCCATCAGGTTGTAAGACCTTGCGATCAGCTCCCACTGTCCGGTCTGTCCTAGCAGATGGATTGCCTGCGCAATGTTGCGGAACATGTGCTCCACATCATTCAGCAGATAGTAAGTTTCCCCACTGTAAAAATATGCAAAACCAAGAAGTGCCGCATCTTTATGTTCCTTTGCATACCGTTCTATATCAAGACAGCATTTGAGTGTATGCTCTGCGTCCTTTCCTCTGCTGTTCAAAACTTCCTGTTTCCATGCATTTACCACGTCATTTGATCCATGAACTCCCATGCAGTCTGTTCCTTTCTGCCTGTTTTCGGTATTTCAATAAAATTTATTATAATCCAGAAATTCCGTGTGTTCAAGAAAAAGGAAATTTTTGCTATTCAAAAAATTCGATCGGATCGACCGGTACCCCATCTTTTCGAAGTTCAAAATACAGGTTACTGCCCTCAACAGAATAATATTTTGTCGGTTCCGTCACATAACCGATCACATGACCTGCCTCCACATAGTCTCCCACTGCAAACTCCGGTTCCTTAAGCTGTCCGTAGACTGCGAGATACCCATCTCCCAAATCTTCTGTCACGGTACATCCTGTCACTTCATTTGTCTCAATACTCTGGATTTTTCCTTTTGCTACCGCATAAACTTTGCTGTTGACATCCCCGGCAATGATGACCGCCGGATTGTATTTGTACTGGTCTAACGTCGCAAAATACACCGTCGAGTCCATGCTGTAATCTAAGATCACATTTCCTTCCATCGGCCATAAGATGCCATCTTCCGCAGCAAAATGGAGTGCCTGGGAAGTGTTTCCTGTCGGTGCCACCTCTTCCTGTTCACTGTCTGCTTCCTCACTCTCCTTTTCTACCTCTGCTGTCTCTGTGCTCTGTGTCTGCGGTTTTAAGATAGAAGCAACCTGATCTGCCTCTGTCTCTTCCTCCATTGCCACATTCTGGTTCTCCGTGTCCATCTCTGCTGCAATTTCCTGTTCTAACTGCTTTCTCTCCTGTTCCTGTCCTCTGCTATATAAAACAGTCATGCCGACTGCTGCAAGGATTACCAGCGTGCCTGCAATGATATACTGTTTTTTCTGCCAGAAGGCTGCCCATCCGTGATTCTTTCTCATATTTTTCACCGTCCATTGTTTATTTAGCAGAATACATTTCCTGCTATTAACAATAGTGTTGCCACATTCAGACGGTTTATTCACAGTAATTGGAATCGTTTTTCATTCCACAGATTTCACCTCTGCGCCGGGGAAAAAATACTGTAAAATGTTTCTGTAATCCTCCCCTTTTTCAGCCATTTTCTGTGCCGTATACTGGCTCAGTCCAAATCCGTGTCCATGTCCTTTCGTTACGATCCGGATCTTGCCCGGCTCCAGTTCTGTCACCGTAAAATTCGCGGATTTCAACCCAAGTTCCCCACGCAGTTCCTCTCCTGTGTAGGATTTCCCATTCATCTGCGCCTTTGTGACATACCCGGCACTATCCTCCTCTTCGATCGTGATCTCCTGATCCAGATACAACACCGAAAGATAATCCGGCGACTGTGCATCCTCATAACATGCCACACCTGAAAGATATGGCATATCCGAATCCGGATATAATTCTTCTATATTTCTTGTATTGCCCGCACTCACTGCATGGTATGCAGCATATATGTAATGGTTCCGGTACTGCAGCGTCTCTCCGTCTGTCTCCTGTATCGCCTCCTTTATCTTCCCTTCCGCCTCGGAAAAATAGTCGCCCCACAGCTCCTGTAATTCGCCCATTGTCATACTCCCCGGAAGTTCTGTCCCCATCTCCTCTGCTGCCTTAAGGTTTGTGCGGGCGATCACACACTGGGCTTTGATACATTCCTCCGGTGCATCTGCGCTTATCTCCTTTGCGACAATGCAAAAAAGCATGTCCGCATCCTCCTCTTTTTCCGCTGTCCGGTTTACATTTCCCAGCAATTCTTCCAGCTGCATTTTCTGGCAAAAAATGGTGAGGAAAAGTGGTATGAGCAGCAAGAGCAGAAGTATGGTCAGCATCGTGTTTATTCTTTTTGCCAAGTTTTTTCTGTGCATAAAAAATCTCCATCCCATATACAAGTATATGAGACGGAGTCAGCTTTTATGAATCAAATTTTGCTGCCGATGATGTTGCTGAGCTGCGCGAACTGCTGAAGTGTCAGTGCTTCGCCACGGATGGTGACCGGAACGCCAAGTTCCTCAATGCTTTCCTGGATCACTTCTTTGGAAAGATGAATGTCCGGCGCATTGTTCAAGCCATTGGCAAGCGTCTTTCTGCGCTGATTGAAGGATGCACGGATGATCTTAAACATTAATTTTTCGTCATTCACCTGCACCGGCACTTCTTTATGTCTTGTGAGACGGATCACTGCGCTTCCGACATTCGGGCGAGGCATAAAACAGTTCGGCGGAACGATCGCAACAATCTCGGGTTTCGCATAATACTGCACTGCAAGGGAGAGTGCCCCATATTCTTTCGTTCCCGGTCCCACCTGCATACGGTCTGCCACTTCTTTCTGCACCATGATCGTAATGCTGTCGATCGGCACATGGCTTTCAAATAATCCCATAATGATCGGTGTCGTGATATAATATGGAAGATTCGCCACAACTTTGATCGGCTTTCCTCCATTTTTTTCCTCTGCCAGCTTATTAATATCTACTTTTAAAATATCATCATTGATGACTTCCACATTGTCGTATGCGCTGAGTGTGTCTGCCAGGATCGGGATCAGATTTTTATCAATCTCCACTGCTGCCACTTCTCTTGCATTCTCGCAGAGATACTGCGTCATTGTGCCGATTCCAGGCCCGATCTCCAAAACAAAATCATCCTTTGTGATTCCGGACTCCTCAATGATCTTCTCAAGCACATGCGTGTCAATCAGGAAATTCTGTCCGAATTTCTTCTGAAAATCAAAGTCATATTTTTGGATTACTTCTATTGTATTTTTTGGATTTCCAAGTTTCACTCTTATACCTCTTTCATACGATACAATTGTCTTGCATTTTCTTCAGTGACTGCGATCAGTTCTTCCTTGTTGATCCCTTTGATCTGACTGAGCGCTTCTGCTACATAATTTAAATTTAGTGAGGAATTTCTCTTGCCTCTATTGGGTTCTGGTGACAGATATGGGCAGTCTGTCTCTAATACGATTCTGTCTAATGGTGCATACGCTGCAACTTCTTTTAATGTCTTTGCATTTTTAAATGTCACAACCCCGCCAATTCCAATATAAAATCCCATATCAAGGAATTGCCTTGCCATCTCTTTTGAATAAAAAAAACAGTGAACCCCCCCGCCGATTTCTTCTGCATGTAACGCTTTCATTATATCATAAGTATCCTTTGCTGCGTCCCTGCTATGAATAATGATCGGTAATTTTACATCTCTTGCAAGTTCGATC
>ENA-OYWK01000521-OYWK01000521.1-human-gut-metagenome-genome-assembly--contig:-NODE-521-length-21713-cov-10.556653_pt1 | contig 21713 bp, 19 predicted proteins | sample MGYA00244808_ERZ653392 | MGnify/ENA primary metagenome ERZ653392 (study PRJEB26926, sample SAMN06165125) | human gut metagenome | biome: ENVO:00009003; feature: ENVO:2100002; material: ENVO:00002003...
GGCTCCAGATCATCCGGTAGAGCTTGGCGGTGTCGCCGCTGATGCTCTTGTCCACCTCGTCGGGCGTCAGGGACGGCACCGAGGGACGGATGGCTTCGTGGGCGTCCTGCGCAGCGGTCGCGCTCTTGGTCTTCCAGGTGCGCTTATAGGGGCAGATATACGGTTCGCCGTAAGCGCCTGCAATATACTCCTTGGCTGCGTTTACCGCTTCGTCGGAGATGCGCAGGCTGTCGGTACGCATATAGGTGATCAGACCCATGGTGCCGTGGCCCGCGATGTCCACGCCTTCGTACAGCGTCTGAGCCGCGCGCATGGTGCGGGTGGCCGTAAAGCCTAGGCGGCGGGATGCCTCCTGCTGCAAGGTACTGGTGATGAACGCCGGGGTGGGCTGCTTGGCGCGCTTGCCCTTTTTCAGCTCACCCACCGTGTACTCGGCCCCTTCCAGCCCCTTTTCGATGGCGCGGGCCTCGGCCTCGGTGTGCGGCAGCAGCTTTTTGCCCTTGTCGTCGGAGGCCAGGCGGGCCGTGAAGCTCTTGTGCCCCACGCCGAGGGTGGCATCCACATTCCAGTATTCTTCGGGCTTGAAGCCCTCGATCTCCTTCTCGCGGTCGTCGATGAGGCGGACGGCCACGCTCTGGACACGGCCGGCCGACAGGCCCCGGCGGACCTTCCGCCAGAGGAACGGGCTGAGCTTATAGCCCACCAGACGGTCCAGCACACGGCGGGCCTGCTGGGCGTTGAACAGGTCCTCGTCGATGGCGCGGGGGTGGGCCATGCCCTCCTGCACACCCTTTTTCGTGATCTCGTCGAAGGTCACGCGGTTGGGCTCATGGGGGTCCAGACCCAGGATATTGGCCAGATGCCAGCTGATGGCTTCGCCCTCACGGTCCGGGTCGGTCGCGAGAAGGACGCCGTCGGAGTGCTTGGCCTTGCTCTTGAGCTCCTTGATGAGCTTTTCCTTGCCCTTGATGCTGATGTACTGCGGCGTATAGCCGTGTTCGACATCAATGCCCAGCTGGGAGGCGGGCAGGTCGCGGATGTGGCCCATGCTGGCCGTCACCTCGTAGTCGCTGCCCAGATATTTGCCGATGGTTTTTGCCTTTGCAGGCGACTCCACGATCACCAGTTTTGACATAGTTTCTCAACTCCTATATATAAGAACGGAGGTTTCTCCCTTATTTCAAACTTAAAATGCGTACCCTCAGGGCAGAATATACCGTCCGCCAGGCAGACGGATCACTTGTTTTGAGAGTTCCAGCTTCATCAGTGTTACAGATAAGATCGACGCCGAAAGGCCGCTTTCTGCAATCAGTTCTTCCACGCCCTTAGACTCGGAGCTGACGCAAGCCAGCACTTTCTTTTCCGTTTCACTCATCGGCGCGGGTGTCGAACGAACAGCTTGAGGAATTTGCTTCGTATTCTTCAAATGCAATAGGTCAAACAGATCCTCTGCTTTTGTAACAGCTTTTGCGCAGCCTGTTCTCAAAAGACCATTTGTTCCAACGGAATTCACCGAATAAATGCTTCCCGGCACTGCAAACACCGGTCTCCGATACTGTTTTGCATAATCAACCGTATACATCGTGCCGCTTTTTTCTTTTGCTTCTACTACAACCACCGCAGCAGAAAGTGCCGCGATCAGACGATTGCGCTGTAGAAATCCATACTTTCCAAGCGGTTCGCTTTTGGGTGGATACTCACTGATGATACAACCGTTGGATTCAATTTCCTTTCGCAGCGGACGATTGATGGTCGGATATGTCCGATCGATCGGAATCCCCAGAACGCCGATCGTTGGGCTTCGTTCACAAAGTGCCGCACGATGTCCAGCACTGTCAAGACCTTCCGCCAATCCGCTTACAATAACAGCACCTGCTTTTGCAAGACCACGGCCAATGTCTTCTGCCGCCCGCAGTCCATATTCTGTAGGTTTACGAGTTCCAACGATCCCCACTGTAGCAGGAGCATTGAGCCACCCTGTATCACCTGTACAATAAAGAACCAATGGCAAGTCCGGAATCCTCAGAAGTTTTTGTGGGTAATCCATGCTTTCGCAGGTCAAAATACGCACATCTAAAGCATCGCACCACATCACACGTTCATGGTAATTTTCCGGGTCCAAATTCTGTGCGCGTACGGTCGAAGCAGGACCGACCAGAGTTTTGAATTCCTCTGTTTCTTTTGCATTCCACGCATTCTGTGCATTCCCATATTTTTTCAACACACGTTTTGTAGAAAGGTTGGCCGACCCCAAAACATGCGACAGCCACAGCCAGCACAGAAGCGGGTCCGGCCCGCTCACAGGCTCTCCTCCCGGAAATGCCACAGCAGGATGCTGCCCGCGATGCCCGCATTCAGGCTCTCGACCCGGTCGGTCATCGGGATGCGGACGGTGCCGTCGCAGGCGGCGATGGTAGCATCGGTCAGGCCCTGGCCCTCGCTGCCGATGACGACGCAGACGCCGCCCGGATAACGGGACGCCGCCGCGCTCAGCGGCTGGGACTGGTACAGCGCCGCCGCAAGGCAGGTGATGCCCTTTTCCCGCAGGGCTGCGATGGCCTCCGGCAGGGCACCGGCCTCAATGACCGGCACCCGCACCGCCGCGCCCATGGAGGCCCGCAGGGTCTTGGGGGCAAACGGAGATGCACAGCCATCGCTCAGGAGGACGGCATCAAAGCCGAATGCCGCCGCCGAGCGCAGCAGGGTGCCCACATTGCCGGGGTCCTGCACCCGCTCCAGCGCCAGATACCGCCCGCCGGTACGCACCTCATCCAATGAATGCACCGGGGTGCGGAACACGCCGAACACCCCCTGATGGGTGCCCACATCGGCGAGCTTGTCCGCCACATGGTCCTCCACCAGATAATGTTCACCGGGCAGCGTGAGCAGCTCCGGGCATTTTTCGGCAGCGGCCCCGGTGTAGAACAGCGTTTCCAGCTCAGCCCCGCGGCAGAGCTCCGGGCAGAGCTTGCGCCCCTCGGCCAGAAAACGCCCCTCGCTGCGGCGGAAGGCCGCGCTGGAAGAAAGGCGGCAGGCGTATTTGATCTTCGCGTTGTCCCGGCTGGTGATTTTTTCGTCCATGCAGGCTCCTTCCGAATCCAAAAAGATACAAAAAGGACGCCCGCGTAATCATACGCGCGGGCGTCTTTGTCAAGTTCTATTAGGCGTTCTTGACGGTCTCGACCAGAGCTGCAAAGCTCTGAGGATCGTTGATGGCCATCTCGCTCAGCATCTTGCGGTTCAGCTCGATGCCTGCCTTCTTCAGGCCAGCCATGAAGGTAGAGTAGTTCATGCCCAGAGGACGGACCGCATTGTTGATGCGGGTGATCCACAGGTTGCGGAACTGACGCTTCTTCATGCGGCGGCCAGCCAGAGCGTAGTTGCCGCTCTTCATGACCTGCTGCTTGGCCATCTTGAAGTGCTTGCTCTTGCAGCCGTAGAAGCCCTTTGCCAGCTTCAGCATCTTCTTGCGACGTTTGTGAGTCATCGTAGCGCCCTTAATACGTGCCATTTTATATATCTCCTTTAGTTTCTGTCAATGTCTTGGTTGTGCGTGCGGCTCGCTTACTCAGGCGTAGGGCAGCATGCTCTTGATGGTAGCTGCGTTGGTCTTATCAACGTAGCTGGGCTGACGATAACCACGGGTCAGCTTGGTGGTCTTCTTGGTCAGGATGTGGCTGCGGAATGCGTGGCCGCGCTTGATCTTGCCGTTCTTGGTCAGCTTAAAGCGCTTCTTAGCGCCGGAGTGCGTCTTCAGTTTCATCTTAGCCATTTTAGTTTCCTCCTAAAATTAGTCCTTATTGGGTTTCGGGATCAGCAGAATGGACATCGTGCGGCCCTCAAGCACCGGCGGCTTATCCATGCTTGCCTGGGGCAGAGTCTCGGCAAAGCGTTTCAGCACGTCAGCACCCAGAGCGCTGTGCGCCATCTCACGGCCGCGGAAGCGGATCGAAGCCTTCACCTTGTGGCCGGCTGCCAGGAACTTGGCGGTCTGGTTCACTTTGGTGTTGAAGTCGTTGGTGTCAATGTTGAGCGAGAGGCGGGTCTCCTTGACTTCGACCACCTTCTGGTTCTTCTTGGCTTCCTTCTCCTTCTTCTGCTGTTCAAAACGGTATTTGCCGTAGTCCAGCACCTTGCACACAGGCGGTACAGCCTGCGGTGCGATCTTGACCAGATCGAGGCCGGCCTCCTCAGCAGCGCGCATGGCCACCTGAATGGTGACAACGCCCTTCTGCTCGCCGTCTGCTCCGATCAGGCGAACTTCACGATCACGGATCTGGCCGTTGATCTCCAGTTCCTTCGACTTTCCAGCGGTAGCGATAATGAATGCACCTCCAAACAATAATCCATAGTGTTGCAATATTTGGCATAGAAAACGCGGCCGCCCATGTTTCAGGACAGCCGCGCAAATTCACTCAAACGCGCAGTTCGCACAAAACGAACCGGTTTTCGTATAGCCCGGAGGATGTTGCCCCTCACAAGGCGAGCGCGGCCAGGCCGTAGCTGCTTTCTTTACCGGAACAGTTTACCACACCCGGCAAAGCCTGTCAAGCATTTTTATGCGATTTTGCAGAAAATTATCCCTTCACCTCGATCAGCTTTCCCAGTTCCAGCGAATAGATGCCCTTATAGGTCACCTTCTTCGGCGCAAAGCGCTTGTCGATGGCGAGGGCGTACAGGTTGAGCTGGGCGCGGTAGGCGGCGAGAAAGTCAGCCTCGGTCTTGCGGCGGTCGGTCTTATAGTCCAGCAGTTCGAGATGGTCCGGGAAGACGAGCACGATGTCCGCAATGCCCTGCACGAGGACGCTGGCTTTCGCCGCTTCGCCCTCCGGGGCCGCGCTGCCCTGTGCAGCCAGCACCGCCGAGGCGGGCAGAGCCGTGATGAAGGCCAGCTCCCGCAGCACGGCATCCGCCGCACAGATGCGGGCAAAGGCATCGCTCTCGGCAAAGCGGCGGATGCGGCGGACGTCCAGCTTTTCCGCGATCTCCGGCGGGGTCAGCTGCACGGCCACCTGACGGTCCCGTTCGGCGCAGATGGCCTCATCGAGGGTACCGGATGCCTTTGCAGCGGCAAGGGCGGCAAAGTCGGCATGTTCGAGGAAGGCATGCAGCGCCGTGCCCATCTCTGCGGCCGTCAGGCCGTCTTTGGAGAGGAAGCCGGGGCGCTCCAGCGTCGTCTGCTCCCGCTTGTGCACGATGCTCGTGACGCTGACCTTGGCGGGCACTGCCGCCAGCGAAGCCGCCGGGTACTGCCAGGCAAAGCCCTGCCGCAGCTGTTCCGTCAACACCGGGTCGGCGGCGGGGGCTTCCGGGGCCGGGGCTTCTTCCGCTGCGGGCTGGAGCTCTTCCGGAGCCTCTTCAAAGGAAAAGTCGATGGTGCTGCGGGTGTCCGCAAACGGCAGTTCGAGGTTCTCGGCCAGGCGGCGCAGCGGCCCGCCGTTGGGATGGACGAGCAGGGCCGTGCGCAGCCAGTCGGCGAAGCTGTTGGCCTGCCGGTTCAGCGTCTCCCCTGCGCCCGCCGCGAGGAAGGCCGCCGCTTTCGCCAGCGGGTTGGTCGTTTTGGTCATGCCCAGCGGGATGGTCAGGATCAATTTGTCCTGTGCGCGGGTGAGCGCCACATACAGCAGGCGCATCTGCTCGCTGCGCAGTTCGGCGGCGTGGACATTGGCCAGCGCCGCGTAGGCCGCCGTTTTATAGGAGCCTTCGCCGTCTTCGGGGCGCAGACGCAGCCCGGCCCCGTACACTCGATGGAGAAGCACCGGCTGGCGGGTATCGGCGGCATTGAACCGCCGGGCCGTATCCGCCACAAAGACCACCGGGAACTGCAGGCCCTTGGAACGGTGGATGGTCATGATGGTCACACAGCCGGGGCGGGAGCCGCCGGGCACGGTCTCCTGCCCGGTGGAGCCTGCCTGCGCGGCGGCGTCGATGGCGCGGATGAGGCCGGAGATGCCGTTTGCCCCGGCCCCGGCGCAGAAGGACGCGAACCGCCGGGCATCTTCCCGGCGCTTGGTGCCGTTCTCCATCACGCCCAGCGCGGCCAGATAGCCCGTGGACGCAAAGATCTCTTCGAGCAGCTGTTCCACCGGTACGCTCCGGGCCATCCGGCGCAGCTCGGTCAGCCGGGCATAGAACGCCCGGACCTTCTGTTCAAAGGGGCTTTCTTTGGCGCTGTTCACGGTCAACAGCAGTGCCCCGTACAGGCTCATCCGCTGGCGGTGCTGCGGTGCAGGCGTCTCCCCTGCCGCCTCCTGTGCGGCACGGCGGGCCTCGTCCTGCTGTTTCTGCAATTCCTCCGCGCGGGCACGGAGGCGGACCAGGTCGTCGTCCGTAAAGCCAAACAGCGGGCCCAGCATGGCGGCGGCAAGATAGATATCCTGCGCCGGGTTGTCAATGACCTTCAGCAGCGCGATCAGGGGCCGGATGTGGGGCGCATCCAGCAGATTTTCGCGGGCATCCGCATAGACCGGGATGCCGTGGGCGGTCAGGGCTTCCACATAGGCCGGGAAGTCGCCGCGCGCCGCCAGCAGGATGCAGCAATCCTCGTACTGCACCGGGCGGATGGAGCCGCCATCCCGCACCTGCTCCCCGGAGGCCATCAGGGCTTCGATCTTCCGGGCGATGCACTCTGCGTCCGTCTCGGCGGTATCGTCGGGCAGGAAGCAGGCCTCCACGCTGCCCGCATATTCGCCCGGTGCGCCGCAGACCAGCCGCTGACCGTCGCCGTAGGCCGTATCGCCCAGGGCGGGGGTCATAAGCTGCTCAAACAGGAAGTTGATGCCCCGCACCACTTCCGGCGCACTGCGGAAGTTCGCATCCAGCGCCAGCAGCGCGTTCTGGCCGGGCGTTCCTTCCGCCGGGCGGGGGCGGGCCGCGCCGCCGGGCAGGAGCGGCCAGGCATCCAGCTTTTCCCGGAAGATGCTGGGGTCTGCCTGCCGGAAGCGGTAGATGCTCTGTTTCAAATCGCCCACAAGGAAGAGGTCGTCCCCGGCGGGCGAAGCCAGACAGCGGTAGAGTGCGTCCTGTAAGGCGTTGGTGTCCTGATACTCGTCCACCATGACGGCCGCATAGTTCTGCCGGATGGTCTCGCACAGCGGGGTGGGGGTGCCGTCCGGGCTGCGGAGGAGCCGGAGCGCCTGATGCTCGAAGTCACTGAACTCCAGCAGCTTCCGCTCCTGCTTTTTGGCCGCAAAGCGGGCATCGAACGCCCGCACGGCGGCAAACAGGGCCCGCAGGCGGGGCAGGGCGGCGGCGCGGTCGGCTTCGGCCTCGTCCTCACTGCAAGAAATCAGTTCCAGGATCTGCCCGAACAGCGCAGCCGCTTCGTCGGCGCGGGTCTTGACGGCGGCTTTGTGCTCTCCGGTCAGCCGCTTTTTCATCCCCTTCAGGCCGGGCATCGGCTCCATGCCGAGCACATAGGGGGTGAGCCGGTCGTAGAGCGGGGTCCACTCCCCTGCTTCGGCCAGCCGCTCCACCTCGCCCAGCAGGGCAGCGGCCGCTTCGAGCCGTTCCATCGGTTCGGCGAATTTATCGTTGACGCCTGCCACGGCCTTGGCGCGGGCGGCATCGGTCTTTCCTTTATTCTCGGCCTCGATGCGGGCCAGGACGAGGTCTTCTTTGCAATCGTTCCAGGCGGCACAGAACAGCTCCCGCCCGGCTCTGGCAGCGCGGGCTGCCTCGGCCAGCAGCAGGTCGTGCCAGCAGGTCGCATCGAATCCATGTCCAGCCTGCCACGGTTCCAGAAATTCATCCAGCTTGCGGTCGTAGTCGGGCAGGGCGCGGAGAAAATCGTAGACGTGCAGGATGGTATCCCCGGCGGCTTTGTCGCTGCGGCCCTTGCCGTAGAGGTCTGCAAAGGCGCAGAAATCCGGGTCGGCATAGGCCTGTTCCAGCGTTTCGGCCAGCGCCGCCGCGCGCAGGGCCGCCACACTGCCGGGGTCGGCGGGGGAAAAGTCCGGCGGGATATCGAGCGCCTGGAAGTGCTTGCGCAGAAGGTCCAGGCAGAACGCATCAATGGTGCAGATGGGGGCGCGCTGCAGCAGCATCCGCTGGCGGCGCAGGGCCGTGTTGCCGGGTTCGGCCTGACTGCGGCGGAGCAGCGCCTGCCCGATGCGGGCCCGCAGCTCGGCTGCGGCCGCGTTCGTAAAGGTGACGATGAGCAGTTTGTCGGCGTCGATGGGGCATTCCGGGTCGGTGATGAGCCGGACGGCGCGTTCGGTCAGCACCGCCGTCTTGCCGCTGCCCGCAGCCGCACTGACCAGCAGCGCACCGCCCCGGTCGTCGATGGCGGCCTGCTGGGCGGCTGTCCATTTGGTTTCACTCACGGCTGTTCCTCCTTTCCTTCTTCCGGCGGAGTCTCAGGGACTTCAAAGGGCTTGGCCGGAGCATCCAGTGCCCGCTCGCCGATGCCATTCTCGTGGCAGCAGATAAAGCTGTAATCGCACCACAGGCAGGGGCTTCGGCCCGTGACCAGCGGTTCGGCGGCGATCTGCCCGCCGTAGAGCTGCTCGCCCATCCGGGTCACGAGGTCGTCCAGGTGCAGCCGGATGCGGTCAAGCTTGGCGCTGTCGGCGCGTTTGTCCTTCTGGTAGGGGCTGGGCACACCGCGCAGATACGAGAAGGGCAGATACCGCCCCGTCTCGTCGGCGTCCATGGCGCGGAACAGCTTCTGCTCGTCCCGCACCAGGCCGTCCAGCTTGTATTCCACGCTGCGGGCTGCGTTGGCGCGGGTGGTGTTCTCCGGGGCCGGATCGGCCAGCAGATACAGAACGCCCGCCGGTTCTGCCCCGGTAAAGCGGCCGCTGCCGTCCCGCGTCAGGCTGAACAGATACAGCAGCATCTGGCAGTCGAGGCCGCAGTAGACCTCCTTCAGGTCCAGTTTTTTGCTGCCGGTCTTGTAGTCCACGACCCGCACCCAGCGGGTGCCATCCTCCTCGACCCATTCATCGGCGCGGTCCACGGTGCCCACCAGCTGGACGGTTCGCCCATCCGAGAGATGATAGGTCTGGGCGCGGACGCCGTCCCCGCCGCTGCCGATCTTCAGCTCACAGGCCACAGGCCGGAAGCTGGACTGGCGCTGTTCATCCCGCAGGTAGCACAGCAGGCTCGCCATGCTCTTTTTCAGGCGGGAGAGCAGGTAGGCAAAACGGGCCGTGTCTTCGGGCAGATAGCGGCGGGCATATTCGTCCACTAGCAGCCCCGCCAGCTCCGCCATAGCGGCGTCGTCCAGCTCGATGAAGGGAGCCAGCATGGCGGCGCAGGGGTTGTCCGGCGCAGGGTTCGGGTCCAGCGCCATCTGCAGCACCCAGTGCATCAGGCTGCCGCTCTGGTCAGCCGAAAGCTCGGCCCGGCGGCGGGGGCGCAGGCCCAGCACGTACTGCAAAAAGTAGCCGTACCGGCAGGTATAATATTTTTCCAGCTGGCTCGGCGAGATGCGCAGCCGCCGCCCCAGCAGTTCTTCCAGTGCATCCAGGTCGCTGACCTGCCGGGGCGAAGCGTCCGCCATCCGGCGCAGCAGCTTCAGGCCCTCCGGCTCCTCGCCGCCGGGGATGCGCAGGGCCTCGGTCAGGCTGGCGCGTTCCGTTCCGGTCAGGGGCCAGCCGCCGCCCAGGCAGTCGAGGCCGTCGGCGGGGGTCGCGGCCAGGTCGGGCAGAGCCAGCTCCGGCGGGGCCGGTTCCAGCGCCTCCACGATCGGCTCCAACGCCGCGCAGAGGGTCTGCCCCTGCCCCTTGGGCCAGCTCAGCCACAGCCCTCTGGCCGGAGCGGTGAGCGCCTTATAGAAGCAGACCTGCTCGCGGACCACCCGGTTCTCAAAGCAGTCGGGCAGGTCGATCTCCTGCGCCATCAGGGCGTCGCGGTCGGCGTGGGTCAGCAGGCCCGTCTCGCCGGGGGCTGTGGGGAACTCGCCCTCGGCAAGGCCCAGCACGAAGACATAGTCCGGCTCGTCCAGCCGCATCTTGCCCGCGCTGGCCAGCACCACGGCGTCCAGCGTCTGCGGGATATGCCCCAGGTCGGACGAACGCAGCAGCAGCCCGAACAGGTCTTCGTATTCGGCCACCGTCACGGTCTGCTCGCCCAGCAGGCGGGCCATCTCGTCCAGCAGCTCCATGACCACGTTCCACTCGCGGGCGGCCTCTTCCGCCGCCGGGATGCCCCGTGCCGCGCGGATGGCTTCCACCTGCGCCGCCTGCTGTTCCTCTGCGCCCAGCTCTCTGAGGCAGAAGTAGAGCGCGCGGCTGATGGCCTCGGCGTTGGCGTTCCGCACCTTGCCGCGCAGGGCATCGGCGGCGTTCACCAGCAGAGCGCGGGCCTTTTCGGCATCGGACAGGTTCCGGGCGTCCTCTTCGGTCAGCTCCCGATCGCCGAAGCCTTTGGGGTCGTTCCGGAACGCTGCCCGCCATGCCGCCGCATTGGGCGACCAGGTATAGGCGTAGTTTTCGAGGGCGCAGACCTCTTCTTCGGTCAGGGCGCACAGGCCCGTTTTGGCCAGCGTGGTCAGATTCTCGGTCAGGTCGGCCCCGCGGGCCAGCGCCAGCAGTGCCCGGACCGCCGTGGCCGGGGCGCTGAACTCCGGGGTGGTCGGCTCATCGCAGTAGAGCGGGATGCCCGCCATCCGGAACTCATACCGCACGGCGGCGCGGTACTTGCCGATGTCGCGGCAGACCACCGCGATCCTGCCGCACCGCACCCCCTGCCGCATCAGGCGGCGGATGGCACCGGCGGCGGCGCGGGCCTCCTCTTCCCGGCTGGGCGCAGCAAACAGCCGCACCTCGTCCGCCGGCGCTTCCAGCGGTACACAGGTGCCGGTCTCCAGCAGCGCGGTCACTGCCGCAAGGCCGGGGGCCTCGGTGTGCCGCAGGTCCCGCCGGAGCAGCTGGGGCGCAGCCACCTCGGCCCCATTTTTGCGGGCCAGCTGGCGCAGCTGCACGGCCACCTGCTTGGCCCCCGAAAACAGGCTCACATCGCCGGGCACGAGCGGTGCCCCATCGTCGCACAGGGCCACCGTCACCCTGGGCAGAGCGGCCAGCAGCGCCCCCAGCAGCCGCTTTTTGGGCGCGTTGAAGGTATCGAACTCGTCGATGAAGACCTCCCGCTCCTGCAAAAATCCCGGCACTGCGCCGCAGGCCAGCGCCTCTTCGAGCCGCGCTCCGGCCAGCTCCAGCCGGTCGGCGGGGTCCATGCCGCTGCGGGCGAGCAGGGTCTCGTAGCCCTGAAAGATCAGGGCCAGCTCCCCCAGCTTGCCGCTCTCGGCCCCGCAGCCTTTGGCAAGGTCGGCCAGCTGCCGGCCGGACAGGCCCGCGCTCTTGAGCTCGTCGATGGTCTCGGCAGCCATCTGGCAGAACGCTGCGCTCCGCCGGTTGCGGTAGTAGTAATGGACGTTTTCCTGCAATTCTTCCAGTGCGCGGCGCACCAGCACAGCGCGGCCTGCGTCCGAAAGGGTCTGCACGGCTGCGCCGCCCTCCACGGACAGGATCTTCTCGGCCAGGCTCGTGAACGAAAAGCTCTCCACCATGCCGGAAAGCGCATCGCCCAGTTCGCGGTAGATGCGCCCCTCGGTGGAGGAGGTGAACTGTTCCGGCACCAGCAGGATGCTCTTCTGACCCGCCTCGGCGCGGGCACGGATGCGGTGATACAGCAGCGTCGTCTTGCCGCTGCCCGACCCGCCTAAGACCAGTTGTAACATAAAAACCTCTCTTTGCTTGCCCTCTCCGTCATCGCGAAGCGCCTGAGAGGGCGTGACCTGCTCTTATTGTATCACAAAATTGCAAGAACATCTATTCTGTGATACACTGGGGAAAACCGAATGTGAAAGGATGCCATTATGAAGATATTAGCCGTTGACTACGGAGCCAGCCGCACCGGCCTTGCCACCTGCGACGTCTCCGAATTCCTCACCACCGCCATCACGCCGCAGATCACCCTGAAAGCCCGCCCGAAGGTGGCGGCGCGGGTGTGCGAGATCGCCGCCGAGATCCATGCCGAGCTCATCGTGGTGGGCCTGCCGCTGAACATGGACGGCACCGAGGGCGAACGCGCCGAAAAGAGCCGGAAACTGGCCAAGACGCTGCAGATCTGGAGCGGCCTGCCCGTCCGGATGTGGGACGAGCGGCAGTCCACCTGCGAAGCCGCCGATATCCTCTCCGAGACCGGCACCTTCGGCGCCCGGCGGAAAGAGATCCTCGACTCCGTCAGCGCCACCGTCATCCTTGAAGATTACCTCGCCTGGCGCAAAGAGCACCCCGGCGAGATCTGAGCAGCAAAAAAGGCTCCCACTGCTACGGGAGCCTTTTTGCATTGCGCAGTTATTATTGATACGTCTCGATGCTGACGCTGTGGATGGTGATGGCCTCGGTGGGCTTCTGGTTCTCATCCGCCGCTGTCTGGGCGATGTTGTCCACGATGTCCATCCCCTCGTACACCTGGCCGAAGACGGTGTCGGTGTAGTCAAGATAGGGTGCGCCGCCCGCCGTCTGGTAGGCGGCCACGACCTCAGCGCGGTAGGAGGCCGCGTTCATCTGGTCCACAAGCTCCTGCGTCACGGAATCGCCGCCGGGCAGCGACTCCATCACATAGAAGACGCTGGCGCACTGGCCGGAGGCATCCGTGGCCGCACACAGCGCCCCGGCGTAGTGATGGAGCCGGTCGGTGGCCTCAATGGGGTAGCGGCTGCCGTTCCAGATGGTGGTGCCTTTGCCGTCGGCCCCCTGCCCGGCCTCGACAAGAAATTCGTTCTCGACGCGGGAAACGGTCAGGCCGTTGTAGTACCCCGCCTGCGCAAGACCGATGAAGTTGTCGCAGGCCTGCGGGGCCAGTGTGGGGAAAAGCACGGCCTTGAACACGCCCGCTGAGGTATCGAACACCGCGATGGTGTCGCCCGCCGCCGGGTGGGTGAACTGCACCTCGGCGGACTCCACCGCCGGGCGGGAGATGGATTTCGGCCCCGAAGTGCCGCTGAGCTTGTCCTTGAGCGAACAGCCCGTCAGCGCCACACAGCCCAGGAGCGCCAGCACCGCCAGCGCTTTTTTATAAAAACGATTCATAACTCTGACCTCTCGGTGAATAGCATAGTAACAGCTTCCCGCTCGCCCGGAACCGAGCAGGCGGTACACAGAGTTCAGTATAGCATATTTCTGCGCCGGATGCGAGAGGGAAATGCGTGAAAATTTGTCCGCAGATTTCTGTGCGAAAAACATCTTGACGAGCGGGCAAAAAAACGCTACACTATAAGCACAGCAAGGGCCTGTGGGAGCACAGAAAGCCCCGGCTGCCCCAACTTTATTTTTCGTTTGTAACAGGAGAACGTATCTTATGGCAGAAGAGATCAAGAACCCGAACGCCGAAGAGGAATATCAGCCCGATCTGATGACCCTTGAGGACGAGGACGGCAACGAAGTCACCTTTGAGGTGATCGACGCGCTGGACCATAAGGGCGTGCATTATATGGCCGTCGTGGAATACGCCGAGGACGAGGAAGACGTGAACGAGGATGCTCAGCTCGTCATCCTGAGCGTCGGCGAGGACAGCGAGGGCGAATATCTGGATGTCGTGGAAGACGACGAGACCCTGCTGGAAGTCAGCAAGCTGTTTGAGAAGCGGCTGAGCGACCAGTTCGAGATCGAGTAAGTTTTTCAGACGATTGACCCGTGCAAAACTTCCTGCCCGGCTCGATTTGTTGCGGTTTATATGATCCTACTAATCATTCAACGGGAGCCCGGCGTTCGCCGGTGGATTGCAGACCTCCCCGCTGTGGGCTCGACCCCAGAGGTTCGATGAGGAAGCGTGAATCCGGAGACAGGGCACCCACCTGTCCGCAAGGGTAGGTTTGATTGCCGCAGACGACCGGGCGGGATCTTTTTATAGGGACTTCATCCACCGCTGTCCTCTGCCAGGAGGAACAGTGTGTGGATTTTTTTATACCCTCTCAGTCTCGCTGCGCTCGCCAGCTTATCCCCTTCTGGCGCAAATGTGCCACCTCCCCCGGCCGGGGGAGTCTTTCGAAAGGGAGAGCCCTTGGCAAGCCGGTTTTGGCTATTGTTTTTCGCCCTGCGGGCTCTTTTGCAGCAGGGCTTCGCGGATTTGTCAGCGTGTTTGAAAGGATGTGCAATTGCGGCATGAAGTCTGAGCATCTGGTGGGGACGAACATCCCCCGATTCACCTACGACACCCCCACGGTACCGGAAAACGATTTTTATGCCCTGTGCGAGGGCAGCCGGCCCCTGTGCATGATCTTCCTGCCGGGGTTCGACCATCCCGTCAGCCGTGAGTACATCACCCGCTACCTCAAGACCCTGCCCGCCCTCAAGGGCGCACGGCTGGCCTGCGTGGTGCGGTCCAGCGCCAAGGCGGTGGCCACGGCCACCCGTGGGTCGGAGTTTCCCTTCCCGGTCATCTGCGACGGGCCGGGCGTGCTGTACGGCTATCTGGGCGTGGAGCAGACCCGCGGCCTGCTGAGCTGGAGCTTCGCGGCCCAGAAGATCTACAAGGCCGCCAAAGATGCCGGTTATCACTACGACAAGTCTGCCCCGCAGATCCTGCCGCTGACGCTGGTGGTGGGCCCTATGGGCAGGGTCCTGTTCACCCATTCCGGCCGCAGCCAGACCGACCTGCCCGAAGACTGCGCCGCCATCCACGAGGTCGTCCGGGCCGTGGAGGCAGCTACCGTTCAGGCCCGCACCGACGCGAACCCCCACTGCTCCGACGAGACCCTTACCCTGCCCGACCTGATGGGCTGGGATGACGGGACCTGACCCAGCAAAAGAGCCACGGCTGCGGCCGTGGCCCTTTTTTGTTCGTCTCACTCGATGTCGTCGTCCGTGAACAAGCCCGGAATGCCGCAGACTGCGGCGATGCCGACCACGGTGAAGACGATGCGGGACCAGATGGAGCTGCTGCCACCCAGCAGCCACCCCACAAAATCGAACTGGAACAGCCCGACCAGGCCCCAGTTGATGCCGCCGATGATCATCAAGATCAGGCACACTTTATAAAAGGTCTGCACGAAAAGACCCCCTTTCCTTTGGGAATAGCATTTCCCAGGAAAGAGGGTCTTATTCCGTTTTGCGTTACAGCATCCACTTCGGGGCGGTGACCCGTGCACCGCCCTTGTCGGGCTGGGCCACATAGACCTGTGGCCAGCGGGTCTTCAGGGCCGCAGCCGCCGTGCGGGCTTCGGCTTCATCGGCAAAGATGCCGAACACCGCCGCGCCGCTGCCGGTCATCAGGGCCGTGAGCGCACCGTGTTCGCAGAGCGCAGCCTTGATGGCCTCATTGTCCTTGGCACCGCTGCACTCTTCCAGCGCGTTGCCTGCGGCGGCACAGACGGCGGCCAGATCTTCGGCGCGGATCGCGGCTTCCTGCGCCTCGCAGTCGGGGTGGCGGCTGCTGCCCACCCGGTCATAGGCCGCAAAGGCCTCCGGGGTCGAGACACCGTAGTCCGGCATGACCACCGTGAACCAGCAGTCCGGGCAGGGCGGCAGAGCTTTCATCACATCGCCCACGCCCTGCACCCGGCAGGTGCCGCCCATGAGGGCAAACGGCACATCGGCACCGATTTTGGCACCCAGCGCGCAGAGCTCGCTCATGGACAGATGCGCCCCATACAAAGCATTCAGTCCCACGAGGACGGCGGCGGCATCCGCACTGCCGCCCGCCATACCGGCCCGCACGGGCACGTTCTTATAGATGGTGATGTCCACGCCCGCCAGCAGGCCGGTGTAGCGGAAGAACGCGATGGCCGCCTTGATGGCGGTGTTGCTGTCGTTGGCGGCAACCGGGCTTCCGGGCAGAGAGAGGTTCAGGCTGCTGCTGCGAGCCAGCACCACCTTTTCATACAGGGTGATGGCCTGCATGGTCATGTCGAGGTCGTGGTATCCGTTGGGCAGAGTACCCACCACGTCCAGCGCCAGATTCAGCTTGGCAGGGGCCAGAACGGTCACGCGGTTCAGTTTTGCCATTTTCAACTCTCCTCACTGCGGCATTGCGATGCCGTTTTCCTCCAAAAAGGCGCGGATGCGCTTCATGGCTTCGGTCAGATGCTCCACCGAGTACGCATACGACACGCGGCAGTACCCCTCGCCGGAAGCGCCGAAAGCATCGCCGGGCACCAGCGCCACATGCTTCTGCTCCAGCAGCCGGGTGCAGAACTCCTGGCTGGTCATCCCGGTGGACTTGATGCAGGGGAAGGCGTAGAACGCGCCCCGCGGCTCAAAACAGGTCAGGCCCATGGCGTTGAAGCCCTTTACCACCAGACGGCGGCGCATGTTGTACTCATCCCGCATCCGGTCGATCTCGCCGTCGCAGTCCTTCAGGGCCGTGATGGCGGCGTACTGGCTGGTGGTGGGGGCGCTCATGATGGCGCTCTGGTGGATCTTGGTCATGATCTTGATGATGGGAGCCGGGCCGCAGGCATAGCCCAAACGCCAGCCGGTCATCGCATAGCTCTTGGAGAAGCCGTTCACCACGATGGTCCGCTCGGCCATGCCGGGCAGGGTGGCAATGGAGACGTGCGGCCGCAGGCCGTAGTTCAGCTCGGCGTAGATCTCATCCGACAGCACCAGAACGTTCGTATCCCGCAGAACGTCGGCGATGGCTTCGAGGTCCTCTTTCTCCATCACGGCACCGGTGGGGTTGTTCGGGAACGGCATGATGAGCAGCTTGGTCCTGGGGGTGATGGCCGCTTTCAGGGCCTCCGGGCGGAGGCGGAACTCATCCTCCTGGCGGCAGGCCACATGGACCGGCACACCGCCTGACAGGGTGGTGATGGGCTCATAGCAGACGAAGCACGGCTCCGGGATGACGACTTCGTCCCCCGGCTGCACCACGGTGCGGATGCACATATCAATGGCCTCACTGCCGCCCACGGTGACCAGCACCTGGCTCAGCGGGTCGTAGTGCAGGTTCATCCGGCGCTCCAGATAGCGGCAGATCTCTGCGCGCAGCTCCTTCAGGCCCGCATTGGCGGTATAGCGGGTGCGGCCGTGTTCCAGGCTCTCGATGCCGGCCTCGCGCACGGCCCAGGGCGTTTTGAAATCCGGTTCGCCGACGCCCAGGCTGATGCACTCCGGCATGTCGGCGGCAAGGTCGAAGAATTTGCGGATGCCGGAGGGACGCATGGCCGCAGCGGCAGGCGCGATCAGTTTATCGTAATCCATCACAGCACGGTGCACTCTCTTTCATCGATTTCGTCGTCCTGATAGAAGCGGCCCTCTTTCTTATAGGTACGCAGGACAAAATGGGTGGCCGTGGACAGCACGTCGTCCAGCGGGCTCAGGCGCTTGGCCACGAACAGGGCGATCTCCTGGAAGGTCTGCCCCTTGATGACCAGCTGCAGATCGTAGCCGCCGCTCATCAGCAGCACACTCTCCACCTCGTCAAAGGCGGCGATGGTGGCTGCGATCTCGTCAAAGCCGCGGCTCTTCTTGGGGCTGACGTTCAGTTCGATGACGGCCTCCACCCGGTTCACCCCGGCCTTTTCCCAGTCCACAAGGGTCTTGTAGCCCTTGATGATGCCCTGCGCACGGGCCAGGTCGATCATCGCCGCCACCTCAGCGGGGGATTTATTCAGCATCGTGGCAATGTCCTCGATCGGCAGCCGCGCGTTGTCTTCCAGAAGTTTCAAAAGCTGTTCCATCGTCGTTACTCCTTTGTATCCGCGGCGTACCGCGTCGATTTGTATCTTTCAGTATAGCACAAGCGCGCCGTATTTGCATCTTGTTTTTTGGATAGACCGTCTTTTCCGCTCAGTTCTCGTTCTTTTTTCCAAAAAGTGTGTTCAAAAACCGGTAAATCTGCTATACTGGAAGGGACTTCAATCTCTCCGTCATTGCTTCGCAATGCCACCTCCCCTACCAGGGGAGCTGGCGGGCGCAAGCCCGACTGAGAGGTTTTCACATTGACTCAATGGGGGTAAGGAATATGAAAGCATTCATCACGGTCATCGGCCACGACACCGTCGGCGTCGTCGCAAAAGTTGCTGCCCTGTGCAGTGAGCTCAACATCAACATCGAAGACGTGACCCAGAGCATCCTGCAGGGCATGTTCGCCATGATCATGCTGGTGGACATCAGCCATTGCAGCGTCAGCCACGAGGAACTGCACAACCGCACAGACGCCCTGGCCAAGGAGATGGGGATGCAGATCAACGTCACCCGTCAGGAAGTGTTCGACGCGATGCACACGATCTAACCTCTCCGTCATCGCTGACGCGATGCCACCTCCCCTATTGAGGGGAGGCCTCGGCAAGCCGGTTTTGAACGTGCTAACCGCCTGCGGCTCCAAAGCAGCCGGGCTTCGCGTTTTTGTCAGCGACAGAGGAATCTAAGAGAGAAGGGAATCTATTATGAGCATGATGAATACCGGTGACATCCTCGAAACCATCGAGATGTTCACCCAGGACAATCTGGACGTGCGGACCGTGACCATGGGCATCAGCCTGCTGGACTGCATCGACCCGGACCCGAAAAAGGCCTGTGAAAAGGTCTACAACAAGATCGTGACCAAGGCGGCCAATCTGGTGCCCGCCGTGGAGCACATCAGCGCCGAATACGGCATCCCCATCATCAACAAGCGCATCAGCGTGACGCCCATCGCCATGCTGCTGGGTGCCTGCCCGGATGCCGACCCGGTGGACTTTGCCAAAGCACTGGACGCCGCCGGCAAGAAGGTAGGCGTCAACTTTGTGGGCGGCTACACGGCCCTTGTGCACAAGGGCTTTTCGGCGGGCGACCTCCGGCTCATCGAGTCCATCCCCCGCGCACTGGCGGAGACCGATATCGTGTGCAGCTCGGTGAACATCGGTGCCACCAAGGCGGGTCTGAACATGGACGCCATCAAGCTGATGGGCGAGGCCGTCAAGAAGGCCAGCGAGCTGACGGCAGACCGTCAGTGCATCGGCGCGGCCAAGCTGGTCGTCTTCTGCAATGCGCCGGAGGACAACCCCTTCATGGCCGGTGCATTCCACGGCCCCGGCGAGCCTGACTGCGAGATCCACGTCGGTGTCTCCGGCCCCGGTGCGGTGCGCGCCGCGCTGGCCAAACTGCCCAAGGATGCCCCCATCGACGAGGTGGCCGAGCTGGTCAAGCGCACGGCGTTCAAGATCACCCGCGTGGGCCAGCTGGTGGCGAACCTCGCCTCCAAGGCGCTGGGCGTACCCGCCGGCATCATCGACCTGTCGCTGGCCCCCACCCCGGCCGTGGGCGACAGCGTGGCCAACATCCTCGAAGAGATGGGCCTTGAGACCTGCGGCTGCTGCGGCACCACAGCCTGCCTGGCCCTGCTGAACGATGCCGTCAAGAAGGGCGGCGTCATGGCCTCCAACCACGTGGGCGGCCTGTCCGGTGCCTTCATCCCCGTCAGCGAGGACGACGGCATGATCCACGCAGCGGAGTGCGGCTGCCTGACCATCGAAAAGCTCGAAGCTATGACCGCCGTCTGCTCGGTGGGCATCGACATGGTCATCATCCCCGGCGACACCACCCCTGCCGTCATCAGCGCCCTCATCGCCGACGAAGCCGCCATCGGCATGGTCAACAGCAAGACCACCGCCGTCCGCGTCATCCCGGCCATCGGCCGCAAGGCCGGCGAGATCCTGGACTTCGGCGGTCTGCTGGGCTATGGCCCCATCATGCCGGTCAACCAGCGCGACCCGTCGGTCTTCATCAACCGCGGCGGCCGCCTGCCCGCCCCGATGCAGTCGCTGAAAAACTAAGAATAAAATCACTCCCACAGACCCAGACTCTGGATAGTATTTCCAGAGAAAGGGTCTGTTTTTTTATGTACAGCCGCATTTTATCCCGCCGCCAGATGACCGTCTGGTGCATCACACTCAGCGGTGCGCTCGCGCTCTGCATCGGTCTGCAGGGCCTGCTGGGCTGGGGCCGCACCCAGCTCGACACCGGAGCCGCGCTTGCCGCCGACACTCTGCGGCTCCACATCCGCGCTGCCAGCGACACCACCGCCGACCAGACCGACAAGCTGGCCGTGCGGGACGCCGTGCTCGCGTATCTGGACACAGCCTGCCCGGCGGCAGACCAGCCTGCCGCCCTCCGCTGGGCTGCGGCCCATCTGTCCGAGCTGCAGCGGGTCGCCCGCACCGTGCTGGCCGGGCGCGGCAGTTTTGCACCGGTGCGGGTGTATCTGGTGGAAATGTACTTCGACACCACCCGCTACTCTGCCTCGGCCCTGCCCGCCGGGCGGTATCAGGCCCTGCGTATCGACATCGGCGCAGCCCCCTATGGCCGGAACTGGTGGTGTGTACTCTACCCCGGTCTCTGCCGCACCGCCTGCGGCGGCTATGCCGCCCCCGCCGAGAACGACCTCGTCTGCGGGCGGTATCTCCTGCGGTTCAAATGCGTGGAGTGGTGGCAGAAGCACACCGCCCGCCGGGAAGATGTCATCCTGCTGGGATAACCTGGCCGTCGGGTATTGCCTGCTGGATCCGACAAAGGTTCCCACGAACACTTCCACCTTCCGCCGCATAAGCTCCTGGTGGAAGGAGTGTGAGTTTGACCATGGCAATTCCTGCCTATTATTCCCTCATCCAGCGCGGCTCCACCGGCCCCGACGTAGCACTGGTGCAGACCTGGCTCAACGGCCTGCGCGACACCTGCACCTGGTATCACGAGCTGACCACGGACGGGCGGTTCGGCACCAAGAGCGTGAACGCGGTGAAGGAGTTCCAGCTCAAAAACGACATGAATGTGGACGGCAAGGTGGGCGCGAACACCTGGAACGTGCTCTACACCAAGTACATCGCCAAACACGGCCTGAACGTTCCCTACCCCGGCATCGTGCTGCGGCAGGGCAGTTCCGGCGGCACGGTCCGGCTGGTGCAGCAGAAGCTGAACGCGCTGGGTGAAAAGCTCTCCACCGACGGCAAATACGGTGCTTCCACCGCAGCCGCTGTGGAGCGCTACCAGCGCCGCAACGGCCTCACTGCCGACGGCACAGTCGGCAAAGCCACCTGGGAGAAGATGTTCTAGCTCCCCCAGCCGCCTTCGGCGGCAGCCCCCTCGGTGAGGGGGCCAGATAGCCTCCCTCTCAGAGGGAGGTGGATGTGAGCGAAGCGAGCAGACAGAAGGAGTTTCCTCTTCTGCTCGCTTCTTCTTCATGTTATAATAGAACCATTCAACTGAAAGGCGGTGCTCCCATGCGTTTTCTTCACCTTTCCGACCTGCACCTCGGCAAGCGGGTCTGCGAGTTCTCCATGCTGGACGACCAGCGGTATATTCTGGAGGAGATCTTATCGCTTCTCGACACCCACCCCGTGGATGCTGTTCTGCTGGCGGGCGACCTCTACGACAAACCTGTGCCCCCCGCCGAAGCTGTCCGTCTGCTGGACTGGTTCCTCACCGAACTGGCCGACCGGAAGCTGCCGGTCTTCGCCATCAGCGGCAACCACGACTCCGCCGAGCGGATCGCGTTCGGTGCCCATCTGCTGGCGGGGAGCCAGGTCTACGTCAGCCCGGTGTTCGAAGGGGCCCCGGCCCCCATCCCCCTCACCGACGCATACGGTCCGGTGGATATTTACTTACTGCCCTTCCTGAAACCCGCCATGGTGCGCCACATCTACCCGGACGAGCCCATCGAAAGCTACAGCGACGCCCTGGGCTGTGTGCTGCGCCGCTGCGCCCCCGACCCGGCCCGCCGCAGCGTGCTGGTGGCCCACCAGTTCGTGGCCGGTGCCGCCGCCTGCGAGAGCGAGGAGCCATCGGTGG
>ENA-OYWK01000522-OYWK01000522.1-human-gut-metagenome-genome-assembly--contig:-NODE-522-length-21631-cov-14.313589_pt1 | contig 21631 bp, 17 predicted proteins | sample MGYA00244808_ERZ653392 | MGnify/ENA primary metagenome ERZ653392 (study PRJEB26926, sample SAMN06165125) | human gut metagenome | biome: ENVO:00009003; feature: ENVO:2100002; material: ENVO:00002003...
TCACCGGAATCCCTTCTTTCTTCAACTTGGCAACAGTGCCATGATGCACCCCATTGCCAATCTCCTCGCGGCTTGTCGCCGCTGAATTAATATAGAACTTATCAGCAAGCCCCTCTTTTTCAACTAAATATGTCATAACGCTTTCTGCCATAGTGCTTCGGCAGATATTGCCGTGACAGATGAATAATACTTTTATCACTCTTAAATTCCTCCTAAATTGCCGCAGTTTGCCGCGTTTTGCGCACTATTCTGGGCTTTTTCAAATTTAAACATTTTTTCGATAGTGTGTCACACTTTGCAAAATAAGGCAAAATGAGGCAAAGTGTAACTTTCAAACGTTAACGAACCGTATACGAATTTAGGCCATTCGTATACGCATAATTTTTGAGGCTATCGTTAAAAAGTGAACACAACCTTTTAACGATGAACCCTCTGGGTTCACTTTTAACGATTAGGGTTCAATCATTATTCTTCGGAATAATCACTAAACTAATTTTTCGTTTGGAATATATTTATATCTCAACGCGTCAAGAATACCATTCATCAAATCCATATCAAATTCCTTTTTCGATATATCCATGGACTTTAACGTTTTTTTGTTCTTTCGCAGAGATTTCCATAAGAGTTTTTTATCTCTATCATCTAACTCAATCTTATACAAAAGATTGGCCAGCGCAACAATAAAATCTTTATTATCTTCGCAAATACTCTTATCTGTTTTTCTATCTTTCCATGCTATAAAACCATCTAAATCGGCCATAGAGAATTTTGGTGAGAAGCCCTTGATTGGATTTATTAACAGTTGTGTTGAAGCATTCATCAAATTGACGTATGCGCCCAGCTCATATTGCTGTGCTTCTGTCATCTTACTATAGTCTAATCCAAAAGTAGCTATATTTGATATAGCATCACTTAGTTTAGCACTCTCATCAGTAATTCGAGAGATACGCTCCTTCAATTCAACAACAGCTAGTTCATACGATTTTATATCTCTTTCACTTATTGCTGTAAATACACTTTCAAGATGTTTCTTATCACTTGAGCTTTTCCAGAAAAACAGTCCACTAGCAATAAGAGAAACACCTGCAATAGCCCATCCAACTGGTCCGGCAAGTGCAAGAAAAGCTTCTCCTGCGGCCATACCGCCTCCTCCAACTGCAAGTGCACCTCCGCCAATCCAGGCTAATGCTGCATTTGTAGCTGCCGCTCCGCTCAATGCTGAGATCGCTGTTCCTGTTGATGCGACTCCAAAAGTTGTAGCTACACCCATTGCAACAGCCGGTCCCATAGTTACTACAGCTACTCCAAGACTTGCACCGGCAGCACCTGCGCCGGCATTTTTCACAGCAGCAGCTTGATAATCTTTTTCAATTTTCTCAGCCTGCTGTTTCCAGTTCAGCCTTATCTTCTTTAATTCTTCATATTGCAATTTCTTATCATTTGGCACATTTCTAATTCTGTCAAATGAATCTTGAATAGAAGTTAAGGAATCATACAAGCTGCTTGTATGATTTCCAAGCTCCTCAATTATTTCATTTGTTTTATTTATTGCAACTTGTGCTTTATCTTGAGCCATCTCAAGTTTAGTTTTCTTTTTGCATTTCATTTATTTGCTTCCTCCCATAAAATAGGAATCAATATCCGCTTTGTCTTTTAATAATACATTATCCTGAACCTGTCGCTTTTGAGCTAATAATACAGACTTTTCAAACGACTTAATATACATATCGCTTTCTCTGAATTCTTGAATAAATAACAATAGTTCTTTATCATCGTATATTTCGGCCAGATAATTCAGCCCTTCAATATAATCCTCAAGTATTATCTTTTGGCGATGAATTACTACTATATCTTCTTTAAGAGCGTGACATTTCAATCCTCTACGAGATTCCCCATATAATGAAATAGTAAATCTTCCAATTCCAACAATATTAAGTCGCATAGCAAATTCAGCAACGTTAAATGAGCCACCACCTAAAACGAATCCACGAACTACTGCGTCGCCCGTATCAATCAGACAAAAAGTACCATGCGCAACAGTAAGCATTCTTTTTACTGTTGCATTAGAAAATGGCTCGCAGGACTTCCAGAGCGATGAAAAGGATCTATCTTCACTTTTTGTTGAAGTAAAATATTTTACCAAACGTCTTACTGAATAGATAACTCTTACAAGAAGTTCATTTATAAATGCCGGTATTGCCTGAGCAACTTGAAATCTTGCATCGTACCCTTGCTTGTATATCTCAAGAGCCAGTTCATTTATTGATTTGTCAAACTCTCCGACAGGGATATTCAGTTTTCTTTTAATTGCAATTATATCATTCGTCCAGCTCCATATCGGTGATTGTATTCCCATGCCCCTTCCTTTAGTCCCAGAAGATCCCGATATATCTGAAATAATATAGCCAAACCAATTAGCAAATCCGCAGAACAGTTTACTTGGCACATCATTACCTTTCAATTCGAATTTTCCGTCTGCTTCCTGTAAAGAGATAAGCTCACCGTTTGATACAAAATAAGAAGTATTGCAAAATTGATCTAAAACAGAGAAGAATAAGCCTAATAAAGTAGGATTGTGTCCAAGCTATTTAAAATGATGGTTCTTTGGATTAAGGTCAAATATCCAACTAGCCGCATCACCTGCACCTCTTTGGTCATAGGGGATCTTGAACTTTTTTTCTAAGTGTTTAATTGCTGACGAAAGAGTATTATTTTCTTTATCATTCCAACCACACATCTTAGCGAAATCCATTGTTCGATTTTCAAACCACTTATCTGTAACATCTCCTATTGGCGACTCTCCAGGTTTACCAACAAGGAAAATATCTAATATTCCGCATATTGCTCCGCTACATGCTGCTAAAATGTAATCAGACTTATCACAATCCGTAGTAAGCATTTTTAAGGACTCCATACTCTCTTCAAGTTTGAAAGTAATATCCGTTAATTCTTCCTCAGCATTACTCAATGCTGTTTTAATGTCAGAAGCAAATTCATATCCATCTCCACCAACACCAAGCTCTAACAACACGAACTTTTCATTATTGTCCACATTCCCATTTACAGTACTCAAATTGCTTCCCTCCATTTTATAGCTTTTAATACACATTTCAACTTCAGTTATTGATATGCGCAACCATAAAGTGAACTCTTATATTCTGACCGCTTCTGCAAAGAATTATCTGCGCATGACGATATTCTGTATAATCTGTTGGCACATCATATATATCCGACAATTTTTCATACGGAAACTCATATTGATTTAAGTATTCAAGGAATTTTGAATAAAAGCTGTCAAATCTAGCCATCGTAGCGTATATTACTACAACTGCATATGGACATCCATTAGGATCATACTTTGTAAGCACTTTATTGATATGATCACCCAAGTATTGCTTTTTCAACGAATCTAATATAAGAGCTTCTATCATTACAATTGGAAAACCATCCACGCAAATTTGAATATCCACCTCTCCAGCATCATCGCCTTTTTGAGATTCTCCTTGACGCGTTTGATCTTTAATTTGATAACTCTCATCAAGTATGTCCCTTACATAATCATTCATGGTATCTTCACTACTCGATGAATTGTAATTATGGTTTCTCTGCAGCTTTGTTAATGCTCTTGTCATTTTATCAACAAGCATCTGCTCCGGTATACGTTTATCCTCCGCAATTGCTGGTGATAATTCAACTATATATTCTTCAATCCTACCTTTTAACACTTGTAATTTTGATTCTATTTTTTGAAATCTTTCTTTGTCTCCCCAGCCACTAAAACCATTTAGTTGCTTCATTAAATCAATAATAAAATCATCTTGCTTTAACTGAGCCAGTTCTAGACACAACTCATCTCTCCATAGTTGAAACTCTAAGTCTTTGTATATCATTTCAAAGTCCATACCACCAGATGTTCGCTTATGTGTGTGTATGTCATATCCACTAAACATTGTAATATTTTCAGTTTTAAATTTTGATTTGATCGCTGGAGTCTGATCAATTAATTCAATCAATCTTATTTTTTCCATAAAAACCTCACTATCGGTTGTCTCCTTTAATTAACGATCCTTAAAGGAATGATATTGAATTGTGATTTTCTTATCGTGTTCTATTGGCATTCCTTTTTTTATCGTATCTATACCTTCAATCAGCACTTGCTGTACTGCTCTTTCTTTTTTTATCCATCCTGTTGTAAGATCTTTAAGCGGTAACGTATATACTTCAGTAAATCCTATACCAACAAACTCACTTGCAAGTTGAGTAAAATCTCTATTAATCATTTGCCGAGCCGAATAAGGAAATTCAAATTCCTTTTTAACATGGAATGTAATTATTATTTCAGCATCATACGGAACCATTGTTCCTTCAGCAAGCCAAGACTGACCATTAATAAGAACCTGTTCTACTTCTCCAACATATTTAGTGCTTCCAACATAAATATCCCTGATAGATACAGTTTTATAATTATTGAATCCAGCCTCTTTTATTTCCTCAACAACTGAATCGACACTATCTCCAACAAGATCCGATGTTGCAAACTCTAATGCTAAATTTTTCTTATTGAAAAAGAAAGCTTTTACTCTTTTATTTCTCTGTTTGCGCTCCTTCTCTTTTTTAGCCTGACGAATTATTCGCTGTTCCTCTGCAATTCTTTCACGTTCAAGACGCTCTGCCTCTTCTTTTCGTGCCTGTTCTCTTGCTTCAGCAGTGTGCTTTGCCACAGCTACTGTTCCCAAACCGAAAGCTAAACCGACTAAGCTTGAAGCAAAGTCCGATGAACTATCATCGCTATCATATGAGTAATAATCGTCGTCATCATTGTCATCGTCATCAGCGTCATAATACGTGCCATTATTGCCAGAATCATAGAATGAACCGCTACCATCAGAATTCTTGTAACCCCAACTACCGTCAGCTCCATAGTATGAACCGCTACCATCGGCATTTTTATAGCCCCAGCTACCATCGGCCCCATAATATGAACCACTTCCATCGGCGTTCTGATATCCCCAGCTTCCATCTGCACCGTAGTATGATCCACTGCCATCATCGTTTTGGTAGCCCCAGCTACCATCATCTTCATCTGAATTAAAAGTTTCATTTACATCGTCAGAATTCAAGAAATCCCAACCTTTATCTTTTGGCATAAAATCACTTCCTCTCAGTGCCGGTCTTTTATAAGCACTTTTCTATAATTCCAATTAACGTAATATCTGCTGGCAGCCACTTTACATCGTAAAGCTGATCTTTTGTAAGCCACCTAGCATCTTCTGCTTCTTTCAGCACGAGATTTCCTTTAATTATTTCGCACCAAAAGCAATCCATAGAAAGATGAAAGGTAGGATAGTCATATTCAACTGTATGGATGAGCTCTCCAACCTCAATTACTGTCTCAAGTTCTTCTTTTATTTCACGAGCAAGAGCTTCTTCCGGTGTCTCTCCCGGTTCAATCTTTCCTCCTGGGAATTCCCACTGTCCCTTAAATTCACCGTAACCTCTTGCTGTAGCAAATATCTTATCCTCGCTGCGAATTACCGCAGCAACAACTCTAATTATCTTCATATCTCTCCAAATGAACTCCAGCATCTTATTTTCCATGCAGAATTCATATCCCATGTTCTTTTTTCTTACTTTATCAAATTCCACAACAATTGAACCGCCTTCAATCGCTGTTATTATTCCTACTCCAAATGATTTATGCTTTACCTGCTTTCCAACAATATCAGCAGGAATAGCCACTGGAGGCTTAGGTTCTGGCTTTGGAATAACAGGTGGAACATATGTTGATTTGCCACCTAATTTTTTCTTAGCAGCAACCATCTTCATATACTGTTCATCTACATCCTTACCACGTGCTTTGAAATCATCCATATCCTTAAATACAAACACGGCGGGCTTCTTCACATCATTATCTGGAACCGGACGAATAGGAAACATCCATACCTTTCGTGGCGCACCATCCTCACCGGGCTGAGTCTCTGTGTATGGCTTATCAACCAGTTCAATTCTACCGCAGTAAACATACTCGCCTGCATCCATTACCTCAAAGAGGTGAACATTAACCCCGTTATAACCACAAGCCACAAGAGTAGCATTCTGGGTCCAGTTAATATTCTGGATCAAACATAGCATACCTCCTACGACACAAACTTAAATAAAGCACTTTTTTAGTCTAATTCCATCAGGTTCACTCAATCCTTGTTCATATAGTTTGAACATATCATAAGATATATAAATAATTCTATCTTCCTCAACAACAGAAACGCTAACCATTTTTTCCTGTCCATTTCTCAGTAGTGGAATAAACATTCCAACCGTCTTCTTAACAGTGAAATGCTTCAATTTCCCTTCATAAGGGACCAGATAACACCAACCATTTATAGCACCTCTCACTGGAAGATCTATCGCTTTTCGTCTCAGTTTTTCAGGTATTAATGTCTCATCCAAATCATAAGAATCAACAACTTCTGGTGCAATATTAGCTGGCTTTTCTACAGACACAACTTGACCTGCTGCTCTATGAATCTGAACATCGACAGCAGCGTCTTCTGTTCTCACTTCATATATTTTCTCAGGCAAGCCATATACATTCACGCTTTGATGACTAGTTGAGAAAGCATTATTCTCCAAGTATTTAGGATCACCAAACATCAAATCTTCTAAATCTGGTGATGCAAATTCATTCCATGCGTCTGTACTTTGAATAAGTCCCTCGACTCTCTTAACCAAACGTAAATTATCGATATTCTCCGTTTCATCATCTGGCATTACAACAAACAAATAGTCTCTCGCTCTACTAATAGAAACATTGATAATATTCTTCTTGTTTAAGAACATTTCTTTTGACGCTGATATTGATGGTGGTGTATTAAATACTGCAAAAATAATGTCACACTCGTCACCTTGAAAACCATGAATTGTTCCAACTTGGACTTCAACTTCTTTTGGCAAATTCTCCGATGCCAGTAACTTGTCAATCATATCTGCCTGTGCTCTATATGGTGCAATAACTCCAATCCTAAATAATTCTCCAGGATTGTTTTCTGCTATAGCTCGTGACAAATAACTAACATACTCAAATGTAAATATTGCAGAGTAAACCTGATATGAACTGCTATGTTGTAATCTCTTACAGCGATAAATACTTTCATATTTACTTACTGGAAACTTAATCACATTCAGTGTTTCAATACCAAGATCATCACCTACATTCAAAGGTCTTTGACTGTCAGCGCTACGGTAATGCTTTAAAATACCTCCGTATGCAAAGTTACTAAATATACCTCCAATATCAGGAACACTACGATACTGCGTGGTCAAAAGTTCCACTTTGTACTGATATGGTATTGTCTCCGGCTTAACAAATGAATCCAAATGCACCATTGTATATATGTTTTCATTCTTCCATAGGTCAATGGATGTAATCGGTTCAATCTGAAATGGGTCACCCGCAATAATAAATTTCTTAGGTGTTTTTTTATAAAGAGGACATACAATATTTGCAAGAGGAATCATGGATGCCTCATCAATAATAATGTAATCCCAATTTATTCCATTCAAGAATACTCTTGCGCCTTCTGGCATAAAGAAATCATATGGAAATCTTGCAATCGTTGTGACTGTAACATTTTTTGTCAATGTTCTTATATCAAATGATTTATCTCTAAACACAGGACTCTGCTCAATTTCCTCATCACCTGTAGCGCCAAATCTGACCAACCAATCATTATATGATGTATCGCTTCCAGACACTTCCATGATTCGCTTTACAAGTACATCCGCAGATTTATTAGTAGGAGTAAGCACAAGAACCTTACATTCTCTACTATTTTTCATAATAGGCACCAAAACATTCTTGACCAGATGAGTTGTCTTACCTGTACCTGGAGGTCCAAATACAAACTCAATATTTTCACATAAGTTTTCCTGCATATTAAAATCATCATCAAATTCAAACTCTGCAAATTGCTTACGCAATTCTTCAAGTAAGAAAGCCGGACTTTTAGCATCAATAGTTGCAGAAGTAACTGTGCTCAAATCAATATCATCAATGGCTTCTGTATTTTTCATTTTTACTCGAAGCGTATATGACTTAATGTTTGCCACCTCAATAGCAACAGTTTTAGTCTGATCTCCCATATGAAGTACTAATGGAATATCAGCCAAATCCTCCATAAACTGAGGAATGTACTGATTCGGATGCTTCAGCACTAATGTACGTTTAGTACCGGGTTCTCTTTCTACCTTTGCAAAACTTATAGATACTTCTCTACTTCTGGAGTTAGACTCACCACTATTAATACTCTCCATCTCAAGCAATGTCGTAAACCAACTATATGAGTATCTTTCTGCTGAAAGAGCCTTATTCTGTAATTCTTCAAAATAAGTAATCTTATCAATTTCGGCCGCACTTTTCTGTTTTGCGCGTTCTATCTTCTTACTGTAATCTACAGCAGAAGGCATAAATTCATCTTCATCTGTATCATCGTCATCTGTTATTTCTGGAACGAATACCGCAGTACCTCTTTCCTTAGTTCTTCTTGCAATATCCTTAATAACATCTGTAGTTGCTTTATTTATTTTCCTTTTTTCCTTTGGCTCTGAAGTTTCCTCATCTTCTTCATCGTTAAATAAATTATCTATATCTTCAGTTCCAACCTTCTTTTGCCCACCACTCAATGGACTATTTTCAGAATTGCGTTCCATTTCAGCAGCTCTTTTTTGAGCTTCTTTTTGTCGCTTAAACTCCTGGAAGTCCTCTAAATCCTCTTCATTGATACCCAGAGCTTTCAGCTTATTTGCAAATTCTATCTTTTCGCGCTGAGTGTCGGTCAAATAACTATCATCTTCATCGTCATTTTCATCATCATATTCTCCAACATCAGAAATATTGAGAACAGATAATAAACTTGCAGCTCCTTCATTTTCAATATCATAAATTGAAGATAATTCGCTCTTTGTAAGTTCTTTTACAGACACAAATACACCTTCATTGTTAACAAGCCATTTCTTGCTAATCAAATCAATTTTAGTAGATGAATCTTCATATTCAGTTCTGAAATTATAGCGTCCATCAGGTCTTGTTCTTAATGTCTTTTTTAGTATATAGTAGTTCAACTTATTCGTTTCAGCCATTACGCATAACTGTTCCCACAAAAACGCGGACAAATCTGAATTCTTAGATTTCTCGACAGATTCTATTATTTCTCTCAAGCCATCTACAAACTTCTCTGATGACTGGTTATAATACCCATCATTACTTTCTATGTATACAGATGGTGACGATTTAACTCCTAATTCTGTCAGAAATGAAATTAAATACTTTTCCCTTTCACGACCAACCATTGATTTGTAACTATCCAAATCAATAAATCTAGTTGATGGCTTGCTTTCAAAATATCTAACAAGTTCTTCTGTTGGCATATACATCTCTGATGCCCGGCCTCTATATGCAACACCATCCTCGTAAAACGTCAGGAAATCGTATGACTTTATAAGGTCAATAAATTCTTCAATCTCCTCATTTGAACACTTGCAATAGTAATTGAAGAAGATCATAAAATGCTGATCTGTGTCAATATCTGCTCCATCGGTGTATTGAGGCAAGATAATATTATAAATCTGATCCTTTAATGAAGGCTGTTTAACTCCTATTGATTTGATGAATTCAAGAGTATCTTTATTTTTTAGAAGTTCTTCATTAACAACCTTATATCCCTCAACGTCTTTGACTGTCAAAAATAAAATCAATTGTTCTTCATCATCAAAGGCAGCAGCAGCTTTTCCATTCTGATCTAAAAAGATCGGTTTGTCTGTACTTATATCCGTTCTATGTTTTGTCTCAGATAGCCACTTATAAAACTCATGTAACCAGCTAATTTCCTGTCTTTCAATAAATGCTCCGGTTATACCTTTTACACTTTCTAGTGACTGCCTTACACCTAAAACACGGTTATAATAGAAATCTCTCGATCTACCATTTATGATTGCATCCTCATTAAGGTTTGTTTTTACCAAATCTTCGATGTAACTAAACAAGGCCTTGTTATTTCTCTGAACTTCATCACGACCTAACGACACAAAAGCCCACTGAGCACTTTCGTTTTCGGTTATCTCTCCAAGCTGAGCATTTGAGAATAACTGTGCAAGCTGAGGTACCGCTGCCCAATATGCATTATCCGTCATAACATAATCATCCAGTGTGGGAATAAGTTCTGTCACTTCAAACTTCTTCTTTATTGACTCATAAAACGGAAAGAATGAGACCTTACGCTTATCAGACGGATCGCTAAAATCATCCTCATCAACCGGAATAATTTCGACAATATTATCATCAATTAAACGATTAGAATTCTTCACACCAATATCTCTAAGATATTCCATAGAATCAGCAGCCAAATCTGCTAATCGTTTAATCATCTTATCATTATGAGCCACACCCGCACGAATACCTTCTCGGCTATCTGTTAACAAAAATGGTGCGTGCAAAATAAAATTCAAATTGGTAACTTCCTTAGTTGGAAAGAAGCAAAATGCTGGTTCATTAACTGGTCTCAGATGTCCTTCCTTATCCATAAAGAAACCAACTGAATATCTTCGCTCACATTCATCCAGACGAGAAAAGAGCCACAAATCCTCATCATATAAGTCATCACCTGCGTTCTTTGTAAGAATCAAGTGCTCAGCAATTGTCCCGTCAAGTTTTATTTTTTCTTTTATATTCTTTCCGTACAAACCAAGAACATTACTAAATTCAAATTCGATGTCCTTCAAACTTGTCAAAAACAGTAAAGGGAATGAAAGATTTCTTAATTTATCAGATATATCACTATATGCTTCATCGGCATCTCTCTCCTGGTGATCAAACGGAAACACAAATAATGTCTCATCAGCTCTTCTGCCTGGGAAATCATCTGTTAGCATAATTGGTACAATAAATCTCTCAATCTTAAACTTAAAATTCGGGGCATAAATGTGCGGAGTTTGAGTATATTGAAAAACAGCCTTAAATCCTACACCAAACTTACCAATCGATGCCCCTGTCTTATTTGAGTTAGCAATAGAAGTGATAGCATTGATATCCCCTAATGTTTTATTCTCTGAATCAACATCTTCATTTGCAGGGTTAGATACAGAAAAATGTCTTGAGCCATTATGCGCAAAAATAAGCCTATTTTCTTCAAGTATAAATCTAGCTCTTGTTGCACAAGCGTCATCTGCATTCTGCAATAATTCATAAATAAAGTGTGCCTGGTCAGAATATTTCTCGACAACACTATCCTTATATCCTCTAACAGCACGACGTTCTAAGACATCAGCTATTTCCGATCTATCTTTTGATAAAGCTGCAAAGTATGTTTCTTCTTGTTTATTCATCTGACATACCTCTTTTCTACAGTAATTCACACACCTACATATGTTGTTCAATCAATGTAACCGCATCGGTGGTAAGCTCGTTTCCTTCAAACGTAGTTAATAATTTGCCTGGGAAATGCTTATTATACCAAGCTTCCTTTTTAGCCCAATGTGCCATGTATTTGGGGGCGTTAGTTCTTCCAACATGCTCCCAGTAATACTCTTCTCCTCTAAAAGTAACTGTAAAATCAGGCAAGAACATCGTTCCGTCAGGAGCATATAATGGCTCTTCGTATTTAAATGGTATTTCTCTATCTACAAGTAAATTTGTAATAATAGCTTCAGATTTTGACCTTACAAAATACTGTGACAGTGTCGCTATCTTCTTTCCAGACTCATACCACCTTGAACCAGCATACAAAACAACGTCTGGTAAAGGCTCAAATTTAAATACTGATGAATTAATCTTTCGAACAGCAGATTTTTCCGTATGACTCAATGTTGTAAGCGTACTTACGTCCTGCTGAATAAAAATAGTAACTTTTTTCTGTGCACGAGTTATAGCAGTATAAAGCAACTCCATCGACAATAAATGGCTTTCCTTGTGAGGAATAACTATATATACATAATCAAACTCTGAACCTTGAGATTTATGAACACTTATCGCATAGGCTAATTCCAAATTATCTATTACTTTCTGTTCAGGGATCCACCTTCCCTCTGCGTCCCGTCCAAGGTTTTTCCCAAAGTTATATCTCAATCCTTGTCTGGTTTTTCCTGAAAATGAAACCTGCAGCCTTTCAACATTACCCTGCCATTTATACTTAGGCTGCTTTCCCTTTGGAGCATACGAATCTAATCCATGAATCATGGTAAGTCCAATCTCACCGTTAAAAATCTCAGATTTTATATTCTTTCTCGATGTGTCTTGGTAAGCATACGCTGGATCCGACTGTGGCCTATTTCTAAACTGAATTACCTTATCGTAATATCCAATTCCATCAAGCTGTTTCTTACTCCAGTTAGGATTAAATGTTCTTTGCATCAATGTATTCAAAGAACCGGTTCCATAAAACTCTCCGCGATATGGTGAAATAACCTGTATTATTTCTGGATTACTCTTTCCTTCTTCATCTCTGATCATTTGATGCCAGAGTTTATCAACATTTTTAGGGTCTAATTCCATCCCCGTGTATAGTTGCATATCTCGCAGCATAACATTTGAAAGAAGGGTTTCGAGTTCTTCCTGTTCATTCCAAAAATAAACGCCAAGGTCCTTATCAATGTCTCCATTACCATTTTCAACTATCTGTTCAAACAGATCTTCTCTTGCCGCTTTAAGCTTAGCTGCTTCATCTCCATTGTCCATCTGTTGATGTTCTTGAATGAAAATATCAGCTAAATCCAGTATGCCGCGACCATTGCCTTCAACAGTATTAACAAGTTGACGAATATTGTCAGTTAACGTTCCTACGTTATCTGGGAATTCTTCTTTTAACCAGTCGATAGTGTCTGCAAATACTCTACCTCTTCCAATAGGTGGAAGCTGGTTCGGATCTCCAATGAGAATCAATCTTTGAACACTATTCCAATTAATAGACCTCATAAGTGTTGCAAACAAGTTCAAATCAATCATTGAACACTCGTCTATAATGATAGTGTTTACATCTTCACTTGTGGCCCCGCCAATACGCTTTAATGTAAAATTCTCATTAATCCATCCACACTTAGCTAAATGAGAATGTATCGTAGATGACTTTTTGCCTGTCTGCGTTTTTATTCTTTCTGCAGCCTTTCCAGTAGGCGCCATTAACAAGAAGCTTGTTCCAGCACCATGCACTCTATCGATATTCTCAAGGATTGCCCTTATAACCGTTGTTTTACCGGTACCCGCAGCTCCTGAAAGAACACACAATGGTTTTGCAAATATCTGCATACAAATATCAGCCTGATGTTCCAGAATATTTTCATACTCATCTGGTGCTTTTTTCACAAGCGGCGAACCTTCAACTTTTAATCCTTTCTTAAATTTTTCTGGTGTAATTGCCATCTTGAGCTGAATGTCAGGACGTTCTGCAAGATCTCTTAATGCCTGTTCAACAGTTCGCTCATCTTCATATGTCGACTTAAGATAAAGATACAAAACACCATCTTCAGCTTTTTTCTGTACAAGAGCACCGTCTAAAATGTCTTGTTCAACATTAAAATTCTGCATCTTATACACATAGCGCTTCCACTCTGGCAAACGATCTATTCTTGCATTAACCACCTGCAATATAGATTCAGCTCTACCAAAAGAATGCGCAGCTATTTTATTTAATTCGTCAACACAGAAAGCTCTAAATCTTTCTGTTGACCCATTATCCAAGATTTCATCAATTCCATATTCCGGCGAAGATATAACTCCATTATCAATTTTATAAAACGGAATTGTGTCGTCTGAGTCATATCCAACATACTGCTCAAAAATGATATATGGATTTTCCTCCATCTCTTCAATAGAAGCTGTGATAGATACATTCTCTCTGTCGTCAGAAATAATCGCTTTAACCTGGTCTGCCCTTAGATCAAAACGAGCCAATATATCAAACATAAAATCTATTGTCGTTTTGCCAAGCAACTGATATTCTCGTCTAATCTTTTTCATATCAGCCTTAGATGGAGCAATTCCTGCAACTTCATCGATTTCTCCATCTAAGAACGACCTTACATCATCTCTAAACTGCTTCATTTCTGAATCAATTGTGAGTCCAATATACTTCGATACAAATTCACTAAGTCCAATACATTCCATAATCGATGGGAAACCTGGAAATGGTCCTCTAGCGGTCCATAATTCATTCAAGACACTATTCAACCATTCTTTTCTCTTACTCCAGTCTTCAGAATCATCTTCTATTTCAATTAAAATATCTACAACTGCTATTAGCTGATTTATAACCTCAATAGCGTCGTCATTACTAACCTCTCTGCTTCCATACTTAAATGGAGATCTATTGAGAGGCTTTATTACAAGTCTCTCAATCAAATCTTCATCATCCATGTACTTCCAGTAAGGAATGCAAAAACCTTCATTAGGATATGTGGAAGTAACCGGCTTCTGCCATACAAATCCGCCTGAATACTTCCTTTTAATTTCCTCGCTTATATTATCATAATAATATGTATCACCAATCTTCTTTACACGGGAAACCCCCACAATAACATAATTATTTTCTTCGTTCTCGCTAAAAGGATTGCTATATCCAGCATAATAAAAAATCAAGGATTTCTCTGGTTCAAACTGCGCAAAGTATCGCTCCGCACCAGCCTTCCTTTTATCATAATTATATTTCTGTGCACTCTCACCTTTTGTTTCTACGTCGTCGTTATACATAGCTTCATAACACCAAGTACAAACAGTTGATGGCGGCAATGTAATATTAATTGAATCAGCATCTCCTTGTTTCCAGAAAGATGGTGGATCAACTTTTACTGTAATTGAATCTTTACCAAATGCATTAACACTCAAACCACAAGCTGCACCACAAGGATACTTAGAGCATGGTTCACCCGCATGCTCCGTTTCAAACTCTAAATCTCTAGTGCCAGCAATCAAATCACCGGGATATGAATGTTGTCCAATACAAAAAGTATTCTCACATGGCTTCTTACAAAAATGGCCATTCCAGCCCTCATTATGCCATGCTAATCTTATACTCATATGAGTTGCCATACGACCAAACCTCCCATACTTCTGCGTAATAATACCTCTATACTAAATCTACTACTTATTCTGTCCATTTTTACGGACTCTTCTTGGATCATCTGGCTTTTCTGCATTTTCTAGAATAAGCCATGTATTTCCTTTCAGAATTGCACCTTCAATGCGCCCTTGTGTGCAAAGAGTTGTAACCCTTCTTCTTGATATATCCCATTTTTTGCCATCTCGCTTGTTGTTAATAATTCCATTTCTTTGCCTCCGTAATTATTTTCCTACCAATTTCACTATTCCTATAACCGATTCGATCAATACTACAGCCACAAATGGTATTCCCGCAAGCGTCACAGCAAACATCATATATTCTATCCCATTCAGCAGATATTCCCATCCTCCTGTAGCCTGCGACACTATCCACATTTGATTGTTAACCAAAGCACCTATCAGAAATCCCAGTATCAGTCCACAGATTAGCCACGTCTCACAGATTATGGCGACATCTTTCAGCCTCACCATCTGATTGTCATATATCCATCTCCTGAATATAATATACAGAACCACACACATCAGGGGGACCGCAAATACAACTATCAGATTGAAACTGTCGTTATATGTCTCTTCCATATAATCTGACATCGTCATAATACCCCAACATATGAGCTGTGCTATCAGACACAGTAATATTTTCTTCTTCATAATCCCCCTTAGGGAACATTTCTTATACATTATCGTATACACTCCTGTTCCAGTTTGATCTTTTGTGCCAGCATGTACCGTGCCACTTCCTGTTCTTCCTCGGAAAACCGGCTTTCCCTGCTCTATCCTATCTCTTATATACAGAATAAACCTGTGGGTGTCTTCGCTCAACACCCGGGATTTTAGCTCCGCAAGAATTTCACTTGACAGTCTTTCACCATGGAATGAAAATGTAAAACAAATCTGTCAAAACAACTCATAGTAAATATTCGATAAAAATGCAATGTTTAATATGCAATTCTAAAATAATCCAAATATGCCTTATACTTATCCTGTGCGGTCAGACAGGTATCTGTCAGATAGCCTTTTTCATTGTTCCATTCTTTCAATCCACGATAATAGAACATCTTCAGATTATCCTCGATGATAAACGGAATGATATTATATTTCAGACATTCCTTGAACATAATTAATCTGCCCACACGACCGTTGCCGTCCTGGAATGGATGGATGCGTTCAAACTTCACATGGAAATCCAGAATATCCTCAAAAGTCTTTTCTTCTTTTCCGTTGTACTCTGTCAGCAGAGCTTTCATTTTATTGGCAACTTCTTCCGGAAGTGCTGTATCCATACCACCGACTTCATTCGGTATCTTTTTATAGTCACCTACGGCAAACCAATCTTTTCTGGAATCACTGGTACCACTCTTCAAGACCAGATGAAGTTCTTTCATAAACTTCTCTGTCAGAGATTTCTTTGCATTATCAATAATCATATCTATACAGCGGAAGTGATTTGCTGTTTCAATCACATCATCCACATTCAGCACATCTTTTTCTACACCGATGGTGTTGGTTTCAAAGATATATCTGGTCTGATCGTAGGTCAGGCGGCTGCCTTCAATATGATTGGAGTTATATGTTAACTCAATCTGTGTCTTATGATAAATACCACCTGAATACTTACTTGCCTTCTGCTCCTGCAGAATATCTAACAATGTAATTGGATGCTCTTTCTTTTTATTGGAACGCTCCGGCTTTTCTACATTTTCGGGAATGTTCCAAGTCTTGCCGGTAAGAAACGCACCGTTTACTCGTCCCTGAGCACAGTAATTTCTGACACTACGTTCCGACACATCCCATTTTTTCGCTATTTCATTAACTGAAAGGTATCGCATCTGCTCTCCTCGTTATAAATCGACTAAATTTATACTTTACTATGATATAGTATACTACGTTATCGGCAAAATATCAAATATTCGTAAGTAATGTTTTTCTTTATTTTGCCGTCAATCCCTGACAATCCATGATTTTTCTTATATTAATTCCGGTTTCTCTTTTATCAATTATTGGAAACATATCCCCTCCACACATAATACTGTCACCTTTGGTTTATCATTTCTTCACTTCATCGCCAATCCCAACCGATAAGCCTCATCCAGCCCATCAGCGTTCCTGACATCTCCTTTATCCTTAGCACCCCTGACCAACACCATTCCCGCATCTTCAAGCTTAAAGAAATTAAGCACAAGCTGATACTGTATCTTAATTGAATCAAACAATTCAGGCAAAACCGCTGCCCCTACCAATATCAATGCCAGCTTCTTGACTTTGAAATCATTTCTCATAGGAGTATGTAACCTGTCGATAATTGCTTTAAGCTGCGCGCTCACTCCATAGAAATACACTGGCGAGGCAACTACAATCACATCAGCACATTTTAACTTATCATAAACTATCTGCATGTCATCCTGCTGAAAACATTCATGTCCTTCCCTGTCAAAGCACGAATTGCAACCAATGCATGGATTGACCTTATAATCCGCCACCGAAACGACTTCTACATTATTATTCTTTTCCGCACCTTTAACAAATGCATCAACCAACAGGTCAGTATTTCCACCCTTACGCGGACTGCCTGACAAAACAATAATATTGCTCATGAAAATCCTCCTTATGTAAATTCTTATACAGTAATTACATAATGTTCCTTCAATTCATTTAACATATTGTACTCAATACAGCCTTCATTCTGTAATCGTCCAACAACAATTCCCGGAGCAATTCTATTCTCTTTTGCAAATCTTTTTACACTTGCAACCGAAAAATTCTGTTTTTCTTTAAACATTTTAAATGCCTCTAATGGAATCAATTCATCTCTTGACCATACATCTGCATCCTGTTCATCCTGTTCTGTTGTTCCACCATTTTTCCCCACATGCCCAAGAATGATGTGTCCAAGTTCATGGAACAGACTAAACCAGAATTTATCTGCATCCTTGCCTCTTGCTGTTAATCCAACAACAATCTTATTCCCATCTATAAATGTAGCGCCTTGTAAAAATGAACCTTTCAAATGTGGTAAAAATACCAATGCAACTCCATTTTCTGCAAGCAATGATTTAAGCTCAAAGCAAAAATCTTTTGGTTTTTTTAAAATCATCTTTCTTATATCTGGCATAACACTTATAAGACCCTTAATATTCATTGGTTTCGTTTCTATGCCACGTGCCTGAATTTTAGCTTCCTGTGTCCATGCTAGCAAAGCCAAATCACTCTTATCTGTCACTGCAAGTCTTCTGCATGCAATTCTTGTAATCTGTGTATTCTCTAACAATGATAAACTAACCACTTCAAAATACTTTCTAAGATTAATAACTTTTTCCTTAGAATTCCTTGTTTGTGGTATCCAGCCTAACTTAGCCATCTCACTATATGGAAATTGTCTAGCCAAATTCTCATCCGCATCCATAGCCTTTTCCGCTGCAATCTTTATAAGTTTTTCTCTATATATTGCCTCCAAATTGTTCCAAAACCTTGCTGGCACGCCAAGCACTATTTCCAATCTAACAGCCACCTCAGGTGTCAACTGAACCTCTCCATTAATGAGTTTGCTGACATGTTTCTCTGACATATCAATTCTTACAGCAAACTCCTTCTGACTCATACCCCTGTCGTTAAGCTGTTCTTTTATTGTTGCTCCTGGTGGCATTGCAATTATACTGCGACTTCTCACCATTTTGCTACCTCCTATTCATATTCCAACTAATGATAATCCACTATTTCCATAGGTTCTATCGGCAGCTTTAGCATCCATACAAATATTCTTAATTTTCTTGTCTTTGTATGTAATATCCAATGAACCACCTCTTAATACAAATTTACCTTTGTGGTAAATTTATATTAACATCTGTCAACTCTCATGCCAACCAACAATTTACCTTGTAGGTAAATTATCAACAAAACAAAAACCCTGATTTATCAATCTATAAATATTCTATAATCTATAGATTCATCAATCAAGGCCTAGCTATTGTATACCGGATTGCTTTCTGTCAAATCTTTTATAGGAAACACCAGGAGCTTATTGTCATTATATAAGTTCAATTCATGCAAATACATGGACAAGCTCAAACACGCCGCCAGATTCTCCTGTGCCATCTGCTGATGCAAATCAAAATAACCTGATGTGTGCACATAATCTAACGTAACTCCTTCCCACTCAAGCAAGTGGTCTAATATCTGCATACAATGCAAATTAGGCAGGCTCCGGCAAAAAGGCATCTCACTAAATTCACGGATAGCCGTGCCTTTCTTAAATTCTTCAACACACTCAGTATACTTGTCCGAAAAATACTTCTGAAGCATCTGCTCACTTACCACAAGATAAAGTCTCTCTTCAAACAAGAATTCCTTTTCAATACATTCAGGAGCCAGTGGTGAAATCCCGCTAAATGCAATATCCAATTCGCCTTTCTCAAGCATTTCCCGCAACTGCTCTGCATTGCCAATCTCCAATAATACAAATGTAAAAAGCATATACACATCTACAAATTCAAAATTCTAATAAAATATACACTGAATACAGATATCCAAAAGTCACAATATATACACTATAAATAATAGCATAAATTTAATTTAAAAATTGCCACATATTCTTTATATGTTTTATATATGTATCACATATAATTGTTAAATAAAATTATTAACTAACCAATTGTAAATTTGACATCTAATCAACATAAATTAATTCCTAATTTCAATTTGCATCCCCCTAAGCACTCTCCATATTCACTACATTCTAAGCAATTTATATTTTCTTGATTTTTTGCAAAAGAAGAAAACTCTTCACTTTCCCATGCATCTTTTATTGTTTTAGGTTTTAATTTAAAAGCATATCTTCGTTCTATATTGTCAAAAGAACAAGGAGTTGCTATTAAATCCGAATGAATATACATAGAAAATCTTGAAGCTTCACACGTATCAATTGACATTTTGTTAATAACTGACATACGAAATAACGCCGTAGAAAAACAAGTATCAAATCCCACTCGATAATCATGTCTTTTATTTATAGCCAAATTTAAAAATTTAAAAAGCTTATCTCCGACAGTTATTACCTTTTGTTTTCTCCCAAGTCCAACAGGTTTATATAAAAGAAATATAATTGCATTTATTCCTTTAGGCCATATCTCATTCTCCAACCTATAAATTGCTTCATCTATTGTTTCTGTGGAAATAACATAATGTATATTTGTAACACAATCCTCTTTTACACATTTTGATATAACTTCAATAGTTTTACTATTTGTTTCTCTTTCTCCAATTAATCTTGAATAAAAAGATACAGCAACTGCGCCACAATATTTTTTTATAAGATATAATTCATTATCAGTAATATCTGTTCCACTCGTAGTAAGATTTGGAACAATCCCATTTCTTCTTGTTAATTCTAAAATTTCATCAAAATTTTCATGTTTGTTAGGATCTCCTGCTCCTCCTAAAGCTACTTGAAACACTTTCCCCTCGCATTGATCTACTATCCACTCATAATCTCTTAAAGACATATTTTGATTATTTACATTCAATCCATTTTGATAACAATCTATTCCAGCCATCTTACAGATTCCCATACGTCCTGCTTTGCAGTTACCCATGATTCCAATATCAATTAATTCAGGAAAACTTCGTTTTAATGGATTCTTATCTGTTCCACAAACATTACTGCGAATTAATGTTCCATTATCAGGGTTAAATATTTCAAAAAAATCATTCTTTTTATCTACATAAATTTTATTAAAATGTACATTTTCTTCCATTTAAATATATACCCGATTCCTCAATTTCAAATGTATCTGCAGTAAAAAATGCAGTCAATATTTCACCATCGTCCGTTGCAGTTTGCCCCCAATATGTATGATAACCTTTTTTATTGTAATATTTATATTTTTCTGTACAATATTCCCCAAAATTTTTTCTTATAGAATTTTCATTTATTTCTTCATCTTGTTGTCCATGGTATAATCCTAAACATGTTCCACGATATAAACTATTACACAACTCCATAGCTAAATCTTCCATCGGAGAATTTTTCTTAAACCCCAATTTCTTAAAAATATACTCTGGAGACAATTCTTCTTTTGTTATTAAAAGAAAATTTGTCGATGAGCTATTAGTTACAAATCCCGTCCTAATTTTCATATGAAATACCTCCAACAAAATTATAAAAAATACTTTTCAAATTTTCATCGTAATTAAAATAATAACTTGGATTATCTTTTTTATAACTACGAACAGTAAAATAATAATTCCCTTTCGAAATTTTTTTCGCTAATTCCTCACCTAAATTCCATCTATTAATCAAGAAGGAAGAACATGATTCATACTCATTTCCATAATATTTTTTGTAATATTTGTTAAGTTTGTACTTAGTCCCAAAAAATTCATTATATAAGCGAAGCGCCACCCTCCCTGCATAACTTTTTTTCTTAACTCCTAAATATTTCAGAAAAATTCTTGAATTCTTACAAGCCCTATGTGTAAAAAAAACAAATTCACTTGTTTTATAAATCAATTTACACCTCCATTAAAAATTTATAG
>ENA-OYWK01000523-OYWK01000523.1-human-gut-metagenome-genome-assembly--contig:-NODE-523-length-21586-cov-5.881984_pt1 | contig 21586 bp, 16 predicted proteins | sample MGYA00244808_ERZ653392 | MGnify/ENA primary metagenome ERZ653392 (study PRJEB26926, sample SAMN06165125) | human gut metagenome | biome: ENVO:00009003; feature: ENVO:2100002; material: ENVO:00002003...
GTATAAGAGACAGGTATTTCTGTATCAGGTGACGGATGCGTTTGGAGACAACGGAATCGTGGCAGCAGCCATCGTGGATACTGACGGAGAACTGCCGGAGATCACGGATCTGGTCATGAGCTGCCGTGTCATGGGAAGGAATATCGAGAATGCGGTGATCGACCGTATCGAGGAGCAGATGCAGGAGGAAGGATATACCGGACTCCGCGGCAGATATATCCCGACAGCCAAGAATAAGCCGGTGGAAGCTCTGTATGAAAAGCTGGGTTACCACAGGACGGAAAGTACACAGGAGGGCGGTACCTGCTATGAGATCACACTGGCAGAGAGACCGGAGAGGGTCTACTGGCTGAAGGAGACTTTATACGATTGACCTGGGGCTGGGTGACGGCTGCAGGACGGAAGACCGGACAGTGGTAAATGTTAGAAAAAATGAGGATAAGCAGAGGATAACCATATGAAAGAGAAGATCATAAAGCTGATTGAAGATGTATTAAAGGTTCCGGCGGGAACCATCACCGAGGATACCATGATCGAAGATGTGGAGCAGTGGGATTCCCTGGCGCATGTCATGATCATCGGACAGTTGGAGGAAGAGCTTGGTGTCAGCATTCCCTTAGACGAAGCCATTGATTTAAAAGGAATGCGTGAACTGTTGGAAAAGGCGGGCTGCGAATGAGTGTTACATTAAGAAAAGTGGCAGAGGGAGACCTGGAACAGATCATGCGCTGGCGCATGGATCCGGAGATTACCCGCTATATGAATACGGATCCGAAGCTGACTCTGGAAGGGCAGAAGAAATGGTTTGCCAAAGTGCAGCAGGATCCGGATGTGAGCTACTGGATCATTGAGATCGACGGCACAGCAGCCGGCGTCATCAATTACACAGGGCTGACGAATCCCACAGGAGATCTGGGATGGGCCTATTACGTGGGCGAGAAAAAACTGCGCAGCATCCAGACGGCACTGGCGCTGGAGATGAGTATGTATGACCATGCGTTTCTGGATCTTGGGAAAAATGCGGTATACAGTGATGTATTCACCCTGAATCAGGGTGTCATCCAGCTCCATAAGATCTGCGGCTGTGAAGTCGTGGAAGAGAAAAAAGCCCACGTGGTGAAAAACGGAGCTGCTTATGACGTGACATATATGCGCATGACAGCGGAACACTGGAAAGGGATCCGGGACAGCAAGAAGTACGAACATATTGTATTTCCTTAAGGAGGCACTATTATGAACAAAGAGATCATGATCGGGAATCATAAAATCAGTGAAGATTCTCCCACTTTTGTAATTGCAGAGATGTCTGCGAATCATCTGATGGATTTTGACAGAGCAGTGGCTATCATGCAGGCGGCAAAGGATGCCGGTGCGGATGCCATTAAAATACAGACTTACACCCCGGATACCATCACACTGGACTGTGATGATCCCTGCTTCCAGATCACACAGGGAACCATCTGGGACGGAACCACACTGCACAAGTTGTATGAGACCGCCTATACTCCCTGGGAGTGGCAGCCAAAGCTGAAAAAGATCGCAGAGGAGATGGGACTGGTATTCTTTTCTTCTCCCTTTGATCTGACCAGCATTGATTTTCTGGAAGAGATGGAGGTACCGGTGTACAAGGTGGCATCCTTCGAGATTAATGACATTCCTTTCATCCGCAAGATCGCCCGTACCGGCAAGCCGATTATCATGTCTACCGGAATTGCCTATCTGGCGGATATCGAGCTGGCACTGCGTACCTGTAAGGAAGAGGGCAACGAGAATGTGATCCTGTTGAAATGTACCTCCGCTTATCCGGCACCCTATGAGGATATTAATCTGAAGACGATTCCTTCCATGAAGGAAGTCTTTGATTGTGTGGTAGGTCTTTCTGATCATACCATGGGCTGTGCCGTGGCCGGTGCCGGCGTGGCGCTGGGAGCCAAGGTGGTGGAGAAACATCTGACACTGCGCAGAGCAGACGGCGGTGCGGATGCGGCATTCTCCATGGAACCGGAAGAATTCAAAGAGATGGTGGATCACATCCGCATGATCGAGAAAGCAGTAGGAAAGGTGACCTACGATCTGACACCGAAGCAGAAAAAGAGCAGAGAACATTCCCGTTCCCTGTTCGTGGCACAGGATATGAAGGCCGGGGATGTGTTTACTCCGGAGAATCTGCGGTCTGTGAGACCTTCCTGCGGACTGCATACCAGATATTATGAGGAACTGTTGGGTAAACGGATCACCAGAGATGCCAGGCTGGGAACCCCTATGGACTGGTCTCTTGTGGATTTCACAGAGAAGGAACAGCAGTAAGGAGCGGAAATGTATTATTTTCGTGCGGACGGCAGTGCTGTTACGGGGGCAGGGCATCTGATGCGTTGCCTCACGGTGGCACAGGAATTACAAAAAAGAATAGAGGATCCGGAAGAACTCTGCTTTTTGTGCGCGGAGCAGGCATCTGCGGAACTGCTGCAGAGCTGGAATATGCCAGTGAAGATCCTGGGGACGGATCCTGCCGATCTGGAAGGTGAGCTTCCGGCATTGGAACGACTGATACAGGGAAGCGGGCATGCTTTTCTGGTGGACAGCTATGCGGTGACGGATGTCTATTTGCAGGCATTGCACCGGTTTGGCAGGGTGTATCTGCTGGATGATATGCAGCAGCACGCATTTCCGGTGGACGGTGTGATCAATTACAATCTGTTTGCCTCCCCGGAAAAGTATCGGGAACTGTATGGCACTCATGCCGGACAGTATCTCGGGGCGGCTTATGTGCCGGTGCGGCAGCAGTTTTGCGAGGCTGCCAGACGGTACACTTTACCGGAAAATGTGACGGATATCCTGATCACCACCGGTGGCGGAGACAAAGACAACATTGCGGGAGAAATCCTGCGGGAACTGTGTGAGCACAGTCTGGCGGGAAAAAATATAAGGTATCATCTGGTGGTGGGAAGGTTTAATCCGAACCGGGAAAAATTGGAGCAATATGCATCGGAGCAAAACAACGTGACTTTGCACAGCGATGTGAAAGATATGGCGGGGCTGATGAGGACCTGCCAGCTGGCGGTGACTGCCGGTGGGACGACGATCTATGAACTGTCGGTGCTGGGAGTTCCCTTTGTCTGTTTTTCCTATGCAGAGAATCAGGAAGGGCTGACAGAATGGCTGGGAGAGCAGAAAAAAGCCGGATATGCCGGCAAATGGCATCATGCCCCGGAAGAGACAAGAAAAGCTATCGGCAGTTGGTGCCGGAATGCCTGTGAGAACAGGGAACTGCGGCAGAAAACCTATGAAGCGGAGAGAACCCTGATCGACGGGCAGGGGGCTGCCCGGATCGCAGAGATCCTGCAGACGGCGGGAATAGAAGAATAGAAGGATAATATCTGAGGTTTATGAAGAAAAACGGCAGCTGGAAGAAAAAAATTTTATATAGTGTGACAGCAGCTGTTTTGTTCGTGCTGCTTTTGGTACTGTTTTTTCCGGGGGACCGGGAATATCAGAGGATTCCTTATGATGTAGTGTTTCTGGGAGACAGTGTATATGGTCTGTGCCGGGATGAGACATCCATCGCGGCAAAGCTTCAGGAGAAGACAGGTTTAAAATGCTACAACGGTGGGCTGGGAGGAACGGTTCTTGGCAGAGCGGATGCGGAGAGAAGGCTGGGATATACCAAGGATTCCATTTCTGCGGCCGGACTGGTACGTTCCTTTGTGGTGAAGGATTTCGGTGTCCAGAGGACCGTGCACATCCGAGAAGCAGCCACGGATTATTTTGAGGATACTTTGGGAGATCTGGGACAGATCGATTTTGACCAGGTGAAGATCCTGTTTATCGGTTCCGGACTGAATGATTATCACTCCGGCACTCCCATCGAATCCACAGCAGATCCGTATGATGAATATACCTACTGTGGAGCTATCCGCAGTATTGTGAAGGAGTTGCGGGAAGCCTATCCGGAGCTGCGCATTATCTTCATCACCCCGCCCTATACCTGGTATACGGATCCGGAACTGACCTGTGAGGAATATGATCTGGGCGGTGGTGTGTTGGAGGATTATGTCAATGCGGAAATCGGGCTGTGTGAGGCTTTGAATGTAGAAGTCATAGACATCTATCATGACTATTATCCACATGACACCTGGGATGATCTGTATCTCTATACCGATGACGGCCTGCATCCCAATGAGGCCGGCAGAGAGAAGATCGCACAGACGATCGCGGAAAGACTAAATAAGGAGTGACAGACGGATGAAGACCCCGTGGGATTTTTTTCAATCTAGTAGAACAAAAATAAAAAATACATGGAAGATCGCCTTTCTCTCAGCGTTTGTACTGGGGATTCTGATCCATCTGCCGGTGATGCTTTCGGATATTCCGAATCATGACGGCCTGAGCAGTATGTATTTTGATCAGAATATGATCACTTCCGGACGATGGTTTCTGTCTGTGGCATGCGGCTTTTCTTCGTATTTTACCATTCCGTGGATCATTGGTCTGATCGGTCTGCTCTGGCTGGCGCTGACGGCGGTGGCATTGACGGAACTGCTGGAACTTGCAGACCCGTTGGTAATCATGGCAGTGAGCGGATTGCTGGTTTCTTTTCCGGCACTGGCATCCACTTTTGCCTATGTGTTTACCATGGATGGCTATATGATGGCACTGTTCCTCGCAATTCTGGCAGTGCTTTTTACGAAAAAACAGAAAAAAGGCTGGCTGGCCGGGGCGGTATGTCTTGCGTTCAGTATGGGGATCTATCAGGCATATCTGCCCTTTGCCATTCTGCTGTGCGTATATGTGATCCTGCTCTTTTTTATGGAAGAGAAGGGCTGGAAGACGAAAGCGTTCTATGTACTTCGTTACCTGGGCATGGGAGTTGCCGGAGCCGCATTGTATTACGTAATCCTGCAGATTCTGTTGAAATTACAGGGAAAGGTGCTGGATACCTATCAGGGGATCAATTCCATGGAGCAGGGAGGTTCCGGTCTGGGGCTGTTTGCAACGATCCGGGGAATGTATGTTGATTTTCTGGCATTTACGGTGCATGGAAATGTGCTGGTGAACAATATTTTCTCTTTTACGGCCTGTGCGGCACTGGTGCTTCTGGTGGCTTATCTGCTGGTGAGAAGCATGCTGCGAAGAAAGTGGTGGAAGAATCCGGCATTTTTCGTTATAATAATTCTGTTGGCGGCGGGACTTCCGCTTTTGACCAATGTGATTCTGGTGATTTCTCCGAATCTGACTTATCATTTGCTGATGCGGTATCAGTGGGTATTATATCTGATCCTGATGCTGGCATTTGTGGACAGATATGCGTCGGAGGACGGGAAAACAGATATCGGGATCCAGTGGGTGGCATTACTGGCGGCCGGAATCCTGGTATTCAATTATGGAGTATCGGATAATATCGGATATTCCAATCTGGAGAAAAAATACGAGAAGACCTATGCGTACTGTGTACGTCTGCTGGACAGGATCGAGCAGACGGAAGGGTACTATCAGGGAATTCCCATTGCATTGGTGGGTGTCATCGGGTATGATGAATTCCCCACTACGGATATTACCGGAAAAGTCACGGACGGTATGATCGGTCTCAGCGGAGACTATCTGATCTATAAGGGAGCGGATTATCAGGCATTTATGCAGAACTATCTGGGCGCAACCCTGAATTTTCTGGATCCGGATACTGTGGGTGAGATTTATATGACGCAGGAATACATTGACATGGATACTTTTCCGGGAGCGAATTCCACCAGGGTTGTGGATGGAATCCTGTATGTCAAGACCGAGAACTGCGGAAGGGATTAGAGGATGTCATTATTATCGATTGTTTTACCGGCATATAACGAAGAACAGAATATTGCCAATACCGCAAAAGTACTGGGGGAACTGCTGGAACAGCACGGGATCGATTATGAGCTGGTATTTATCAGTGATGGTTCGAAGGACGGAACCTTTGAACGTATTAAGGAAGAATCGGCCAAGAATCCGAGAGTACGGGGAGCGGAGTTTTCCCGGAATTTCGGAAAGGAAGCTGGAATTTTTGCAGGCCTGGAGCTGACTACGGGGGATGCGGTGATCGTTATGGACTGTGATCTGCAGCATCCGCCTGAGGTGATTCCACAGATGTGGGAAAAATGGCAGCAGGGTGCCGAGATCGTGGAAGGTATCAAGGCCGACCGCGGTAAGGAGAGTCTGGGATATAAGTTGTCTGCCGGACTTTTTTACAAGATCATGAGCAAACTGATCAAGATGGACATGAATGCTTCTTCCGATTTCAAACTTCTGGACAGAAAAGTAGTACAGGTCCTGTTGGAACTGCCGGAACGCAATACCTTTTTCCGGGCGTTGACCTTCTGGGCGGGGTTCCGTACGGAGACTGTGGAATATGAAGTACAGGAGCGGAAATACGGACAGAGCAAGTGGTCCTTCTGGAGTCTGATGAAATATGCCATTACCAATGCCACTTCCTTCAGCACACTGCCATTGCAGCTGGTGACGATCATGGGCGGGGTATCCATCCTGTTCAGTGTAATCCTGGCGATTCAGACCCTGGTGCGCTATCTGATGGGAACGGCGGTGGAAGGTTTTACCACGGTGATCCTGCTGATCCTCATTATTGGCGGATTTATTATGTTAAGCCTTGGTGTGATTGGCCATTATATTGCCAGAATCTATGAAGAAGTCAAGGGAAGACCGAAATATATTATCAGTCATGTGACGGAAAATGTGCCTGGGACAGCTGTAGGAAGCTGGAAGCGGGAACATAGAGAAAGCTAAAAGACAGTAGAAAAGAGGATGTGTTATGAGAGAGATTGATATTAAGTTTAACGTACCGCCTTATGTGGATAAAGCCGCAGATTACATTCAGGAATGTGTAAAAAATCAGAAGATCTGCGGAGATGGAGAATATACGAAAAAATGTAATGCCTGGATCGAGGAGAGGACCGGAGCCGGCAAATGCCTGCTGACGACCTCCTGCACCCATGCGACAGAACTGGCAGCACTTTTGTGTAACATTCAGCCCGGGGACGAAGTGATCATGCCTGCTTACACCTTCGTATCCACCGCAGATGCCTTTGTACTGCGCGGTGCGGTTCCTGTGTTCGTGGATATCCGCCCGGATACCATGAACATTGACGAGACACTGATCGAGGATGCCATCACGGAGAAGACGAAAGCCATCGTTCCGGTGCATTATGCCGGTGTGGCCTGCGAGATGGACACCATTATGGACATCGCAAAAAGACATAACTTAAAGGTAGTAGAGGATGCCGCACAGGGTGTGCTGGCATCTTACAAGGGAAAAGCACTGGGAACCATCGGTGACTTCGGTGCCTACAGCTTCCATGAGACCAAAAACTACAGCATGGGTGAGGGCGGAGCACTGCTGATCCGTGATAAGAAGGACGTGGAAGAAGCGGAGATCATTAGGGAGAAGGGAACCAACCGCAGCAAGTTCTTCCGGGGCCAGATCGATAAATATACCTGGGTAAATTACGGATCTTCCTATCTTCCCAGTGATATGAATGCGGCTTATCTCTATGCACAGCTGGAGATCGCTGATGAGATCAATGAGGCAAGACTTGCCTGTTGGAACCGCTATTATGAGCAGCTGCTTCCCTTAAAGAAAGCGGGGAAGATCGACCTGCCCACCGTACCGGAAGGCTGTGTGCATAATGCGCATATGTTCTACATCAAGGCAAGAGATCTGGAACAGAGAACAAGATTTATCAGCTATATGAAGGAGAACGGTGTGCTTACGGTATTCCATTATATCCCGCTGCATACTTCTCCCGCAGGACAGAAGTTCGGCCGGTTCCACGGCGAGGACCGTTATACTACCAGAGAGAGCGAGCGTCTGGTAAGACTTCCCATGTACTATGGGCTGACACTGGATCAGGTGGATTTCATCTGTGGACTGGTGAAAAACTTTTTTGAATTAGAGGAGCAGTAACATGCAAAAAATTGGCAGAGCGTCTGCACAGGTTGCAGGCAGATTTCTGTTCCTGGGTGTCTCCGTGCAGATTCTTCTGGGAATCTGCTGGGGCGTCAGATCCTTTGGAATTTTTCCGGAATTCGGCGATAGCTACACATGGCTGAAAGCGTCAGAGACACTTGTGTGTGATGACTACATGGGGATCGGCTACCCTCTTTTTCTGATGCTTGTAAAAGGGATAGAATCCATAAGTTCTATCCCTTATACTTTTTTTGTATATACGGTACAGATCCTGATTGCATTTTATGCCGGTGTAGTATTTTTACGGGCATGTGGAGTGACAGGGAAAAAGATATTTTTGTGCTGGGGAAGCCTGGCGCTTCTGACTTTTCCCTGTGCCATGCAAAGTCATCTGGCCGTATTGCCGAATTCTCCGGGATATTCCTTTTTACTGCTGGAACTGTCGGCGGTGATCCGGATCCTGCGGCAGGATGCTGTGGCGGAGGATGGTGAGACGACAGCGCCGGCCAGACCGTTACATGGTCTGTTCGAAGCCGGAATCTGGTGGGCACTCAGTACACTGTGTGTGGTGGAGAATCTGTATCTGGGGCTGGTACCGCTTATTGTTCTGTGGCTGATACATCTGTGGCAGCTACGGAGCAGAAAGACGGAGAAAAAGAGAGTAGGCCGGGAACTTTTGCTCCTTCTGGCAATGGCGGGAATTTTATTCACGCTGGTGCCCATGTGGCAGACACCGGGCAGCTATGGGAAGGCGGAGAATACGGTGAGCGCCGCCATGATGCGCCGGTTCAGCTGGACGCATATGAGAGAGGAAGAAGAATACGATGAATGGCCGGAACAGCTACGTACCTGGATGACCTGGAAAGAGATGAGGAATGCCGGGTATTATGCGGGAACCATGGAGTCCGGCATACAAAAGACGCTGGAGGATCGTTTCGGCAAGGCGGAAGCACAGAAGATATTCAGAGAGTATGCCGAGTATCATCTGAAGACGTATACTTCAGACAATATCCATCAGATCGCCTGGGATTGCCTCGGATATGCCATGCCTACGGTACTGTTGCAGCTGCTGTTGGACGGCAGGGGATATGACTCCTTCTCTGGCAGAAATGTAGACATTATGATGACGGGAGATCCAAGGCTGACAGAGCTTTTGTTAAAATACAGCAGCTGGTGGTTCCTGTCGGGAATCGCTGTTGTGGTCGTGAGCGGCATGATATGCGGGATCATTGCCATGCTCCGACAGAAAAAAGAAAAAACAGTACCGGACAGAAGCCTGTTCTGGAAGATCTCAGGAGTCTGTGTGATCACTGCGGCAGGCATGATCCTGTGGTATACCATGCGGGATGCCGGATGCCTGGATTACAAGAACGGATTGCTGCCGGGTTCTCTGTGGCTTGTGGGAATGATCCTCTGGACCGATAGGACCATAAGCGCCGGAGATACAGAAGACAACCCGGAGAAATAATAGAGTTGTGACAGCAGAAACGTGGGAAGGAGGAACCATGACGAAGATGACAACAAAAGTGAAAACGCAGAAATCAGAAAAAGTCTGGTTCTTTCTGGGAGCGTTGGCAGTATTTTTTATGGGAGTTCCGTATCTTGTATTAGGGAAGGACTCTGTGTTCGTGTATCACGATCAGCTGGACGGTGAAGTGATCGCCTATCTTCTGCAGGCAAGACATCTGTGGGATGGCAGCGGTGTATTGCCGGAATTCATGAACGGTGCAGCAAAAACAGCGCTTACCATGCCGGCCCCCGCCTGTGTGCTGTTATACCGGTGGCTGCCTGCGGAACTGGCACTGGCCTGTATGCAGGTGGCTGGCAGTTTTGCCGGATATCTGGGAATGTTCTGCCTGCTTGGATGGGCCGGAGAAACATCGGAAACACTGCGGAGAAGAAAAGGACTTGTCGGTTTCATAGCCATGCTGACCGGATGCATGTATGCGTATCTGCCGTTTTTGCCGGTGTACGGGCTGTCCCAGTATGGATTGCCGCTGTTAATGTATTGTGTACTGCGGCTGGGGGAAAAGGACAGACCGAAGAATTTCAGGATTCTCTGTTATTTTTATGTACTGCTTTTCGGATGTAATTCTTCCCTGGTGTTATCCGGTTTTGCTGTGCTGGGAATCTGGGCGGTATGGGAGATCGTCACACTGGTGGACAAAAGGAAACAGTTCTCCGCCGGACAGGCTGCAGCCTGGGGGATTTTGCTGCTTACGTATATCGTCGAGAACGGTTCGTTACTGCTTCAGCTGTCCGGAGGACGGGGAGAAGAGATTTCTCACAAATCGGAATATCTGCTCAGCCCGGTGGACTTTTTCAGTCAGTTGAAAACAAACCTCCTGCAGGGAGGACAACACAGTGTGGATTATCATGGACTGATCCTCGTGGTGCTGTTGATGACAACAGTTGTTTTCTTTTTCCTAAATCGGGCAACGAAGAAGGACATAGCGGATAAAAAGAATGTACCTGAGGGCGGAGAAAAACGGTTATGGAAAGCCGTGGGCCTGTCACTGGCCGTTATTGCAGGCTTTGCGGCAGTGGCCGCACTGTGGGACAGCAGTATCGGAATCGCTATCCGTTCCAGTCTGGGTGCTCTGAAGGGCTTTCAGGCCAACAGAGTCCTGTGGCTGAGTCCCTGCCTGTGGTATTTTATTCTGGGGTGCAGCCTGTTATTGCTGACGGAACAGCTCCCGGAAAGAGACACAGGAGCGGAGAAAACAGGGAACGGACGCAGGAACGGTGTGATCCCGGGGATCATCGTAATGGCCGCAATGCTTCTTACCGTGGCAACAGCCGGGAAGATTTTGCTGGAGAGCAATCTGAAGCCCAATCTGCAAAAACTGGTGAACCGGAATTATGCAGCCATGAGCTTCCGGGATTATTATGCCGTGGATGTGCTGGATCAGGTACAGGAGTACCTGCGGGAGAATACCGGGGAAGAACCACAGGATTACCGGGTCGTAAGTCTGGGGATCGATCCCGCTGCGGCATTGTATCATGGATTTTACTGTCTGGACGGCTATTCAAATAACTATTCTCTGGAGTACAAGCACCGTTTCCGGGAGATCATTGCACCGGAGCTGGACAAGAGTGAATATCTGGAAGACAGCTTTGACCATTGGGGGAATCGTTGCTATTTGTTCAGCGCAGAATGCCCCGGCTATTATACGATCGAAAAAGGCGGCTTTTATTTTCAGGACTATACGATCGATGCGGAAAGTCTGAGACAGCTGGGCGGAAGCTATCTGTTGTCGGCAGCCTATATCGATCACAGTGAGGATACCGGTCTGGAACTGATGAGGCCGGAGGCCTTTGAGACAGAGAACAGCTATTACCACATTTATCTCTATCGGGTAATGGATAATGAATAATAACGGAGATGGGAAGATTCCTATGATTGGACAGGAAAAACGGGATAAATGGAAAAAAATCCTGCCGGAACTGCTGGCAGTTATATTGTGCCTGGTATTGATGGGTGTGGGAGTCAGCCGGAAGGAAGGCTATCACATGGACGAACTTCTGAGCTTTGAACTGGCAAATGCCAGGTATAATCCCTGGATCGTACCTACCCAGCCGGAAGGGCGTCTGGCCAAATTCGTGAACGAGGAGATCGAGGGGGACAGTGCGGGAGAGGCTCTGGAGAATCTGAAAAATACAGTAACAGATGTGCTTAGGAACCGGGGAAACAGTAAGCTGTTGTCTTATAAAGCAGATGTCTATGAGGAACCGGTCTGGATCACGGACCGGCAGTTTCAGGATTATGTTACGGTGGATCAGAAAGATGCCTTTGATTACCTGTCGGTTTATTTTAATGTAAAAGATGACAATCATCCGCCGGTACATTTTATGCTGCTGCATACCATGAGTTCTGTCTTTCGGGGAACATTGTCACCGTGGCTTGGATGCAGCATCAATCTGGTCTGTCTGGGAATTACATTGTGGCTTTTACTGCGGCTGGGGAGACAGCTGGCAGATGTGTTTTCCCTGGAAGGAAAGGGAAGACAGCTGGGGATCCTGGCGGTGCTTCTCTATGGAATGAGTACCGGAGCACTGGCTACGGTGCTGCTGATCCGTATGTATGGGCTGCTTTCCTGTCTGTGTGCCGCCCTGTTTTCCGTCCATGTGGAAAAATGGAAGAATAACGGATTTGACAAGAAAAACAAGGGCCTTATCGCTATTACGGTGCTGGGTTTCCTGACACAGTATTTTTTCCTGTTTTACTGCCTTCTGCTGGCGGCGGTTACCGCAGTGATCCTGCTGTACCGGCACAGGAACAAAGAATTATGGTGCTATATCCGGTCCATGGTGATGGCTGCAATGATCGGACTGGTATTGTTCCCTTTTGCAATTTCGGATGTGTTCTCCAGCGGAAGAGGGACGGAAGCTCTCGGCAATCTGGCCTCCGGATTTGCCGGTTACGGACAGAGACTGGCTGCATTTGGCAGAATTCTGGCGGATCGGACAGTGGGAGCGCCTCTTCTGACCGGCGGATGTGCCGCCGGCGCAATCCTGCTTCTGGGAAAGCTGTATCTGAGCTTCCGGGCCGGGAAACAGGAACAGAAAGGTGAAAATTCCGGAAGAGATGCGGCCTGGATGCTGATGGTGCCGGTGGCCGGATATTTTCTGCTGGCATCCCGCATGTCACCGTATCTGGTGGACCGCTATATTATGCCTTTGTTTCCGTTTGTGGCATTGCTGCTTGCTTTGCTATTGTGTCTCCTTGGAAAAAAACTGACAGAGATCTCCGGATGGAAAGAACAGATCGTGGGAGGCATGCTGGTGCTGTTGCTCGTGGTGGTACAGGGGCTGCGGCTTGCAGCTTATGATGGGGAATACCTCTATCAGGGATATGCCGGACAGGAAGCATTGGCGGAAGAATATGAGGAGTTCCCATGCATCTGCGTTTATGTGGGAGTGGGCTATTATGAGAACCTGCCGGAATTTATGCATTACACCAAAACTTTGCTGGTAACGGCAGAGGAACTGAAGGAACGGAAGGATACGGAATCCGTGGAGGCACTGGACCGGGTGATCGTATTGATCAAACCGGGCGTTGATAAAGAAGCAACGGTGTCTGTGCTCCGGGATAAGTATGGTTATACGTCGGAGGAGCTTCTGCTTTCGGAAGGCGTGCACGGAGATATGATATATATGTTTTCCAGATAAGGAATGAAATCATAAGAAGACAGAAATGAGGTTGAAACATGATCGCAGTTCGTTTGCTGTGGCTTGCCGTTCTGCTGGTAGTGGTACCGGCATGGGTGGGAAATTGTTTTTTAAATGTGGATAAACCCTGTAGAAATCCGGTATTTCTGTGGATCAGCGGGCAGATGCTGCTATGGGCGGGATTTCAGGTGATCTGTGTGCCGGTGATCCTGCTGGAAGGTCGTATGTGGATGGTGACTGCAGCTTATTGCGGCTACATCCTGGTGCTGCTGGCAGCGGCAACGGTCCGGTATTTCCGGCAGTCTCGTACTCTGCGGGCAGTCCGGGAAGCAAAGCCGGAGAAAGCAGAGATTATTTTGTGGGTGCTGGCTGGTGTACTTTTGCTGGTGCAGCTGGTATTGGCAGTGCTGATGGTCTACGGTGATGGTGACGATGCCTATTATGTGGCAATCTCCGCAGCGGCAGAGGAATCCGGCAGGATGTATCAGAAGATCCCTTATACGGGAATGCATACGGAACTGGATGTGAGACACGGGCTGGCACCTTTTCCCATCTGGATCGCATGGCTGGCCCAGATGACCGGCATCACTACGGTGATCGTGGCGAAGACTCTGGTGCCGGTCGCTCTGATCTCCATGACTTACGGAGTATTCTATCTTCTGGGAAGCAGGGTATTATTCGCAGGAGAGGGCGCATACCGGAAGAAATGGGCGTTGCCTGCATTTTTACTCTGTACGGAAGTGCTGGTGCTTTTCGGAGATTATTCTTATTATACTGTAGAGAATTTTATGATTGCCAGGAGCAGACAGGGGAAGGCTGCATTGGGAAGTATCCTGATCCCCATGATATTTTTCCTGCTGCTGACACTGCTTCGAAAAATACAGGAAGAACAGAAGATCACTGTCGGTTTCTGGGTGCTGTTGGGATCTGTGATGACGGCCTGCTGTCTGGCCAGTACCATGGGAGCATTGCTGGCATGCATGCTGGTGGGAACGGCCGGGCTCTGTGGTGCGGTCAGTTACAGAAAATGGAAACTCATACTGCCATTGATCGGCTGTTGTATTCCCTGCATTGTGTATGCCGGAATGTATTTGCTGTTGGGATGATAGGACCGGAGGAGAAGAATGGATGCTTTAAAGCTGTTTCAGGAATATATGGGGACCGGACTGATCGTTCTGTGGTTCCTGGTGAGTCTGCTGTATCTGTGGCTCACAGAGAAAAGAAAATATATCCGGGTGATGTTTCTTTATGTGCCGTTAGTATTGCTGCTTGTCTTTTTTAATCCGCTGGTGGCGAAGATCGTCTCTCAGATGGCGGATGGGGAAATCTATTACCGGATCCTGTGGTTGTTGCCTGTGACACCGGTGATTGCTTTCGGTACGGTGCAGCTTTGTGGAAAACTCGCCGGTAGAAAAAGATATGTGGGGATAACGTTGGCTATTGTGCTGTTTACGATATCCGGCAGTCTGATCTACAGGAATCCCAATTTTCAGAAGGCGGAAAATGCGTATCATGTACCCCAGAGCGTTGTGGATATCTGTGATACCATTGAGGTTCCGGGCAGAGAAGTCATGGCGGCATTCCCGGGAGAACTGCTGCAGTATGTGAGACAGTATTCCAATGTGATTTGTATGCCCTATGGCCGGGACATTATGGTGAGCAAGTGGACGGTGCAGAATGATCTTTATGATGTTATGGAGCAGGAGGTCATTGATGCACAGGAGCTGGCAGAACTGGCCAGAGAAGAGGCCTGTGCCTATGTGATCCTGTCGGAAGATAAAAAACTGGTGGGGAAGATGCAGAATCAGGAATTTGAAGAATTCGGAAGAATGCACGGATATGTGATCTACAAAGATTCCACAGTGGATCTGTATTACTTTATGAAGGAATGAGATTTCAGGGAAAAACAAGTGACTCCCGGAGCAGCAAAGTAACTGGCTGCTTCGGGAGCCTTTTTTGACCGGAATTATTTTTCCTGGGATGCATAATCCTTGGAATAGTAATTCAGGAAGTATTCAAAACGTTTGGCGATGAGCTTACGTCCTTTTACATTCAGGTGCAGATTGTCAACAAGATATTCATCGGCATTGTCTTCGGTAATGCTGCCGTACAGGTTATCCATGAAGGATACGCTGTGGATATTGGCGGAGTAACATTCCTTGATCACATAAGTGGATAAGACATCACGGCCGTTGTAAATATACATATCGGAGCTTACATAGTCGCCGTTCTCATCCACAGCATATGCATAGGTCGGAGACATAACGATAATGCGGATCTGGGGGTAATAGTTCTGCAATACTTCAATGCTGGCCTCCAGATTGCCGGTAAACTGCGTGGGATCCGTGGGATTCTCATCACTGTACATGGCATTGCCGGACAGATAATCGGTAGCATCATACATAATGGCAACGGTGTCGATCGTGTTGAAATCCAGAGTTTTCAGTGTGTTGATTACTTCCTCTGCTTCGGCCGGTGTCTTGTCGCCCAGAGCATTGGCTGCATCGGTGTAGTAGCCATCCAGAGGAACCCCAACGGCCAGGTTCACCAGCCAGTAGAGACAGTAAGCATCCATGGGAGCAACGGTGGGGTCGTAGTTTAACTGCTGTGCAGCAAGGTAACTTCCGCTGATGGAACAGTTATAAACGGTGGTATCGGTCTCTTTGGCAATCAGATTGGCCAGATTGTCGGAAGAGTCCCTGTCATCTGCGAAGGGAGCATTTCCGAAGACAACGATATTGGAAGCATCATTAATGATCATCTGACCGTTTTCGTCGGTCAGGGGAAGGATGGAATCCCAACTGTCGTCGTAGGAACCCTGTCCGTCCTTGAAGATGTCGGACTGGCTGATCCTCTGTCCCCAGTGTGTGACGCGGTATCCTACCACGCCGACAACAATAAGAAGCACGAGAGCAAACAGTACGTGAAAATTCAGAAAGCGCCGGATACCGGCAGGGGCCACAGACTCTTCGCCCTCAGGGATTTCTTCATCGGCATCTACGTAAAGGTCTTCTATGTCGTCATCGGAATCGGTATGGAAATTGTGCACAGAACCGGAACGAGTATTCCCGGAATGGAAATTATCAGAATCTGTGTCTTGCATTGTGTCGTTTTCCAGATCTACAATCTCAATATCCGGCATGTCATTCACAGAAGATGCGTGGATATTATGGTTGTTATTGTTTCGTTTCATGTATTCTCTCCGTTTCAGGTAATTCAATAATGTAGTGGTAAAAAGAGTTATATTGATTTTACTATTATACGAAAAGAAAGTCCATAATATTAGAAAGATTTAAGAAATTCTGAAGAAATGGGTGAATGCCTTGATGTGGGGAAAATACAATGCTATAATGTTACGGAATTGTTACACCGAGAATTATGAGCAGAAGGGATAGATCAGATGAAAAAATTATTTAACCATACAAAACGTCCGGACCGTAACTGGGAAGAAGACGTACAGGATGGTTACGATTGGGACGAGGAAGAATATACCGGAGAAGAAGACGGCGAGGAATACTATGCCGACGAAGAAGAGTATCCGGAAGAGACTGACGGCGAAGAGTACTATGCCGATGAGGAAGAGTACACCGGAGAAGACGGTGAAGAGTACTATGCCGATGAGGAAGAGTACACCGGAGAAGAAGACGGTGAAGAGTACTATGCCGATGAAGAAGAGTACACCGGAGAAGAAGACGGTGAGGAGTACTATGCCGATGACGTGGAGTACATCGAAGAGAGTGACGATGAAGAGTATTATGCCGACGAGGATTACGAGGAAGAGCCGGCTCCCACGGGCAGGAGAAAGACCGGGGGCAAAAAGCAGGGCGGAATCGCTGTAATCTGGGCAAAATTCCTGAACCTGAGTACCATGGACCGGATCATGGCAGCTACCGGAGTGGCGGTACTGATTCTGGCTATCGTGACCGGAAGTGTCTATGCCAGTGCCCGGGCAGTGGATGGACAGGTATCGGAGTTCGTCAGCGTGGGAACACAGCTGGACAGCATCCAGATGATCGGTGAGCAGGGACTTCTGGCAGTGGCAGACGCACAGATGGCAAAGATCGCGGCAGCCAATGCGGTAGAAGAAGATCCGGAAGAACAGAAGGAATATGAAGAGGCAGAGTACACCAACGGCGGTACGGTAGAACTGGAGCTGGTCTCTGTACAGAAGGATCTGAAGATCAAATTCAACAATAAAAAGACCGGCAAGCTGATCTCCAACGTACCCTTCAGCGTAACCATCACAGATCCCAACGGCAAGACCGTGACCTGGACTGATGACGATATGGACGGTATTATCTATAAAAAGGGTATTACGCCGGGGAATTATTCCGTAGCGGTAAACGCACTGACGGATGATAAATACAAGGACTATGTTCTGCCGACAGCAGCACAGAAAGTAGAAGTAAAGAAAGATATCGCCTATAAAAAGGTCGATGTCTCCAATGAGATCAAGAAAGAATCTGAGATCAATGCTGCAAAAGAGGATACACAGATCAAGGATACTACTGTAGAGTCCACACTGCAGGATACTGTGCAGTGGGTGGCAAGTACCGCAACTGCCAATACTTATAAAGAAGTATCCAAGGATACCATTACCAATCCGGAGACCGTAACGGTGGCTTACAGCGGTAAGTTCCTGCGGATGGCAGAAGTGTCTCCTACAGCAGGACCTACAGCAGAACCAACAGCGGAACCGACAGCAGAACCTACAAAAGAACCGACAGTATCCCCGACTGCAGAGCCCACAGTGGCTCCGACAGTAACCCCGACTGCAGAGCCCACAGTGGCTCCGACAGTAACCCCGACGGCAACAGCAACTCCTACAGCGGCCCCTACGGCAACCCCGACAGCTGCCCCTACGGCAACTCCTACAGCGACCCCTACGGCAACCCCTACAGCGACTCCGGCGGCGACAATTACTCTGGATAAAACGGCAGTGACGACTTATCCGAAGGCAACGGATACAGTTACCGCAAAAGTCAGCGGAAGTGGAACCGTAAGTGCGGCTTCCAGTGATACCGGTATAGCAACTGTGGCTGTAAGCGGCAAGACCATTACTATCACCGGCGTGAAAGCGGGAAGTGCTACGGTAACGGTAACGTATACAGAAGGCAGCAACAAGGTGGAAGCCAAGTGCACAGTAACAGTAAAGGCTTCCAATGCGAGAGAAGATAAAACTACCAAGCTGAAAGACAAGAGCGGTGTACAGCTGTATGTACAGGATGGTGACAGCTATCGTGAAGCAGTCTATGCGGATTACTTTACTGCCTCTAAGTTCTTTATCAAAGGTGATGTGAAATACACCGGATGGCAGACACTGGACGGAAAGCTTTATTTCTTTACAGCGGATGGCAACAAGGTTACCGGAGAACAGGTCATTCAGGGCGCAAAATACAATTTTGCCAGTGACGGATCTCTGGTAGTTGGTTCCGGCACCATGGGAATCGATGTGTCCAAGTGGAATGGAAAAATTGACTGGAACGCCGTGAAGAATTCCGGTGTCAGCTACGTGATCATCCGTGTGGGTTATCGCGGTTCCTCTCAGGGAGCACTGATCGATGATCCTACCTTCAAGACCAACATCAAGGGAGCTACGGCAGCAGGACTGAAAGTGGGTGTATACTTCTTTACCCAGGCAGTGGATGAGGTCGAGGCAGTACAGGAAGCCTCCATGGTACTGGACCGTATCAGCGGTTACAAGATTTCCTATCCGGTATTCCTGGATGTGGAAGGAAGCGGCGGAAGAGGTGATAAGATCGATTCCGCTACCAGAACGGCAGTATGTAAGGCATTCTGCAATACCATTCAGAATGCAGGATACACCGCAGGTGTGTATGCCAACAAGACCTGGCTCAGCCAGAAGATGGATGCAAGTGCACTGAGTGGTTACAAGATCTGGCTGGCCCAGTATGCAGCAGCACCCACCTACACCGGACGCTATGATCTGTGGCAATACAAATCCACAGGAAAAGTCAGTGGCATCAGCGGCAATGTGGATCTGAACTTAAGCTACCTGGGATATTAACATCAGCAATGACCAGCCGGTGAGACTGCTTGCAGGCGGAACCGGCTGGCCATTAGCTGATGAAACACACATGAGCATGTAGGACGATAGTCCGGAATGCGAATGTGTGTCACGGGTCCGAGAGCACGAAGTGCGGAGGAGCCGTGTTGATATCCTGCTTGTTTTATGGTAAAATACCCCTATCTATAACAAAAAATGTGCGCTGTGCGCAGAACGGAGAAAAAATGAGAACTTATCTGGTAACAGGAGGGGCCGGTTTTATCGGTTCCAACTATATTCATTACATGTTTAAAAAATACGATAATGAAATCCGTATCATCAACGTGGATGCACTGACCTATGCAGGCAATCTTGAGAATCTCAAGGACGTGGAGAAGCGTGAGAACTACACCTTTGTCAAGGCTAATATCTGTGACAAGGATGCCATCAGCAAAATTTTCGCAGAGAATGATATCGACCGTGTGGTACATTTTGCGGCAGAAAGCCATGTAGACAGAAGTATCCGCAACCCGGAGATCTTCGTACAGACCAATGTCCTGGGTACTGCAGTGATGCTGAACTGTGCCAAGGCAGCCTGGGAGCTTCCCGATGGCAGCTTCAAAGAAGGCAAGAAGTTCCTGCATGTATCTACAGATGAGGTCTACGGATCTCTTCCAGATGATGACAATGCATTCTTCTATGAGACCACTCCGTATGATCCCCACAGCCCTTACTCCGCAAGTAAGGCAAGCTCAGACATGCTGGTGAAGGCATATATGGATACCTATCATTTCCCTGCCAACATTACCAACTGCTCCAACAATTACGGCCCTTTCCAGTTCCCTGAGAAGCTGATCCCTCTGATCATCAATAATGCATTGCATGGCAAAAAGCTTCCGGTCTACGGTGACGGTAAGAACGTCCGTGACTGGCTGTATGTGGAAGACCATGCTAAGGCTATCGATATGGTACAGGAACAGGGAAGACTGTTCGAAACCTACAATGTGGGCGGACATAATGAGAAGCAGAATATCGAGATCATCCACATTATCATTGAGACTCTGCAGGAGATGCTTCCGGATTCCGATCCCCGCAAGGCGCATATTAACAACGACCTGATCACTTACGTGGAGGATCGTAAGGGACATGACAGAAGATATGCCATTGCACCGGACAAGATCAAGGCAGAGATCGGCTGGTATCCCGAGACCATGTTCAAGGAAGGCATCCGCAAGACCATCGCCTGGTACTTCGAGCATGAAGACTGGATGAATAATGTGACCAGCGGTGATTACCAGAAGTACTACAATGAGATGTACGAAGAAAAGTAAAGAATACCTGTTAAATGGGAACGATGAACGTCGTTCCCATTCGGTGTGTTAAAAAACAAGTAAAAAGAAGCCCGAAAAGGGCGGATCGGAGGACGAAATGAAAGGAATTATACTGGCGGGAGGTTCCGGAACCAGACTGTATCCCCTGACAAAAGCGATTTCCAAGCAGATCATGCCGGTGTACGATAAACCCATGATCTATTATCCCCTGTCAACACTGATGCTGGCAGATATCAGAGAGGTATTGATCATCTCCACCCCAAGAGACCTTCCGGTATTTCAGGAATTGCTGGGAGACGGCAGCCAGCTGGGCATGCGCCTGGAATATGCGGTGCAGGATCAGCCCCGCGGGCTGGCAGATGCCTTTATCATCGGTGCGGATTTCATCGGTAATGACAGAGTGGCACTGGTACTGGGAGATAATATTTTCTACGGACAGAGCTTTTCCGCAGTATTGCGCAGAGTAGCTGCCAGAGAAAAGGGCGCAACTATTTTCGGCTATTATGTGCGTGATCCCAGAGAATACGGTGTAGTGGAATTTGATGAGAACGGCAAGGCACTTTCCATCGAGGAGAAGCCGGAGCATCCCAAGAGCAATTATGCGGTTCCCGGACTGTATTTCTATGACAATGCTGTAGTGGAGATCGCAAAGAATGTAAAACCCTCTGCAAGAGGAGAGATCGAGATCACCAGCATCAACAACGAGTACCTGAACAGAGGCAGTTTACAGGTAGAGACACTGGGAAGAGGCTTTGCATGGCTGGATACCGGCAATCATGATGCCCTTCTGGATGCGGCAGATTTTGTGGCGGCTTTCCAGAAGAGACAGGGTCTGTACATTTCCTGTATTGAAGAGATCGCTTTCAAGCGAGGATTCATTGACAAAGAGCAGCTGCTTGCTCTTGCAGAGCCGCTGCTTAAGACGAACTACGGAAAATATCTGGTAGAGGTAGCAAATGGACTCTAAGCTGCGGAAAATGGCGATTCTGGCCTCCATGGCGGTGATCCTGCTGGTGGCACTGCTGGTCATGTATGTCAATAGGGAGCAGTTTACGGCAGCTTCCGGACCGCCGGCATCCTGTCTCTTATACACATCTCCGAGCCCACGAGACGTAGAGGAATCTC
>ENA-OYWK01000567-OYWK01000567.1-human-gut-metagenome-genome-assembly--contig:-NODE-567-length-20605-cov-9.493528_pt1 | contig 20605 bp, 14 predicted proteins | sample MGYA00244808_ERZ653392 | MGnify/ENA primary metagenome ERZ653392 (study PRJEB26926, sample SAMN06165125) | human gut metagenome | biome: ENVO:00009003; feature: ENVO:2100002; material: ENVO:00002003...
CTACACCTATTAAGTCGTCGGCAGCGTCAGATGTGTATAAGAGACAGGTGTGGAAAGAAACAAGATCAAGTAAGGAGTAGGATTTATGGCAGCAAATGTTATGGAAATCTACGGCAGCAAGGTCTTCAACGAACATGTGATGAAGGAGCGCCTGCCGAGCGCGACTTACAAGAGCCTGGAACGTACCCTGCATAAGGGTGCTCCGCTGGACATCGAGGTGGCCAACGTTGTGGCCAGCGTGATGAAGCGCTGGGCCATGGAGCTGGGCGCTACCCACTACACCCACTGGTTCCAGCCGCTGACCGGCATCACCAGCGAGAAGCACGATGGCTTCGTCTCCCCCGTGGGCGACGGCACCGCCATCATGGAGTTCTCCGGCAAGGAGCTGGTGCGCGGCGAACCCGATGCTTCCTCCTTCCCCTCCGGCGGCCTGCGCGCTACCTGCGAGGCCCGCGGCTACACCGCATGGGATCCCACCAGCTACGCCTTCGTCAAGGATGATGTGCTCTGCATCCCCACCGCCTTCGTCAGCTACACCGGCGAGGCGCTGGATAAAAAGACTCCTCTGCTGCGTTCCATGAACGCACTGTCCAATCAGGCCATCCGTATCCTGAAGCTGTTCGGTAAGGATGTGGACTATGTGTCCACCACGGTCGGCCCGGAGCAGGAGTACTTCCTCGTCAAGAAGGAAGACTACGAGGCACGTCAGGATCTGATCCTGACCGGCCGCACCCTGTTCGGTGCTCCCTCTGCCAAGGGCCAGGAGCTCGAAGAGCATTACTTCGGCGTCATCCGCCCCGAAGTCTCCGCTTTCATGAAGGAACTGGACGTCGAGCTGTGGAAGCTGGGCGTCCCCGCCAAGACCAAGCACAACGAAGTGGCTCCCTGCCAGCATGAGCTGGCCCCCATCTTCGACACCACCAATGTTGCCATCGACCACAACCTGCTGACCATGGAGCTGATGAAGAAGATCGCACCCAAGTACGGTCTGGTCTGCCTGCAGCACGAGAAGCCTTTTGAGGGCGTGAACGGCAGCGGCAAGCACAACAACTGGTCTATGAGCACCACCCACGAGAACCTGCTGGACCCCGGCGACACCCCCATGGAGAACCTGCAGTTCCTGGTCTTCCTGGCAGCTGTCATCAAGGCAGTCGATGAGTACGCAGACCTGCTGCGCACCTCCGTCGCCACCCCCGGCAACGATCACCGTCTGGGTGCCAACGAGGCACCTCCGGCCATCATCTCCATCTTCGTGGGCGAGGAGCTGGAAGCCGTCATCGACGCCATCGCATCCGATTCTCCTTACGCCGGCCCCACCAAGATGAAGATGGATCTGGGTGTGGATGTCCTGCCCAAGTTCAGCAAGGACACCACCGACCGCAACCGCACTTCCCCCTTTGCTTTCACCGGCAACAAGTTCGAGTTCCGTATGCCCGGTTCTGCTGAGAACCTGAGCGACTGCAACACCATCCTGAACACCGCCGTCGCCAAGGAGCTGAAGGGCTACGCCGACGAGCTGGAGGGTGCTGAGGACTTCACCTCCGCCGCCATCGCTCTGGTCAAGCGGACCATCCGCGACCACCGCCGCGTCATCTTCAACGGCAACGGCTACACTGCCGAGTGGGAAGAAGAAGCTGCCCGCCGCGGCCTGCCCAACAAGAAGAACACCCCGGCTGCTCTGCCCGCCCTCGTTGACCCGAAGAACATCCAGCTGATGGAGGACTTCGGCGTCCTGACCAAGGTGGAGATGGAGAGCCGGTACGAGGTCGAGTTGGAGCACTACTCCAAGATCATCAACATCGAGGCCCTGACCATGCTGGAGATGGCCCGCAAGCAGCTGCTGCCCGCCATCAACTCCTACATGAGCGAGGTCGCCAACACCGCCGCCACCAAGCTGGCCGTCAGCGAGGCGCTCAGTGTCCGCAGCGAGACCAAGACCCTGACCAAGCTGAGCGCCGATGCCGACGCCATGAGCGACGCCATCGACGTGCTGCAGGATGTGGTGGACGCTGCCGAGGCTCTGACCAGCGAGAGCGAGAAGGCTGTGGCCTTCCACGACAACGTGATCCCGGCAATGGACGCCCTGCGCGCCGCAGCTGACGATGCCGAGACTATCTGCGGCGAGGACTACTGGCCTCTGCCCAGCTACAGCAAGATGCTCTACTACGTCTGATCTTCCAGCGCATTTCATAAAGCATCTTAGGCTGTCGAACTTCATTCGCCATTCTCCTTTTCCTATTTCTTACACCAGCCTAAAGACCTGCTCTTTTGCGAGGGCAGGCCTTTAGGCGTTTTTCTTGAGAGGAGATCATCCTTATGAGCTATACGACCCAACAGGATATCCTGGATTTTGTGGAGGACAACAACGTCAAATTCGTGCGGTTCGCCTTCTGCGACATCTTCGGCACACAGAAGAACATCGCCGTGCTGGCCGGGGACCTGCCCAAGGCGCTGGAGGACGGCGTCTGCTTCGACGGCAGCTCCATTGCCGGGTTCATGAAGGTGGAAGAGAGCGACCTGGTGCTCCGGCCCGACCTCTCCACCGTGACCATCCTGCCCTGGCGCCCCACCGAGGGCCGGGTGATGCAGTTCTTCTGCGACGTGGAACGGCCGGACGGCGACCCCTTTGGCGGCAACTGCCGGGGGTTCCTGCGCCAGATGAGCCGCCGCTTCCGCAAGCTGGGGCTGACCTGCAACGTGGGGGCCGAGTGCGAGTTCTATCTGTTCGAGAACGATGACCATGGCCGACCCACCCGCGTCCCCATCGACTTCGGCGGTTACTTCGACGTGGCCCCGCTGGACGCAGGCGAGAACCTGCGCCGCGACATCTGCCTGACCATGGAGCAGATGGGCATGAGCCCCCAGCACAGCCACCACGAGAGCGGCAACGGCCAGAACGAGATCGACTGCCACTATGCAGGCCCGCTCAAGACCGCCGACAACGTGATGATGTTCAAGCAGATCGTGCGGGCCGTGGCCATGCGCAGCGGCATCCATGCCAGCTTCCTGCCCAAACCTCTGGCCGACCAGGCTGGCAGCGGGCTGCACATCAACCTTTCGCTCTACATGGACGGGCGGAACCTGTTCGAGGGCGACATCGCGCCCGACAGCATCGCGGGCAGCTTTATGGCGGGTGTGCTGGCACACAGCCGCGCGCTGACCGTCTTCACCAATCCCCTGCCCAACAGCTATCTCCGCTTTGGCAGCGACGAGGCCCCCAAATACGTGAGCTGGAGCCGCCAGAACCGCAGCCAGCTCGTGCGCATCCCGCAGGTGCAGGGCGACAACTGCCGCATGGAACTGCGCAGCCCGGACCCTGCCTGCAACCCGTATCTGGCCATCGGCCTCATCCTGGCCGCCGGTCTGGACGGCATCGAGCGCCGGTTGGAACTGCAGGCCCCCATCAACAAGAATCTGTTCGACCCCGCCGTGGCCGCTGGCCTTGGGCTGGAAAAGCTGCCTTCCACTCTGGAAGAAGCCGTGCAGGCCGCGCAGGAGAGTACCTTCCTGCGCACCGTGCTGCCGGAGGAGCTCTCTCACCGCTACTACGAGGAGGAACTGAAGCGCTGCGCTGCCCTGAAAAATGCCGCCGACCCGGCGGAGTACGAGCGCATCCACTACTTCAACGCCATCTGAGCGGTAAGCCACCGGAAAAAGAGAGGGAAAAGGAAAGGAGCGATTCCGAATGGGACGTGCTCTGATCGTCAGCGCCGGAGCCAGCTCAAACGAGTATATCTCGGCACGGCTGGCGGAGCTGGGATACCCCCGGCCTCTGATCGTGCCAAGCGGAGCCGAGGCCCGGCGCAGGATGTTAGAATCGGATTTTGAGCTCATCGTGGTCAACGCGCCGCTGCCCGATGAGTTTGGCCATGAGCTGTGCGCTGCCGCCGTGGAAAAGACCGACGCGGGCGTGGTGCTTCTGGCCAAGGCCGCTGCGGCCGATCAGCTGCTGGGTTCCATGAGCGACGAGGGCGTGCTGCTTTTGAGCAAGCCGTTCTCGAACACGCTGTTTTTGCAGGCCATCCACATGGCAGCAGCCAGCAACCATCGCCTGCTGCGCCTGCGGCAGGAAAACGCCAGGATGCAGGAAAAGATCGCGCAGGTGCGTCTGGTCAGCCGCGCCAAATGCTGCCTCATCGAGCGGGAAGGCATGACCGAGGCCGATGCCCACCGCCTGATCGAAAAGCGGGCCATGGACACCCGGCGCGACCGTGCCGAGATCGCACAAGAAATCCTTGATTCTTACGAGGATTAGGATTATAATTTTATGTCGGAAAACGAGCTCCCCACAGTCTGCTTCGCAGACAGCCCCCCTCTGGGAGGGCGGCGGCATCGCCTGCGCGGTGCCAAAGGGAGCTTCTGGGAAAAGTATCAGAATCAAACGAGATAGAGGAGGACCATTTTTATGGCAAAATTCATCTTCGTCACCGGCGGCGTCGTCTCCGGTCTGGGCAAAGGCATCACGGCCGCTTCGCTGGGCCGTCTGCTCAAGTGCCGCGGCCTGAAGGTCGCCAGCCAGAAGCTCGACCCCTATGTGAACGTGGACCCCGGCACCATGAGCCCGCTGCAGCACGGCGAGGTCTTCGTGACCGACGACGGCACCGAGACGGACCTCGACCTGGGCCACTACGAGCGCTTCATCGACGAGAACCTGAACAAATACTCCAACCTGACCACCGGCAAGGTCTACTGGAACGTGCTGAACAAGGAGCGCCAGGGCGCATACCTGGGCCAGACCGTCCAGATCATCCCCCACATCACCAACGAGATCAAGAGCTACATCTACAACCTGGCCTCCTCCACCGAGGCCGATGTGGTCATCACCGAGATCGGCGGCACCACCGGCGACATCGAGAGCCAGCCCTTCCTGGAGGCCATCCGTCAGGTTGGCCTGGAGCAGGGCCGCGACAACTGCTGCTACATCCACGTCGTGCTGGTGCCCTACATCTCCGGCTCGGACGAGTACAAATCGAAGCCTGCACAGCACTCCGTCAAGGAGCTGCAGGGCATGGGCATCAACCCCGACATCATCATCCTGCGTGCCGACGGCAGCGTGGGCGGCGACATCCGCCGCAAGATCAGCACCTTCTGCAACGTGCAGCCGGAGTGCGTCATCGAGAACCTGACCATGCCCAGCCTCTACCAGTGCCCGCTGATGCTCCACACCAACGGTCTGGACGATGTGGTGGTCAAGAAGCTGAAGCTGGACGTCCCCCCTGCCGACCTGACCGAGTGGAAGCAGGTGGTCTCCCGCATCGCCACCCGCAGCAAGACCTGCACCATCGCGCTGGTGGGCAAGTATGTCAAGCTGCACGATGCCTACCTCTCCGTCATGGAGAGCCTCTACCACGCCGGTTTTGAGAACGACAGCCAGGTGGAGATCCGCTGGGTCGAAAGCGAAGACCTGACCGACCAGGCCGCCTGCAAGGAAGCCTTTACCGATGTGGACGGCATCATCGTGCCCGGCGGCTTCGGCGACCGCGGCATCGAGGGAATGATCCAGGCCGCACAGTACGCCCGCGAGAATCATGTGCCCTACTTCGGCATCTGCCTGGGCATGCAGATCATGGTCATGGAGTTTGCCCGCAATGTGCTGGGCTACGCCGATGCGAACTCCAGCGAGTTCACCCCGGACGGCCAGCACAACGTCATCGCGCTGATGGCCGACCAGCAGGGCAACATCCCCAAGGGCGGCACCATGCGCCTGGGCAAATACCCCTGCACCGTCAAGCCCGGCACCAAGATGGCCGAGTGCTACGGCGAACCGGAGATCTGGGAACGCCACCGCCACCGCTACGAGTTTAACAACGACTTCCGCAGCGAGATGGAGGAAAAGGGTCTGGTCATTTCCGGCACCAGCCCCGACGGCCGTCTGGTCGAGACCGTGGAGCTGCCGGGCCGCGCCTTCCATCTGGGTGCCCAGTTCCACCCGGAGTTCAAGAGCCGCCCCAATCGCGCGCATCCCCTGTTCAAGGGCTTCATCGCAGCAGCTCTCCAGTTCCGTGCCGCCGCGCAGCGCAGCATGATGAATGTGTGATACCCTCTCAGTCTGCTGCGCAGACAGCTCCCCCGAAGGGGGAGCCACTGGCGAGCCGGTTTTGACTGTGCTGAAATGAACAAAGCCCCATAAAACCATAAACAAAAGCGCTCCGCTGTTTCGATTCACAGCATCATTCCCATTGCTCTTTGTCAGAGCATGGTACAGATGCCGCTGGTCTTGACAGCGGAGCACTTTCGTTTACGATATCAAAATGCCTTCATCATTCAGCAGGAGTTGCCCGACCTGCCAAAGGCTCCCCCTTTGGGGGAGCTGGCATCGCTGCGCGATGCCTGAGAGGGTCACTTCTTTGCAGCAGCCTTCTTGCGGGCGGCGCGGCTGGTCTTCCGGGCAGCAGGCTTCTTGACCGGAGCCTTGACCGCTGCGGGGGCAGCCTTTTCTGCGGGCTTTGCCTCCGTCTTAGCCGGTTCGGCCTTTACTTCCTCGGCCTTGGGTGCCTCAACAGCAGGAGCAGCCTCTGCGGGCTTCTCTTCCGCCTTGACCGGCTCTGCCTTGACTTCTTCCTCCGCCTTGGGGGCCTCGACCGCAGGAGCGGCCTCTGCGGGCTTCTCCTCTGCCTTGACTTCGACCTTCTCCTCAACGGGAGCGGCGGCGGGCTCGTCCTTCTTGGCAGCGCGCTTTGCGCTGGCGCGGTCTTTCACCTCGGAGATGGTCCAGAGCTGATCTTCCCCGGCGGTCTCCTGCCAGATCTGCAGCTGTGCGCCATCGGAGACGCCCATGCCCACGGTGTCGATGCACTTGCCGCTGGCCCAGGAAGAGCGCAGGCGGACGGTGCCGGCGGGGGTAGGCTCCACGGTCCACATCTGGGACGTGCCGCCCACATCCTCCCACAGATGCAGCCAGGTGCCGTTGGCGGTGCCGGTCATCATCAGGTCGAGGAGCTTGCCGGAAGCGCGGTTGCGGATGCGGTAGACACCGTCCCCCACGCGGATGAACGCCCACTCCTGTTCGGGCTTGTGGTCGTATTTGCCCAGACGAACGGTCTCCTCGTTCTTCGTGGAAGCAGCCGCCTCGATGACGCTGCCGGTGCGGGCAGCGATGGTGTAAAAACGATCTGCTTCGATCACAGTCTGTGCAACAGTTTTCATGATAATTCCCTCCAAACGTTTTTCTCACAAACAAATCGATCTTTTTGTCTTGTTAAATTATACCACTTGTCGTAATTTTTTACAAGGATTTCGACATTCCTTTAGCACTTTGACCAAAAAGCGTCCGCTTTTCATCTGCTTTTGCAAACTTCGACTGAACTTTCGGCCGTAACCAAATTGTAACCGTGCCCAAATGTTCCAATGCAATGGATTGTCCGGGTGTTTCGTATTATAATCAAATGGGAAAGCCCATCCGCATTTCGTCCCTGTGACCTGTGAGGTACTGCATTATGAAACAGAATCTACTCCGCATCGGCTGCGCGGCGGCGGGCCTGGCACTGGCGGCGGGGGTGTTCACCTCCTGTTCGCTGCTGCCCACGCCGTCCCGGCCCGTGTCCCACCCCCAGCAGGAGGAGGAACCGCCTAAATATGACGCCTCCTCCCTGCGGGACGGCAGGCTGCGGCTCTTCTCCAGCTATGACTCCCTCGGCGGGAACACCATCCTCTGCGGCGACAAGGTGGTGCACCAGTCCCCTGCCAGCGAAACGTCCTATCTGCTGACCGACAGTCAGACCGGCGAGACGAACTGGTTCGTCAGCACCTGGTCTGACCCGGACACCGCTGCCGGGCGGCGCAGCGGCATCTTTGACCGGACGGGCGAGGCGCTCTACACCTTTAACCGCGAATACGACGTCCGCCTTTCCGGCGGTGTGCTCGTTCTGACCACACCCACCAGCTTCGCCTATTCACCCCTGCACGACCATGCAGCGGGCGACGTGCGGGTGCTGGACTTTGCTTCGGGCACTGAGTACCCCGTGCCCGAAAACGCCTACACCTGCCTTGTGGCGGGCGACCGGCTGGCCTTTGGCCTCTATGCCCCCGGCGACGCTGCACCCGATGAAGAGAACGACGACCTCTACCAGTACGCTGCCGTTCAGATCCAGGAAAAGGACGGCACCGTGGTCTACCAGAACTTCCACGGCCTGCTGTACAGCCTTTCCGCCGGGATCGACGACCCGCTGGCCCCCGCCGACTGGGTGGAGATCGACACCTACAACGCGGACGGCACAAGCCTGGAGTCTACTTCCCTGCTGAACGCGGCCACCGGCGAGGAGCGGAGCGGCTTTGTCACCTATCTCCACGCGGGCATTGCCAGCTTCCGGACCGACGAGGGCAAGTATCAGCTCGTGGATCTGGTCAGCGACATGACCAGCACCGTGCTGTGCGAATTTGACGACTCCATCAGCGGGTACGCGCCCGGCGTGACCGTGCTCTACCGGGAGGGCGGTTATGTTCTCTACGACCTGAACACCGGCGACACCCTCGACCTCTACAACATGGCCCTGGGCACCAACACGCTGGACATCTACGCCAAGGACGGCACCCTCCGCGTCTACGATATGGACACCGGTGCCATCCGGACTGACACGACGGTTGCGCCGCTGGAAGCGCTGCACCGCACCGACCTCTACGACCAGGGCGGCGGCTGGGTCAATCTGCGCCAGTACGACAACGACAACTACGAGGTGACCACCCTGACCCTCGCCGGGCCGACGCTGAGCAAGACCCTTTCGATGGCTGACCTCACCGCCCGCTACGGCGACGACTTTGACGGCTATCTCTGGCCCGTAGCTGCCACGGAGGACGACTTCTATTTCTCCATCAGCTACCGCGGCCCCGGCAGCACCTGGCTGTACGACCTGCTGGACAGCGACGGCGCGGTCGTCCTGGCCGGGCTGGGCAGCTGCGGCGAGTATCCCCGCTACAACAGCAGTGCGCCCCTGCCTGCGGGCGTCTTCGTGGCGCGCAAGGGCTTTGATTACGGCTGGATGGACGTGGAGGGCAACTGGATCTACTGCCAGAGCATCTTCACTTCCACCAGCGACGAGACCAACAACTACTTCTATTGAGGGAGGGTTTCACCATGAAACAGTCTAAAATTTCCCGCCGTTCCTTCCTGCTGGGGCTGGGGGCCGTCTCCACGGCGGCGCTGCTGGCCGCCTGCGGAGAGGCCGCTTCCAGCGCACCGGCATCGAGTGCCGCTTCGTCCGAAGCACCCGCCTCTTCCGCCAGCGAAGTGCCCACAGCGCCCATTCTCACCGAGGACGAGTTTCCCGTCACCGACGGCTCCACGGCCTGCATCCCGCTCATTGCGCAGATCATGGCCGACACCACCGGCATGGAGCTGGAAGCCGCCCAGAGCGCCGTGACCACTAACACCACCGCCTGGGCCTGGCGGAACCTGGGCCTTTACGGCGACACCGAGAACGGCACCCGGCTCATCATCGCCTACGAGGCCCCGGAGTCCGTCAAGGAAGAGCTGAAGGCCGACGGTGCCCCGCTGGACCAGAAAGCCATTGGCCGGGACGCGCTGGTCTTCATCGTGAACGAGGACAATCCCGTCCAGAGCCTGACCCGGCAGCAGCTCCGGGACATCTACGCCGGGAAGATCACCAACTGGAAGGACGTGGGCGGCGAGGATGCCGACATCGTGGCCTTCCAGCGCCGGGAGGACTCCGGCAGCCAGACCCTGTTCCAGAAGCTGCTCATTCAGGGCGGCGAGCTGATGGACGCCCCCACCGAGCTGGCTCCTGCCATGATGGGCGAACTGGTGGACGACATCGCCGAGTACAACAACGCGGCCAACGCCATCGGCTTCTCGGTCTACTACTACATCTCGGAGATGTACTCCAAGCCCGGCCTGCGGCTGCTGGCCGTGGACGGCGTGACCCCCTCGGCCGACACCATCGCGGACGAGAGCTATCCCCTGTGCAACGAGTTTTATGCCGCAGTCCGGCAGGATTCCGGCCCCGACACGCCGGAGCGCAAGGTCTACGACTGGCTCTCCACCAACGCGGGCCGCGCCTGCATCCAAAAGTCCGGCTATGTGTCCGCCCAATAATTTTTACTCGCGTGTTCCATTCGTTTGACTTCGCTTCCATTCTTTGCTACAATGAAGAAAAGTCTGGCAGTCTCGGCCAGATCTGCCGCAAGACGTGAAGATGCGAAGGAGAATGAACTATGCTCAACCCCCACAACCACCCTGTGGAAAGCCACGGCCGCACCGCGCTGCGCAACTACATCATCCAGGCATCCACCCTGCTGGAGATCACTCTCTCCGGGCTGGTCCTTATCGGCCTGCTGTTCAGCATCGTGCCGCTGCTGAAATGGATGCCCGGCCTGCTGTTCGACGGCAACGATGCAGAGATCCGCACATTTCTGGAACGTGCGCTGGACATCGTCATCGGCATCGAATTCATCAAGATGCTTGCCAAGCACAGCCCCGGCAGCAGCTTGGAAGTGCTGCTCTACGCCATCGCCCGCCACATGGTGGTCGGCCACGAATCCGCCGTTGAGAACCTGCTCAGCGTGGGTGCCATCGCGCTCATCTTCGTTGTGCGCAAGTTCTTCTTCGTGCCCGCATTCGGTGCCCACCTGCCGGACGGCAACCCTGCCCCCGACCTGACCCCGAACCAGAGCGGCATCCCTGCCCAGGAGTTCCGCCAGCGTCTGCATGACCGCATCCACGCCGAGGACCTCGACGAAGAAGAAAACGCCCCGGAATATGAAGATGTCGAGTGATCCCTCTCCCCCGGAACGCACACAGCCCCCGTGCTTTGGCACGGGGGCTGTTGTTTTGGCTCAGTTTATGCGTTCACGACGCCGCCCTCGACGACGAGTTCGTCCTCGTAGTCGGCACCGTAGGTACCCACGAGGGTCTCCTCGTAGTCCTTGTGGAAGAACTGCTCATCGGCCAGCGCGGTGATCTCCTCGTTGATCCAGTCCAGCAGGGTGGTGTTGCCCTTGCTGACAGCCGGGGCGATGGTGTCGGCGCTGCCCAGCGAGGGGATGCCGACGGTGTAGCCGGGGTTCTGCTTGGCGAAGGCAATGACCTCGGTGTTGTCGTTGGCCCATGCCACGCCGTTGCCGTTCTCCAGTGCATTCTTGGCCGTGGCGTAGGAATCGTACTTTTGAAGCGGGATATTGGGGTAGTTCTTGACCAGATAGGTCTCCGCCGTGGTGCCGGAGATGACGATCATCTGGTCGTCGGCCTTCCAGTCGTCCAGGCTGGTGATGACGTTGCTGTCCGGCGAGATGACGCCCAGCGCAACGTTCATGTAGGGCAGGGCGAAATCGACTTCCTCAGCGCGCTCCGGGGTGACGGTGAAGTTGGCGAGGATGATGTCCACCTTGCCGGTCTGCAGATACTCGATGCGGTTGGCGGCCTCGGTGGAGACGAAGTTCACCTCCACGTCCAAATCTTCGCCCAGACGGTTGGCAAAGTAGACGTCGTAACCCTGATACTCGCCGTTCTCATCCACATAGCCGAACGGGTTCTTGTCCGAGAAGACGCCGATGTTCACGGTGCCGTCGGCCTTGATCTCATCGAGGGTGCGGTAAACGGTGTCGCTGCCCGCAGCGGAACCGGAAGCGGAAGCCGCCGTGGAGCTGGACGAACCGCCGCAGGCGGTCAGTGCGCTGGCAGCTGCTGCGGCCCCCAGGCCCAGCAGGAAAGAACGGCGGGTGATCTTGTTGGTTTTCATCGTTTGTTCTCCTTTGCTTTATGATGACTTTCCCATACGATTTATCTGAACTGCACACAGTTGCAGTTGCTGGCTTGGAACCTCTCAGTCTCGCCTGCGGCTCGACAGCTCCCCTGATAGGGGAGCCCTTGGCAGACCGGACAAGTCTTGCTGTTCGCTTGGGCCCAATTTGACGTAAAGCGCCGGGCCCTGTTCTCCTTGGCAGCAGCATTTGTATTGCTGCTGTGAATCTCAACAGCGGAGCCCGGCCGTTCCCGGAAGCAGAAAACTTTGTTCGTCCAGTACGACCACCATCGACTCGCCAGTGGCTCCCCTACCAGGGGAGCTGGCGCGAAGCGCCTGAGAGGTTTATTTCCCGGAAGATGCGTGCGCCGTTACTTCACTGCCTCAAACGTGAAGGTGTTCAAGAACTTCTTCGCACGTTCGGTCTGCGGGTGGTCAAAGAACTGTGCGGGCGGGGCCTCCTCGACGATGCGGCCTCCGTCCAGAAAAAGCACACGGTTCGCGACGGCACGGGCAAACTGCATCTCGTGGGTGACAATGACCATCGTTTTGCCCTCGCGGGCCAGGTCAAGCATGACATCCAGCACCTCACGGACCATCTCCGGGTCAAGGGCAGCGGTCACTTCGTCGAAGAGCAGAATTTCGGGGTGCATACACAGCGCCCGCACGATGGCAACGCGCTGCTTCTGGCCGCCGGAAAGCTCCCGCGGGTAGCTTTTGGCCTTTTGCAGCAGGCCCACGCGGTCCAGCAGAGCTTCGGCCTCCTGCTGCACCTCAGCTTTGGGGCGCTTCTGCACTTTGGTGGGAGCCAGCAGGATGTTGTCCAGCACGGTCAGGTGTGGAAAAAGCTCGTAGCTCTGGAACACCATCCCAATGCGCTGGCGCAGGGCCGCCAGATTCTTGCCGCCGTAGGCGACGGTCTCACTGCCCAGCTGCACCCGGCCTGCCTGCACCGGCTCCAATCCGTTCAGACAGCGCAGCAGGGTGCTCTTGCCGCAGCCGGACGGCCCCACCACGACGATGACCTCGCCGGGCTGAACACCAAAGCTTATGTTATCCAGAATGTTCGTCTGACCATCGTAGCTTTTCACCAGATGGTCCACGGTCAAGATCGGTTCTGACATGTCCGGGTCACTTCCATTTCTTTTCCAGATAGCCCGCCAGCAGGCTGATGGGCCAGCAGGCGAGGAAATACAGCAAAAATACCGTCAGGTAGATGCCAAAGGCGGCGTTGGGGCTGGCCATGCGGTTCGCCTCGATGATCTGCTGGGCCACCTTGAGCACCTCCACCACGCCGATCATCAGCACAAGGCTGGTAGTCTTGATCATGCGGGTGATGAGGTTGATGGACAGCGGGATGAGCCGCCGCACGGTCTGGGGGATGATGATGTACCAGTAGGTCTGTGCCCGGCTCAGGCCCAGTGCCTCGCTGCTCTCGTACTGGTGCTTCGGGATGGCGATCAACGCCCCGCGCACCAGGTCGCTCATCTCGGCGGTGCCCCACAGCACGAAGACGATGACCGACGCGGTCTCGCCGGAGAGGTCCCACCCAAAAGCGCGGGTGGTGCCGAAGTAGACCAGAAAGAGCAGCACCATCTGGGGCATGATACGGATGACCTCCAGATACACCCGGAGGATGGCTTTCAGGATGGGATTTTTGAAGGTCATCAGCACACCCAGCAGGATGCCCAGCGGCAGGCTGATGAGGACGGACACGGCGCTGATCTTGAGCGCCACGCCCAGACCGCCCAGCAGACGGATGAGGTTTTTGCCCTTGAACAGGACCTCAAGACCCAAATCCGGCATAGCGCACCCTCCTTTCGAGCCAGCTGCCCAGCAGCGACATCGGCAGCAGGATGATGAGGTAGAACACCACCAGCAGGAACAGACACTCCGGCGTCTTGTAGTACAGGCCGATGAGGTCTTTGGCGGTGAACATCAGGTCCATCAGGCTGACCGCGCTGAAGACGCTGGTCTCCTTGAGCAGGAAGATGACGTTGGCCATGAAGGCGGGCACACTGGTGGACACCGCCTGCGGCAGGATGACGTAGCGCAGCGTCTGCAGCCGGGTCATGCCCAGGCTGTATGCGCTCTCGGTCTGGATGGGATCGATGGCCTCCAGCCCGCTGCGGAAGGCTTCGGCCATGTAGCTGCCGCCCAGAAACGCCAGACCCGCGATGCCGCAGATCTCTGCGTTGGTCTTGATGCCCACCTTCGGCAGGCCGTAGTAGAGGAAGAACAGCTGCACCAACAGCGGCGTGTTCCGGCTGAGCTGGATGTATGCCCCCACAAGGCGGCGCAGCACTGGCACTTTATCGTATTGGAGCACGGCGCAGACCAACCCGATGCCAATGGCCCACGCGATGCCGATGACACCCAGCCGCAGCGTCAGCCACGCCGCTTTTTCGTACTGCGGCAGATAGCTTGCGATGACGTCCCAGTCCATGCCTGTCCCCTCCTTTTTTGCATTGATTTTTTTCGTTGGCCGTATGATAAACCTATTTTCCTAGAATGTCAATAGGTTTATAGGGAATTTTGGCGTCCGTTTTTTCAGGTTTGCCCCGATTCCACCTTTCAGCGCGTTTTTTACGCCTTTTCCTTTTTCACAAATTTCATACAATATTGGTATGTTTGCACAAAGACAAAGGCCGTCCATGCAGCTTGCACAGACGGCCTTTGCCCTGTTCTATTTCTTGTTTTGAATCAGCGGATCTCGATGCCGAGCTTGAACTTCAAGTTGCCCAGCACTTTTTTGACGGTGCGCTCGACCTGTTCGGCAGAGACTTCTGCGCTGGGGTCGGACAGCGTCAGGGAGAATGCCATGCTCTTCTTGCCCGCGCCGAGGTTTGCGCCGCGATAGATATCGAACAGCTTCACGTCAGTGATGAGCGGGCTTGCCTTTTTGATGGTCTCCTCGATCTCGCCGCAGGTGACCTGTTCCTCGCAGACGAGGGCCAGGTCGCGCTTGACGGCGGCATAGGGGCTGAGCGGCTGATAGCGCAGCTCGCCGTCCACGCAGCTCATCAGGGCCTCGTAGTCCAGCTCACCAAGGTAGATGTTCTGGCTGTCCTTCTGTTCCTTTGCGATCTCCAGCTCGCCGTTGATCTCGTTGGAGAGCTTGCCGAAGACGCCCAGACGCTTGCCGCCGCAGTAGACAGCGGCGCTGATGCCGGGGTGCAGCCAGGGCGCAGTCTCGCGCTCGTAGGTGAAGTGCAGACCGAAACCGGCTGCCAGAGCCTCCATGGCGCCCTTGACGGTGAAGAAGTCCTCTTCCGGGCCGAAGGCACCGATGCAGAGGGTCTGGCGCTCGTGCGGGTGCTCGCAGAGGGGCAGTTCCTTAGCCAGATAGACCGGTGCCATCTCGAACAGACGGCCCTCGGCGTTGCCCTTCTTCAGGTTGTCCACGATGACGTTCAGCATGGACGGGGTGAGCAGGGTGCGCATGATGGAGAGGTTCTCGCTGATGGGGTTCAGGATGCGGATGGCCTTGCGGGCAGCATCATCGGCGGGGATGTGCAGCATGTCCAGCTCAGCGTTGGAGTAGAAGGCCAGCGTGGATGCCTCATAGAAGCCCTGCGCCGCCAGCAGACGCTTGGTCTTGAGCTGCTGCTTCTGGTCGTAGTTCAGACCGCCGTTGGTGACGGCAGCGGTGTTCAGGAAGGTGGGCACGATGTGGTCGTAGCCGTACTCACGGATGACCTCCTCGGCCAGGTCGGGGAAGCTCTCCACGTCCTCGCGGTACAGCGGGGCGGAAACATCCCAGCTGCCGTCGGCCTGCACGTCCACGGTGAATTCCAGACGCTGCAGGATGTCGATCATGGTCTGGTCAGGCACCGTGATGCCCAGCACACCGCAGATCTTGGCGGGGGTGGTCACGATGTGCCTGCGCTCCAGCGGGCGGCCATCGGTCAGGTCGTATTCCAGCGTGGTGATGTCACCGCAGTCCAGCTCCTGGATCAGGTGCAGAGCACGGGCGAGGCCCAGTTCGGGCGAGTGGCGGTCCACGCCCTTCTCGTAGCGGGCGGAGGAGTCGCTGTTCTGGCCCAGCGCGCGGCTGGTCTTGCGGACGGAGTCGCGGGCGAAGGTGGCGCACTCAAAGAGCAGGCTGGTGGTGTTCTCATCCATGCCGGAGTTGGCACCGCCCATGATGCCGGCCAGTGCCACCGGCTTTTCGGCATCGCAGATGACGAGGTTGTTGGGGTTCAGGGTGAACTCCTTCTCATCGAGGGTCACGATCTTCTCGCCCTCGTGGGCGCGGCGGACGTCGATGGTGCGGCCCGCGACCTTGTTCAGGTCAAAGGCGTGCATGGGCTGGCCCATCTCCAGCAGGGTGTGGTTGGTGATATCGACCACGTTGCTGATGGAGCGCAGGCCGCACAGGGCCAGATGGCGCTTCATCCAGCGGGGAGATTCGCCCATCCGGATGTTGCGGACGTAGTGTGCCATGTAGCGGGGGCACAGTTCGGGAGCCTCCACCTGCACGGTGATGGGGGCATCGGCGTCGCAGACGGTCTGGTAATCCATGGCGGGCATGTGCAGGGGCTTGCCGAGGATGGCAGAGACCTCCCGCGCAATGCCCAGAACGGACTGGCAGTCCGGGCGGTTGGCGGTGATGGAGATATCGAAGATGTAGTCATCCAGTCCGACCACCGGTGCGATGTCGGTGCCGGGGACGCTGTCTTCGGGCAGGATGAGCAGGCCGTAGACCTCCGAACCGGGGAACAGGTCATCGTTCAGGCCCAGCTCCTCGCCGGAGCAGAGCATACCGTTGGACTCGACGCCCTGCATCTTGCGGGCCTTGATCTTGATGCCGCCGGGCAGGGTGGAGCCATCCAGAGCGGCGGGCACACAGTCGCCCAGCTTCATGTTGGAGGCACCGGTGCTGATGCGGATGTCGTGGCCGTAGTCGCCGCAGTCCACCACACACTTGGTCAGGTGGGTGCCCTCCTGCTTTTCCATCTCCACGATCTTACCGACGACCACCTTGCTGATGCCTGCATCCAGCGGGATCAGCTCTTCGACCTCAAACCCGCAGGAAAAGAGCTTCTCCTCCAATTCCTGAGCCGTGACGTCGATATCGACAAGTTCTTTTAACCAACTGAAAGGTACTTTCATAGTTTGCTCTCTCCCCTCTTATTCATGGAACTGCTTGAGGAACTCCAGGTTGTTCTCGAACATCAGGCCGATGTTGTTGATGCCGTATTTCAGCATGGCGATGCGCTCGATGCCGATGCCAAAGGCAAAACCGGAGTACTCATCCGGGTCGATGTTGCAGTTCTCCAAAACCTTGCGGTTGACGACGCCGCCGCCCAGAACTTCGATCCAGCCGGTGTGCTTGCACAGGGGGCAGCCCTTGCCGTGGCACTCGAAGCAGCTGACATCGACCTCGACGCTGGGCTCAGTGAACGGGAAGTAGGACGGGCGCAGGCGGGTGCGGGTGTCGGCACCGAACAGCTTCTGCACGAAGGTGTTCAGGGCGCCCTGCAGATCGCCCAGGGTGATGCCCTTGTCCACGACCAGACCTTCCATCTGGTGGAACATGGGGCTGTGGGTCGCGTCGGAGTCGGAACGGAAGACGCGGCCAGCATGAAGAATCTTGATGGGAGGCTTCGTCTTCTGCATCGTGCGGATCTGTGCGCCGGAGGTCTGGGTGCGGAGCAGGAACTCATCGGACAGGTAGAAGGTATCCTGCATATCACGGGCCGGGTGATCCTTCGGCACGTTCAACAGGGTAAAGTTGTGTTCATCGTCCTCAATTTCCGGAGAATCAACAATGGCAAAGCCCATGCCGGAGAAGACGTCGATGATCTGGTTGGTGACCAGCGTCAGCGGATGCAGGCCGCCGACCGCGCGGGTCTTGGCGGGCAGGGTGATGTCCACGGTCTCGGCAGCGTTGCGGGCGGCCAGCTCGGCTTCCTTCACCTTGGCAGCGGCAGCATCGTAGTCTGCCTGCACCTTGGTCTTCAGTTCGTTGATGATCTTGCCCATGGCGGGGCGCTCTTCCGGCGCGACGGAGCGCAGATTCTTCATCAGCGCGGGGATCTTGCCGTTTTTGCTCAGATATTCCTGCCAGAACGTGGCCAGCGTCTCCTTGGAAGAGACCTGACCGAGGCTTTCTTCGGCCTGTTTGGCCAGCTCGTCGATCATTGCTTGCATGGAAATTCTCTCCTTCTCGGTTTTCTTCTTGTTCAGCGGGTAACAAAAAAGCTCCGCCCCGCTCTGCCTTTCGGCAAAGGGGACGAAGCTGTAAACTTTACTCCGCGGTACCACCCGGTTTCCGCTCTTTTTTTATAAGGAGCGGCGCTCAAACGCCGTAACGGGGCGCACCGTCCCGCACTAGCAGGCTGTCTTCAGCCGTTCACGCGGGCCGCTCAGGAGCGAACTTCGGTGCACGTCTCTCTCGGAAGCCCTTTCAGCCGGTGAAGCTTCTCTCTTTGCTGGACACACTGCACGTACTTTCTCCGTCGCTGCGTTTTTGCATATCAGGTTTTCATAACCAGAAATCATCTTACCACATTTCGGCGCGGTTTGCAAGCGCAGAAGCGGATTTTGTGGCAATTTTCCGTTCTCGCTTGTGTTTTCCGCCGGGATATGGTATACTGAGCGCAACGTTTTACTGGAAGGAGGGTGCACCCACATGGGTTGGAACGGCTGCGTTTTCTTCAAAAAAGGAAACCCTTAAGCATTTCCGGCTCGAAGTGCGCCCATTTTTAGGAATCACCCTCTCAGTCTGCTGCGCAGCCAGCTCCCCCGAAGGGGGAAAAGATGGAGTTTGCGCAATGCCAAGGCCTCTCCTACCAGGAGAGGTGTCACCGAAGGTGACGGAGAGGTTGTACAAAGAGACTCTAAGGATGGGCACTGTTTCATCTTGTAAAAATGAAAGGTGCTTTCCATGAAATCAAATAAACAATCAACGCTCAACATCAAGCGGCAGCTTGGCTGTGTGTATACGGCCGACTTCTTCTCCGGCCTGCGGATCACCGACGCCGTGTGGGTCGCGCTGCTGGCCGCACGGGGGTTCTCCCTGTGGGAGATCGGCCTGGCCGAAAGTGTTTTCCATATCGTCAACCTGCTGTGCGAAGTGCCCAGCGGCATGGTGGCAGATCTTCTGGGCCGCAAAAAAGCCCTTGTGTCCGGCGGTGTGCTGGCCGTCACCTACAACCTGCTGATGGCGTTTGCACCGAATCTGTTTGCCATCTGCTTCGCAATGGCGCTGAACGCGCTGTACAGTACCCTGTTCTCCGGCACCTTCACGGCCCTTGTCTACGACAGCCTCAAGACGGAAGACCGCGAGGACGAGTACCTTCAGATCTCCGCCAACAGTTCCCAGATCTCCATGCTGGCCAGTGCGCTGGGTTCGCTGGCCAGCACGGTCCAGCGGTTCCTCGGCTTTGCAGGCTTTTATCTGCTCAGCGCCCTGTTCGAGGGCGTCTCCACCCTCGCCTGCCGATGGATGAACGAACCCATCGTCACGGCAGCGCAGGCCAACCGGGCCCGGCAGTCCCTGCACGACCTGCCCGGTCAGTTCACCCAGCTCGTGCAGGACAGTCTGCATGTTCTGCGCACCTGCCCGCTGGCCGCGAAGCTCATCGTATCCAGTGCGATCATCTCAGTACCCAGCTACCTGACCAAGATGTTTTTGCAGCAGCGTCTCATTGAGCTGGGCTGGCCCACCGAAGTGCTGTTCCTTCCCCTGCTGCTGGGCGGCATCGCCTGCGTCCTCGGCACCGAGGCCGGCCGCCGGGTCCAGTTCCGTTCCATGCGGCGGTTCTACGCCGTCTGTGCCCTGCTCTGCGGTGCGGGCACCCTTCTGGTGGGCACCGCGCCTGCCTGGGGCGGCATCTTCGGCATGATGCTGGTGCAAGGCGTTTTGGAGGTCTACCTCCTGCATGAGAGCCAACAGCTCAACGACGCCATCCCCAGCGACCAGCGCGCCACCCTCATCAGCGTGGACAGCATGGCCTACAGCCTGCTCATGATCCCCGCCAGCCCCCTCGTCGGTGCGGTCGGTGACGCCTTCGGTCAGGCCGGTGCCGGTCTCGCCCTCCTCGGCAGCCTTGTCGCCGTGAGCGGACTGGTGCTTCTGGGGCAGAAGAAGCGATAAGAGAACAAGAGAAAGAGCAAGGACCCGACACTTCCGGTGCCGGGCCCTTGTTTTTGCTGTGTATTCTTATTTTGCGATCAGCTCTTCCGCCAGCTGCTCTATCTGTGCCTCCGATGCGGCACTGACTGCCGAACGGATGGTGACGACGTTCTCACAGACGGTGATGTTCTTCATGCCCTCCAGTTCGGTGCGCATGAGCTTGGCGGCCATGGGGGCCCAGGTGCCGTTCTCCATCAGGCCGACGGTACGGTTCTGGAACGCCTTGGTCTTGAGGTGGGTCAGCAGGGACTCCATCGGCGGGAAGAGGAAGCCGTCATAGGTGGCGCAGGCCAGAACGGTCTTTCCGCAGCGGAAGGCTTCGGTGACGGCGTAGGAGACGTCGGTGCGGGTCAGATCCATCTCCACCACTCTGGCACCCTTGGCGCGGAGCTTTTCGGCCAGAATGTGGGCGGCGGCGCGGGTGTGGCCGTGGATGGAGGCACTGGCGACCAGCACCTTCTCCGGCTCTTCGGCCTTGTAGCTGGACCACAGATCGTAGTAGTTCAGGTACTTGCCAAGGTCGCCGGTGAGGACGGGGCCGTGGAGCGGGCAGATGGTCTTGATGTCCAGCGCAGCGGCCTTTTTCAGCAGAGCCTGCACCTGCGGGCCATACTTGCCCACGATGTTCAGGTAGTAGCGGCGGGCCTCGCTGGCCCAGTCGGCCTTCTCGTCGAACTTTGCCACAGCGCCGAAGCGGCCGAAGCCGTCGGCGGAGAAGAGGACCTTCTCGGTGGACTCATAGCTCACCATCTGTCTCTTATACACATCT
>ENA-OYWK01000608-OYWK01000608.1-human-gut-metagenome-genome-assembly--contig:-NODE-608-length-19772-cov-6.202465_pt1 | contig 19772 bp, 18 predicted proteins | sample MGYA00244808_ERZ653392 | MGnify/ENA primary metagenome ERZ653392 (study PRJEB26926, sample SAMN06165125) | human gut metagenome | biome: ENVO:00009003; feature: ENVO:2100002; material: ENVO:00002003...
CGAGATTCCTCTACGTCTCGTGGGCTCGGAGATGTGTATAAGAGACAGGATAAAGTGGAATAAAGAATAATAGGCATATATCGATAAAAGCATGAATGATATTCTCCAGATATGAGAATGGAGTAAGAGAATATTTATCAATAAGAATTGAGTAGTGCATGTATTGTAAATTAATATAGCATAGTAATATTAACGACAAGGGGAATGTAAATTGTTTGATTAATAATTTTATATTCATATTTCTATCTCACTATTTTGTCTGCAAATACTTTTAAATACGCTTAAGGTGCCGCCAATCATAATTATATTGTTTGTTTTCAACTATGCTATTGAAATAATTCCTTTAGCGACTGTTTTTTATTCCTCAAATATACAATTGGAAATTTGCAGAAAGATATAAAATTTCCCTCTGCAGAAGTAGCATGTAATGTACTTATTGAATTTCCTTCCATTAGTCCTATAGCAGTTTTTTTCTCAAAAGCACTAAAATATAGCTTATATTTTTCATTGTCCTTAATAAGTGAACTTCGATATAAACCATAGGAATAAAAAGAACCCAGCATTGGAGCTTTGGATAATATATATTTTTTGTTGTTAAATGATAAGCCGTCGGAACTGGAGTATAATACTAGGTTATTAGTATCATAATCATATATAACTAGATAATATATTTTGTCTATATATGCTAAATCAATATGCCAAGGGGTAACAGAATTGTCAGGTAGATGACATGTTTCTTTTTTGCTCCACTTTTTCCCATCTGTAGAAAAACTTCTACAGATTTCTCTTGGCTTTTCTATACTGTTCACATACCACATTACATATCCATTAGTACCTTTATGTATCGCAGGGCTTATAACCATATTACCTGTTTCATTTTTTATGATAGAGGTATCTTGTAGATTTATCATCACCTCTCGGGGAGACCAGTCTTTTCCATTGAGAGTATATTTGCGTAATATATAAGTAGCATTATTTTTTTGATGGCTGATGCGGTACCAGCACTCTAAAGTATCTTTATAAAAGACTAAATGTGGGTCTGAAAAATAATCTTTATTTATAATATTGTTTTCGTCTAAATCATCTATTGGATTTTGAGAGTCCTCAAAATCGTTCCAATGTATTCCGTCTTTAGATACATGCACACATGGATTTTCCCATCGTTCTCTATATGGAGGCAATCCTTTCCAATCACCATCCTCACCTAAGGGATATGGAGTTTCCGCCATCCAGTATTTATATCCATTCCATCCTTCCGGAATGTATATTACTGATGGGTGATAGGGTTGGTTACTACCTTCCGGAGTCTTGATAATTAATGGAGCCTGATTATACTTTTGAAATTGATTATACTGGTATATATAGTCAACTAATATTACACAAATAACAACTAGAATAATTTTTCTTATTATTTTCATTTGCTTATTTGATTAAATTATTGTCTTTATCTTTATATTTTTTCTTTCTGGTGAATAATCCTCCAATACCTTTTAATCCTTTGATAAAACGCACTTTGAAGCTTTTAAACAGTCCTCCATCTGCTCCTACTGTTCCATATCCGGTTATAACCCGTGCTTTTGAAGAATGGATAAAGACGAGTTTTCCGTAAGGTTTCATCGCTAAAGCCAGTGAGCCGTCTTCACCACGAATGATATCTGTGCGGAATCCTAACTGCTTGCCTAATTCTGTTTTGAATGCGAATGTCATGCCGCGTACACAAAGTTCCGGACGCTGTATGGCTTGAATGCGCAGGTAAAAGTCTCTTAATGATTCATACCACCATAATCCCCATTTAGAGTGTTGCTCATCAGGAATAAAGCTCCAAAGGCTGAACGTGCAGACTACGTTTGGTTGCATTAGTTTTTTTACATGTGTCTTGATGTAATTGTTCGGGTACATGGTATCGGTGTCAATACAGATATGGTATGTTCCTTTTGCTTGGTTTAATCCGCATTGGCGGGCATGTCCCGGTCCTTTCTTAAGCTCATTGAAATAAGTGACTCCCAACTGTTGGAGCACACTTTCAGTTCGATCGGAAGAATTGTTGTTGACAGCCAGAATTTCAATCGGAAAGTCACAGATGTTGTCACAAAGCGACCATAAGCAACTTAGCAAACGCTTTTCTTCATTATAGCAGATGAGAATGACAGATGCTAAGGGTTGTTTGTTTTCCGATAATTTCTGCAATTTAGTTTTTACGAAATCTACTGCTTCCTTTGGTGCTGAATCGAAAGGTTGTTCGTAAACTTGCAGATATTTAGTATACCATTTCATAAATCTTTATTTTTTTCAATGATACTTTCAAACAATGTTTTCCATTGTTCTGCGATTGGTTCGATCCTGAAACGTTCTATATCCATTCGAGCTTGCCGTCCCATTTCTCGTCGTACATTTTCGTTTTCTATCAGATAGCAGATTTTCTCTGCTAATCCCTCTATATTACCGTTTTCTACTAATAGTCCGTTTATTCCGTCGCTGATGATATCACGCGGTCCGCAGGGGCATGTAAATGAGACGGGAGGTACTCCACATGCCATTGCTTCTATAATAACCATGCCAAATCCCTCATAACGCGAAGAAAGGACGAAGATAGAACTTTTACAGTACTTATCGACAATATCCGGTGTGCTATGCTCCAGAATACAACTGGGGCTAATTCCTAGTTCGTAGATTTGGTTCTGAAGTTGTTCCCGCATACCATCACCATAGATACGGAGAATCCAGTCCGGGTGTTTTTTATTGACAATGCTCCAAGCAGATATTAAACGGTCAAATCCTTTTTGAGGGACATATCTGCCTACGGCAATGACCTGTTTGGGGGTGTTATCCGATTGTTGTTCCGGCAAAAACGGGAGTGGATTGTAGATTACGGTTACATTATTGAGCTCTGTCCATTCGGCAGCATCTTCATGGCTAAGGACGACAAAACTTTTGAGTTGTCGCACCTGCCTGATGAGTTGCCACATCCAGTATTGCTTGACGGCACGCTGAATGATACCAGGAAGACAGTTGTCGCTGAATTCCCGGTAATTGGACTTGTTGAAGTGGATTTCTCCAAGCTTAATGCTTTTGTCTTTCATCTTATTGATGAAGTTTATATCACGTCGTAAGAGAGAGATGGTAATGTCCGGTTCAATCTCATTGAGGCATGTCTCCAGCCTTTTTTTAAACAATTTCTGTTTGCTCCAATATCGGTGAATTCGTTTCGGTAAGGAAAGGCCATACAATTCGTCATAGTTGATGTCGAGCTGATGGGTGGTGATGGATGGATACAATTTATAGTAAGGTTCTTTTCCTTTTCCATCGGTCAATATGATGTGTATGTCATACCCTAAATGTTCTGCAAAATAGTTTGCTTTTAGTGTAAGTACACGTTCCATTCCACTAGGATAATAGAGCGAGGGGATGCAATAGGCTATTTTTACTTTTTTATTCATCGGATTACTTTTCAAGTATTGTATGCTGTGGTCTGATGTCCAATTCATCGATGACTTTTTTCATTTGCGCTGTCCAGGACAATGGACGGATAGATTCTCTAATATTCTGCGGAGTCATAGTCAGAGACTTTTGAAAGCTGATTAACTGTTGAATATTAATAGGTGATTCATCTGGTGGTGCTTTCCAAATGTAAGGCATCTTATCAAAATCTTCGTCGATTTCTGAATAAGTAAATGCCAATCCTCGTGCAGCATATTCGCGATTTTTTAAAGTTTTGATATGTGTGATACCACTGCGGTGTCGGCCTAAACTACCGATAGCAAAATCTGCCTGCTCAAACATGGCGTCAAGTTGCTGATCATGCTGTGGTCCATGGAGGATAACATAAGATTCTAGTTTATTATCACGAATGACGGGAAGGATTTCTTGCTTTTCACGTTCGCCGGATAATGGTCCCACGATATGAAAATAAACTTTGTAGTCAGGATTCGTACAATAATATTCAGCTAATCCACGGATAAGTCGATCGAATCCATGCCAATAGTGTACTTCAGCTACTCCTATTAAATGTAGCTCATGTGTCGTGTCATTCATTTGTTTCTTCATAGGAATGGCATCAAAATCAATTCCGTTAGATATGCGGATTGTTCGTTCGCCAAAGATATTTTTAGCGTTTGAAAAGGTGACTATTCCATTAAGGAAAGAGGCCAGGCGATGACGAAAACAACGATCTGTGAGCCTTTTGAATTTCATAGGCCATGTGATGTACTCTTGATCGTAAGGAAAAGTCGGTATCTCCATGACCACTTTTGCTCCTTTTTTCTTCATACGTTTCACCATATTTATGGTGAAAGGGTTTGCATTATGATATGAACGGATGTAGACAAAATGTATATTTTCGCGAAGTACGTAGTTTGCTATGCAGTTTAGGCCCAACCGTTTCCGAATTTTCGCAAACACTCCTTGTCCCAATTCAGCAATCACTGCATTGTCTGCCATCCAGCGGCGTTCACCGGAAGGGCTTATGTCATAATAACATAAACGAACATCTAACCCACATTCTTTGAGGGCTTTTACCTGATAGTGTATTTTTTTGCTAATTCCGTTGGCTTTGTCGAAGCCGTGGAATATAAGGAATAAGGCTTTCATTGGTTGCTCAAATCTCTATATATTGTTTATTCTGTTCTTTTTATTATCTCTTACACAGGATGCTTCGCACTTTGCCGATAATGTCATACTCATGCGTCATTTGTATATAAATGCCAAAGATAATAAAACTAACGATACTTTTGGCTATAATTGTCACAAAAATATTCATCCCTTCCAGTGCATACTGCATGGGAATGAGGGCTAATGCTATCAAAATGCTAATGATGAACGGAGAAATAAGCTGACGAATGAATGGCCACGCACTTCGACGGAAGGTTATCCGGTACATTTGCCAGTAACATTGTATAAAGTTGATGGAGAACGTCACCACAATGCAACTAGCCACTGCTGTCAGCGTTCCGAAATAGAAGATTCCGAGCAGTATGCCTGTCACGTTGAGCACAGACGAGAACACTCCGCATACAAATAAGCTCCGTGTATCGCCTGCCGCCTGAAAGATGGAACCGGACGAGGAGAGTATGATCTGAATTCCTACGGACAGGGAGAGTAGCCGAAAAACGGGTACGGAGGGCAGCCATTGGACTCCAAAAATAATCAACGTTACTTCCTCTGCTGTAAAGAAGAGCAGCACGCTAAGAGGCAATCCGATGAAAGCGAGGAATCGGAGAATACGTTCATAAGAGGTGGCTAGTTTTGCTTTGTCATTTTGGAAATCACTGAAGATGGGGTGCATTACAGGAGTGATGACCTGGGTGATGTTTTGCAAGGGAAGCATCATCAGGCGATAGGATTTTTCGTAATATCCGAGGTCGGACATACTCATGTATTTGCCAATCAGTAATTTGTCCAGATTGCGGCTGAAGTAGTTGATGACGTTGAATAGAAACTGGTAGGCGGAATAGGAGAATATCTTCCGGAGCGCCGTCAGCCCCAGCGTGAAACGCAGTCGTTGCGGATAGCGCTGGTAGGAGATGACGAATATGAGTATGCTGGATATTATTGGGTTGATAATCAGTGCATATAATCCTGCTCCGCAGAGGGCGGCAGTCACGGCTGCCGCACCTGCGGAAATCTGGATAACGAAACTACGGATAGCGATGAATTTGAATTCCTTGTTCCGATAGAATAGTGCTCCCGGCACGATGGTGGCGGAGGCAAAGAATAGATTAACGGACAGCAGTTGACACAGTGTCCGCAGGATTTCGCTTTCGTAATAGTCGGCAATCATCCATGAAGCTGCAAAAAACAAGATGCTGATTCCGATGCCGGTCCATACGGTAAACGAGAAAATAGTTGATAGTTCATCTTTTGTCAGTGATTTGTGCTGTATGATAGCGGGAGATATTCCCATATCGGTGAGGAGGCTGAAAAAAGCGATGATTACGGTGGCAACGGCTACGATTCCGAAGTCGTCCGGAGATAGGAGGCGGGCCAGTATTCCTGCTATTACAAGAGAAATGACAATGCCGCTGTATTTGGCCAGTGCGGTATAGAACACTCCTGAAAAGAGTTGATTTTTAATGTTGCTAGCCATTGTCGACCGTTTTTTTATGGTTTATAAATAGGAATTTGAAAAGTAATGCCCCTATCGTTTTTGTCGATACATACTTTTTATATTTTTGCAGGCACAACCGTGCGAGTTTGATCCGCTCCGGTAATTTTAGTGAATGTGCTTGCCACATGGCAGCGTCAAGCATTTGAGATAAATATAAATCAATAATTTCTTTATTTTTATCTTCGGTAGTCTGTCTTCTAAAGCTAAGAATCTCTTCTGTGACGACAAGATATCCTTTTATGTTCCGCATTGCGAATTTACTCGTCATTGTAGAATCTTTTCTCATACGACGATGAAAAAAAGTTCGTTTAATGCAAGCTGCTTTCGTGCTTTGTAGATAAAGCAAGGTAGTAAACAGTTGGTCTTCGTGTACGATTTCGGGATAAAATGATAGATTATGTTTTTCTATCACGTTTCTATGAATAAAGTGCAGGCAAACGGAAGGAGTATATTCTTTATTCTGTAATTGAATTTCAAGTGCTTCCTGGCCGGTATAGATTTTGTCTTCTAATTTCTCTGTATGTTTGTAATTCAGTGTTGGAGCATTTTCAACGTTGTTTTCAAAGAAAACTAAAGCATCAAAAAATACAAAATCAAGTTTTTCTTCTTTGCATTTATGATAACACAATTCCAAAGCATCTTCTTCCAGCAGATCGTCGCTATCCATAAAATAGATATATTCTCCGTGTGCGTGTGAGATCCCTCTGTTACGCGCAATTGATTGTCCCTGATTCGCTTGTGTATATATTTGTATACGTTTGTCAGTGTCACCCAGTTTTTCTACTATACTTAAACTTTTGTCTGTTGATCCGTCATCTACAACTATTATTTCCAGTTCTTTCAAGCTTTGATACATCACGCTTTCTACTGCTTGACGAACATATTTTTCAGTGTTATAGACAGGAATGACGACACTGACTTTTATTTCATTATATTTCATGCATTTCGTATTCTGATAAATTATTGATACTGGCAGCAGCATTACAATCTGCTGTTCAAATCTCTATATACTTCGGCATATTGTTTGCCCACTTTATCTATACTCATGTTTTCTAGTGCATAGGTATAGTTCATTTCTCCTTTTCCCCAAGTAGATAACTGCCAGGCCATTTTCAGTGCCCGTATGATATCGGCTTTATGATTCGGATTGAAAGTCGGATTGCCTGTGTTTTTTAATAGTTCGCCTATATTGCCGGTATTTGGTCCTACGACTATCTTGTGGAAAAGAAAAGCAAGAGGAATATTTACGGAGTTTAGTGCATTTCTTTCTTGGATGAATATCACGTCAGAGGCAGACATATAATAAGGGAGGTCGCACTCGTCTATCGGTTCGTCGTTGGCTCCCGCTTGTAGTCTGAACATACGGTTTAACAACGGCATGAGGACATAGTAGCCAATTCGGGAAGCCCATCGTTTGAGGATATTTCTGCCATAGTTATTGCGCCTTGAAAAGGGGCATAAGCGAGGGGCTATCAGTAGTTTCCGTTCTTTGTCCCAGTCGCGGAACGCTCCGAGCAGCATACGTCTTTCTTCCCGGTTGCGGAATTTCCCGAAGGCGGTGACGACGAATGCTTCTTGTGGCAGGTTCAGATATTGGCGCGCGCGCTCTATGCTGATATCTTCTTTGTAGGTGTATTGGTAGATGTGGTACGGGATGATGACGTTCCTGCTGTCGGGATATTTTTGTATGAATTCTGTCTGGCTGTAATGTCCCATGTGCACTACGGTGTCACTCTCCGATTCGATTATGTCGTAGACCCGGCTGATGATATCATTTGCATAGTGGGGGTGAATGTTGTGCCGTGTGTATATGAAATGAGTTCCTCGCGAGCGGAAAAAATCAATGCGTTCTTTCAGGCGGCGGATGACGTCGGGGTCTTTGCATGTCCATCCCACCAGTTCTTCCGGCCATTGGAAATGGATGATGTCATAAGTCGTATCCGATTCCCAGAATTCTTTTTGGGAGTATCTTACATTGATTCCAGCCATTCTGATAGCATCGCATAAGATAGGAACAAATAGATTGTCGGTTTCTCCGTTTTCTCTGAAAACGATCAGTGCTTTTATTGATGGGCTGTCTGTTTCGCTATCACTCATTTTTTAAGTTTTAAAGACCTTTATTACATTGCAAATGTAATAAAACTTATGATAAGTTTCTCCTTTTCTGTGTTTTAATTGCAGTTTAAGTTGCTATTTGAGGAAATCTGAAACAGGTCTAATGTTTTTATAAGCCGTTTTTCTTCTTGGGTATAAGGAATGTGGTGACTTTCAATATATTGCTTGAGGAAGAGACAAGCATGTATGAAAATGTCTGCTTTCATATAGCTGGTGAAATTTATGTAACGGTAGTAGGAGGCTTCACTGATGTCGATATGCACGCAGAGGTCTACTGTGGCTAGCCGTGACGTTTTCAAGAGCTTTTTTATCAGCATTACTCTGTTCTGGTAATGCTCGTTCACTATTTTATTTTCTTCTATTTCTTCCAACGTTTGGTTGCGTTTTGTGTCCATATTGTTTGGGATTATTAATAATTTTTGGCAAAGGTCGGATAAAAAATATATAATCCCTCTCTCATTTTTGCGATAGCTGGAATAAAATACATTTTGCACCTTTGCGCCCCGGAAGTATTAAATGTGGAATAATAAATGATAAATGAAAATGAAGAAAGATCAGTATTTCAATTTGGAGGTAAATTTGTTGAATGACGACAATATTGCCTGTATGATGTCAGAGATGAATGCCGCGGAAGCACTCGGAATTTACGTGATGTTGCTGTTGCATCTGCGCACTAAAGATGCTTATGAGGCGTCGTGCAAACCGGTTTTACTGAAGGCCATGGCCCGGCGGTATGATGTGGATGAAGTTGCGGTGGAGCGGGTACTTCGCGAATTCGATCTCTTCGAACTGGATGAGGAACGACAGATGTTTCGTTCTTCTTACTTGGATAGGGTGATGAAAAGCTTGGAAGAGAAGCGGAAAATGGACATCGAAAACGGTAAAAAAGGAGGGCGTCCGAAAAAGGTGGCAAAAAGTGCTGAAACGCCCGTCAGTAAAGGGAGAAAACCCACTGAAAACCAGAAGAGGAGAGAAGAGGAAAGTAAAGAAGAGGAGAGTAAAGGAAGTGTTTCTGTTGTAAACAATAATAGGAGTAATATAGAAACACCGTCTCTTGTGAGCCGTTTGGCGGATGAAGGCAATCATGGCCCGTTACAACCCGTGTTGCCTTGGGAAAAGTTGGTGGACCAACTTTTTACTTTCCAGTCATATATGGAATTGGCCGGGCAGCATTCCGGTTTGGGAAAGCTTTTTGTAGACCATCAAAAACTTATTTTGGAAATCTTCAAAAAACATATCCGCCTTTATGACAAAGGAGCGGGACTGCTTTTTCCGGAGGACGTGAAACGGTATTTTTCAAATTATATCGCGGCCGGTTCCGTTACTTGTCGCACGTTGAGGGAAACCTTGCTGAAAGAGCTTGAGAATACGGTCGACAAGGATGTAAACCGCTTTGAAAGCGTCGTCGACGGGCGGCGAACGTATCTGGGACATCTTATTCCGGTTGATGCGCCGCCACGTCCCGATGCATCAGCTGTGTGGGATGATGTGAAGAAAAGATGGGCGCATTAATCCGGCAGATGACTGGCTTCGTCCGGTAGGTTGCCGATGTTCGTCTGGTAGGTTGTTGATGTTCGTCTGGCAGGTAACGGAAGCTCGTCCGGCAGGTGGCAGACACTCGTCCGGCAGGTAAGTCCTCTGCGTGTGAATGATTATTTTAAACTATTTTTTAATTAGAAAAAAGGAAAAAAATATGAGAAATTTTGCCAACTATGATGTCGACATCCACGGTAAATCGAGTGGAGTGCTCAAGACGATTTGTAAAAAATGTCTTCCTACCCGCAAGAATAAGCGCGACCGTTCGCTACGTGTCAACGTCGACACGGGCCACTGTCACTGTTATCATTGTGGCGCTGATTTTTATGTTCCCGATGATGTGGAAGAGCGCAAGAATGCCGAACGTGTGGCAGCCCGCAAGCGTCGTGCAGCAGCCATTCCGCAGCATTTTCAGCGTCCAGTGTTTGATGCCTCGAAAACCACGCTTTCCGAAGACACGGAGCGTTGGCTGGTGGAGACGCGTTGCATCCCGCAGTCCGTCATAGCCGCCCTACGCATCACCGAACAGGAAGAATTTATGCCGCAATCCGGCAAAAAGGAACGTTGCATCTGCTTCAACTATTTTGAAGGGGAACAACTGATAAACACCAAATTTCGCGCTCTCCCGAAACTTTTCAAAATGGTGCAGGGTGCCGAACTGATTCCCTACAACATCGACTCCATCCTGGGGCAAACCTCCTGCATCATCCACGAGGGGGAACTGGATGCTGCTTCTTCCATCGCCGCCGGATTCAAAAGCGCCATCTCCGTGCCGGCCGGAGCCAATTCGAACCTCTCCTGGCTCGACCGTTTTATGGAGACGCACTTCGAGGACCTGGAAGAAATCATCATTGCCGTTGATGCTGATTCTGCCGGAATCCGGTTGCGCAATGAACTCATCAACCGGCTGGGAGCTGAACGCTGCCGGGTGGTGACTTACGGTCCGGAGTGTAAAGATGCCAACGAGCATCTCTGCAAATATGGTATCGCCAGTCTCCGTATCGCCATCGAACAGGCAGCAGAAGTTCCGCTCGAAGGTATCTTCACCGCTGCCGACTTGCATGACGATCTGCGGGCTCTTTTCGACAACGGCTTCGGTCCCGGAGCGGAAACGGGATGGGAGGAGATGGATAAGAACTGCACGTATGAACGTGGGCGAAGTGTCTACGTCACCGGAGTTCCCGGTGCAGGAAAATCCGAGTGGGTGGACGAATTGGTGTTGCGTCTCTGCCTGCGGCATCAATGGAAAATCGGGTTCTTTAGCCCGGAAAATACCCCTATCGTCTATCATCTCCGCAAACTGATTGAGAAACTCACCGGACACCGTTTTCAAAACGGCTGTGGCATGACGGAGGGACTCCTTGCGAACTCGGAAGATTTTCTGACTGAAAACGTCTCTCATATCTCTCTGAAAGGTAATGTTTCTCCGGATCGTGTACTGGCTAAGGCTCATGAACTCGTTGTCCGCCGTGGCTGCCGCATCATTGTCTTCGACCCGCTCAACCGTTTCGACCATAACCCGCAGCCTGGACAGACGGAAACGCAATATATTTCGAACCTGTTGAATAAATTTACAGAATTTGCCGTGCAACATAATTGCCTGCTCGTGGTCGTAGTCCATCCTCGTAAAATGAACCGTAATCCTGTCACGGGCATTACCCCTCGTGTGGAAATGTACGACATCAACGGCTCTGCCGATTTCTATAACAAAGCGGATTACGGTATCATTGTGGAACGTGACAAGGAGGTTGGTGCCACACGCGTATACGTGGACAAGGTGAAATTCAAGCATCTTGGTGTCGGTGGAATGGCATCCTTTGTCTACGATCCCGTAAGCGGACGATACCTGCCCTGTGAAGAATCTCACGACCCTTCTCTCTCCGCTGACCAGCGTGTCCGAAATACAATGTTCGACAACTCCTGCTGGCTACCTGAAAAAGAGCTGTTTTAAAGTATTAGGTATTAAGTATCAAGTATTAAGTATTATGATGTTATCCATTGTTGCGATGCGTTTACCATACTTGATACCTAATACTTAATACTTCAATTAGGGTTCTTGGAGTACTTCGACGATGAGCCTTACTTGTGCGGGAGTGTAGTATCTGCTGCGTGGATTCATGCCGGTGGCCAGGAGCCGTTCTTTTAGTCCGGGTGCAGCTTCAATCCATTCGTTGAATCGGTCTACTGCGCTTTGTTGCAGGATATTGGGGAGGTACAACAAGGCGAGCTCGCCTTTCCCATAGGTGCGGTATTGGAATGTTTTTTCTTCTTCTTGTTCGGGGAGAATCTTGTTTTTTGTTTTCATTTATAGTTGTGCCTTTAGATTGTTATATTTGAAGTAAAGTTACTCATTTTTAGTGGAATAGGCAAATTTTGAGAGCGGATGTTCGGGCGTATTCATAAAAGAATTGATACTAATAGAATACCGATTCTTGAAATTTATCGTATCTTTGTTTACGTTTCACGTTAAAAGCATAGAAAAAGGATGGAAGGAATATTCAGGCGTTATCCGATAGGGATACAGAGTTTCGAGAGACTACGCAATGATAATTGTGTGTATATTGATAAGACAGAGTTGATTTATCGTTTGGTAAATACACATACGACTTATTTTCTTAGCCGTCCCCGACGCTTTGGAAAGAGTCTGTTAGTTTCCACTCTTGAAGCCTATTTCTCTGGTAAAAAAGACCTGTTCAAGGGTCTGATGATGGAACAGTTGGAGAAAGACTGGACGGTTTATCCCGTGTTGCATATTGATTTCAGTATCAGTAAGTATATGAATGCGGGGATGCTGCGCTCCGCTATCAACAATCGCTTGGTGGAATGGGAACGAATTTACGGATGTGACACGAGCGAAGACACTTTCAGTCTCCGTCTGAAAGGTATTATCAAACGTGCTTACGAGCAGAGCGGACGTCAGGTTGTGTTACTTGTAGACGAATATGATTCTCCTATGTTGGATAGCAACAACAATGAGGAGTTGCAAGCTGAAATACGTGGCATCATGCGCGACTTTTTCAGTCCGTTGAAAGCGCAGGGAGAATATCTTCGTTTTCTTTTTCTGGTCGGTATCAGTAAATTTAGTCAGATGAGCATCTTTAGTGAATTGAACAATCTTCAGAACATAAGTATGCAAGATGCTTATAGTGCCATTTGCGGTATAACGGAAAATGAATTGCGTACACAGTTGGAAGAAGATATAAGAAGGATGGCCGAGGCGAACGGTGAAACGTATGATGAAGCTTGTATACATTTGAAACAACAATATGATGGGTATCATTTCAGTGAAAATAGTGAAGACATTTACAATCCGTTTAGTTTGTTTAATGCATTTGCTCAAAAGAAATATGCCAATTTCTGGTTCTCTACCGGCACTCCCACTTTCCTGATAGACATCTTGCAGCAAAGCGATTTCGATATTCGTCAACTGGATGGCGTTTCGGCTACTGCCGAGCAGTTTGATGCACCTACCAATGTCATTACAGACCCGCTTCCGGTACTTTACCAAAGCGGTTATCTCACTATTAAAGAATATGATCGGGATTTTCAGATCTATACGTTGGCTTATCCTAACAAAGAAGTTCGGAAAGGCTTTATCGAATCATTAATGCCGGCTTATGTGCATTTGCCTGCTCGCGAGAATACATTTTATGTAGTATCGTTTATCAAAGACTTACGGGTCGGCAATCTGGATCAATGTATGGAGCGGATCAAATCATTTTTCGCCTCTATCCCCAATGATATGAATAATAAGGAGGAGAAACACTATCAGACCATCTTCTACCTCCTGTTCCGGTTGATGGGGCAATATGTGGATGCAGAAGTAAAGAGCGCTGTTGGCAGGGCTGATGTTGTGATAAAGATGCAGGAGGCTATCTATGTATTTGAATTCAAAGTAGACGGTACTCCTGAAGAAGCGTTGGCACAGATCAATAGTAAGCAGTATGCGATTCCTTATCAGGCAGATCATCGGAAAGTTATCAAAGTGGGAGTTAATTTCGACAGTAGTACGCGAACTATTGGAGAATGGATCATTGAAAACTAGGGAATAATCTTACATATTCCTACATATTTCCACATATTTCGGTATAATTCGGTGTAATCCGTTTTAATCCGGCATAATCCGGTGTAGTCCGGTGCAATCCGGTAAGTCGTCAATGTGTTGTCGTATCTTTGTTTCATCAACAGAAAGGGAGAATGTACTTCTTTTCGTAGAAACAATTTTTAAATATGGCAACAGTTACAGTTGTGCGCTACAAGCGCAGAAAACGGCTCGGTGATGATAAATCACCGATGATGTATCTTCTCAAGCCTAAGGCTGGAGAGTCGAAAATCTATTCAATTGATTCACTGGCACAGGAAATCGAGTCTATCGGGTCGCTTTCGGTGGAAGACGTGTCGCATGTGATGAAATCCTTTGTCCGTGCGATGAAAAAAGTGCTTGTGGCAGGGAATAAGGTGAAAGTGGATGGACTGGGTATTTTTTATACCACGCTGACCTGTCCGGGTGTGGAACAGGAAAAGGATTGTACGGTGAAAAATATCACTCGCATCAATCTCCGTTTCAAAGTCGACAACTCATTGCGTCTTGCCAATGACAGCACGGCAACTACTCGTGGCGGGGATAATAACATGATGTTCGAATTGTATACGGAGAAGAAGTCCGCTGCCGGAGGAAACGGCGGTGACGGCTCCGATGATGATGGTAAAGGCGATGGGGGAGAACCCGGTGGTGGTAGCGGTGGAGGAGAAGCTCCGGATCCGGCAGCATAAACCGCTTTGATTGACTCTGTTCTCAATTTATTAATTTATCATCTCAATCTATTAAAATGTTAGATAAAATTATCGAAATCATCATGACGATTCTGCCTTTTCTGGGCAGTAGCCGCAAGAAGCGCCAGATGATGGCGCAAGAAGTGAAAGAGTTCAGTGAACTAGTGAAAGACCAGTATACTTTTCTGATGCAGCAGTTGGAGAAAGTGTTGAAGGATTATTTCGACCTTAGCTCGAAAGTGAAAGAGATGCATACGGAGATATTCTCATTAAGAGATCAGCTGGCACAGGCTGCTGCCTTACAATGTATTAATAAGGAATGTGCACAACGTAGTGCAGCAGAGGCATGATAATGATTCAATTAATGCAAATTATGGAACCTGTGCAATTTACAGAACCTATTCAATCTATTTAATCCATTCATGAGAACTATAAACCTGATAGTAATCCATTGCTCCACTACGCGCGAAGACAAGAGTTTCACAGAATATGACCTGGACGTCTGTCATCGCAGACGAGGATTCAACGGAACGGGTTATCATTTCTATATCCGCAAGAACGGGGATATAAAATCTACCCGTCCGATAGAACGAATTGGTGCGCACAGCCGCGGTTTCAACAAAGAAAGTATAGGTATCTGCTATGAGGGCGGACTCGATTGCAAAGGACAACCGAAAGATACCCGTACCGAATGGCAGAAACATTCGCTCCGGGTATTGATTCTCGCTTTATTGAAAGATTATCCGAATTGCCGGATCTGCGGACATCGGGATCTAAGTCCCGACCTGAACGGAAACGGCGAAATAGAACCGGAAGAATGGATCAAGGCCTGTCCCTGTTTTAATGCTGAAACGGATTGGGATAAAGTCTAAAAAAAAAATAGCTTTATTATAATTTAGGCACGGATAACACGGATTTCACGGTTGCTTTGTACAAGCATAGCACTAACCGTGAAATCTATGTAATCCGTGCCTAATCTTTAACTTATGATTTTGCTAGACTACGCGTTATCAAAGGTTGTTTCAAACCGACGCAATATGCTGTCTAATTTTCCAACGAGGTAAAAAGGTAGATTTATCAATTTGAATTCTTTTCCGTCTGCCGTCTTTACCTCATCCACAGCATAAGGCTGCGACCATATTCTGACTGCAACAGTCTGATTAGAGTGATTCATAAAAGAATGTAAGGAACGCAAGTGGGCGTTATGCCCTGATTTGACTTCAATGGGATAAACCATAGAATCCTGCACCCACACATAATCGACTTCTGCATTAGAACCACTTTTATTACGCACCCAGAAACAACGTTTCTGACTGACTTTATCTGTCAGTGTCAACAGTTCTTGCGCTACAATCTGCTCCGCTATCATACCACGCCAAGCATCCATTATATCTTTTGCTCCCAAAACCTCTTTCTGTACTTGTGCCGCATAATTCACCAATCCTGTATCTAACCAGACCAGTTTGGGCATACGCTTTATTTCAGGAGTGGCCGGAACTTCCGTTGCCGTAGTCGGATAAACTAATTCCAGCAACATCGCCTTTTCCAATAAACGAAAAGCCTCTCCCACTTCCCGAGCATTATAAGACGAACCAGCAAATCCTCCTAAAGTTATAATTTGTCCAGCTTTATGCCATCCTTCTTTTAATATAAAGCGAATCACTTCCGGAAGTTGTTTTCCCAAAGCATATTTTTCCACATCATCCCGGTAGCCTTGCAAAAGAGTTTCATAAGTGGACTCCAAGGATAAAATATCCCTGCGCTCCGCATAGAGTTGCACAACTTCCGGCATACCTCCAATCAACGTATAGATATTAAACAATAACATCAAACGATCATGGAAAGCGAGAGTGATTTCAGGCTTATCTAAAACGGATAATAAAGGTTCTTCTCCAACAGCACCCAGAAACTCGCGAAATGAACAAGGACGCAATGCCATATATTGCACCCTTCCCACCGGAAATGAAACACGTACATCTATCAGGTTTTCTAATAATGAACCGGCAGCAATTACATAAATATCAGGTAATTCTTCATAGAAATAGCGTAATAACGCTACTGCCTTTGCTGAATTTTGAATTTCATCAATAAAAAGTAATATAGTTCCTTCATTCCTTATCTTTCCACAATGTGCAAAAAATAAAGGCATCAAATCTTTTAGAGATACATTCAACTCAAACAAGGATGCTGCCTCCCGTTTCTCCAAATTCAAATACAGGTAATTGTCAAACTGCTTTCCAAATTCGTTGACTACCGTTGTTTTACCGACTTGCCTTGCTCCACGCAATATCAAAGGCTTTCTATGCGTATCGTCTTTCCATCTTTCCAGATGAAATAAGATATCTCTTTTAAACATAAACCACAAATTTATTGATTTTCAGCAACAAAGTTATAAAGAATTTCCAAAGATGGGGCAAAATACCATTGATTTTGTTTCAAAGATGGGGAAAAAGTCTATCGTTCATGTTTCAAAAATGGGGCAAAGCCACCTAATACTGTCGTAAATATGGGGCAAAAAGAACGTATTTACAATCAGCTAATCTACAAATTAGACGACTTACCATGTACTAACTCCAATCGTACATCGTAAATCGTCTAATCGTAAATGAACTTAATCGTAAATTATTTTTCTACTTCACGTCGAATGCAGCATCAATCAACGCTTTCAAGTTCAGATAATGACTTCTGTATATTCCACTGGAAGCATTTGCCGCATTGGTCAGGTCTCTTCTAAGATCAGTCAACTGTCCGCGTGCAATAGTCGGTGCTTCAGAAGGGAAATCGAAAGCTACGAGCGAATAACCACCCAGACTTCCGAGCGAACCGGAACTGTTCTTCGGTTTATCAAGCATTCCAATCAACGCATTGACATAAGTCTTTTGCAAACTACGTTGGGAAGCATCCGGTTTCTTTCCTCCTTGCATATCGCTCCAGATACTCTTCTTCAAATCACGGAACAAATCGTTGGCTGTGTATGCCTTCGCTCCGTTGACCAGTTCGTTGTCCGTCATCTTATCAAGTGTGCGGCTGCTAAGCAGTTGTTTCAATGTACTGCTCTGTACACGGTAGATCGAATTGAAAGTATTGATACCAGTTCTTTCGGACAGTTTATCATCCATCAGCCAGGTCGGTGTGGTAAACAGTTCCTTGTTCAGGAAGTCGACCGCTTTCTTCTGAATATCCTTCGGAACATATTCCACCGCTTTCATGTCTGTCTGTTCCACAGAAATCGGATTGTGGTAGATACCGGCCACATTGGTAGCCACATGGCCCATGTACAAGTCGAATTGTCCCACCACATTCTGATACAAACGGACAGCTTTCATATAACCCTCATTCGGTTCATAAGTCCAGTTCATGATTTCAGGCATCACACGTTTCAGGTTTTTGATTCCATACGAGCTTGCCAGCATGGCATCATCTCCCAAATCTTCACTCTGGTTGCGGGGATCGTTTCTGTCGAGTTCCGTTCCGAACGTATAGCGTTTGTCCTCCCGCAGCTTCTCAATGATCCACTTATTCAAGTGAGGTATTTCGGCTTCCGCCGTTTCATATTCAGGCATCCAACGATAGCCCCATTCAATCGCCCATTTATCATACATACCGATACGGGGGAATATTCCCGAACGTGAAACGTTGTCTTCCGGCTGTGCCACATAGTTGAAGCGTGCATAGTCCATGATAGACGGTGTATGACCGTTGGCTTCCACCCATATTTTGTCTCTAAGTTTCTCTACCGGGACGGTATTGGAAGAACCGAAGTTATGACGCAGTCCTAATGTATGTCCCACCTCGTGGGAAGATACAAAACGTACCAGTTCGCCCATCAGTTCATCGTCGAACATCGGTTTGCGTGCTCCCGGATCAATGGCTCCTGCCTGCACGATGTACCAGTTGTAAAGCAGGCTCATCACATTGTGATACCAGTTGATATGCGTTTCAAGAATTTCACCGCTGCGAGGGTCGTGCACGTGAGGTCCGCTTGCATTCGGAATATCGGAAGGCTTGTACACGATAGCCGAATGGCGGGCGTCTTCCAAGCTCCAGGTAGGATCGTCCGTCGGTGCTTCTTTGCCGAAGATTGCATTTTTGAATCCTGCTTTCTCAAAAGCGGCTTGCCAGTCGTTCACTCCCTGAATAAGGTACGGAACCCATTTCTTCGGAGTGGCAGGGTCGATATAAATGATAATCGGTTTCTTTGGTTCCACCAATTCGCCACGCAGGTATTTCTCGCGGTCTTCGTCTTTGGGTTCGAGACGCCAGCGGGTGATATTCGCTTTATACTTCACTCCTTGCGGATTCTCGTCAAAATCCTTATAGCTCACAGCAAAGTAACCTACCCGGTCGTCGTGCAATCTCGGTTTCATCGGTTCCTTGGGAAGTAATAGCATAGAGCTGTTCAGTTCGTAAGTCAACGGAGTGGTAGAGGTGGCAAAGAAAGCTGCCAGCAGTTTCTCAAGTCCACTGCCTCCTCCTTTCTTCCGCTGGAAGGTACGCACGGTACGTATTTCGATGTTTTGCGGAAAGGCTTTCAGTGTGTCGATATAACTGGCGTCGTCTACCATGCTGCTCGCTCCGATGTTGTCTTTCACCCGGCTGGTGAATGAAAACATTTCGTTGTCCTTACGGATATAGTCGGTCATGTCGATCACATAGTTGGTAGTTTCTCCTTCTTTACGGACAGTTTTCAGCGGGAAGGTGGCCACAATGGGTTGAACATTGGAGTTCAATACGGCCTGATACATACCCAGTGTATCAGCAGAATGTTCGAGATAAGAGATTTCACGCACGAACAGTTTGTCGCCGCGTCCTTTCTCGAAACGGATCACTTCGTCGCTGATGTAATCTCCCGGATAGCCTACTTTACGTTTCTGCGCGTCTACCGGTGCTTTCACAACTCTGTTCACAATCAAAATATCACGTCCGAAAAGAGAGTCGGCTATTTCGAAGAAATATTTACCATCTACGTAATGCACTTTAAAAAAGCCGTCCATTGTTTTGGCTTTGCCGGTGATTACTTTTGCGTAAGGTTGCAGAGCATCTTTCTTACTCTTGGCAATGGAGTCAGCCTTGGCTTTATCCACCGCTTCCGTCTTGCTCTTCTTTTTCTTCTTTTTCTTGAAGATGTCCGTCGATTGTGCTCCGGCCAATGGAACGATCATTGCCAGAATCATCAGAATTGAAACTAATTTCTTCATGCTTTCTTTTTTAATATTTATATACCTGTCTCTTATACACATCTCCG
>ENA-OYWK01000634-OYWK01000634.1-human-gut-metagenome-genome-assembly--contig:-NODE-634-length-19290-cov-5.138861_pt1 | contig 19290 bp, 15 predicted proteins | sample MGYA00244808_ERZ653392 | MGnify/ENA primary metagenome ERZ653392 (study PRJEB26926, sample SAMN06165125) | human gut metagenome | biome: ENVO:00009003; feature: ENVO:2100002; material: ENVO:00002003...
GAGATTCCTCTACGTCTCGTGGGCTCGGAGATGTGTATAAGAGACAGCTTTTAATACATATTTCATAATCCGGGTAAAGATCTTCATCGGGTTCTCGACCTGCACTTTAACTCCTCGCGGCGGTCTTGCGCCCGGTCCCTTTACCTGCTGTACTCTCTCTGCCATTCCTTACTCACCTCTCTTTTCGTCAAAGTCTCCGCCGCCACCGGTCTGAGACTCATATACTTCGCGGTAAATTTCATTGGTTTTCAGTAATTCCTCGTGGCTTCCAAAGCCGTTTACTTTTCCGTTCTCCATGACAATAATGCGGTCCGCATCCTGTACACTGGAAATACGCTGTGCAATGATCAGCTTTGTCGTCTCCGGAATCTCGGTCAGGAATGCTTTCCGGATTTTAGCATCCGTTGCGGTGTCGACGGCACTCGTACTGTCATCGAGGATCAGAACTTTCGGTTTTTTCAGCAGTGCTCTTGCGATACAGAGACGCTGTTTCTGACCGCCGGATACGTTCGATCCGCCCTGCTCTATGTAGGTGTTGTAGCCATCCGGCATCCGGTCGATAAATTCATCGGCGCACGCCAGGCGGCAGACTCGTTTGCACTCTTCTTCGGAAGCGTTTTTATCACCCCAGCGGAGGTTGTCGAGAATCGTACCGGAAAACAATACGTTTTTCTGCAGAACAACGGCTACTTCATTTCGCAGAGTTTCCATATCGTAGGAACGGACATCCTTTCCGCCGACTTTGATGGAGCCTTCCGTGACATCGTACAGACGGCTGATCAGGTTGACAAGACTCGTCTTCGCACTTCCGGTTCCGCCGATGATACCGATGGTCTCACCGGATTTGATCGAAAGGTTAATATCCGAAAGAACCGGCTCGCCGGCTCCTTTTTTGTAGTTGAAATAGACATGATCGAAGGTAATGCTTCCATCCGGAATCGAAAAGTCCGGATTCTCCGGATTGTCGAGATCGCTCTTCTCATTCAGAACCTCGGTAATACGGCGCGCACTCGCAAGGCTCATCGTGATCATAACGAATACCATCGAAAGCATCATGAGGCTCATCAAAATGTTCATGCAGTAGGTCAGAAGGCTCATCAGCTCTCCTGTTGTCAGGCTGCTTCCGACGATCATCTTCGCACCGAGCCAGCTGATCAGAAGAATACAGCTGTAAACGGTAAGCTGCATCAGCGGCGCGTTGAAGGAAAGGTTTTCCTCTGCTTTACAGAAAATTTTGTAGATGTTCTCTGCTGCTTTGTGGAACTTACTTGTTTCATGATCCTCACGCACGTACGCTTTTACTACGCGGATGGCGGATACGTTTTCCTGTACGCTCGCATTCAGCTCATCGTACTTCGGAAATGCCTGATCGAAATATTTCGTCGCGGAACGCATGATCAAAAACAGACACGTTCCGAGGATAAGAACGGCTACCAGATAAACGCTTGCAAGACGTGCATTGATGTAAAACGACATAATCATCGCGATGATCATGCTCGACGGTGCACGCATGCACATACGAAGAATCATCTGATAGGCATTCTGCAGGTTGGTAACGTCTGTCGTCAGGCGGGTGACAAGACCTGCGGTGCTGAATTTGTCAATATTCGAAAATGAATATTCCTGAATGTTCTCAAACATGGCCTGACGCAGATTTCTTGCAAATCCGGCAGACGCTTTTGCTCCATATTTTCCGCCCATGATACCGGCAAACAGACCGATGGCTGCTGCTGCCACCATGAACGCTCCCACCACGTAGATGTGATGGAGATCGCCTTTTTCTACACCATCATCGATAATGGATGCCATCATAAGAGGAATGATCATCTCCATGATAACTTCCAGAATCATGAAAAGCGGAGTGGCAATGGAGGCTTTTTTAAACTCTTTTACCTGTGCTCCAAGTGTTTTTAACATGATGTCTCTCCTAACATATTTTTTACATTGCTTTTGAGCTGGTCGATGACACGATAGAAAGTCTCAAGATCTTCTTTTGAAATTCCCGCAACCGTCTGTTCTTCCAGAATATCGATCATATCTTTCGTCTTCTCGTGAAGCTCTCTTCCGGTATCGGTCAGCACCAGTTTCTTCAGACGCGCGTCATAGGGAACGGACTCCCGTCGGATGTAGCCCTTTTTCTCCATGAGCTTTAAAATATTCGTCACGGTGGACCGGCAGATCTTAAACTCCGCCTCGATATCCTTCTGGAAAATATCTTTGTCTTCGTTCCGGCACAGATACCCTAAAATCCATCCGTGCATGGCGGTCAGTTCATCGACCCCCCGCTCTCTGGCGGCTGCCATCAGGTTCCGTGACATCATATTGTCCAGCGTCCGCAGTTCGTGGCCAATTTTTCTTTTTTTACAACACACGCTGCTTTTTTCCTCCTTTCCCCTTTGCTGTCGTCCCCATCTGTTCGTTATAAAACTGTTTGAACAAGGACTGTTCTATAAGCAACTGTTCTATAGATGACTGTTCTATAGATGACTGTTTTATAGATGACTGTTTTATATTAAACAGTTCGCTATAGAACATTCTAGGAGGTTTTGTGGGAAATGTCAACTTGTTTGCGTAAAAAATTTGAAAAAAATGCTCCGGATAAAAGTTTTTCACTTTCCGCCCGGAGCATTCCGCTCGTTTATTCTTCGATTTTTCTTCTTAAATAGCTTCCCACCATATGGGAAAAGTTGCGGATATCGCGCGCATACGCGAAATCCTTGCCGAAAATCTTCTGCTCCGCCACAAGTTCCGTCTCCTCACCTACGAACACTCCGAGCACCGAAACGCCCTGCTGCCTGAGGCGCCGCACCTCGGTTGCCGTGTCGTGCAGCGCATAATCATCCCGGTACGGCTTTGGATTTCTCGCATTCGGCCGGTTCACCAGCACATCGTACGGCTTTCCGTCGCTTAAGAGGATCAGCAGCTTCCGGTCCTCCTGGCGTTTTAAAAGATCTATCCCCGCAGCCTTGACAGCAAGCCCGTCGCGATTGTTTGATGATGTAATATACTCAAAAATATTGCTGTTCTTCTCCCGCGGATCGTCGTAATCGCGCATCCGGTGCAGGATCGTGTAATCCCAGAACGTACAGAAGCTCATCACGCGGAACGGGATGTGCAGGCGGCTTAAGGTCTCCGCCAGAATGTACGTCTGCAGTGTCACATTCTCCTGGCGCGGCCGCTGGGAACCGCTCGCATCTACGAGAATATCCACGACAAAATCCAGCGAATTCCGCCGCTGCTCCAGCCGGAACAGATCCGCATTCTGACTCCGTCCCACCTTCCACATCCGCGCGGGCTGTAAAATTCCGTGGTCTGCATCTGCAAACGACTGGTCCTCCTGCAGCAGCATCGCTTTTTTCAGTTCCTGGTACAGCAGCGAAATGTTCTGCCGCACCGCGCGGTGCTGGTCGTAATAGGCATGAAGGTTTTTATCCTTCTGCTTCTGCGCGTAGGAGAGCTGATAATACTTTCCGACCGGATTTTTCAGCACACCCTCCGTGTAATAGAGGCTGCAGTCGCTGTGGATGCCGCGGCAGAGCTGGTAATTCCGGCTTTTCTCCTCACTTTCCGAGAGCCACGTTTTTCCGTAATTGCGCTGAATGTACTGATACATCCGTGCCAGCGCTTTCTCATCGACGACAACGACCTTTTTGGTATCGCTTCCCGCTGTTTTTTCTTTCTTCTCTTCCGCCTCTTTTGATGTGAAATTTGTCATATCAAGCGAAACTCGCTCCAGATATGTCTCGAGCCCGTCCTCATACAGCTCTTCCGAAAGGAAATCCTTCCAAGAATACTCGGTAAGCTCCTCGATCGTTACCGCAAGAACCGAGGCAAGATCACCGTGCTTTTTCACAAATGCGGGATCGACGACCTTATTGTACAGCTCGTCCGTCACCCGGATCAGTTCCATTGTATCCGCTGTTTCGGATGCGTGCTTCAGCAGCTCCATCCACTCCCTCGTTTTCCCCGAGTATGAAGGGCTTTTTCCCTCGTCCTCCTCTCTTCTTCCGCGCAGATACTCCAGTTTCAGGCGGCCTGTCTCATTTTTGGATAAAGATTCAAACGAGTGGTCCAGTATTTCCTCCGCTGCTCTCCTTCGAAAGCCCTTGACACCGGGGCGCTCGCTTTCGAGCCGCTTCGATACGGCCTCCTCCGTCACCAGCTGGGCGAGCATCATCAGTTCTCCCTCCGCTGCGCCGCTGTAAACCTTCTTCACCAGATACAGGCTGTAGGCTTCCCGATCAAAGTAACACGAAAAGGCGCCCTGGCGGATTGTGTCGTACAGTACCGTATCCGGCTCTTTCGCATACCGCTCCACATCCGGGTTCAGCTTCAGCGTGTAGTCGCCGCTGACAGTCCAGACGAGATTGCGGATCCGGCTTTCCAGCTCTATCTCATGCGTTTTTAATGTTTCCTCTGTCACCATACGTATTTCCTCTAAAAAACATCCTGCGGCATCCACTCTTCCGGAATCCGCGTGCGCACGACATCCCGCACGATCTCTTTTTCAAACAGGTCAAAGCATTTATTGACAATGCCGATCTGCACCGCAAGATACGGGGACAGCCCCTGACGCATCGTGCCGATCGCTCCGAACAGACCGCGGAGATCGAGCGCGCGCGTGGTGATTTCCGCCTGTTTTGCCTTTTTCTGCAAATCGAGGTAAAGACCGGCCAGCGCATCGCGTGCCGCCGGTTTCAGATCCGGGAATTTTGACTGCATCAGATAAAACAGCGTCTCTTCTGTAAGCGGCGGCATGTCAATCACCAGAAAGCGGGACACCAGCGCTTCATTCAGCTCCCTCGTTCCCGCATAGCCGTAGTTCATCGTTCCGATCATCCGCGCCGCCGGGTGAAGCGGAATTTTATCGTAGCCCGGCACATCGATAATGCGGCGGTAGTCGAGCGCCGCGTGAAGAACACTGACCGCATCGTTTTTCGCCATGTTGATCTCATCGAGAATACCAAAGCCGCCTTCCTCGGCACAGCGGTAAATGCTGCCCTTCCGGAGTGTGACCTCCTGGTTCTGGAACGTATCGGTTCCGATCAGCTCGGCGCTTCCTGTGTTTACATGGAAGGAAACGTTGTACGTCGGTCTTCCGAAAACATACGCCAGTGTCTCTGCCAGCACGTTTTTTCCCGTTGCCTTCTCGCCGGTCAGCAGCAGATTTTCGCCCTGCAGAAGCGCGGCAATCGCCATCTCCAGAATCTCTTTTCCAAAAAACGGGATTTCCGGCGTGCTCATGCGGTTCTCTAAGCCCTCCGCCACCGGATAGCTCTCGCGGAATCTCCGCACGCTCTCAATTAACGCCCCGCTTACGCCCTGTTCCTGTAAAAATGAATCGTTCATCTTCTATTTTTTAATCCTCTCTGTCGTTAAAATATCTTTTTGCTTCTACCAGTATACGGGATCTGCCTTTTTTCTGCAAGACCTGTTGGACTTATAGCAAGACCCGAAAATAATGCAAAAAATTCAGCACCGCAGAGCGTGAATTACTGCGTCACAGATTTTCGTCGTACCCCGGTACGCCTTCAAATCTGTTCCTTGCAATTTGCGCTCTGCAGCACTGCCTTTTTTGCATTATTTTCGGGTCTTGCTATAGATTGAATTGGATTGAAACATAAAGACACCGGAAAACAGGCTTTATCCCGTTTCCCGGCGTCTTATTTCTGTCATTAATTCCGTTCATGCATCGCATTATCCGCGGATTCTGGAAAGAATTTCCTCTGTGGAAGCTTTTGCCTCCTCATCCAGGTTCTCTTTCTTATAGTTCTCATATCTCTGTTTGTGATGCGGATTCTCTGCCCACAGCTCGTCTGCGGCTTTTTTCCACTCAGCAGCATACAGATCACATTTTCCGCACAGATGCTCTGCGCTCTCCGGAGACTGCAGGTCGGTTGACTTCGCGCCGGTCTTCTCTACCATCTCACGCAGCAGTTCCGGATTTTCGAGCATCGGACATGGACGCAGGTGGTTGCGGTTGAACGGCTGTCCATCGCGGTATGCCTGGAACAGCGGCTGCTGCAGTGCTTCGATCAGGGAAACTTCGTTGATGTTGGCGCCGGAGTAATGGATGAAAACACACGGCTCCACATCGCCGTTTGCATTGATATGGCAGTAGTTTCTTCCTCCTGCGATACAGCCTCCGACGAACTCACCGTCGTTCTGGAAATCCATAACAAAGATCTGTTTGTCGCTCTTATCGGAACGGATCTCACGCAGTCTGTGATAGATATATTTTCTCTGCTCAACCGTCGGCATCAGCTCCGGTGCAGCGTCCATGCCGACCGGCATGAAGTGGAAATACCAGCTGTAACGGCATCCGTGCTCGATCAAAAGATCCAGGAACTCGTCACTTGTAACGGTCTCGAGGTTTGCTCTTGTGTAGCAGATGGAAGTACCAAAAAGCAGACCGTGTTTTTTCATCAGATCCATGGCTGCCAGAACTTTATCGAAAATACCCTCGCCGCGGCGTCCGTCGTTGACCTCCTCGAAGCCTTCCAGAGACAGGGAGAAGGAGATATTGCCGAGCTTCTGAACCGCCTCACAGAACTCCTCGTCGATCAGGGTTCCATTGGTGAAGCAGTGGAATTCACAGTCATGATGCTCTTCTGCCAGACGCAGGATGTCTTTTTTGCGCACAAGCGGTTCGCCGCCGGTGAACATGTAGAAGTAGGTTCCCAGCTCTTTTCCCTGGCTTATGATATCAGAAAGTTTCTCATAGGAAAGATTCAGCTTGTGGCCGTATTCTGCTGCCCAGCATCCGGTGCAGTGCAGGTTACAGGCACTTGTCGGGTCCATCAGCATCGTCCATGGAATGTTGCAGTTGTATTTTTCACGGTTCATACGGATCTGTTTCGTTCCGACGAAAGCTGCCTGGAATCCCAGGTTTAAAGCGGTCATTTTGATCACCTGCGGATCCAGCTCGTCCAGTCCTCGGTTGACGTACTGTACCCATTTGTTGTCCGGGTTCTGCAGCATGGTGCGGATGTTGTCGAACGTTTTCTCCGCAAACATATTTCCGGTAAATTTCTGTACGAAATCCGTCAGATTCAGCAGTGCTTTTGTTCTGTCGTCTCCGTGGTTCACATATTTTAAAACACCATCGATCGCAGCGCCTGCAGCGGCTCTTTCTACTTTCATTTTTGCATCCATTGTTCACGATCTCCTTTGTAATAGTTTAATATTTTCGCCCGGAATTGATCTGGTTTTGAATACCACATCCTGGCTTTTTCTCATTATATTCTCCATATTTGGAAAATACAACCCAAAATTCCCTCGTTTTGGACATATCAAAAAAAGTGTCCCACGAGGGAACACTTTTTCCTGTTTTTCTCTTTCTGTTATGTTTCACATTGCATTTTCGGATTCACACAGAGCATTTCCTAATTTTCGATCAGAACCGCACGGATCGGGCCGCCGTATTGGTGTTTCTTTTGGATCGGCGCAGCCACGAGAAAATAATGACCCGAGGTCACTTTCTCCAGATTCAGATTTTCAACAATCACCGTGCCTTTTTTCAGTAACTGCTGATGAACATCATTCCCTGATGTCTCATTTCCCACGGTTTCCTGCTCCACACCGAGCAGCACCAGTTTTTTCTCTGCCAGGTAATCTGCCCCATCGCGTGTAATCTGCGCATCGCCGCGGATCAGGAGACGTTCACAGTCTTCTTCCATGACCTCCTCGAGCACTTCTCTTGTCACTTTTCCCTCAAGCTCCGCCACCTGACAGATGCCAAGCGACCGGTCGAGCGTCGTCTGCGCCGTTCCTTCCTCCGTCATCAGATGACGCGGCGCGTCCATTGCGGAAAACTGCTCTCCGGAAATGTCATATAATTTCATATTTTCCTATCCTCAAACCGGGAAACTCCCGTCTTTCTTTTTTCCAATATTTGCCGATACTGCCAGATTCTGCCGGCAGCCAAACCTTGTTTAGTATAGCCTATTTTCGGACGCTTTACAAGGCTCATTTCTGCAAAAATTCTGACTTTTATACAGCAATCCTGTCTGCAATAAACAATTTGTCATTTTCACTCCCCTGGTGTATAACAGAAATATCCAAACGGTTACGCTATCTTTCAAAAGGGAGGGAAATCTTATGAAACTCCGGCTAAGCCCGTGGATCTGCGCCACGGCTTCGCCGGAGTTTTTTACACTCTTCTGGTTTACGGAATCAGACGGTGAATGTCTCTTGGAAACAGGGATGCGTTCCGCACATTTTCAAATCCGAGAAGCCGTGCCGTAAACCGCTCCAGCCCAAGACCGAGGCCGCCGTGCGGGGGCATGCCGCAGCGGTGCATCATTAGATAGCTCTCAAACGCTTCAACATGCATGCCGCGGCTTTCGATCTTTTCCACCTGCTCCCGGTAATTGTGGATGCGCTGGCCGCCGGTTGTCACTTCAAGGCCGCGGAAGAGAAGGTCAAAACTTTCCGTCACTGCCGGGTTTTCTCTGCTGTCCATCGCGTAGAACGGGCGCTTGGCGCTTGGATAATGTGTCACAAATACGAAGTCACTGCCTGTCGTTTTCTTCACGTATTCGCACAGCAGTTTTTCCTCCTCCGGTTCAAAGTCCAGTTTCTCCGAAAAGGCTCTTTTGTATACGCGGCTCACCAGCTCTTTCGCCTCGGAAAAACGGATTCTCGGAATCTCCGTGATCACCGGCACCTCTGCTTTTAAAAGCGAAAGCTCCGCTCCGCATGTCTCCTGCAGCCGTCCAAATGTGTACCGCAGCATTTCCTGCTCCATCGCCATGATGTCCTCAAAATTCTCGATATAGCCCATCTCAAAGTCCACGCTTGTATATTCGTTCAGATGACGCGCCGTGTCGTGCTTCTCCGCCCGGAAGACCGGTGCGATCTCGTAGACACGCTCGAAGACGCCGACCATCATCTGCTTGTAAAACTGCGGGCTCTGCGCCAGATATGCCTGTTCGCCGAAATACGACAGGGAGAAGATATTAGCTCCGCCCTCGGCTCCCGCTGCTACGAGCTTCGGTGTGTGGATTTCGGTGAAGTGCTGTCCATCCAGAAATTCGCGGAACGCCTGACAGATCCTGGCCTGAGTCTGGAAAACCGCGCGCTCTTTTTCATTTCGCAGCGTGATGGGCCGGTAGTCCAGCAGGTTCTCGATGGAAGTGTTGACCCGCTTCTGGTTGATGACAACCGGCGGTACTTCTTCCGGCTCGGAGAGGATTTCCACGTCTAACAGATGCAGGTCATACCCGCTTCTGGAACGCTCTTCACGGATCACCTCCGCGGTAAACCGGACACACGCCTCTTCTTTTAATTCCTCCAATGCAAACCGGGCATACGCCGGCTCGTACACGCACTGCACCATCTGCCGTTTCGTCCGAAGCAGCACAAATGCAAATGAGCTCATTTTTCGGATTTTGTAAATGCTTCCATGCAGCCGCACGATTTCGCCGATGTGTGCTCCTAACTGCTCTGCTTCGAGTTCCTCTGTTTTTCTTACTTTTACGGTATTCATTTCTGTCTTCATAGTCTTTTCTGCCTTTCTGTTCTGATTTTTCTTTATCGCCGCAAAATCAGCAGAAAATCCATATGGACATAATCTGTATGTCCCATACGATCACAACCCTTCTCTGATGTAAATTTCAAGTCATTCCCGCATGGATAAAAAATGGCAAAGAAAAACCACACGGGGTATTTCTTTTTCTCCCGGTGTGGTTTCCCTTTGCCTTATCTTCCACACAGGTACAACACAATCAGCGCCTGTACCTGTGAAGTATAGTAGTCTTCACTTTGATACAAGCGCTATCAATCGTCGTCCCTGTGCATCTGTACGCTGTGCATCTCGTTCATCGTTGATAACCTCTGTTTCGTAGTTTTGTTGTATTATAATTCTGCGTTCCGGTTTTGTCAACCCTTATTTTCCGTAATCGATGATCACCACTTCCGCTTTCGTCCCGATCCGCATCGGCGGTCCCCAGAGACCCACGCCGGATGTGACGATGCTGTACATGTCTCCGACTTTCTTCATCCCGCAGGCATTCTCCCACATCAGGCCGGTAAGGATATTGCCTGGGAAGAGCTGTCCGTCGTGCGTATGGCCGCCAAGATCAAGGTCTGCGCCTGCCTCTGCCAGCTCGGTCAGCTCCGACGGCTGGTGGTCAATCACAAAAACTGGAAGCGACTGGTCCAGTCCGGTAAGCAGTTCGGACGGCGTGTCGCGTGTCTCCTGCGTTTTGCGGATCCGGTCGGGATCTTTTCGGCCCGCCAGATAAAAGGCATCATCGATACAGACCACATCATCCTCCAGCAGATGAATCTTCGCGCGGTCCAGAAACTCACCGAACCGGCGGTCGGCGATGCGCTCCTCCTTCGTCTCAAACGTAAAGCCCGCGAGAATCTTCTCATCGAGATCGTGGTTGCCGTAGCAGGCGTACGTGCCGTACCGGCTCTTTAAGCCCGCCAGAAGATCCGCCACGCGGTCCGGCTCATAGATGGCATCGTACTCATTATCAAAAATATCCCCGGCAATCACAACGACATCCGGCTCCTCAGCATTGATTTTTTCCACCATCTCTTCCATCTGATGACTGCCGATGCTGTACCCCAGATGAAGATCTGCGACGAGCGCAATTTTCAGATGTGCATCCTTTTTCGATGGAACCTCATATCGTGTCGTGTAAATATGGACTGCATGCACCATTCCGTAGATGCACATTCCCGTCACAAAAAGGATCGCGCCAAGGCCGACCGCTTTCAATCCCATCGGAGAATACAGCCAAGTTTTCGTCAGTGCCGTATGCGCAAAAATGAAGCGCAGCAGCACCAGAATCGCGGTGAAGCCAAGAAAATACAGATACATGCCAAGCCAGCAGTTGCTGATGACCTTTAAAATCCGGTGAACGGGATCTCTTTTGATCAGAAAGCTCGTCAGCAGGGAAAGTGCAAAAAATGCATACAGCACCAAAATGACACCCAGCACGGCCGGATGGCGGAACAAAGGATGCACCTCCTTCATCCACCGCAGCAGCCAGTAGGCGGTAAATACATTTGCCAGTATGTAGACCGGCGCAAGAAATATTGCAAGCATACGTATGTTTCCTCTCTTTTTCGATTCAAATACAGGGCAGGAAAAAGCGTGCCGAACGAAACGTTTCCGGCACGCTTTTTTGCCAGGCATTCATCAGAGTTTTTTTTCTATGATATCAAACAGCTCACGCCTCCGCTTCCGCCAGCGCCAGCCATTCGCAAGTTTGTTATAGAAATAGAACGAATCCACAAGCACCATGTTCAGGCGGCCGATCCGGTCTTTCGTCGTTCCGTTGTAATGCTCGCCGCCGCAATCAATCTGCGGGCACGTTTTTACGTAGGCGATCAGATCATCCTCACTTCTGATGGTATCTGGCAGCTCGGTGTACGCTTTTCCGATGCAGTCCAGCCGGTGCGCATCGCTTCCGCCAAAGCCGGGCTTATTGAATTTCTCCGCCAGCCGTTTCGCTTTTGCGTTCGTCTCCGCGCTCTCACACGCATTGAAAATTTCAACAAAATCGAACTGCGGGAGAAGCTGGGCAATCCGCTGCTGATACTTTTTCTTCCGTTCATTCGTGCTGATCATGCTCATAAATTTTTCGCCGTACGGATGCGCCGGTCCTAAAATTCCGCCGTACGCATGGACGATCTTGACAAGGATCGATCCCGGCAGGCCGCGCAGCTCCAGAATTTTTAATTTTACGCCGAACGGCATAATCACAAGAATGTGGCCGCAGTCGCACGTATCGTACTCAACACCTTTTAATACCACAAAATCCTGGTGTGCTCTTCCCTTGATGGCATTCTTCCACTCGCGGTATCCGTCATAGGAATCGTGGTCGGATACCAACATTCCTCCAAATCCTTTTCGTTTCAGTGTTCGGATGTACTCCTCAATCATGACTTTTCCATCCATCGAACCCTCTTTTGTGTGGCAGTGCATATCAAATTTCATGCAAAACGCCTCCTTTTATCTTCCATGTTCGAAAACCATTTCGTTTTTCCTATTTTTCTGGAATCGTTTCGGATGGTTCCGCCGCGTTTTTGGCGCGGCAGAATCGATAGTTTGTACCATATAACTTTATTTTACCACTTTTTCCACAAAAGAAAAAGAAATTTCTTCTGAAGATCTGGTAAATTTTCCTTAAAGAATGGAGTTTTTAGACAATTCCTGTTCTTTGTCCCTGTTTTTACCGTGTTCTTTTTGCTATGATAAAAACAGCTTATTTTACTTGATCGGAGGAACACATTATGAATTCACAGGACATCACCCGCGCACTGATCGACACAACAGTTGCACGCGCGATGGTGGAGATGGACGCAGATCCGAAACGCAGCGTCCGCAAGCTCTGCGATCTTGGCCGCCAATTTTCCCGCGGCCGCTTTCAGAATCAGATTTTTGCCATTTTTCAGGATCTTCTGCGCAACGATGAAAGCCCGTATTATCAGGCGATCGACTTTCTGCTGCGCAGCAACGATCCGGAAGCGCTTCGTCAGTTCGGCATCAACATCGGCTACAACAGTTTTACCTACGGTGCGCAGATTCTGCGCCAGAAGCAGAAAGAACTTTCCTTTGCTGTTCCCTGGGTTGTCAAGCTCCGTCTCGACAGCCGCATCCCGGACACTTACGATTCCTCGTTTTTTGCATCCGTGGTCAGAACCGGTCTGACATACGGCATCTACTCTTATCAGCTCCGCTCCATGGATCATCATGAGGATATGGAATCCTACCTTGCCGTTATCCAGTCGCATCCGGAATGCGCGTTTCTCTGGTTTCTTTCCGATACGCCGCTTACCGAAAAACAGCAGAAACTGCTTTTATCCTGCCCGAACCTGATGGTTTCTCTTCCAATTGATGCCCCCTCAACGGCTTCCATGGCAAAAGCCCTGCGCCGTCAGAAAACGCTGTTCGGTATGCACAAAGTCTATCAGGATGCAGATGCTGCCGCTTATCTGCTCTCTTTTGACCACCTGTATTCCCAGATGGAACAGAGTGTCTTTTTCTTTCTGGTCGCAGATGATTCGTGCTCAAAAGAAAGTATCCGGGCTGTTTCCGATGTTGTTCAACAGTACCGCTTCACCCCCATACAGCCATTCTTCCCGATCGAAGTGCAGGAAGACTCCCGCAAAATTGAGCAGATTATCACCGCCAATCCGGCGTATCTGCTGCTTCTGCCGGATCACATGGCCCGCACACTCGATACGCCCACCGTTTCCTTTGAAGAGTTGTCTCTTCGGAATATATTTTACCGTGAACTGCTCGCAGATGCATAAAAGTACAGCCAAAGCGGAATTTTATTTCTTTGGTTCCGCTTTGGCTGCTATTTTTTCTGATGATCTGCATATCACTTCTTTCAGTTCTTCGACAAACGTTTCCGGTTCCAGCTCGCTTTCCATGGAAAACCAGCGCAGAACCGCGGTCAGGAAGGCATCACAGAAGAACGTTACAAACAGTTTCTGATTCTGTACCTGAAAGAGATCCTGTACAAAAAACGCCATGACCGGCTCGAGCATCTCGTAAAAGTAATCCTTAAAACTGTTCTGCCCTTCGATCCTCAGGGCACTCTGGTAAAATGCTTTATTCTGATAGAAAATATTGCAGACCGCCACCAGCACATCCCATTCATTCTCAAAGTTCTTTCCGCCCATGTTTGTCAGAAAGTCCACATAAAAGATCCAGTTTACCAGATCGTATTTATCTTTAAAATGATAATAAAAGCTTTTCCGGTTCAGACCGCATTCCTCGCAGAGATCTGAAATACTGATTTTCGCAAAAGACTTGCATACCATCAATTTTTTCATTGCATCTGCAAGCGCACTCTTTGTACTGTTGGAATCCGCCATCTCTTCTCTCCCTCTCTTTTCGACCGTTTGTGCTATTATTCTACACCATCTTTTTCCTTTATGCAAGAAAAGCGCACCAGGAAAAGGCTGTATTTCCTTTTTCTGGCACGCTTTTTGCAATCATGCTTCTTCCGTTTTTCCATCTGCCTCCAGTGTGAACCAGAATGCCACACCGTTGTCGTAATTCTGGCAGCCGCACTGCTGCTGGAAGGAATCCATAATGGCTTTTACGATGGAAAGGCCGATGCCGCTTCCGCCGTATTCCCTTGTTCTCGCTTTGTCCACCTTGAAGAATTTCACCCATACCTTGTCGAGATCCTCCTCCGGGATCGGGTCCCCGGTATTGAAAACGGTTGTCTTTACGACATTCCCTTCTTTTTTGCAGGTGATCTCAATCGTGTGGTCGTAGTCCAGATGGTTGAGGGCATTCGTCAGATAGTTGGTGATAACCTCCTCGACTTTGAATTCATCGCCCCAGACATAGAGCGGGTCGCCGCCGGTAAAGAGCACTTTTGCCTCTTTCTGGCGGATCAGGATGTCGGAGGACTGCAGCACGCCTTTGATCACGGCGTTCAGATCGAACCGTTCCATATTGACCTGATCCTCACCGAACTCGAGTTGGTTCAGGTTCAGGAGTTTTTTGACCATCTCGTTCATCTTTGCCGCCTCGTCGATGATGACATCGCAGTAGAACTCGCGGCTTTCCTCATCGTCGTTGATGTTGTCTTTCAGGCCTTCCGCATAACCCTGAATCAGAGCGATCGGGGTTTTCAGCTCATGTGTGACATTTGAGAGAAACTCGCGGCGCATTTCATCAATCTGCGTTTTTTTGTCAATATCTTTCTGCAGCTCAACGTTCGCACTTTTCAGCTCGGAAATCGCCTGCTCAAGCTGTTCGGACATGACATTGAAGTTGTTTCCAAGCTCGCCGATCTCGTCTTTTCCGCCGCTCACGTAGCGGGCATCGAAGTCAAGGGCTGCCATTTTTTTCGAAATTTCGGTCAGCTCCTGCACCGGACGGACGATCTGGCGGGTGATGATCCAGATCACAATGGCACCGATGATGATGATCGGAATGCCGATAAAGAGGTAAAACTGGTTGGAAAGGCCGACCGCATCCGTGATGCTCTCCAGCGGGCATCTTGCAAAGTAGCAGTTTCCATTGTCAAACCAGCCGATGATCTGCAGATACTCGGCATCGGCGTGGCTGTCGTAGAATTTCTGGATCTGATAGTTGTCTTTGCTGTCAACGACTTTGGTATTTGCCTGCTCGTTTCCGCTGATCAGGCCGAAGATCAGGGTCTGGAGGCTCTGGCGGTCGGTTGCGTTGGAATAGACGAAGCTGCTGAGCTCCGGTCCGGTGATAATGACTTTCAGGTTGTTGGTAACGCAGAACTGCTCGAAGGTATCAGGGATATCGTCGCTGTCTCCGCCTGTCGCATTCAGTTTCTGAAAGCTCTCTGCCAGAATGTGTTCTTTATCCCGGATATAAAAGGACCCGAGAAAGAAGTAATTGATCAGGCCGATGATAAGCAGGGTAGCTGCCATGGTCGCAATAAAAGTGTAGGCAATTCGTTTTTTGACGGAGTGTTTTCTTCCCTTTTGTGGCATTTTCAAGTGAAACCGGTGCTTTTTCTCCGTCTGGTTTCCCATTGTCACACGGGAATCTTCTGCAGGCATCTCCATGGAAGTCCCATTTTGTTTTTCTGTTCCGTTCATGATTCGTCCGCCTCGAATTTATAGCCCATGCCCCAGATGGTCTTGATTAAATCGCCTTTGTCGCCCATTTTACTGCGAAGTTTTTTGACGTGGGTGTCGATGGTGCGGGCGTCGCCGTAGTAGTCGTAGTTCCAGACGTTGTTCAGGATTTTTTCTCTGGAGAGGGCGATTCCCTGGTTTTCGAGGAAGTAGGTGAGGAGTTCGAATTCTTTATAGCTTAACTCCATTGGTTTTCCGTCAATGGATGCCATGTGGGCGGCTTTGTCAATGCGGATGCCGCCGGCTTCTAATACGTCGTCTTCGCCGGTTTTGCCGCTGCGGCGCAGGATGGCCTCGACGCGGGCGACGAGGATTTTCGGGGAAAATGGTTTGGAGATGTATTCGTCTACGCCGAGGTCAAAGCCGAGGAGTTCGTCGCGTTCTTCGCTTTTGGCGGTGAGCATGATGATCGGGACTTTGGAGTTCTGGCGGATTTCGCGGCAGACCTGCCAGCCGTCCATTTTGGGCATCATGACGTCGAGGATGATGAGGGCGATGTCTTTCTGGGCGTAGAAGGTGTCTACGGCCTGTTCGCCGTCACCGGCTTCGATGACGTCGTATCCGGCTTTTACTAAGAAATCTTTGACGAGTTTGCGCATGCGGCTTTCGTCGTCTACTACTAGGATTTTTAATTTGTCCATGATTGAAAGTCTCCTTTATTTGACGGACGGAAAAAAAACGGCTGCCCGCCCGCTCGTGCTTTTTCCTGATCTCGTTGTGTTTTTATGTTTGATATTTTTACCATTTTACTTTAGCATGGGTTTATGTTTTTTCTGTGAAATGGGGTGAGTTTATTTTAACATATAGGAAGGGAGTTGGAAACTTCTATTTTTTGTATTGATTAAATTTGGGTATGAAAAAAGATCTCCTGGGGTTGGCAGGAGATCTTTTTTCATACGGGTTATTCTTCTTCGTCGAGATAGTATCTACCGTAGGCGTCGGCTGCTTTAATGGCGGCGAAGACGGTCTCCGGGGTTACTTCGAAGGGCATGTTGTGGAGGGTGTCGGTCTCTGCGCATGCGGTTTTGGCTACTTCCATGAGCTGGTCGTCGGTTACGTTTCCGGCACCGAGTTCAGCCAAGGTGACTGGGAGACCGACTTCGATACACCATAAGATGATGTCTTCGAGTTCATCGAGCGGTACGTTTTCCAGGACGAGCTGAGTCAGGGTTCCGAAGGCTACTTTTTCACCGTGGTACATGTGATGGCACTCTTCGAGTACGGTGAAGCCGTTGTGGATGGCGTGGGCTCCTGCGAGGCCTGCGCTTTCAAAACCGATTCCGGAAAGGAGGGTGTTGGCCTCGATGACTTTCTCGACTGCCGGGGTGCATACGCCGGCTTCAAGAGCGATTTTGGCTTTTACACCTTCTTCCATCAGAGTGTCAAAGCAGAGTTTCGCGAGTGCCATCGCTGCCTCGGTTGTTTTTCCACCGGCGCAGGAAGTAGCTCCGCTTCTCTGGCAGGCTCTTGCTTCAAAATAGGTGGCAAGTGCATCACCCATTCCGGCTACGGTCAGGCGGACTGGAGATTTTACGATGATGTCAGTGTCCATCAGAACCAGGTTCGGGTTTGCCGGAAGGAAGAGGTATCTCTCGAATACACCCTCTTCTGTGTATACAACAGACAGTGCGCTGCACGGTGCATCGGTCGATGCAATGGTCGGGCAGATGAATACTGGTGTTTCTGCGTAGTAGGCAACTGCTTTTGCGGTATCAAAAATTTTGCCTCCGCCGACACCGATAACCAGATCACAGTCTTTTTCTTTCACGATAGCAACCAGACGGTTGATCTCACTCTCACAGCACTCGCCGTTGAAATAATCAAAAACAACGTCGCAGTCGCTTCCCGCAAAGCTTTCTTCGATCATTGCTCCGATCCGTCTGTAGCCTCCCTGGCTGATCAGAACCAGTGCTTTCTTTCCGCATTTTGCCGCATATGTTCCGATGTTTTTCATTTCCCCTGCGCCCTGTAAATATTTAGAAGGGCTAATTAAAATTTTTGCCATTTCTCTTACGCTCCTTTTTTGTTTTTTGAACGTCAGCCTCCGCTTCTGGCGTTTTCTGCGAAAAATGAGTTTACCGCAGAACTTGTCTTTATTATAATAACTGCGCCGTAAAATTGCAAGAATATTTCCATCCAAAATGAACCCCGGCAGTTCACATATTTCCCCGGGATTTTTCGGTTTATTCTGCCTGATCGTAAATGATTTTGCAACGCAGCAGTCCTGTGCGTCGTTTAGGTAGGTATACGGTGCAAACAGATAGACAACTGTCGGGGCATCGTAAAAAGCATTCTGGATTGTGCTGTCATCAGCGATGCTGTCGGCTTCGAGAATTTTGTCCAGTTCTTCCTTTTTGATCTGCTCCGGCTGGTAAAACGGGTGGAACGTCTGGCTTTGATTAAAGTAACCGCCCCTCTGATACGTTTTCACGTAAATTGGCTAATGGTTGGCTGTGTTGATGATCGCATCGGCATGAACTTTTGTGATGTCGTTTCGGATGATTTTAAATGGCATGGGGATCACCTTCTTTCGTGGGATTTATAGCTGTTTTAATTTATAAGTTGCAAACAGCGTATAATGGTATATTTACCATCCACTCCTGCTCTTTATACTTCAATGTTGAAAATCGAACTGCTTCTTCCGGCTGGAACTTTTCGCAATATGTTTTAAGACTATGGGATCGAATGTTCTGTTCCGCCTTTACTTCAATCGGCACAATACTCTTTGCCTTCTGAATCAGAAAATCCTGCTCGAAAGTTGCTTTTTCATTTCCATAATAATATGGCGTATAAGGGGTATCTGAAATCAACTGCTGCAGAACGTACTGTTCTGTAAGCGCGCCTTTAAATTCAACAAAAATATCGTTACCCTCCAATATGGATTCTGCTGGCAGTTCACTCATTGCTCCGAGCAGTCCTACATCCAGTACGAATAATTTATATGCATTCATATTTTTATACGCCTTCAGCGGCATATGAGGCTCATTTACCCGGTTGACTTTATATACTAATCCACAATCCAGAAGCCACTGAATTGCTATTTCAAATTCGCTGCTTCTGGCTCCTTTCTTTATCTGTCCAAAGAAAAATTTTTTATTCTCCTTCGCCAGCTGCATCGGAATAGAATCCCATACCATTCGTATTCTTGGGAGAACTTTTGCTTTGATATGTTTTCCAAAATCACCCTCATACTGCCGTACAATATCACTCTGTATCTGTCGTACCTCTGCATAATCTTTATTCAAGCGAAATGCATCTACAACTGCTGGCATGCCGCCTGTATAATAATAATTTTTCAGCCAGAACAAATATTTATCCGCAAAATTGTCAATCAAGTTATAATCTTTTGTTTCCAACGCGTTTTCCAGTCCTTCTTCGTCCATAGCGCACAGGAATTCTCTGAAATTGAATGGATATAAGTCCAGTAAATCTACTTTTCCCACCGGATAGGATATTCCCTCATGAAGCGCCACGCCAAGAAGTGAACCTGCTGCTATTACATGATATTCCGGTGCTTCTTCGCAAAAATATTTCAAAGATTCCAACGCTTTCGGTGCATTTTGAATTTCATCCAGAACAATCAATGTATTCTCTGGGGTGATCGTTACGCCTGATTCAATATTGAGGTTCATAATAATACCTGTCTCTTATACACATCTCCGAGCCCACGAGACGTAGAGGAATCTC
>ENA-OYWK01000686-OYWK01000686.1-human-gut-metagenome-genome-assembly--contig:-NODE-686-length-18290-cov-43.709953_pt1 | contig 18290 bp, 10 predicted proteins | sample MGYA00244808_ERZ653392 | MGnify/ENA primary metagenome ERZ653392 (study PRJEB26926, sample SAMN06165125) | human gut metagenome | biome: ENVO:00009003; feature: ENVO:2100002; material: ENVO:00002003...
TCTACACCTATTAAGTCGTCGGCAGCGTCAGATGTGTATAAGAGACAGATTATATTTGCATTAGGAATATAAAAATTCAGAATTATGTTTATCTCGAAAGTAAGAATAAAAGGTTTTAGAAATTTCCAAGATACAAAAATAGAATTTCATGAAGGTATTAATGTTATTATAGGACATAACAATGCAGGAAAGAGTAATATTCTACATGCTATTCGATTAGTTCTTGACGGTCAATGTACAAGAAGGCTTGGAATATATGACTTTAACAGATATATAAGTTTAGAGAGTCTAAAAAAGAGTGCACCAACTATTTCAATAAGTGTAACCCTAAAAAAGAGTAGTATTGATGAACAAGCAGATGATTTAACAACTGTTCGTAATTGGCTTACGAAATTAGAAGATGACTATGAAGCCGAGTTAACATACGAATTTTTCTTACCTGAGGATAAGATAGATGCGTATAAAGAGAGTATAAGCGGTGTAGAGGATTGTAAACAGGCATGGAAAATTATTCAACGTAATTTCCTTCGATATTATGTATATCGCATTTGGGGAGGAGCATCTGATAAGCATATTGTAGCAGAAAGTGATAACTTGCAAAAATTTGATTTCCAATTCTTGAATGCAATCCGGGATGTTAGTAAAGATTTGTTTTCTGGACGAAATACCTTATTGCATGAAGTTCTCGATTTTTTTATAGACTTTGATATAAAAAAATCAGAAGAATTGACTTCTGATGAAAAAAGAGAACAAATACAAATACTTCAAGATAAATTTGATTCAGATTCATCAGAACTTTTAGAAAAGCTTATAGAAAGAATGGAAAGTGGCAAATCTGAAATGCTTGATTATGCTACAGCTATAGGAGCATCTTTTAATGGAGCAACTCCAGATTTTGAAGGTTCTCTTTCTGAGACAGAAATGTTTTCCGCTTTGCAAATGATCATTAAATATACAACAGGGATAGAAATATCCGCCAATCATAATGGTTTGGGGTATAATAACCTTATATATATGTCACTTTTATTAGCTAAAATGCAGGCAAATTCAGATGGCAACTATTTGGGAAGTAACGCTAAAGTTTTTTCCATATTGGCAATAGAAGAACCTGAAGCTCATTTGCATCCAGCTATGCAATATAAGTTCTTAAAATTCTTAAAGGATAATCAGATAGCTAAAAAGAAAGCAAGACAAATATTTGTAACATCCCATTCAACACAAATAACAGCAGCTGTTTCTCTTGATGATATAATTTGCTTATATAGTAAACACATAGGAGATAATCAAGTAGGTTACCCGGGTAAAGTATTTACGGATTCAGAAGAGGATCAAGATTCTAAAGCTTATGTTCAGCGATTCTTGGATGCTACTAAAAGTGATATGCTTTTTGCACAAAAGGTTATTATGGTAGAGGGAATAGCAGAGGAATTGTTATTACCTACATTGGCGAAATATTCAGGTTTTGACTTGACAGATCATCATATTGCTGTTATAAATGTTGGAGGAAGATATTTTTCTCATTTTCTTAAATTATTTGATATGGATAAATCAGATTATGCCATTCCTAAAAAAATAGTTTGTATTACAGACCGTGATCCAGTCAGAAAATCTAAAACTGCTAAAAACTCCAAATTTACTACCTGTTATCCATTTGAATATGAAATGGAAATGGATTTATATGATTATAAAAAACATGGTATTGATGAAGAAATTTTATATAAAGACAATCCTAATATTCATTTTTTTAGCCAAGATATAGAAAAAGGGAAAACATTAGAATATGATTTGATGCTTCACAATATAAATTCTGATTTATTGTATACTAAATCAGTAAGCAATATTGAAGAGATGAAAAAAATGCGTAGTCTTGAATTGGATGAAGCAATAGACGCATTAAGAAAAGGAAATTTCAAAACAAGAATGAAAGAATCACTTTCAAAATCAGAATGGGAAATAGAAGATAAAAAGAAAGCACTTATGGCATCACGTTATTTATTTTCTGTAGATAAAGGAGGAAATGCCTTAGAATTATGTGTTGCTTTAGAGAAAAATTATATGTTACCTGCCGGCAAAAAAGAAGATTTTATTGTTCCACCATACATAGAAAAAGCATTAGAATGGCTATTTGCATAACATCAGATACAATTATACCAGAAAATACTTGTTTTAGAATTTTTGCTGGTCCAGGTGCAGGCAAGACATATTGGCTTGTTAAGCATATTCAGAATGTTTTAAGGAATTCAAAGCACTTAAATAAGACAAGCAAAATAGCGTGTATAACATATACAAATGTAGGGGCAGAGACTGTGATTAGTCGCCTTGCGATGTCTGGTAAAAGGGTGATAGTATCAACTATCCATAGTTTTCTATATAATTATATTGTTAAGCCATATATATCTTTTATAGCAAAAGATGAAAGTTTTGCAGTAGATTTATTAAAAGGGGATGACGATCGTCTTTTAATAGATTATCCAACAATAGAACTTATTAAACAAAAGACCAATCAACAATGGGTATCAAATGATGTAATAATAAAATGTATTCAGTGGTCTAAATGGCAACTAATAGATGGTGATTTAGTATGTAGAACTAAATTCCCGATTAGGCATAAAGGCTATCCTATAAAAAATGAGACAAGCATTGCTTATAAAAAAATAGCCTGGGGAAAGGGCATCTTGCATTATGATGATATTCTTTATTTTAGTTATAAGCTAATAAAAAAATATCCGTTTATTCTCCATGTAATATCAAAAGAATTTCCTTACTTTTTTATAGACGAGTTTCAAGATACTAATCCCATACAAACAGAGATTATAAAAGAAATAGCAGCCAATGGTACTATTACTGGAGTTATTGGTGATAAAGCACAATCTATATACGGCTTTCTTGGAGCAGATGTCACACAATTTGAGAAATTTAATATTCCAAACTTACAAGATTACGAACTTAAAGGGAATCATAGGAGTACATATAATATTATAAAATTACTAAATGTTCTTCGACCAGACTTTCAGCAAAAATGCTTGACAGAAAATGAGGGTAATATCCCTATGTTGATTGTAGGAGATAAAATAACTTGTTACAATGAATGTAGAAAAATTTTAGGTGATGTAGAGATTCATACTTTGGCTTTCAAAAATACAGATTCTAATCTTATGAAACGATTAGAAAATATAGAGGTAGAGGATAGTAAATTGATAGACAATATACCCGATTCTGATTATAATAGAAGAGAATGTATCAGATTATTTATAAAAGCTATAGAGTGTGCAAAGGATTGCTCCTATAAAGAGTCTTTTGCTCTAATGGAAAGGTTGGGATATGACTCATGTGATTCTATAAAAATTATTAAGGATTTGTTGGATGGTTATGAAACATATAACAACAACTCACTTCTTTATTTTTTTAATTATATCAATACTCGATTTGCCTTAAATCTATCTCGTTTATCTAAAGGTAAAGCTAAATCATTTTATGAAAGTCATACATATCAAGAATTAGCTATATGTGTAAATAATCCTTCTGATATAGGATTTCATAGAACCATTCATAAATCTAAAGGAGATGAGTTTGATAATGTTTTTTTGATTATACCTGAAGAAAATATATTAAAGTTCTTTCTATCTCCTAATCTGATAGAAGATGAAAGTCAACGTGTTTATTATGTAGCAATGAGTAGAGCTAAGCTAAATCTTTTTATATCGGTACCTTCTCTTTCATTAGAATTGGAGGAAGAACTGAGAAAGCATAAAATTCCTATAGATATAAAAAGATTGTAATATGTAAATTAGAACTTATTATTTTATCAGGCGGCTTCATCCGTGCTTCAGTGCCGGATGGAGCCGCTTTTTTTGTGCCCGTATGCGGGGAAAACGGGGATTATGGAAGAAAAATAAGGAAAATCATTCCCTACTATGGAAATACTATGGATTGTGCCTGCGTGGAGTTGCGCACCTTTGCAGCGTAACCAATACGGAAGGATATGGAAATAATAACGATGGACAATGAGGTCGTGAAGACGATGATGGAGAAGATAGACCGCATAGCGGACTATGTTTTCAAGAAAGACAATGTGCCGAAGGAAGAAGCGGAAATCCTGCTGACGAGCGAGGAGGCGGCGGACCTGCTGAAAATCAGCACGAGGACACTGCAACGGATGCGAAAGGACAAGACTATTCCCTACATGATGGTGAGAAGCAAGTGCCGGTACAGACTGACGGATCTGGAGGAATGCGTGAGACGGAAAATCGTACACTGCAATCCCAAGACGCTGGAGGAGTTCAAGCATAACTACCTGATGACAAGAAAGGAGGCGGATGATGGAAGGGATTGGTAAGGATGTGTTCGAGGAATGGATGAAGCGCCTCATGGAACGGATTGACCGGCTGGACAGCATCATATCGGTACTGATAAACAAGGAAGCGGCGGGCGTGAAGTACATGGACGGAGAACGGCTGTATGACAATCAGGACCTGTGCGAGATGCTGAGAACGAGCAAACGGTCGCTACAGCGGTTCCGCAGCGAATACGGACTGCGTTACCAGAAAATCAGCCGCAAGACCTACTACAAGGAATCGGACGTGCTGGAGTTTATCAGCCGGAACATGGAAGAGGTGACGCTGGACGGCAAAAAGGTGCTGAAAGTGAAGGAAGGAACGGGAAAGAAAGCTCCGGGCAAAACGGCGAAAGGGAAAAAAGGAGGCAGAAGGAATACCGGGACTGAAAAGCGTACGTGAAACGGAGGCGAAAAGAGAAACCGGAAATGGATGGTGAACCGGATGTAAACGGGAAGCTGAGGGTGAGGCTGATGCAAACCGGGACTGACAAGCATACGTGAAACGAAGGCGAAAAGAAAAACAGACCTGCACGGGAATACCGGCGGGACTATTATCAAACAATAAAAAATCAATCAATGGAACAGAAAAAGAAAAAGCAAGAGGATGTACTGGTTGTCCGCGACGAGAAGACGGGCGAAATCAGTGTGGTTGCCGGACTGGATGCCAGGGGCTATCCCAAGAGGGCACAGGCAAAGGCGGAACATTCGCAGGAGTTTTTGCGCTTTGACCGCCACGGGGATGCGATAGACAATTTCATGAGAAATTTCTACCGCCAGTGTAAGGAGCCGACACGATTCGGTTTCTACAGGGTGGCAGCGGAGACGGTGGAAGCTCTGCTTCCGGTTATCAAGGACCTGCTGAAAGACCCTGTGGCGAACGCTGATCTGCTCGCACCGCACAAAGTGGATACATCGGCGTACCAGCAGGCTGAGGAACAGCAGACTACTGAGGAGGCGAAAACAGAAAATGCCGAAACGGAGACTGAAGAACAGCAGGTTGCGGAGGAGGTGAAAAGAGAAAATACTGAAACGGAGGCTGAGGAACAGCAGACTACAGAGGAGGTGAAAAGAGAAAATGCTGAAACGGAGACTGAGGAACAGCAGGCTGCGGAGGAGGCGAAAAGAGAAAATGGCGAAACGGAGGCTGAGGAACAGCAGGCTGCTGAGGAGGTGAAAAGAGAAAATGTTGAAACAGAGACTGAGGGACAGCAGGCTGCTGAGGAGGTGAAAAGAGAAAATACGGAAGAAAACTATGTGGAACAGAAAACGGACGAGAAAATGGAAGAAATGAAACAGAAAAATCAAGAACAGCAGCCGCAGGCGGCGGAAACGCAGACGGCACAGGGACAGCAGCCCGCACAGGAAGGGCAAGCGCAGGCAAAACCGGAGAAACCGAACCTGATTGCGGACAGCGATGTGGACTGGAAGGAACTGGAACAGTTCGGTGTGAAAAGGGAAAACCTGTCTGAAAAGGACATGAAAGCCCTGATGAACTACGGGAAGACAAGGCTGGTGACGGTGGAACCGGTGCTGGGCGGAGAACGCTATGAGTTGCAAGCCCGACTCTCGTTGCAGAAAGCGGAAGACGGAAAGCTGAAACTTACCCCTCACTTCGTACGCCATGAGCCGAGACTCGACGTGCCATACAACGGCTATACATTCACGGACGAGGACAAGCAGGCACTGAAACAGACGGGCAACCTGGGCAAGCTGGTGAACGTTGCCGATACGAAGACCGGAGAGATGCGCCTGGCGTATGTCAGCATCGACCGACTGACGAATGAGATTGTGGACGTACCGACGAACAAGGTGCGCATCCCGAACCGGATCGGACTGACGGAACTGTCGAAGGCGGAACAGGAAATCCTGCGTGCGGGGCTGGCACTGCCCAAGGAGGTGACACTGAAGGGCGGGCGCAAGTTCGAGGCCATGCTGCAGGTGAACGCTGACAAGCGCGACGTGGAGTTTGTGCCGGAGCATCTGTGGCAAGGACAGTCGCAGCGACGCGGAAACGGACAGGAGAAAAAACAGAAAAGCCCGGAAGCCCCGGATGCTACCGGACAGCAACAGAAGGAAGACGGGAATCAGGAGAACGGACAGCGGCGCAACCGCTCGTGGACGAATGAGGACGGAAGCATACGTCCGATAGGCAAATGGAAGGACGACAAATTCACGGAACAGCAGAAGGCGGACTATGTGGCGGGCAAGGTCGTGGTACTCGCCAACGCGAAGGATGACAAGGGACAGCCCTGCACAAAATACCTGAAGTTCGACCGTGAGAAAGGCAGACCGCTGACCTATTCGGAAAACCCTGACCTGGCACAGACCGTTGCCCCGTCGAACGAGAGCCGTACACAGCTTGCGGTGAACAACGAGGGCAAGACGAACGAGGCCACCAGACATGTGAAGGAGCCGCTTCAGCAGGGACAGACCGCCCCGAAGGACGACACCCAGAAACAACAGCAGGAAAAACCGAAGAAAAGCAAAGGCATGAAGGTATCCTGAGTGCCACCACTAAATCCATTACAAGAGAATAAACAACGGATTGAAACGGGGCCTCATGCGCCATGTACCGCATATCCCACGGATAACCGGCGTACCCCGTTCCACTCCACAAGGAACAAAAGTATCAATGATTAAAACAGAAAATGTATGATTACCATATTGGCAGAAAAACCGAGCGTGGCACGTGAGATAGCACGCATCGCCGGAGCAACAAGAAAGGAAGAAGGATTTTATACAGGAAACGGCTACCATGTGACATGGGCACTGGGACATCTGGTACAACCTGCCCTGCCTGAGGGTTACGGCTTCAAGGGATTCAGCAGGGACAGCCTGCCGGTGATACCGGAGGAGTTCATACTGATACCCCGCCAGGTAAAGACGGACAAGGGCTACAAGGCGGACGCGGCAGCGGTGAAACAGATAAAGGTGATAACGAAACTGTGGAACGAGAGCGACGGCATAATAGTGGCAACGGACTGCGCACGCGAAGGGGAACTGATATTCAGATACCTGTATGCCTATACGGGCTGTACGCTGCCCTTCCGCCGCCTGTGGATAAGCTCGCTTACGGACACCGCCATCCGCAAAGGATTGAAGGAACTGAAGGACGGGCATGAATATGACGACCTGTATCTGGCGGCAAAGGCACGCAGCGAGGCGGACTGGCTGGTGGGCATCAACGGCACGCAGGCACTGACCGTAGCCGCCGGACGGGGCACGTATTCGGTAGGACGCGTACAGACACCCACACTGGGTATGGTCTGCAAGAGGTACTGGGAGAACAGACGCTTTACACCGGAACCGGTACACCAGCTGCATTTCTCGGTGACACCGGCGGGTACGGATACGGTAGTGAAGTTTTCCTCGGTAAAGAAATGGCAGGACAAGGAAGAGGCGGCTGCATCATACAATGAGGTAAAGGCGAAGATGTGCGCCACCGTCACTAAGGTGGAAAAGAAGGAGAAGGTGGAGAACCCGCCGCTGCTGTACGACCTGACCACACTGCAGAAGGAGGCGAACACGAAACACGGATTCACGGCGGAACAGACGCTGGAGCTGGTACAGAAGCTCTATGAAGCGAAGCTCGTCACCTATCCGAGAACATCGAGCCGCCATATTCCGGAAGATGTGTTTGCTGAAATACCGCTGCTGTTTGAACGGCTGGCAGGACACTCCGCCCTTGCGGAGAAAATCGGGGAGCTGGGAGAACTGAACCGCCGTTGTGTGGATGCCTCGAAAGTGACTGACCACCATGCCCTGCTGGTGACACCCAACCGCCCGCTTGCCCTGTACAAGAACGAGCAGATCATCTACGACATGATTGCCGGACGCATGGTAGAGGCATTTTCGGAGGAATGTGTGAAGGATACGGCTACCGTAGTAGCGGAGGTGGCGCCGGACGCAGGCGAAAGATGCGAGGGCCTGACATTTGAGGCGAAAGGCTGCATCGTGCGCAAGGCAGGCTGGCGCGGCGTGTACGGAGAGTACGGCGAGGACAGCGGCAATACGGCATTGCCGGACTGGGCGGAAGGCGACACACTGGTGATGGCGGGATGCTCGATGAGTTCGGGCATGACCCGACCGAAACCGCTGCATACGGAAAGTTCGCTGCTGGCAGCGATGGAGACCGCCGGACGCGACGATGTGGAGGATGAGGAGGCACGCCAGGCCCTGAAGGACTGCGGTATCGGCACACCCGCCACACGTGCCGCAATCATCGAAACGCTGCTCAGAAGGGAATACATGGTGCGTGTGAAGAAATCGCTGGTGCCGACGGAGAAAGGACTTGCCCTGTATTCCATTGTCAAGGAAATGGACATCGCCAATGTGGAGATGACCGGACACTGGGAAGCGGAACTGGCAAAGATAGAACAGGGAAAGACACCGCATGAGGCTTTTATGAGGGACATAGAAAGCTATACCCGCAAGATTACCACGGACCTGCTTGCGTGTGACCGTATTTTCGGGCACAAGGCATCGGGTTGTACCTGCCCCAAATGCGGCACGGGCACGATGCAGTTCTACGGCAAGGTTGTGCGCTGCGACAATCCGGACTGCCTGCTGCCCGTGTTCCGCCAGATAGCGGGCAAGACACTCACCGACGAGGAAATGACCGGTCTGCTGACGGAAGGAAAGACGGCGATGCTCGGCGGGTTCAAGAGCAAGCAGGGCAAGCCCTTCAGCGCTGCGGTGACTTTTGATGCGGAGTTCAACACGAAGCTGGTGTTTGCGGAGAGCAAAGGCGAAAGAAAAGGTACGAAAACGAAAGGAAGAAGAAAATAATGAGTAATTTTGCCACTGATTCATGTCATAATCTGTTTCAACCTGGTTGTACTTTTTATTTACATGGATTTAGTGGTGGCACCCGGAGGGATACCGGGTGCCTTTTTCTAATCTTCCATCCAGCGATATTTGCGCGTGTATCCACCCTCCGTTTCAAAAATGCGGTCATCATCTGATAATACGCTTTTCAATATATGTCCAGCATCTTTGGCTGCTTGCTCAAAAGCGTAATCATGAGGTTTGCCAGCATTTATGTAACGGAAATACAATACTCCAAGTGGATAATGTTCCCAATAATAATTATCTCCACCGATAAAATCTCTTGCTGAGAACCATTCTCCCTTGCGATTTTTACACCAGCAATAAACGGCTCCTTGTAAAAAATCTCTTATACGCTGCATGTCGCTTGCGCTGATTCCATGAACAACTTTAATGGTTGTATTATCTCCTTTAAGCATATGGTTTTATATAAAAAATCTAATTGCAAAGTTATCAATAAATCCACTAAATCCATCATAAAATGAAACAGAACAAGAAAACCGCTCCGGCGGAGCTGTCCTACTACGGGCTGTATCTGCTGGACTATCTGAGAAAATATCATCCGGACAAAGTATCAGACACCCCATTCATTACAGGAAGGGAGGAAGCCGCCTCGGAAACATTCGAGAAGGAAAGGACGGCGGGAAGTACGGTGGAAGCCGCACAGGAGGAAGCCATGCGTGTCCTGCTCGAAGGGTTGCACTTCTCCCCCTACGCACTGCTGCTTGAGGTGGTGGAAAACGAGTTTTCCGAAGAGGTGCAGGAACAGGAACGCGAGGCGTTCTGCCGGGAGATATTCCCGCATCTGAAAAACCTGTTTGCCGGCTATCCCACAACGGACGACACATTCGCCCTGTCGCCCGAACACGACCTGCTCTATACGGAGCTGACGGGTGCGATAATGCTTTATCTGGAGGCTTATGGCGTTTAACAAGAAGCAGAGGCTCAGGGAAAACATCGAGGCGATACGGACGGCATTCACACTGGAGAAGGAACAGCGCACGCCCACCGCACGGGAACGGGCGCTGCTGGAGAGGTACTGCGGCTTCGGGGGACTGAAGTGCATACTGAATCCCGCCAGGGAACTGACGGATGCCGTACACTGGGCGAAATCAGACCTCGAACTGTTTGCCCCGACGGTGGAGCTGCACCGTCTGATACGGGAGAACAGCCGGGACGAAACGGAGTACAGGCGGTATGTGGACTCGCTGAAGGCATCGGTGCTGACGGCATTCTATACGCCGCAGGCCATTGCGGACACCATAGCAGACGTGCTGCACGACCGCAAGGTACGCCCAAGGCTGGTGCTGGAGCCGTCGGCGGGTATGGGCGCATTCATCAACCCGGTATTGTCGAACAATCCGCAGGCGGAGGTGATGGCATTTGAGAAAGACCTGCTGACAGGCAAGCTGCTGGGCTGCCTGTACCCGCAGCAGAAGATACGCACGGAGGGTTTCGAGAAAATAGAAAAGCCGTTTCTGAACCATTTTGACCTTGCCATCTCCAATATCCCTTTCGGGGATTTCGGAGTGTTTGATGCGGAGTTCAGCCGCAGCGCATCCTTCGGCAGACGTTCGGCACAGAAAGCCATCCATGACTATTTCTTTCTGAAAGGTCTGGATGCGGTGCGTGACGGCGGCATCGTGGCGTTCGTCACCTCGCAGGGGGTGCTGAACAGTTCGAGGGTTTCCGTCAGGAACGAGATGTTCAGCAAAGCGAATCTGGTATCGGCAATACGACTGCCCAACAACCTGTTTACCGACAATGCGGGCACGGAAGCCGGCAGCGACCTGATCATCCTGCAAAAAGACCTGCAAAAGAAGGGACTGACACAGGAGGAACGGGTTCTGACCATCATACAGACGGAACATAACGGCGGACTGACGGACAACGCCTATTTCGCCTACCACACGGAACGTATCATACATACCGATGCGAAGAGGGGTACCGACCCGTACGGAAAACCGGCGATGGTATATACGCACAGCGGAGGTGTGGAGGGTATTGCCATGGACCTGTACAGGATGCTGTCAGAAGACCTGTCGGCACGGCTGGACATGGAACGCTACAACGGCATGGGGCATGAAAGAGAGGATGTGCGGCAGAACATTGCCGTACTGACCGAGGGTATTGAGGCGAAAAGAGAAAACTCCGCTTCGGCTGCGGGTGAACTGGAGGAGATGAAAAGAGAAAATACCCATCCGGTTGAGGGTGAACGGGCGGAGGTGAAAAGAGAAGACTCCACCTCTGTTGCTGGTATAGCGGACGGGACAAAACGGGAAGAAAACAGTGTGCAGCCGAAAGCGCAAGCCATGACCGGCATGTCGCAGGAAACGCAAAGCAGACAGACGGGAGGAACGGTAATGGACCTGTATGACCTGTTCGGCTATACGCAGGAGGAAAGACGGATGGCTGAACAGGGCCTGAAGCCGGACAGGAAGAAAGGCGGAAAGTACAAAGGGAAGAAACCCGTGCAGCCGACACTGTTCTCCCTGTCAGTGGAGAATACGGAAAGGACAACGGACAAGGGAAATGCGGAAGCGGTTGCCGGCATCACCCCGGAAGAGGCACGCGAAATGGACGAAATCATACGCGGCGGAACGGATGCGCCGACGGCTGCCGAAACGGAGGCGGCTGTCCCGACAACGGAAAAGACGGGACCCGGCACCGCAACGGAAGAATCCTATGACCCGGAAGATGAAGTGTACCGCACTCTGGACTGGGAAACGAACCCGCCCATCAACGGATTCTATGAAATGATGATGGACCTTACACCGGAACGACGTGCGGAGCTGCGCCGGCTGGGAAAGACGAAGATGGAGGCCAACGCCGCCAGACAAGTGGCCGGAACAACGGAGGCGAAAAGAGAAAAAGCCGATGCGGGGAAAACGGCGGAAACTCAGGATACTACTGCTACGGTAGTCTATCCGGTGGAAAACGGATTCGAGGCGGAAAGAAAGCGCCGGATTGCGGAGGTAGAAGAAGCCATGCGCAGGGAGGAAGCCGCCCTGACACCGGAAGAGCGGCAGCGCAAACGGGAGGAGGAAATGATGCCGCGCCCGTTCAAGGGCATACTGGAGCCGCACCTGAAGGACGGCTCGCTGGCATGGGAATACACGGCAGGCGTACGATTCCAGGTGGGCGTGCTGAAGGATGTCACCCGCTACGGCGCCACATTCCAGCCGCTGGACATGGACGGGATGCAGGCACAGAAGGCACAGCTATACATAGACCTGCGTAACACCTACGAGCGGCTCTATGCCTACGAAGCGGAGAAGCACGAGGAGAATGAAATGCTGCGCCGCCACCTGAACACCTACTATGACGAGTTCGTGATGCGGTACGGCTGCCTGAACGCCAAGCAGAACGTGAAGCTGCTGATGATGGATGCCTCCGGGCGCAACATGCTGGCACTGGAACGCAGCGAGGGCGGCACGATGGTGAAGGCGGACATATTCGACCGCCCCGTTTCCTTTTCGCAGGAAACGGCAGTCGCCGCGGAATCGCCGGAGGAAGCCCTGTCCGCCTCGCTGAACCTGTATGGCGGAGTAAACCTGCCCTACATGGAATCCATCTGCGACATGTCGCAGGCGGACATGCTGGAAGCACTGAAAGGACGGGTGTTCTACAACCCGCTGGCAGAGGGCTACGAGATAGCCGACCGCTTCATAGCCGGGAATGTGGTACAGAAGGCCGCCGATGTGGAGGAATGGATAAGCGGACACGGGGAGCACGGAATGCTGCCTCAGGCAAAGGAGTCGCTGGAAGCGCTGAAGGAAGCCATGCCGGAACAGATTCCGTTTGAGGAACTGGACTTCAACTTCGGGGAACGCTGGATACCCACGGGCGTGTATGCCGCCTACATGAGCCGTCTGTTTGACACGGACGTGCGGATAAGCTACTCGGAGAGCCTTGACGAGTATTCGGTGGCGTGCAGCCACAGGACGATGAAAATCACCGACGAGTTTCTGGTGAAGGGGTACTACCGCCATTATGACGGGATGCACCTGCTGAAACACGCCCTGCACAACACCTGCCCCGACATGATGAAGAAGGTCGGCGAGGACGAGAACGGGAACGACATAAAGGTGCGGGACAGCGAGGGCATACAGCTGGCGAACGCGAAGATTGACGAAATCAGAAACGGATTTACGGAATGGCTGGAAGAGCAGTCGCCGGAGTTCAAGAAACGGCTGACGGACATGTACAACAACAAGTTTAACTGCTTCGTACGACCGAAATATGACGGCTCGCACCAGAAATTTCCGGAACTGAACCTGAAAGGACTGGGAATCACAGACCTGTACCCCAGCCAGAAGGACTGCATCTGGATGCTGAAACAGAACGGCGGAGGAATAGCCGACCACGAGGTGGGAACCGGCAAGACGCTGATCATGTGCGTGGCAGCGCACGAGATGAAGCGTCTGGGGCTGGTACACAAGCCGATGATTATCGGGCTGAAGGCAAATGTAAGGGAGATAGCCGAATGCTACCGCACGGCATACCCCAACGCAAGAGTGCTGTATGCCTCGGAAAAGGATTTTGCCGCATCCGGCAGGGTGCGCTTCTTCAACGACATACGGAACAACGACTGGGACTGCATCATCATGAGCCACGACCAGTTCGGGAAGATACCGCAGTCGCCGGAACTGCAGCAGCGTATATTGCAGGCGGAGCTGGATACGGTGGAGGAAAATCTGGAAGTGCTGCGCTCGCAGGGCAAGGACGTGTCGCGGGCGATGCTGAAGGGACTGGAGAAACGCAAGTTCAACCTGCAGGCCAAGCTGGAGAAGGTGGAACACGCGATAAAGTCGAGGACGGACGATGTGGTGGACTTCAGGCAGATGGGCATCGACCATATCTTCGTGGACGAGTCGCACCAGTTCAAGAACCTGACGTTCAACACAAGACATGACCGTGTGGCGGGTCTGGGCAACTCGGAAGGCAGCCAGAAGGCACTGAACCTGCTGTTTGCCATCCGCACCATCCAGGAGCGGACGGGAAAGGATCTGGGGGCGACGTTCCTGTCGGGCACGACCATCAGCAACTCGCTGACGGAGCTGTACCTGCTTTTCAAGTATCTGCGCCCGAAGGAGCTGGAAAGGCAGGACATCCGATGCTTTGACGCATGGGCGGCAATCTTCGCCAAGAAGACGACGGATTTCGAGTTCAATGTGACGAACAACATCGTGCAGAAGGAACGCTTCCGCTACTTCATCAAGGTACCGGAGCTGGCGGCGTTCTACAACGAAATCACGGACTACCGCACGGCAGAGGATGTGGGCGTGGACCGTCCGCACAAGAACGAGATACTGCACAACATACCTCCCACGCCCGACCAGGAACATTTCATAAAACGGCTGATGGAATTTGCCAAGACGGGCGACGCCACGCTGCTGGGACGCGGAAAGCTGTCGGAAACGGAGGAAAAGGCGAAGATGCTCATCGCTACGGACTACGCAAGGAAGATGGCACTGGACATGCGCATGATAGACCCGGCATATGAAGACCACCCGGACAACAAGGCGAGTCACTGCGCAAGGATGATAGCGGAATACTACCGCAGGTATGATGCACAGAAAGGAACGCAGTTCGTGTTTTCGGACCTGGGGACGTACCAGTCGGGACAATGGAGCGTATATACCGAGATAAAGCGCAAGCTGGTGGAAGACCACGGCATACCGGCACACGAGATACGCTTCATACAGGAATGCAAGAGCGAGAAGTCAAGGAAAGCGGTGATCGAAGCGATGAACGAGGGATATGTGCGTGTGCTGTTCGGCTCGACCTCGATGCTCGGCACGGGCGTGAACGCCCAGCGCAGGGCGGTGGCCATCCACCACCTGGACACGCCGTGGCGTCCGTCCGACCTCGCCCAGCGTGACGGGCGGGCGGTGAGAAAAGGCAACGAGATAGCGAAGCTGTACGCCGACAACCGGGTGGATGTCATCATCTATGCGGTGGAAAAATCGCTGGACTCGTACAAGTTCAACCTGCTGCACTGCAAGCAGACGTTCATCAGTCAGCTGAAGAGCGGCGCAATGGGCGCGAGAACCATAGACGAGGGAGCGATGGACGAGAAGTCGGGCATGAATTTTTCGGAATACATGGCGATACTGTCGGGAAACACCGACCTGCTGGACAAGGCGAAGCTGGAGAAGAAGATTGCCTCGCTGGAGGGTGAACGCAAGTCCTTCAGCAAGGGCAAGCGCGAGTCCGAACTGAAACTGGAGGGCAAAAGCGGAGAACTGAGGAACAACCAGGCCGCCATAGCCGCCATGACGGAGGACTGGGAGAAGTTCACGGCTGCCGCCCGGACAGACCAGGAAGGCAACCGGCTGAACCTGCTCAGGATTGACGGGCTGGATTCCACCGACGAGAAGACAATCGGCAAGCACCTGCAGGAGATAGCCAGGAATGCCACGACGGGCGGACAGTACAAGCGAGTGGGCGAACTGTACGGCTTCCCCATCGAGGTGGTCAGTGAAAGGACACTCAAAGACGGGCTGGAGTTCTGCGACAACCGTTTTGTGGTGGCGGGCAACTACAGGTACAGCTACAACAACGGGCATCTGGCAATGGCTGACACACACGCCGCCGCCATGAATTTTCTGAACGCACTGGAGAGGATACCGGGTATCATCGACCAGTACAGGAAGAAGAACGAAGTGCTGGAGCGGGAAATCCCGCAGTTGCAGGAGATAGCCGGAAAGACATGGAAGAAGGAGGACGAGCTGAAACAGCTGAAGTCCGAACTCGCCGCACTGGACCGCAAGATACAGCTGGAGCTGGCTCCGCCGACGCCGGAAAGCACGGAAGAGAACCGGCAAGGCAGCGAGAAGAAACAGACGGAACAGCAGCCGGAAAGCCCGCACGCGGACTTCGTGCGCAGCCATCTGGTTATCGGAAGACCTGGGCTGACGGAACCGAAGGGCATGAAGCTGTAGTTCCGCATTGTCCGGTAATGACCACGGGCGACTACCTTTGCATGAAGCGAGGCGGCCGCCCGTACTTTTTTCAATGAAGAAATGTATTACAAGACATCCGTGTTATTTTATGACAATAAAAAAACACTGGCATACAAATGTTTGAAAAGAGAAAATCCGTATCTTCGTAACTGAAACAAAAATGGATGCGTATGTTTACAAACAGGGAAGAAGTATTGGAAAAGGCCTTGCAGGTATTCGCCAAAATGAATTATGAGAAAGCAACCCAGATGGAAATAGCCAAAGCCTGCGGCCTGTCAAAAGCCGGACTGGTGTATTATTTCCCGTTCAAACTGGATTTGTTCGTGGCAGTTGTGGACAAATATATATTCCATACCCAGCAGTTGGAAAACAAGTTCCAATTTACAGCAGGTTCGTTCCCGGAGTTTATCGACCAGTATATAGCCGGAGTGGAAAGAACCATGAACAACCTCGGACGTCTGCTTGATAACAGTAATCCATACGGGTGCAGCTTCAATTTTTACTATTACCATCTGCTGATGCAGGTACGGTTATACTATCCCAATGCGGAAAAGAAAATAGCTGACATATTCAAGCAGAACTACCAATTATGGGAATCCGCCATCCAAAGGGCAAAAGAGAATGGGGAAATCCGGCAGGACGTGGATGTGGAAGAAGCCGCTTCGATGTTCTGGCAAGTATTTTTCGGTATCTCCTTTGAACATTCTTTCTTTCAAGGATTGAATATCAAGCAACTGGCAAAAAAACTACATTTCATCTACTCGCTGATTAAAGCCTGAAACCGGGTTTTCAACAAGAACGGTTCCTATATATCCTACAAGTGCAGAGTTTTAACACAATAAAACCAACCAATCAGTTGGTTTTTGTATTCCTTTTATTTATATTTGCAGCAATGAGTTTACTTTCAGCAATATGGACAATGTTCAGCGACAGAGAGAAAACATCGTTCTGTACAAAGATAAGAAGGACGGTGCGGACTACATACGGATAGAGTATGCAGGCAATGGAGACATATCTCAGCTGCTCGTCCGGGACGCCGATGTGGAAATGGCAGATAATGGTTCAGCCTACATACCGGCAGCCATTTTCAGGCTATCGGATTTCTACGACCGCTACTCCCCGCACGCCTATATTGACTACAGCAGGGTTTATGTAAGACATCCCAAACCCAAAAGGGAATACACACTGCCGGAAGGCTATCTTGAACTACTGGAGCGGAAACGGTACAGCCCATCGACCATAAAAACCTATCGTGCCTATTTCAGCGACTTTATGGAATACCATAAAGGCCGCAACATCGACCGCCTGAAAGTGGCTGACATCAACAAATATATCCTCTATCTTGTAAACGAAAAGAAAATATCGGTATCGCAGCAGAACATGCGCATCAACGCTATCAAGTTCTACTACGAGCAGGTAAAGGGCGGACAGCGCCAATACTATGGCGGCATTACCCGCGCGAAGGAATACAAGTCACTGCCCGAAGTGCTGAGCCGTAATGAGGTGGCCCGTATCCTCGCGTGCCTGTCGAACCGGAAGCACCGCTGCATGATTTCATTGATATACTCAGCCGGATTACGGCGGAGCGAGCTGCTGAACCTCACCCCGAAGGACATCATAAGCGAAAGGATGCTTGTGCGTATCATGGGCAAAGGACGGAAATGCCGGTATTCGCTGCTGTCGGAAAAGCTGCTGAAGGATCTGAGGGAATATTTCAAGGAGTACCGTCCGCAGAAATGGCTGTTCGAGGGAGAGACACCCGGAGAACAGTATTCCGCAAGTGCGCTGGTAAAGATACTGAAAGAAGCCGCCAGCCGTGCCGGAATCAAGCACCGGGTACATGTACACATGCTTCGCCATTCGTTTGCCACCCACCTGCTGGAGCAAGGAACAGACCTGAGAACCATACAGGAACTGCTGGGTCATAATGACATCAAGACCACCTCAATCTATCTTCATGTGACGAGCGCACACAAGTCAAGCATACCCAATCCGCTTGATTCACTGGATGATTCATAGGGTGCAGCTATTAGAGATCAGGAAACACACCTGCCGGGTGTCGGTTATCGAAATATCCTACACCTAAAGGTGCATTTATAAACAAATTCAAGACAATAAACAACTAATAATCAAATGATTAGATGTTAAAATGGAGTAAA
>ENA-OYWK01000688-OYWK01000688.1-human-gut-metagenome-genome-assembly--contig:-NODE-688-length-18274-cov-4.905099_pt1 | contig 18274 bp, 8 predicted proteins | sample MGYA00244808_ERZ653392 | MGnify/ENA primary metagenome ERZ653392 (study PRJEB26926, sample SAMN06165125) | human gut metagenome | biome: ENVO:00009003; feature: ENVO:2100002; material: ENVO:00002003...
AATCAGCGAGATCATCAAGACGCGCATGGAGCCTATCCCGGAGTTTCGGCTGCGCTTTCACAAAATCGACGACGGCAAAGTGCTGCTGATTCTTGACGTGTTCAAAGGCGAGGAAACGCCCTACTATTACTCCGGCGACGGCACCTTAGAGGCGTTTGTACGCATCGGAAACGAGAGCGTCAGGGCATCCGCTACCGAGCTGAAACGCCTTGTTCTGCGCGGCAGAAACACCTCCTACGACTCTCAGATGACGCTTTACAGGGGTGGAGGACTACGCCTTTTCCAAGCTGCGGGAGCGCTATAAGAAGTGGACGGGAAACAGCTTTGACAACAAAGACCTCGTTTCTTTCGGGCTGGCAGACGAAGGCGGATTTTTGACAAATGCCGGCGCCCTGATTGCCGATGAAAGCCCGATCCGCTGGTCACGGTTGTTCTGCACACGCTGGAATGGGCTGGACAAAAGCGGCGGCACAATGGACGCGCTGGACGATGCCGAGTATTCCGGCAGTGTGCTCTCTTTGATTGAGAATGGCGAGGCGTTCATCAAGCGCAACGCCCGCATGATGTGGCGCAAAACACCCAACTCGCGGGAGGAACTGCCCGAATACGTCGAGCGCAGCTACCACGAGGCGCTTGTCAACGCGCTGGCGCACCGCGATTATCTCGTCTACGGCAGCGAGGTCCACATTGACATCTACGATGACCGTCTGGAGATCTACTCGCCGGGCGGTATGCCGGACGGGTCGATGATCCAAGACCGCGACCCGCTGACCGTGCCGTCCACTCGGCGTAACCCGGTGCTGGCCGATGTGTTCAACCGTCTGGGCTACATGGAGCGCAAGGGCAGCGGCTTTGGGAAAATTCTGAACGGCTACAAGACGCAAATCAACTACACTGAGGATAAGCGCCCTACATTCCGTTCTGACCGATACCCGTTTACGGTCATCATGCCGAACTTGAATTACGGTGTCCCTCAAGATGTCCCCCAACGTGTCCCCCAAGATGTCCCCCAAGATGATTTGGATGCCAAAATTCTGGCTTTAATCAAAAAAGACAACAAAATCAGCACCGAAAAACTCGGCATGGCGCTGGGCGTCAGCTACAAAACCATCCGCCGCCATATCAAGGCGATGGGAAATGTTCACTACATCGGCCGTGGTTTCAGCGGGCATTGGGAAATTCACGACAAATCATAACCCCACGTTGAACGTGGGGTTTGCAAAACAGCCCCATAGGGCTTCAATACCAGCCGCGCCTAAAGGCGCACAATGAGCGACGCCAACCGCACGTGGCGTCGCTTTTTTACTTGCTTATTCTACCGTCCGTGGGAATCTCCGGCGAATCATCTTCGTCAAAGTCCGCTACATTTTTGAATGGGTCCTCATATTCTTTGAAGCTCAACTGGTCGCACATCTGGTCGTTCACTTCCCGGTCCTTGATGTACCTCTTTATTGCGTCCGCGGTTTCGTTTTGTAAGAAGCTTCAGCTTTTCTTTTCGGCTAACGCTTCCTACTGCCGAGCGCGTAGTGGTCTTGCAGCACCTAGTTGTTGCCCATGCCGGGCACACTAAAAATGCTCCCTATATAGCTTTCAGTGTTTTTTCACTGTTCGCTATATAGGGAGCATATCATTGCCGGACGGGGGCTTTGCTTATACGGGCTTACAACCGTAGACGCAACTTAGCGGTTCTTCTTGCGAAGGAACAGGAAGCACAGGGCAGCCAGGCTGGCGATGGCCACACCGGCAACGGGGATCAGCGGGAAGTTGTCCGACGTCTGCGGGATGGGTGCCGTCGTCTTGGCGGGCGCGGGCGTTGTACTGTTGGTCGTGGTGTTGTTCGTCGTGTTATTTGTGGTATTGTTGGTCGTATTGTTCGTGGTGTTATTTGTGGTATTGTTCGTCGTATTGTCAGACGGAGCCGGGGTCGCAGTGGGTTCTGCAGTCGGGACCGGGGACGGCTGGGCCTTGGCGGTCCAGCTGACGGCGAACGGAGACAGTTCCGTAACATGGACCACGAGCTTGCCATTCTGCAGGGTCGGGGTCAGCAGCTCAACCTCACCGCTGTCCTTCATGTGGCTGACGAGGATGGAGAACTGGTCGTAGTTGGCCGCCGTGATGCCCTTGGGCAGGTCGAACGTAACGTCGATGCCGCCTGCGGGGAAGTACGCGTCGGTTGCTTCGCTCCAGTGCGCGCCGTTGTCGGTGCTGATCATCAGCTTGACGTCGTAGACCTCGATGTTGTCAGCAGACTGGTTCTTGCTGATGGCCTTCTTGAACGCCTCGGTGATCTTCTCCGGCGTGTCGTAGCCCTTGTCCTTGATCCCCTGCGGGATGTTATCCTTGGTCAGGGTATCCTTGACGACCTCGGTTTTGGTTTCTGGCGCGGGCTCCGGGGTCTTGACCTCACCGGATACCATGATGAAGCTGACCTGCACAGCGGAGGTCGTGTTTGCGTTGGCGGCAACCTCAACCGTCAGCACACCGTCGGCGTCAGACTTCAGACCCGTGAAAGCCAGCGTGTCGCCCTTGCCGGTGCAGCTGGTGTAGTAGTTGTAACCAGTCTGCAGTGTCTCACCGTTGATCTTTATGTCGGCCAGACGGGTCTTGCCGCTCTCGACCCAGCCGGTGGGGTTGAACATGCCGACGTAAACGGTGTAGTCCTCGCCGGTCAGGTTGTCAAAGCGGTAGGTGATGCTGTTGGTGCCGGACGCATAGCGCATGCTCTCATAGATGCTGGCGTTGCTGTTGCGCAACGTTCCTGCAGTGCCCGTGTAGCCGAAGCCGGCCTCTGCACTGTAGGCGCCGTCGTTCACAGCGGGGTCCTGCTTGAGTGTATCGGCGCTGGCGTTCATGATGGCGATGTAGTCGCTGCTCAGAGCCAGGCTTTCCTTCTGCGGGTTGGCGAAGTAGAGCAGGTTCTTCGGGACCACGGTAGCCGTGGTGCTGATCTCCAGGTCGTTGCAGTTAGTCAGCTTGCCGGTGACGGCAGCCGTGCCGGGGTTCTTCAGACTGTCAGCGTTCCATTCGACCTTGCTGGTGATAGTTTTGCCCTGAGTGGTCACGCTGACCTCCGTGGGCAGGTTGCTACCGTCGGACCAGACGACGTCGGGCAGCTCGGTGTTGACGGTGGTGGGCAGCAGCTGATCCAGACGGTCCAGCGTCCAATCCTGCTCACCCAGGACGGAAACGGTGTTGTCGGTGTTCATCTGGATCGGCAGCCATACGGTGCGGCTGTCGGTCAGGTTATCACCGTTCCAGCGGTCGCCCATATAGATGAACTTGCCGGCCTCGGCGTCGATGGGCAGCACGTAGGTGACCTGCGTGTTGAACATCTTGCCGGTGTCGCTCTTGGCGGGGTTGCCCACCTTCTCCCAGCCGGAGAGCATATCTTTGCTGCGGTAGTAGATGTGGGCGGTGCTGTTCCAGCCGTCGGTGCCGCTGGTCAGCAGGTAGTAGTAGCCGTTGTACTTAAAGACCGCGGGGGCCTCACGGCTGTCGTCGCTGACGATGCGGGCGGCGAACTCGGTAGCATCGGCCTGGTCAGCCTCGGCGGCCAGACCCGTGTAGTCCTTGTTCAGCAGCGAGACATAGAGCTTTGCGTTCATTTCGCTGGAGTAGATGACGTAGGCATCATCCGCTCCGTCATTGTTCTTGTCCACGCCGGTATCGACGAAGACGGTCATGTCGCGGGCCTCGCCCAGACGGCTGGCGTTCAGCGACGTGTCGTAGTTCATGCGGGTGACGTTCTGCACTGTGAAGGGGCCGAACGGGCTGTCACTGGTGGCGATACCGACCATAGCGCGGCTGTAGCGGCTGGCAGGGCAGTTGCCAACGCAGCCACCGGCCACCCAGCTGTTCAACTTATCGTTATTGTACAGCGGGCCGTCAGCGTGCCAGATCAGGACGAACTGCTTGGTGCTCTCGTTGTAGATCATCTTGGGGCGCTCAGTGACGCAGTAGCTGCCGTACAAGGTCTCAAAGGCCAACTGCAGGCGGGTTGTGGTCACGTTGCGCACGCTGTCATCCTGGCTGTCCGGGTAGAGCAGGCTCGTCGCCGTGATTGGCTCCTCGTCATAGCTCTTGGCGGTCCAGCTGATGTCGTTCAGGTCCGTGGGGGCCTTCTCGTACTCGGTGACATAGGCGCGCAGGAAGTTCTTGACATTGCGGAACTGGCTCTCGGTCACACCCTCGGGTGCGGCGGACAGCTTGCCCCAGGCCTTCAGCGTCTCGAGGTTCGTGGCGCTGAGCTGCATGACGTTGTAGTCCTGCGTCGTGCCGGTGCCGCTGGCACCTGGGCTGGAGATGATGGCCTTCTCGGTGCCCTCCTCAATGGGCAGGATGGTGCTCTGGGTGTAGAGGATGGTGCCGCGGTCGGTCCAGTTGTACAAATCAGTGGAGCTGTAGCAGCGCACGCCGTCCACAGGGCGGGTATTGTTGGTCTTGTCCTCACCGAACCAGAGGTAAACAGCCTTGCCCTCGGTGATGTCACCATCGCCGTCCAGGTCATAGTTGACACAGCCGTCGCCGGTGCCCTCCTTCAGGGCCATGGCAGAGCCGCCGTGGGCCTGCATGGGCAGGCCGGTGTCAGCCTTGATGACCGTACCGGTGGTGCCGGGGATCGAGGTGTTGGTCTCGGGCAGGGTGCGCAGACCGGCGTACTGGGAATCCAGGGCGCTGGCGGCGCTGCGCAGGTCCTCGGTGGTTGCGGCGTCGTCGGCAACCAGCGTGTCGGCGGCAGCCAGGGCGTCGTTCAGCTCGGGCAGCGTGTCAGCCACGCCGGACTTGTTACCGGTGTACTGCCAGCTTTCGAGCTTGTCGGTAGCGTACGCAATGCCATTGTCGGCGTCGGTCTGCAGGGCAGCGCGGATCTCAGCGATCTTTGCCAGCAGCTCCTCACGGGCGACAGTGGAGGGGTTCTTGGCCTCGCGGCGGGCTGCGGTCTCATTGGCAGCGCTGCGGGCGCTCACGGCGGTGGGCTTGACAACAATGTTGTCGTACTGGCCGGTCAGCAGGTAGTTGGTGCCGACGTTGCGGGCGACGGTAGCGGCGATGTCAGTGGCCTCGCTCAGCTTGAAGCCGATGTCCGCGATCTCGCCGGCCTTCGTGCCATTGACGTAGATGGTCAATGCGCCGTTGCCGCCGTCGGTCTCCTTGTAGACGAAGGCAAAGGCGTTCCACTCGCCGATGGCAATATCGCCCAGCGAGATTTCGTTCTTGCTGACGCCCTTCGTGGAGCCGTCAACACCGTAGCCCACCTTGCCGTCATAGGTCAGCAGGTGCAGGCGGTTGCTGCCGGTGCTGATCGTGAAGGCGGAGCGCATGGCGGTCTTGGTTTTGTCGCTGCTCGGTTCCTCGATCATCACATCGGCCAGCAGGGTGAACTGGGTGCGGCCAAACAGGTTCTGTGCGTCGGTGATGGTCGCATGGTAGTCATTCTTGTTGTTCCACTGGGTGGAAACCTTCAAGATGGTATTCCAGGTGTCATCGGTCAGGGTCGCGGTGTTAGCAGCCAGCGTCAGGCCGCCGTTGTCCTCCAACACCTTGTTGAAGAAGCCGGACTCGGAGCCTACCGCCTTGCCGTTGACAGCCAGCCAGCTGATAACAGGAGCCTGGGTGCCGGTGGCGGTGACGGTGTAGCTGACGACCTGGTCCTCCTCAATGGTGAAGGTCAGGCTGTTGATGATGTCGCCGCTGCTGCCGGACAGGTTCAGCGTGGCGGTGTCGGTCAGGGCGTTGCCCTCCTCGTCGGTGACTACAGCGGTCATCGGGCGGGTTTGGCTCCACCACTCGCGGTGGGCACTGGTCAGGGTGTAGGTACCGGCGGGCAGGGTCAGCGCGTAGGTCAGGGTCTCCCCTGCCTTGTTGTCGTGACCGTAGATACCGGTAGCTGTCTTGTCGGCAGTGCCGGAGTAACCCTTGGTACCTGCGTCGGTGTCAACGAGGCCCCAGGTGTTGTCGCTGGTCTTGATCTGGTCGAACTTGTCGTTCAGCAGCTTGTCGCCCAGCGCCTTCTTGTACAGCTCGTAGGTCTCGGTGGTGCCAGCCGCTACGGTGGTGGGATCACCGGCCACGGTGTCGATGAAGTAAACAGTGTCGCCGGGGATGACCTCGGTGATCTGAACGCTGACGGTCAGGGGTTCACCCAACGCATTGACGGCGTCCTTCACGGTGCCGCTGATAGAGGCGGACTTGTAGGCGTTCGCATCCAGTGCGTTGGTGTCAACATTCCATTCAACGGACTTCTTCTCGGTGGTGCCGTCGGCCAGCTTGACCTCAACCTCGGCGGGCAGGTCGCTCACACCGCTGCCGGTCACGTAGTAATCCAGCGTCGGCAGTTTAGTCAGGACCTCGATTACAGCGCCGTCAGCCGCCTCAAGGCGAGTGCCGATGGTGTTCAGAGCGTCGACATTCAGCGTACCGGACTTCAGCACAACGTCGATGGTGTGCTTACCGGCAGTCAGGTCAGACATAATGTAGGCTTCGCCGCGGGTCGGGGCTGCCTTGGTAGCCGCGTTCTCGGCCTTCAGCTCGCCGTCCACATAGACGTCGATGACAGCGGAGCCGTCGTTGCCGCCCATGATCGCAAAGCCGCTGCCGTCCACCGTAAAGGTGAATTTGGAGTTTGCGGTGCTGGAAACGGACATGGTGCGATACCAGTTGTCAGCACTGCCGCCGCCCGGGTTGTTGATGGCCCAGGTGCCGTTGTAGGCAACGCCGTCGTCCTGGCCGTCGATCATGGCAGTGGCATACGGGATGCCGCCCTTGACGGTCTTGACCTCGAGGTTGTCCGCATAGACCTGCGTCCAGTTGGAGCTGATCTTCACACGGCCCGAGAGCATCGGGTTGGCGTCGGTGTAGCTGGTGACCTTGCTGCCATCGATGTAGGCATACACGGTGTCGCCCAGACCGACGAGCTTCAGGTTGTACTTGCCCTCAGCATTCTTGGTGACGGTGCCGCTGGCAATCTGCGTACCGATACGGTACAGCTTCCAGCTGCCTGCGCCGTTAATTTCCAGCGTGTAGCCGCTGTTGTTCCAGTTCATGCCGGTCTGGGCACGGATAGTCAGGCGCTCGTAGCGGCTAGCCTCTGCGCCCGGCAGGGTCACGTCAATGGAGGCGCTGTAATCCATCCAGCGCCAGTCGCCGACGATGGTCGCAGGGTCGCCGCCGTTCCACTGGTTCACGCTGGAGGCATTCTCCTGCTTGAGCTGGCCGTTCTCAACGATCCACGCGCCGTGGGTGTCCAGCATATAGCGGGGCTCATTGCCGCGGGAAACCAGATAGTTCTCGGTGGTCTCCTTGCCGGTGGTGGCATTGTACACCGTAACGTCTTCCTCGTTGGTATACTCAAAGTTATCCGCGTAGAGGTAGTCGTCGGTGGTGTTCTGGTTTTTACCGGTGTAGTCGGTATCCAGCACGGTACGCTTCTCGGTCTGGATGTAGTCGCCGCTGCCGTCCTCAGTGGGGAAGCGCTCGGGCGTGGTGTCCAGCGTGGTCGCGGTCACAACGCTGTAGGCGGGCACGGTGACATAGGCGACGCCGTCCTCGATCTTGACATCCTCACCCTGCTTCAGGTAGTCGTCCGTGACGGTGGTCCAGATATGCAGCGCGTCGACGGAGAGCTTCAGGTCCGACGTCTTGATGGCGAAGGTTTTCTCGTTCTGGGTGTTGTTGATGAACACGGTGGAGAAGTTCGTCTTATCGGGGGCAGCCAGCGTCATGTAGCTGGCGTCGCCGTTGATACCGGCGGTCTGGTGCTCGTTGTCGCTGGAGCCGAAGGAGCCGTAGGTCGCATTCGGCAGCACACGCCAGATGCCGTTTGTGTTGGTGTCATTCTCCCAGCCGGTCTTGGCGAATTTCGTAATGTGGCTCAGCATGTAGAGCACGGGGTCATAGTGGATATAGCCGCTCCACGGGTCGCGGGCGGACAGCAGCTCCTTGTGACCGTACTGGATGCCCTCATAGAAGGAGCCAATCGCGGGCTGGAACATGTACATCGTGCGGCGGGAACCGACAAAGGCGTTGGGCAGGCTGTCCAGCAGCGCCAGCGGGCTCTGGTAGCCGCCGATGGTGCCGGCACCGTACTCGGTGGTCTTGTTTTCCTGCAGTTCGGAATAGCCGAAGGTCGCGCAGCCCTCGCTGTACCAGACTTCCTTGTCGTCCACGTCTGCCATCGCGATATAATCGCTCGTGGCGTTGGTACGGTAGTGGAAGCCGATAGCATCGACGGCGTCGTACACGCCGGAATCACTGCGCATCAGGGGAACGATCTTCAGGCCCTTGTTCTCGTCAGAGGCGACGATTTTAATGTTGTTGTAGGCCTTCTTCGCTTCCTCGGTGAAATAGCTGGGGAAGTCGGTCTCGTTCTCCAGCGCGTTGGCGAAGTACTTGATGATCTCGCCGTCGGGGCTGCCGGTCTCGTTCTTATCGGGATCGATGTAGTCGACGACGTAGCCGTACTTCTCGTAGGCGTCGAAGATGGTTTCCTTATACCATTTATAAATGGCAGCGTATTTCTCGGTGCCGTCGGCCTTGGCCTTGACCCAGTTGGGATACTCCCAGCGCAGGATGGAGACCTTGACGTCCGGGTTGATCTTCTTGGCGTCAGCAGCCATGACGAAGCCCGGAGAGCGAGAGGCATCAGCTTCCTCGTCCTCATAGCGCTTCGTGCAGGCTTCAGCACCGGTGGAGTTGTTGCCATCGTTGCCCATCTCCATCTTGATGTTGGAGAACAGCGGGTAATCGCCGCCGAACAGGTACTGCATCATGGACCAGTAGGCCTGCGGATTCTCGGACTTGTAGTCCAGCAGCAGGTTGCTGGTGGAGTTGCCGTTCAGCATGCCCAGGCCCTTGTAGGTCCAGCCGTTGACGTTCTTGGCAGCGGCCTCCACGTCAGTGCCGGTGATGGAGACAACACCGTCCACACCGGCAATGCTGCTGAAGGCATCGTAGCGGGCCGCGGTCTCGGTCTTGGCAGCCTCGGCGTCAGCCGTGCCGGTGACAACGATGTTGTCATACAGGCCGGTGCGCATGAAGCCGGTGCCGTAGGTCGCGCCGAACGCGCCGACGATGCCGGTCTTTTCGCTGAGCTTGAAGCCGATGCCGGTGGCGGCCAGGACCGCCTCGCCGTTCAGGTAAACAGCGACGGTGCCCTCGGTGTCATTCTCGTTGTAGACAAGGGCAATCGCGTTCCACTCCCCTGCCGTCAGGCTCTTGGAGAGGGCGTACTCGGTGCCGTTGTTGACCTTGAGCACAGCAGTGCCGTCGGTCTTGCGGGGGATGATGCGGAAGTTGGCATCCGCAGAGGGGCCGACCAGCACCACGGAGGTGTTGTCGTGCTCGTCGTTGAACTTGAAATCAGTGTACAGCGTGAAGCTGGTGCGTTTGAAGAAGCTGTCACCGTCGTTGATGGCAGCGCCGCCATCGGTAGCGGAGTTGCCGCCGCTGATCCAGCCGGAGGTAACGCTGACCTGCTTGCCGCTGTTCAGACTCTCGACCAGGGACGCGCCGGTGCGGACGCTGACCATGTCATTGTCCTCCAGCGCCTTGCCGAAGTTGGCGTTGTCGCCATCCACGGGCGTGTCGGGGGTCTCGGCGTCGCCGGTGCGCTCAACAGCCAGCCAGCTAACGGCGGGGGCGTGCTGACCGGTGGTCGTGGCCGTCCAGGTCACGACCTTCTCGGAGGTGATCTCAAACTCACCGGTCTTGGTGGTAACGGCGTTGTTGTCCTGCTTCGGAACCGACGCATAAACAGACGTACCTGCGTCGGTGGTCAGGCTCAGGTCCATGGCACGGTTCTGGCCGCCCCACCACTCACGGTGGGCAGTCGTGATCTTGTACTTACCGGCGGGCAGCGTGAACTTGTAGGAGATTGTCTCCCCTGCTTCATTGTTTTTGCCGTAAACACCGGTGTAATCCTTGTCATCAGCATTGCTGCTGGTGTAGCCCTTCGTCTGGGCGTCGGTGTCCACCAAGCCCCAGGTCGCGTCGCCCTAGTAGAACTGGTCGGACTTGCCGTTCAGCAGCTGGTCGCCCAGCAGCGCCTTGGCGGCTGCGTAGGCGGCAGTGGACTGAACATTGTCCATCTTGTCGTTGCCGGTAGCGGCCACGCTGTCGATAAAGTAAACGGTGTCTGCGGGGATGACCTCCACGGTGTACTCGTTGCCTGCCTTATCCTTTGCAGTGACGGTTGCATAGGGCTCTGCGAAGGTATTCGCGGTCACATTATCCGCCCAATCGATTCCGGCAGGGACCACACCGACGTTTGTTGCGATGCGAGCCGCGGCGGTCTGAGGTGCAGCAGCCTCCTGCGCAGCGGGGGCTGCGGTCTCCTCGGCGGCAAGAGCCTCCTCAACAGGGGCATCCATCGGGGCGAGAGCTGCTTCCTCCGCAGGTGCTTCCTCGACAGGCGTCTCCTCAGTCGGGGCGTCCTCAGCAGGGGCCGGGGTCTCCTCGGCAGCAGACTCCTCCGCTGGGGTCTCTGTGGAGACTGCGTCCTCCTCCGGAGCCTCCTCGGCGGCAGGCGCAGCCTCCTGGACGACGGCAGCCACTGGCTGTTCGTCGGCCGCAAAGGCCTGCGTCGGGACCATGCTGGCCAGCATACCGACACAAAGAGCCGACGCGAGTACGCGCTTGCCCTTGTGCTGTGCTTTTCTCATAGTCTTCATCCTTTCTCTTTAAGCAGTGTGTGCATCATGCACAAATCTACTTTACAGTGGTTTACTACTATAATACAAGCCGCCAGTGTTTTCCCTCCATGTGATAATTCCCGTTCTTCCTGCACTTTTTCCCGCACTTTTCCCGCATTGCGCTTTCAAGTGGAATCATACAAATACTACATTTTTTACTTTGAAATTTACATGGAATTTATATGCCTGCTTTCTGTATACTTATATGTTAAAAGATATTTTCGTGGTAAACCGCAGACTTCTTTCGGTATTTTAATTTCTATAGGAGACACTTCCCGTAAAGAAAAGCGCCGCTATGCAATCTGCTCAGCAGCGTTTTTCATTATAGATATTTTGTGCAAATTTGTGTACCGCAGAATCTCCGCTATATTTCAGTTTTTGGTTCATCATTTTTAAAGAAGAGAACTACATATCGGCCAATTAAAATTTTTTTGTATCCTCTCTACCGAAGCCCCTGATTGCGGGAGTAACCATAAATTGCAGGGGTTTCTTCCAGACGATGCTGCACTTCACAAAAGCCTTTCACAAATGAGCGAATTGCTTATTGAGAATCGAACTGCCTTAGCAACGGATGCACCGGTTGCCGTCCACAGCGAGATAAAATGGAAGCCTTAAAATCAAGTCGTCGAAATTACAATTCTTCGACGAAACAAATCGAGTAAGAGTCTCTTTTAACTAGAAAGCCGACCTCTCACACCACCGTGCGCACCGGTCTGTACATGTCGGTCCAACCGCATAAGTGCAAGGACTCGTAGTAGCGGAGGATACTAAAATATCCTGCTGCTGCGAGTCTTGCGTTTGTAATGGAACCCTTTAATACAGGACTACCGGCGATACGCCAATAACCCAGTCTGGAATTCCCCCACTGGTATACCCTGTCAGCCAGGACGCCCATCTGTCTCAAGTTGCCTACCTTCGTTTTGGACTTCTTCCACTGCTTCCACGGCCTACTATGTGTTTCTGTTCATCGGTTCAGGCGTTTGCCCGCCTGCATTTTTTCGCTGACCTCCGACTTCCTTCAGATTCCACCTCACGATGGACATCCTTGCCTTCGGCTAACACTTTCTACTGCCGAGGGCGTAGTGGTCTTTCACCACCTAGTTGTTGCCCATGCCGGGCGCACTAGAGTTACAACAAACGCCCTGAGATGGACAGTTTGTTCGGGATACAATGTACCTGCACCTGCCATCTGCTGCGTGCCCGTCTTGCCACTGCGGAGGAGGTTACCGCGCGGCGGAATCTCGCGTTCACCCCCTACGACTGCCATGGCAGCCACGGATTTTAAGATTGCAATACCAAAATAGGTGGCACCGAAACGCAGAGAATCATTACCATCAAGCGTACACTGAAGGATTTGCAGTTTTTATATTTGTTTCTTCCCGGCAAACTCATGGCAAGTACCGCTCGCTTATCATTCTTTTACCGTCATCATAATGCGTACCGTATTCAAGAGATGTCGAACCATAATAGCAGCACTTGGGAAAATGAATCAGAACTGATTCACTTTTTCGTGTCAAGAATTTTGGATGAATCTAAACTGATTCACTCTGGAGTATATGTGAATTTGTATGCGTATCCGCTTTGATTACTCCCGCTTTGAGCGGGAACGTGTTTTGCTAGCATAGCATGTGGTCATCCACATGCACATTTCTGGGGCGTACCCCAGACCCCCGCGCTGTTCTTGCGTGACGATAGTGACGCTGATGACGCTAATGACGCTGTTTTGGGGATATCCCTATACCATATCCCAGATTCAGCGTCATTAGCGTCATCTGCGTCATTCTGATTTTGTGTTTCTCGTAATATCACTATTTTTGTTTCGAGCAGTAGTAAACTACAAGCGTCATTTCACTATAAGCGTGACGGTGGTGACGATGGTGACGGTGTTCGTGGGATAGGGTAAAGGGGTATATCAAAAACATCGTCATCACCGTCAGCATCGTCATTCTACAGGCAAGCCGTTTTAATCTGCGGCTTGCCTGTTTTATTTTGAGTAATGTGGCAGGGTTTTTGCCCCATTGCTTGTTAAAATGGATTTAGATATTTTGTAAAAGTGCAAGGGTTTTTAGCACAATGGGTGATATGCTGTTTTTGAAGTGTAATTTTGGCGTTTGGTCAGATGCGAAATCTTTAAAATATTTTTTCTTTGCGACATATTTGACCGTTTCTCAGTGGCTATATAGTAGAGGTGCTTTTTCAAAAATTTTGAGGACAGTTGCAAAAGTTGCGACTGTCGGTCTGTATGATATGATTTGGAATCTTTCAAAAAATTTGAACTTTTTCTAAACAGTTTAAAAAACCTCGTAATTTTCGCCGTTCTCAGCGGCTATATAGTGAAAACCTTTTTATTTTATCTACATAGGAGGAACCCATGAACACGGAATTTCAAGATTTACCCAATGTTGTAAGTCCCAAGGAGGTGCAAACTTACTTCGGTATCTCACGCTCGACCACCTACCGCATATTCCATGACGCGACTTTTCCTGCATTCCACATTGGAAACCGACTGTTAGTGCGGCGGGATGAACTTCTGGGCTGGCTGGAGCAGCAAAAGGTCAATAAAGCCCAAAACGAGAACCCGAAGATTGTCGGGTCTGATGAATAGCTTTGTGGTCGTACCTGTGGTAGTCTTTGTGTCACGAAAGGAGACGATGCACCGTGAAAGACACATCTAAAAAAGCCCTGCGCCGCGGGCATAACGAGGGCAACATCCGTCGTCGCACAGACGGGCGGTGGGAGGTGCGGCTATCCGCCGGAATCGACTACAAGACCGGCAAACCTAGGCGCACATCCACCTGCTGTAACACGCGGCAGGAAGCCATTTCCATTTTACAGCAGCAAGCCCACGAAGTCCGCACACAGGGCTGGCGCGATCCTATGTCGGTGACACTGGGAGAGTGGTATGAATACTGGCTGGACACCTATATGAAGGACACCGTCAAGCAATCTACTTACGCCAGCTACCGCAGTTACTTGAACAAGCATTTTTGTGTACTGGGAAAGATTTTATTAAAGAAATTAGAACCGCACACCTTGCAGGAGTTTTACAACTACAAATTCCGCGAGGAAGGCTTATCCCCCAAGACCTTGCGCAACTACCACATGGCATTGCACAAGTGCTTACAACAGGCCGTAAAGGAGCGCTTATTAGTGTACAATCCCTGCGATGCCGTGACCTTGCCCAGCGGAGAGAAGCCCGAAATCAGCGTATTTACCAACGATCAGCAACGGGCACTGGTGCAAGCCAGCTACCGCCACCGCTATGGCGTGTTTATCCGCTTAGACCTGTGTACAGGGTTACGCATGGGGGAATTGCTGGCGCTGAAGTGGGAGGACATCGATTTCAGTACCGCCCAACTCCATGTACGCCGCACGATCAACCGCCTTGCCAAGTACGAAGCCCACGACGGCGAAAACAAAACCGAAATCGTATTCGGTACACCCAAAACGAAAAACTCCCGCCGCACGATTCCGCTGACCCGCACAATGGCAGACGAGCTTACCCGCTGGAAACAACAGCAAGCGCAGGATAAGATTCGGGCAGGGGATAAGTACACCGACGATGGCTTCATCGTCACCAACGAGTTTGGACACTACTTTGAGCAGAAAACTTTCAAGGATTACTACGACCTCCTGTTGAAGGATGCCGACATCGGGCACTTTACCTTCCACGCCCTGCGCCACACCTTCGCCACCCGTGCGCTGGAGCGCGGCATGGACTACAAGACCCTGTCAGCCATCCTCGGTCACTACTCGGTGGCGTTCACAATGGACACCTACGTCCACAGCATGGACGAACACAAGCGGCGCGAAATGGACAAGATGGACGATATGTTCGGGATGCAGTACAGCATCTCCGTAGAGAACCAGCCTTATCCTGTGCTTTGTACACTCTCGGCGGACGGCTGCACCGCCCATGTTCCTGACTTCCCCAAAATCACCGCACAAGCGCCAACACTAGACGCCGCCCTGCTCGAGGTCAAGCAGCAAATCCAAAAAGCCCTACGCCAATACAAGAACCCGCCCATTCCCACAAAACAAGAACAAATTGTCGTACCGCAGAACAGCGTGCTGGTACTCGTCAAAGCAGGTTGACCGCTCCTATTTTTACCTGCCAACTCCGCAAGATTTATCCACAAAAAGCGCCCGGACGGTTGAAAAGTTCAATCGTCCGGGCGCAGTCATTTTCCCATTTTGGGGTCATTTTGGGGTCAAAGTTACCAGCTCGTTACCACTTTTGCCATAATGTAGAAAAAAGCTCGTTGAAACTTGTCGTTTCAACGAGCTTTTGTTGGTTGCGGAGACAGGACTTGAACCTGCGACCTCCGGGTTATGAGAAATCTAAAAATCGTGCGTTACAGTGCTGTTTTGTTGGGTTTGGTGGTGTTGTGTACCAAGACTCGGAATAGATTTTGTCCCATGTGTACAAAAGAGTGCTGCATCGTGCTGACCCGTTCCAAACCCTTTTGGGGGCAGTTTTGGGGGCAAATCTGTGAGACGGATTCTGACTCGCAACGCTCAAATAAATGCGCAGCTTTGGTCTCATTGAGAAACATGAATACGAGCAGCACTGGGTTCTTGCCAGTGAAAAGCCCTACGAATCCGTATATAAGTTTTACCCTCTAGCAAGAAGTTGTACACAAGCACCACTCCACAGCATCACTACACACTGCCCCTGTCGCCGCGAGAAACGCCTATGTTTGGGCGCGTTCAAACCGCATCGGCACGGTGTCCGTCCAGCCAAATACAGCCCTAAATTCCCCGCCTTCCGGGGATTTTTTTACCGCAACGGCATTTACCTAGACGGGATTTCCCTGTACCGGCAAATCCAACACAAATAAATACTAAATAAATAAAATACTAATATACTATTGTATCCTATCCGTAAAACCACAAAAAATTGGATTCTTCCCGCTATGGTCTTACGGCCATGCGTGCAACTTAACACCGGAGAGTACAACTTACGATTGCAAACCGCCCCTGCAAAGTTGTATAATAAAAGCACCGATATTTCGCGCAAAAGGTGGTCGGAGCAGATGGATATGGAGAACCTGATCGGTGAAACAACCGAATACGACAAGAAAGCGGCGCTTGAGGTAAAAAAGCCCAAAAGCTGGTGCAAAAGTGTCAGCGCTTTTGCGAACACGCTGGGCGGTGCGCTGATTTTCGGCATGGCGGATGACGGGCAGATCGTTGGGCTGACCGAACCCGACAGCGACGCCGAGAAAATCAGCGAGATCATCAAGACGCGCATGGAGCCTATCCAATAGTACGATATACCGTGAAACCGCGCGCCGTCCGGCGCGATTTTATGCGCTGCGCGCAGCCAGCGGTGCGGCGCGGTCACTGCGCCCGCAGGCGCGTTTCGGAGCGCAACCGCCGCACAGCGGCGGCTCTTAGCGCGGAGATAGACACGCGCCCTACATTTCTACCCGAAAAAGGGCTTTTTCGACAAACTGAAGCGGGCAAACATTTCTGTTCGCCCGCTTTTTACGGTCTATAAAACTTTTTTACCCTTTCACACTGCCCAATGCAACGCCCCGGACAATGTACTTGGAGAGCAGCAGATAGACGATCATAACGGGCAGAATCGCAATGGTAATCATCATATACACCTTGCCCATATCGAACTTCAAAAAGTCCGCGCTGCGCAGCTGTGCTACGAGAATGGGCACCGTTTTCCACTTGGCATCGTTAATAATCAGCGCCGGGATAAAGTAGTTGTTCCACGCGCCTACAAAGCTGAAGATCGCCTGCACCGCCATAGCGGGTTTCAGAATCGGCAGGATAACCGTATTGAAGGTGTGGAACTCCCCCGAGCCGTCAATGCGCGCCGCGTCAATAATGTCGCGCGGCAGGCTCGAATCCATATACTGCTTCATGAAGAAGAACACCGTCGGCGCGGCAATGCTCGGCAAAATCAGCGGCCAGAGGGTATTGGTCAGCTTCATCGAATCCATCAGGTTCAAAAAGCCGAGCGCCGAAACCTGTGTGGGCATCGTCATGATGAGCAGAATGACGGTAAAGGCCAGCTTGCGCAGCTTGAAGTCATACGCATAGATGGCGTAGGCCGTCAGTGCGCTGAAATAGACCGACAGCGCCGCACAGGCAGCCGACACGATCAGGCTGTTGCGCAGACCGGTCAGGATCGGCACATTGGCATCATGGGTGGTGTTGAAGAAGTTAACGCCAAAGCTGCCGCGGGGCAGCGGGTCAAACCCCTGCTGGATGGTAAAGTTGTTGTGCGTGGCGTTGACGATCAGCACATAGAAGAAGAACAGGCAGATAAAGCAGAGGACAAACAGCACGATATAGGCCACTGCACGCTGCAGGGTCAGCATAGGGTCGTGAATTTTGCTTGCCTTTGCGGTAGTGGTGGCTGCGGTTTTGGTCTCGTTCGGCATACTGTTCACGCTCCTTCCTTAGTGATGCTTAGCGGCCGCTTTAGCTGCCTTGATGCGGGCTTTCTCAGCCTTGCGCTGCTCACGGGTCAGGCCGTCATCCTCCTGCGTGAGGGTAAAGTAGATGATGACGCAAAGCACCGCGCAGAGCAGGAACATCAGCACCGAGATAGCGCCGGCTGTGCCGTAGTTTTTGCTGTACAGGTGCTGGTTCAGGTACATGATAATGGTGTTGGTCGAGCCGTTCGGGTCGCCCTTGCCGTTGGTCAAAACCTGCGGCACATCAAACATCTGCAGGCCGCCGATGAGGCTGGTGATCAGCGTGTAGACGAGCAGCGGGCGGATCAGCGGGATCGTGATGCGCCAGAACATTGTGGTCGAGGATGCACCGTCCAGCTGGGCGGCCTCATACAGGCCGGGGTCCACACCCATGATGGCAGCCATCAGAATGATGGTCGTATTGCCGAACCACATCAGGAAGTTCATCAGCCCAACCAGACCGCGCGCTGTCCAGACATTGGAAAGCCAGCGCACCGGCTCGGCCACAATGCCGAGCTTGAGCAGGATCGAGTTGATCGGCCCTGTCTCCGCGTTTGAAAACAGGGTAAAGAACAGCATGGCGAACGCCGATGCCATGATAAGGTTGGGCATATAAATGACGGTCTTGAAGAAGCCCTGAAACCGCAGCTTCAACCGAAGATCGGTAAACCACGCCGCCAGCACCAACGATACAATAATCTGCGGGATAAAGCCCATCAGCCACATGATCATGGTATTGCTGAAATACTTCGGCACCTCTTTGATCATGGCGGCATAGTTTTTCAGCCCCACAAAGTTGGGGCCGATGATCTTTAAGCCGCTGCGGAAATACTCAAAGAAGGAATAGTAGATGGTCGTTGCCAGCGGCCAGAACTGGAAGATGAAAAAGGTAATAAAGAACGGCGCCAGAAATATATAGCCCCATTTGGCGTAGCTCATGCCCTTTCTCTTTGTTTTCATAGGTCTCGCCCTCCTTAGCTGTGTGGGCATTGCCCTGCTGGGGGCAGAGCCTTTCAAAATCTGATAAAAACAAAACCAGGGGCGGGCGTCTCTCCCCGCCCCTGGCATGGCGTTTGCGGTTCAGTTCGTTTTGTTCAAGGTAATACCGCTGTCTCTTATACACATCTCCGAGCCCACGAGACGTAG
>ENA-OYWK01000695-OYWK01000695.1-human-gut-metagenome-genome-assembly--contig:-NODE-695-length-18157-cov-6.699315_pt1 | contig 18157 bp, 10 predicted proteins | sample MGYA00244808_ERZ653392 | MGnify/ENA primary metagenome ERZ653392 (study PRJEB26926, sample SAMN06165125) | human gut metagenome | biome: ENVO:00009003; feature: ENVO:2100002; material: ENVO:00002003...
ATAAACTAATACTAAGAAGATGCAGCAAATTTATGAATTTATAGCCAATAAGCAGGCAATCAGTCGAGTATTTATGCTTTTTTTGTGCTGTCTGCTCCTTTCTGCTCCTACTTTTGCTCAAAGTAGCAATGTCCGGATTACGATCCATAAGAAAAACATATCGGTCATCGAGGCATTGAAAGAGGTGGAAAAACAAACGAAACTGTCCGTTGGTTACAACGAGTCGCAGTTGAAAAACAAACCCTCCATCAATTTGGCGTTAGAAAAAGCCACGCTGGAGAGTTCTCTCAAAGAAATCCTTAGAAATACGGGATATACCTATCAGTTAAAAGGAAAATATGTAATCATCGTTCCACAGGAAAAACAAGAAGCGGAAGCAGCTTCTGTCAAACGTATCACCGGCCGTGTGCTGGATGATAACGGAGAGCCGTTAATTGGTGTCAATGTACATGTAGAGGGAACGAGTGTCGGTTCTATTACGGATATTGACGGTAATTTTATACTCGAAGCTCCTGTTGGAAGTGTGTTGAGTATCAGTTATGTAGGTTACACTCCACAGACGGTAAAAGTAACCGGACAGAATATATATAGCGTGCAACTGGCTTCGGATACAAAACTGTTGAGTGAAGTCGTTGTAACAGCACTTGGCATCAAACGCGAGCAGAAAGCATTGAGCTACAACGTACAGCAAGTAAAGTCCGACGAACTGACCCAGATTAAGGATGCTAATTTTGTAAACAGTCTGAATGGTAAAGTTGCGGGTGTTACTATCAATACGAGCTCTTCTGGTGTCGGTGGGGCAAGTAGAGTGGTGATGCGTGGAACAAAGTCTATTGAACAGAGTAGTAACGCTTTGTACGTGATTGACGGTATTCCGATGTATAATTTCGGTGGCGGAGGAGATACGGAATTTGGTTCAAAGGGAGCTACCGAGGCCATTGCTGATATTAATCCGGAAGATATAGAAAGTATTTCCGTACTGACTGGAGCGGCAGCTGCCGCCCTTTATGGTAGTAATGCGGCAAACGGTGCGATTGTGATTACTACAAAAAAAGGACAGGTAGGTAAGCTGCAAGTAGGTGTATCAAGTGGCATTGAATGGTTGAATGCTTTTAAGATGCCCGAGTTCCAGGGCCGTTATGGTACAGGTAGTAATGGTAAAGCGGGAAATTCCAATATTTATAGCTGGGGACCGAAGTTGAACTCGGCTGCTCAAACAGGATATGAACCCGATGATTTCTTTGATACGGGTGCGGTATATACAAATTCCGTTACGTTGTCTACCGGAACGGATAAAAATCAGACTTTCTTTTCTGCAGCTGCCGTCAACTCGGCAGGGATGGTTCCCAACAATAGGTATAACAGATATAATTTCACTTTCCGCAATACGACCAGTTTTTTGAATGACAAGATGAAACTGGATGTAAGTGCAAGCTATATTCTTCAGAACGACCGTAATATGACCAATCAGGGGCAGTACTCCAATCCGTTGGTTTCTGCTTATCTTTTTCCTCGCGGGGATGATTTCTCTATAGTGAAGAATTTCGAGCGTTGGGATGAAGCCCGGAAAATTAGCGTACAGTTTTGGCCGCAGGGCGAAGGTGACCTTCGTATGCAGAATCCTTATTGGATTGCTTACCGTAATCTCCGTCTTAACAATAAGAAACGCTATATGGCTTCAGCAGGTTTGAGTTACCAGATTCTTGACTGGCTGAATGTGGCAGGGCGTGTCCGCATCGACAATACTCATAGCGAATATGAAGGCAAGCTTTATGCAAGCAGTAGCAACACGCTGACTGACGGTAGTTCACAAGGCCATTATACAGTAAACAACGGACAATATTCGCAGACTTATGCCGATGTGTTGGTGAATATTAATAAACGTATTCAGGATTTTACGATTGTAGCCAATATCGGTGCCAGTTATAGTGGAGTGACTAGTAAGGAATTGGGCTATGCGGGGCCTATACGAGAAACAGGTATTCCTAATCTGTTCAATGTTTACGACCTTGACAACGCAAAAAAACGTGCTACGCAGGTGGGTTGGCGCGAAGCGACCGAATCTATTTTTGCCAGTGCCGAAGTAGGGTGGAAAAGTATGCTTTATCTCACCGTTACAGGACGTAACGACTGGGCTTCGCAGCTGACACATTCTCCGCAGGCTTCATTCTTCTATCCTTCCGTAGGGCTTTCGGCTGTCATCACTGAAATGTTGAAACTGCCTGATTGGGTGGATTATCTTAAAGTACGCGGATCGTTCAGTTCCGTAGGTAATCCTTATCCTCGTTTTCTTACCTATCCTACTTACTCGTATGATGCCAATAAGCAGGACTGGAAATCGCAGACGAATTATCCCATTGGTAAACTATACCCCGAGCGTACTGACTCATGGGAAGTAGGTCTGGATGCAACCCTGTTTAAAAATTTCAAATTGAGCGGATCTTTCTATTACGCCAATACTTATAATCAGACATTCGATCCTCGGCTTCCTGTATCATCGGGATATGACAAACTGTATGTACAGACCGGATATGTACGCAACTATGGTTTCGAGGCTATGTTGTCTTATGGACATCGTTGGGGAGATTTCAGTTGGGACAGCAGCTTTACTTTCTCGGCCAACAAGAATGAAATCGTTGAACTGGTGAAGGATTATGTTCACCCGGAGACGGGAAAAACTTACAACGTCGATAAACTGGAACTCAAAACCGATGAAGGACGCGGATTCGGAAAGGCGAAATTTATCCTGAAGGAAGGTGGTACGCTGGGCGATCTTTATACCCATGCCGATTTGAAGCGTGATATTAACGGTAATGTCCTGATTGACGATAGCGGCAATGTGACAGCCATCGACAATGCCGGTGACATAAAGTTGGGAAGCGTACTTCCTAAGGCAAATTTAGCCTGGAATAATAGCTTCTCTTATAAAGGTATCAATGCCGGTTTCTTGTTGACAGCCCGTTTGGGCGGAATCGTTTATTCGGCAACACAGGCTTATCTTGATCTTTATGGAGTATCTGAAACATCTGCTGCCGCGCGTGATGCCGGAGGAGTATGGATAAATGGCCGTAGCCGCGTGAATCCGCAAAGCTTCTATGAAGTGGTAGCATCGCAGAGCGGATTGCCTACCTACTATACTTATAGTGCTACCAACCTGCGTCTGCAGGAGGCACATATCGGTTACACCGTTCCGCGCCGCTGGCTGGGCAATGTTTGTGATATCAATGTATCCCTTGTGGGGAGAAATCTCTGGATGATCTACTGTAAAGCTCCTTTCGATCCTGAAGCAGTAGCTACTACGAACAACTATTATCAGGGAATCGACTACTTCATGATGCCGAGTACCCGGAATATAGGATTTAACATAAAGATTAACTTCTAAATACTATGATGGACATGAAACGAATATATAACATTCTTCTGATAATGATCCTTTCATTATTTCTGCTTCCGTTGGGCGGTTGTTTCGACAGCGACATCAACCGGAGTATGTATGAAGCGGACGGAGAAGAAATGCAGCGTGAGAATCATATTGTAGGTGCTACGCTCAAAGGAATGCAGGGATTGGTGATTCCTACACGTGAACACCTTTACCAGTTTATGGATGCCATGGCAGGAGGAGCATACGGTGGTTATCTGGAAGGAATTGTAGACACTTGGGTGATGAAATTCTCTACTTTCAATCCCGAACAGGGATGGCTCAAATCCCCGTTTGCCGATCCGATTAAAGACATGTACCCGCAGTACCGCGATATGATGAACAAGACGGATGACCCTGTGGCATTAGCTTTCGGTAAAATTCTCCGGGTGTGTATCATGCATCGTGTGACGGACATTTACGGTCCGATTCCTTATTCGAAGATGATGGATAATGATAATTCGGGTGAAGACCTGGCTGTCCCTTACGATTCGCAGGAGCAGGTATATACACAGATGCTGAAAGAACTGGAAGAAGCGGATAAAGTGTTGGAGGAAAACAAAGACCTGTCGTCCGAGGCTTTCCGCAAACTGGAAGACTTGTATTACGGAAACATTTCCAAATGGCGTAAGTTTGTACATTCCATGCAACTTCGCATTGCCATGCGTATGAGCTATGTCAATCCTACCGAGGCGCAACGTATTGCGCAGAAGGCTGTGGAAGCGGGAGTGATTGAATCGAATGAGGACAACGCCATGCTTCATGTGGCGGAGAACCGTTCGGAGTTGCTGTTTAATAACTGGAATGACTACCGTATCAGTGCCGATTTAGTTTCTATTATGAAAGGTTATGAAGATCCGCGTTTGGATAAGATGTTTGTCAAAGGTGTGCAGACAGTCGATCAGGATGGCGAGAAAGTCGATGTATACGATTATTACGGTGTACGTATCGGCATATTTACCCAGAAGAAAGACGACATGATTAATCTTTACTCAAAGCAGGTGATTTCCAGCACCGACCCTTATCTCTGGATGAATGCGGCGGAGGTGACTTTCCTTCGTGCCGAGGGCGCGTTGCGTGGTTGGAGTATGGGAGGCGATGCGCAGGCATTGTATGAAAAGGCTATTGCCCTTTCATTCGAAGAGCGTGGCGGAGCCACCGGAGCAGACCAATATGTGAAGGATGCGGAGAAAAAGCCTATAGACTATGTGAACCCGATGGACGGGGCTGATATTAAGTATAGCCATCCGGCGGTAAGTACCATTACGATTGCCTGGGAACCTGGAGCGGAGTATTTCGAACGGAACCTGGAGCGTATCATTACTCAAAAATGGATTGCAATATTTCCGCTGGGGCTGGAAGCATGGGCGGAACATCGTCGTACGGGCTATCCGAAATTGTTGCCTGCCGTGGAGAATAAAGACCCCAATAATAGTGTGAATGTAACAATCGGTCCCCGTCGTTTGCCTTTCCCGGCCGATGAATATACAGGGAATCCGAAATACATTGATCAAGCTGTAGAAATGCTGAATGGTCCCGATGCCGCAGGAACTAAACTTTGGTGGGATAAGAAAGACCATTCCATTGAGAATAGTCAATCCTCAAACTAGAACGAACCTTTAAATCAATGAGATTATGAAATATAAATCAATCTTTAAGTTATGCCTACTGACTACTTTCTTGTCGGTTGCCACCATCAGTTGCGACGACTGGACGGAAATGGAAATACATGATAGTCAGGTGAATGGGTTTAAGGAACAGAATCCGCAAGAATATGCGGTATATACGCAGAATCTTCGTGCATATAAGGCAACGAAACATGCTGTCGTTTATGCCCGGTTGGATAATGCTCCGGAAGTATCTACTAGTGAGAAGGATTTTCTCCGTGCGTTGCCGGATAGTATCGATATAGTGACGATGCGTAATGCCGACCGTCTGTCCGAATATGACCGGGAAGATATGAAGTTGGTGCGTGAGGATTATGGGACGAAAGTGCTTTACTATATAGATTGCACGGCTAAAGATAAATTGAATACCTCTATAACCTCTGCTGTTGAGACAGTGCGTGCGGGGACATTTGACGGGATTGCCCTCGGTTCGGAAGGCTCTGCGGTAGACGTCTCGGCGTTAAAGCCGCTGCTGGATGCTTTGGGACAGACACCGTGTCTGTTAGTTTTTGAGGGTACTCCTTCCTTGTTGCCGGAAGCGCAGCGCAGCCTTTTCAACTATTTCGTACTCGATATTTCCGGTGCATCCGATGAATATGATATAGAAACCTCCGTATTCTATGCCACCGGATATGGCAAGGCCGCTCCGGATCGCCTGCTGTTGGCTGTCACTCCTGACGGTACATTGACCGACTATAACGGAGTGACGCGCAATGCCATCGCCGGAGCTGCTTACGGTGCTCTCAATATGGAAACACCATTGGGAGGTATTGCTATTTACAATATCTCTGCCGATTACTACGATACTGATATTATTTATAAACAGACCCGTGGAGGTATTCAATTCCTGAATCCTGCTTCGGCTCACTAAACGATGTAAGCTATGAGAATACATAAACTTTATCAGTGCTTTGCAACCGCAGTTTTGCTACTTCTGCCGGTTGCCTGTGATAATACGGATTACAGCGAAAAGTCACCGTTTGACAATTCGGCGTATCTGAATATAGCTGCTAGTAAGAATACAGAAACTTTCACTTTTAATCGGAAGGTGACAAGCCAGACAAAACTTTTTACAGTGAAGTTGTCTTATCCTTCGGGGGATGATGTGAAGGTCAGCTTGAAGGTAGACGCTTCGTTGACTAGTGAATATAATGCAAAGAACGACACGCATTATGAAGTGCTGCCTGAAACATATTATCAGCTATTGAAAACAGAAGTGGTAATTCCTGCCGGAAAGACCACTTCTGAAGAAGTAGGCATTAAATTCTCCAAACTCGATGAGTTGGAGATTGACGTTACTTACCTCTGCCCGCTTTCCATTGGAGGAGCCGATGGAGTGGGAGTAATGGACGGTTCGCGCACGATGTATTATTTGGTACGCCGTTCCAGTGCCATTACTACGGCAATGAACTTGAAGAATGTCTATGTCACTGTTCCGGGATTTGATAAAGGAAGTCCGACGTCAGATGTGGTGAATAACTTGAGTGCAGTAACAATGGAAGCTATTATACGGGTGAACAGCTTCCAGCAAGAAATATCCTCTATAATGGGCATTGAACAGTATTTTCTGATGCGTATTGGGGATAAGGATTTTCCGAACCGACAGTTACAAACACAGACTACGTTTGGTAAATTTCCGGAAATCAGTAACCAGAAATTACTATTGGCAGGTGAGTGGTATCATGTGGCATTGACATGGGACATAGCTACTGCTACTATTGCTTTCTATGTAAACGGACAATTACAAAGTATAAGTACCAGCCATGGCAAAAGTGACTTGACTAGCATCAGTTTGGGAGATAAGTTACCTGATGATGAATTTGGGAATGGGGGTGATTTTAACTTCTATTTTGGGCGTTCTTATGGAGAGTCGCACGATATAAGCCGCCAGTTTGATGGTGAAATATGTGAAGCTCGCATTTGGAAGGTAGCCCGTACACAAGAACAGATTTATCAGAATATGTATGAAATCTCTAACCCGACAACCGAACCTGCTTTGTGTGCTTATTGGAAGTTCGACGAAGGGACAGGCACTGTAGTGGAAGACCGAACCGGGCATGGGAACGATGCGAAGGTAGTATCTTACTGGAAAGGTAGTGACCATCTCGAAATGTACAGTAAAACCGATGCGGATTTGTGGCCGAGCGGAATCGAAGTACCGAAAGTGAATCAGGAATAAGTGTGTAGAACTTTTTAAATAATTTATATATGAAACGAATAATACGAAATATATCTTTGTGTGCGTTGCTGGCAGTGGCAATGGGAGCCTGCGAGGAAGAGGCTGCATTGGTGAACCCAAGCGTTGCGCATGACAAATCTACACAGTCACCGGAAGAAGTTGTTGAAGCCGCTTCCTTGCAAAGTGCTTCAGCACCGGGAAGTGGACTTATCTTCCGTGACTTTGTGGTACAGACAGGTGATGAACTATATGTAGAATTGGCGAAACCGGCAGAGCACGACATGACTTTTACCATAGGTTTGGATATTCCCTTTAGTGACGAAGAGAAGAAGGCTTTGGTAGCAAAGTATTATAATATATTTATATTAGGAGCGATAGAAGAACCGGGAGATAAACTAACTATTACCAACGAAGGAAAAGTGACGATAGCTAAAGGCGAACGGAAATCGACACAGATAAGCTTTGCTCTATCAAGAATGACTGTTGATGCTTCAATGGCTGGGTCTCAATATCTGTTACCATTGGTAGCGATGGACGAGGATGGCAATCAATATAAGCTTTTCTATTATATCACGGAACGAGATGAGGAATATCAGGATAGAACTAAAAAGGACTATAAGGTAGTAGCGTATATTGATACGGAAATGATAAATCCTTTGATAGCTGACAAAACTACTACTAAACTGGAGTATCTGAGATCTCGTAGAGACAGAGAAACGATTTATGAAAATGTACCTCTTGTTGATATTGTAAACGTGCGCAAAGCCCTTTTGGGATATGATGCTTCTTCTCGGAGAGTAATTTTGAAGTATACACCGGATATGGAATATGTGCTGAAGCACAATGTTCAGTACATTCAACCGTTGAGGCGGAATGGTCTGAAAGTGTGTCTTTCTATCGAAGGAGGTGGAACGGGAATAGGCTTCGCTAATTTGACAGATCCTCAAATAATTGATTTTGTGGCTCAAGTTAAGGTGGCTGTAGAACTGTTTCAGTTGGATGGTATTCATTTGCGTGATGAGGGAGCCGGATATGACAAGGCCGAAGCACCGGCTATCAATGAAACTTCGTATCCGAAATTAATCAAGGCTCTGCGTGAAGCAATGCCGGATATAATGCTCACTCTTGCAGATGATGGCGGTACTACAGCTACAATGAATAAAGAACAAGAGGGCATTGTAGTGGGCGATTATATTGACTTGGCTTGGAATGTAATCTGGGATTCTCCGGTTAATCCTTGGGCGGATGGTTCGGAACGCAAACCTATAGCGGGGATGACGAAAGAACGTTATGGTGGGATTGCGCTTTATATTAAAAGACGGACAACTCAAGAAGACTATGAATTTATGGAAGAACTGCAGGACAAAGCTAGGATAATTACTCTAGACGAAGGACTTGGAAAAGTTGCAGTCGTAGAAAACATTCCTTATAGGCAGTATGATGTAGAAACGATGGTTGTTGATGGATTTCAGAATCTTTTGATGTGCTTCCATGACAATAATGATGGGAATTATCCTAAATATATTGCAAATGTACAAGAAGCATTGGTTGTGACGCAATATTATGCTTTTCGCAAAGACTGGTAGGGTTGTAAAATAAGGAAGAGGCTGCTCTGCAAGTCTGATAAGCGTATCATTCTGCCATTCAGAATGTAGTGAAGAATCTCTTGTTTGTATATTCGAAAGAGTAGATTCTTCGCTTCGCTCTGAATGGCAGAGCAAAATGATAGCAAGCAGTACCTTTTCGGACTGCCTCAATCCGGTAAACTTTTTATTGATATTCTTTATTTTTTCGTTTAATAATATTCATAAAACCAAGTAGAAACAACATCATTATGAAGAATGTATTGAAAATCTGGTTAGTCGACAACACTGTAACCGTCGACAACAAAGACGATAAGATCGGTCAGCTCGAATCGTCCGGTAATCTCTCGTTGCAGGACATACTCGATGAGATGCACAAGGAAGACACCGGGCTCCGTCCCGAAACCATCGAGCACGTCGTGAAGCTCTACAACCGTGTTGTGAGCGATCTCATCCTTAGCGGATATAGTGTCAACACCGGTCTTTACCACGCCGTAGCGCAACTCCGCGGTGTTATCGATGGCGGAAAATGGAATCCCGAAAAGAACTCCGTCTACGTCTCCTTCACCCAAGACAAAGAACTGCGTGAAGCTATCGCCCAAACCTCTATCAGTATTTTGGGCGAACGCCAAAGCGTGATGTACGTTGCCGGATTCTCACCTGCCACTGCTACTGCAGGCCGTCCGTTCACGGTCAATGGCCGTATGTTGAAAATTGCAGGTACGGATTCTTCCGTCGGCATCACTATCACCAACAGCAAAGAGCAAACCACACCTATCGACCTCAATATGTTGGCCGTCAACAACCCGTCACAACTCACATTCATTGTTCCTGCCGGTCTGGCTGATGGCGAATATACCCTCACCGTCACTACGCAGTATGCAGGAAGCACGCTCCTGAAGACACCCCGAACCGCTATCGCTACTTTCTATGTCGGCACGAAACCCGATGCAGGAGGCGGCTCCGGTTCCGGTGGTGGCGAAGGCGGAGGAGGAGAGGCTCCCGATCCTGCGGCATAAAATGTTCTCTTGGAGGCTGTGTCAAAACTCTTATAAACAAAAAGTCACCCTCGCTACAATTATCTGTGGCGAGGGTGACTTCGTAGAAAGGAGAGTTTTGACACATCCCCTTATGCAGAGAGGCTGCATAGCTCTATACACGCATCATGTATAGAGTTGTGCAGCCTTCGTGTATAGGGTTATACATGATAAGTGCATAACTTTGATCTTTTTCTCTGTTTTGTCCTCTTTTTCATCAAAGACTTATGTATATAGCCATAATTGAGCTTGGTATTTATTTATCTTTTTCGCATTATCTTTTTTATGGTACTAATTTATTAGTACTTTTGTCTTTACCGAAAGAAAAGATCAACGATTATGGCAAGAATAACGATTCCATACGCAGTGGCCGACTTCGCAGAAATGCGTGAACGTGGCTTTTATTATGTTGATAAGACAAATTACATTCCGGGGCTTGAAGACTATAATGCTCCCATCTTTCTCCGTCCCCGTCGTTTCGGGAAAAGTCTGCTCATCTCCATGTTGGCCCACTACTACGACCGTACGAAAGCGAATCGTTTTGAAGAACTTTTTGGCGGCACCTGGATTGGCGAACATCCTACGGAAGAACATAATCAATATTTGGTGATTCGTTATGACTTCTCGGCTATGGTGATGGCGAATGATATGGAAGGGGTGGTACAGAACTTCAATGACCTGAATTGTGGACCCGTGGAAGTTACGGTAGAACATACCCGAGACCTGTTTGGTGATTTTCAGTTTACAACTCGAGGAAATGCTGTGCAGATGTTGGAGGAACTTTTGGGTTATATCAGCTCACATGGATTGCCTAAAGCATATATATTGATTGACGAATACGATAACTTCACCAATCAACTGCTTACTTCCTATAATGACTCACTTTATGAGGAAGTAACCACTAGTGATAGTTTTCTTCGCACCTTTTTTAAAGTTATCAAAGCGGGTATCGGCGAAGGCACGATTCGCACTTGTTTCTGCACAGGCGTATTGCCTGTCATCATGGACGACCTGACCAGCGGGTACAACATTGCGGAAATCCTCACATTCAAACCCGTTTTTTTGAATATGCTCGGTTTCACCTATGAAGAAACGAAAACATACTTGCGCTATGTACTTGATAAATATGCTCCCGGTGCAAGCGAAGAACGTTTCGAGGAAATCTGGCAGCTTATTGTGAACAACTACGACGGTTATCGTTTTAGCCCTGTCGGTGAACGTCTTTTTAACTCCACTATCTTAACTTATTTTTTTAAGAAATTTGCCACTAATGCCGGAAGTATTCCCTCCGAACTGATCGATGAGAACCTGCGTACGGACATCAACTGGATTCGCCGCCTGACTCTTTCGCAGGACAACGCCAAAGAGATGCTCGATGCCCTGGTGATAGACGGTGAATTGTCATACAACGTCAGAGATCTGTCCGGCAAATTTAACAAGAAGAAATTCTTCGAGAAAGAATTCTATCCGGTCAGCCTGTTCTATTTAGGCATGACAACCTTGAAGAGTGCTTACCGCATGGTACTTCCTAACATGACCATGCGCAGCATCTACATGGATTATTACAACCAACTGAACAAGATTGAAGGTAACGCCAGCCGTTACGTCCCGGTTTATGAACTGTATGATTCCAACCGTAGTCTCGAACCCCTTGTTCAAAACTATTTTGAACAATACTTGGGACAATTCCCCGCACAGGTCTTTGATAAGATTAATGAGAACTTTATCCGTTGTTCTTTCTACGAACTTGTTTCCCGTTATTTGAGTAGTTGCTATACCTTTGCCATCGAGCAGAACAACTCCGTAGGCCGTTCGGATTTCGAAATGACCGGCATCCCCGGTACGGATTATTATACGGACGACCGCGTGGTGGAATTCAAATACTATCATGCCAAAGACGCCGACCGAATGCTGGCCCTAACCAAACCGCTGCCCGAACACGTGGAGCAAGTGAAAGGTTATGCCGCAGATACGAAAAGGAAATTCCCCAATTACCATGTTCGTTCGTACATTGTGTATATCTGTGCCAACAAAGGGTGGAAGTGTTGGGAGGTTTAGTCTGAATCATTTGTAGATAAATATGAGGAAGAAGTAATTATACTCTCTTATTCCTCGGGTAGCCATCGACTGACATTTCGTGTGTCAGTACTGAATTCTACTCCAACCTTTTTGACTTCCCGTTCATCTACCTGATAAGGGATAAGATACCCTTTATCTTCGATTTGCTGTAATGCTTGCTCGGCTGTGCCATTCAGTTTGAATTCGAATACATAAATATACTTCGGTGTTTTGACAACTGCATCAGCCCGTCCTTTTGCACTGCGTACTTCTGCTTGTGTGAACTGTCCCATGAGTTTGAATATCAGATAGAAGACAGTCTGGTAATGCCGTTCTGTCTGGTCATTCAGTTCGTAAGGTATATCGGCAAAGAAGGCTTGAAGGCGGGTTAGAAAGGCATTGATATTGCCACTTTCCAACTCATGGACAAATTTGCCAATATAGAAATCTTGCTCATTATCGGGAATATTAGAGTAGAATGGCAGAAGGAAATTCATAAAGCCATATCTCACTTCATCATTGGGAAAAGCAAGTTGATAAGTCTTGAAACGAGGGTCGTATTCTTTAATCGTCAGATACCCACTTTGATAAATCAGCGGAATAGGATTCCTGCTTTCTACCCGGTACTCGTTGAATGACGCTGCGTTTGCTTCCACTCCGTCAATGAGCGTTCGCAGGTCATAGTTACTATCCATCAGCATCTTGACAAGGAAAGTAGGAGTGCCTGTCTGAAACCAGTAATTCTCAAATTTATATCCGTCGAACACATTTAATACACTGAACGGATTGAACATGCCTTCTGCATATTCACAGAAATGATACCCGTCGTAAAGTGAGGTCATCTTATGGATTGTATCTTCTGGTGTCATCCGGTTGTATGAGGCCAGCTTATCCAATTCCGGAGTGAATGTATCTATCAGTTCCTGCTTGGTAATGCCGCAAATGGTGGCATAAGGCGGTTTCATGCTGATATCATTCAGTTGATTCAAATCACTGAATACACTGACTTGTGAGAATTTGGTAACACCTGTCAGAAATACGAAACGCAGATAGCGGTCAGCACTTTTCAATACTCCATAGAATGCTTTTAGCATTTTGCGGTATTCTTCAAACAAGGGCAGATTATCCAGAGCTTGCAAAAGAGGTTTGTCATATTCGTCTACTAATACGACTACTTGCTTTCCGGTTTGCACACATGCGCGTTCTATAATATAGGCGAATCGTTCTTCCGGTTGTCGATCTTGCTTTTCGGTTCCGTAGATTGCTTCCCATTTTTCCAGATGTTGGTTGAGCATCGCTATCAGATCTGCCGGAGAATCATACTTGCGTGCATTCAAGTCAATATGAAAAACCGGATAGACTTGCCAGTCAACTTCCATTTGTGAGATGGCTAGTCCTTCGAATAAGTCCTTGCGTCCCAGAAAGTAAGCCTCGAAAGTGGAAATCAGCAGGCTTTTTCCGAAACGTCGGGGACGGCTAAGGAAATAGGGGATGCTTGTGGACACCATTTTTCCGACAAGGGCGGTTTTATCTACATACAGATAATTTCCTTTGCGGATTTTCTCGAAAGTTTGTATTCCGATGGGCAATTTGCGGTTTAAATCAATCATACTTGTTCTTTGTTATAAGAATTCTACTCTTGCAAAGGTAACATATTTTGTGGGATATTGTTCTTTTAGAGAAATATTCGTGTAACTTTGCAAACTGATAGTCTAAAAACAAGAAGAGAAAAAATGATAGTTTGCATAGCCGAAAAGCCGTCTGTAGCACGTGATATAGCCGAAGTACTCGGCGCTCATACCAGAAAAGAAGGATATATAGAAGGAAACGGATACCAGGTGACCTGGACATTCGGGCATCTTTGTACCTTGAAGGAGCCACATGAATACACCCCTAACTGGAAATCATGGAGCTTGAGCAGTCTGCCGATGATTCCGCCACGTTTCGGTATCAAGCTGATTGGACATGACCCGGGTATTGAGAAGCAGTTTCATGTGATAGAGTGGCTGATGCAGAATGCGGATGAAATCATCAACTGCGGTGATGCCGGGCAGGAGGGAGAATTGATTCAGCGCTGGGTGATGCAAAAAGCTGGCGCACGCTGTCCGGTGAAGCGCCTGTGGATTTCTTCGTTGACGGAAGAAGCTATTCGTGAAGGATTCTCGAAACTGAAAGACCAAGCTGAATTTCAATCACTCTACGAAGCCGGTCTTTCCCGTGCGATGGGTGACTGGCTGTTGGGAATGAACGCTACCCGTCTTTATACCCTCAAATACGGTCAAAACAAACAGGTGCTCTCTATCGGTCGTGTACAGACACCGACGCTGGCATTGATTGTCAACCGTCAATTGGAGATAGCCAATTTTGAACCCAAACAATATTGGGAACTGAAAACAAACTATCGTAATACCACTTTTTCTGCACTCATTCGCAAAAGTGATGAAGAAATTGCCGCGGAAGAGGAAAAGAACGGCGGAAAAAAGAAAATAGATAACCCGGGCATCGACCCTATTGCCAACCGGGAAGAAGGCGAAGCATTGGTAGAACGTATGAAAGACCTACCTTTTGTAGTCACCAATGTCGGCAAGAAAGACGGAAAGGAATACGCTCCACGTTTGTTCGATTTGACTTCCCTTCAGGTAGAATGTAACAAGAAATTCGCTTATTCGGCCGATGAAACACTGAAACTGATCCAGTCTCTTTATGAGAAGAAAGTGGCTACCTATCCGCGTGTGGATACCACTTTCTTGAGCGATGATATTTATCCGAAATGTCCTGCTATCCTGAAAGGACTCCGTGATTACGAAGTCTTGACAGCTCCGTTAGCTGGCACTACACTTCTTAAATCAAAAAAGGTATTTGACAACTCGAAAGTGACGGATCACCATGCCATTATCCCAACCGGAGTCTATGCTCAAAACTTGACGGATATGGAACGTCGTGTCTACGACTTGATAGCCCGTCGTTTTATAGCCGTGTTCTATCCGGACTGTAAAATTTCTACTACCACCGTGATGGGAGAAGTGGATAAGATAGAGTTTCGGGTAACCGGAAAACAAATTCTGGAACCGGGATGGCGTGTCGTGTTTGCCAAGGAAGTAAAAGACCCTACTGAAGAAAAAGAGGAAGAGGATGAAAATGTACTTCCTGCTTTTGTGAAGGGTGAAAGTGGTCCTCATATTCCGGACCTGAATGAAAAATGGACACAGCCGCCCAGACCTTATACTGAAGCAACCTTGCTTCGTGCAATGGAAACAGCCGGAAAACTGGTGGACAATGATGAACTTCGCGATGCCTTGAAAGAGAATGGTATCGGCCGTCCGTCTACCCGTGCTGCAATCATTGAGACGTTGTTCAAGCGAAATTATATCCGTAAGGAAAGAAAGAACCTGATTGCCACCCCGACAGGAGTGGAGTTGGTGCAGCTTATTCACGAAGAATTATTGAAATCGGCAGAATTGACAGGTATTTGGGAAAAGAAGTTGCGTGAGATTGAAAAGAAAACATACGATGCCCGCCAGTTCCTCGAAGAACTAAAGCAGATGGTTTCAGAGATCGTAATGAGTGTACTTTCTGATAATACGAATCGACGCATAACTATTCAGGACGCAGTTGCTGCAAAAGCCGAAGAGAAAGAAAAGAAAGAACCTAAAAAGCGTGAACGAAAACCGAGTACGCCGAAAGAAAAGAAACCAAAAGCGGAAAAAACGACGAATGAAGTGAAGACTGATTCGCCCGGTTCTCCTGCTCCGGTGGCCATGGCAGCTTCAACTCCTTCTGCGGCAGGTGAGGTAGATGCGTTTGTAGGTCAACCCTGTCCACTTTGTGGTAAAGGAACCATCATTAAAGGGAAGACTGCTTACGGGTGTTCGGAATGGAGAAATGGATGTACTTTCCGGAAGAATTTCTAATTTTCTGCACAGTAACGAGGTTAAGTGTATGGCTGAAATAGTTTAGTGGAAAACTACTTGATTTATAGAAAAATACATTATATTTGTACATAAATCTATATGGACTACTATGAACCGTTTTGCAAACTACTACAAGAAGATATTCTCGCAAGAGTATATAGATCGCACCATTTCGGGCGGTATCAAGTCACAGCTCACCTTGCTACTCGTTACCATTGCTACGGCGCTGGCTATCTTTTTTATTATCGCGATGCTCTTTTCCATCCAATTGCATGGACACGAGGAATGGGGAGAAAGGCTCTGGGCAGTGTACAACAACTTTGTCGATCCCGGTAACCAAATAGAAGAGACTGCCTGGCCTAACAGGATATTAGTGGGACTTATCAGCATTTCGGGATCCGTTTTACTGGGCGGTGTGCTCATCTCTACCATCTCTAATATTATAGAGCGGCGTGTAGGAGTGGTATACGCGGGGCGAATGACCTACCGTAATATAAAAAATCATTATGTACTGATCGGATTCAACGAATTGTCTATCAATATGATACGTGAACTGTGTGACGAATGTCCTTCGGCACGTATTTTGCTGATGAGCGGTATGGAGTCGGCAACGGTGCGGCATCGTATACAGTCGGCCCTGCCTGTTGAAGTTGAGCGACAAGTGCTTGTTTACTTTGGCAACATTGAGTCGATCGAAGAACTTCAGCGGTTGAACATAGGGAATGCTATTGAAGTATATGTGCTGGGTGATGAAGAACGTTACGGGCGCGATGCTAAAAATATAGCTATTATGCACTTGGTAAGTACTCTGCGTGGTAAATGTTCTGATGGTAAGATGATGCCTGTGTATGTACAGTTTGATAGCATCCCTTCGTATTCTAACATACAGAAAATGAATCTGCCGCCCGAAGTCTTTTGTATAGAAGGCAAGCCTAATATTTTCTTTCGGCCCTTTAATCTCCATGAAAACTTGGCCCGGCAGCTATGGAGCCTTTATGGAGCTGATTGTGAAAGACGTTATGATCCGCTGGATTATCGCCCCATAAGCATTACACAACAACCTGATGGAAGTTGGAGCGCTACCAGTCAAGACTATGTGCATCTGGTTATCGTGGGATTCAACCGAGTGGGACGCTCGCTGCTACTCGAAGCATTGCGTATCTGCCATTATGCCAATTATGATGACCGCCTGCCTGCGGATGAACGTATACGTACCCGCATCACTTTAGTGGATCGCGAGATGGAGGCACAGAAAGATTACTTCAAAGCTCAATTCCCCTATATAGAGAGTCAAATAGATGATATTGAGGTGGAATATTGCCATGACGACATTTGCAGTACTGCTATGCGTACCCGCCTGCAGCAGTGGGCACAAAATAAGCATTGTATGCTTACAGTGGCCATTTGTGTGCATGATCCTGATTTGAGTCTTTCATTAGGACTCAACTTACCACATGAAGTTTATCAGTATCAGTGTCGTGTGCTAATCCGTCAGGAGTTTAATAATGATTTGTCGTCGATGGTGGACGACGAGAAGGGACGCTATCGCTATGTCAAGGTGTTTGGTATGGTAGATAGGGGAATAAAGAAAAACATTTTGCAAGATAAACTGGCTTTGTATGTGAACTACTTATATGATTGTTGTTATGCTGATGAAAGCCTCAAACAAAAAGAGGTATTGAAGAAGATGTATGAATCCTATGGAAACCACTCTGCCGACTTTATTTTAATGAATCATCAAGCCCAGTATCTGTGGAATAAACTAAGCGAACCACTACGTTGGGCTAATCGCTATCAGCTGGATGCTTATAGTGTGTTTTGTCGCACACTGGGCTATGGCATCAGACGGAGTGACCGCTCACCGACACACATATCCGAATCTATGTTCAATGAAGATCTGCCAGCTCAAGTTTTGTATCTGTTAGTACGCATGGAGAAGTACCGATGGAATGCCGAGCGTACGGTGGCCGGCTGGAGACGTGCTAAGGTGAAGGATAAGGTATTTTTGCAACATCCTCTTATTATGCCTTTCAGCGAATTACTACAAAAGTATCCCGAGGAGGTAGAGAAGGATGCTGATGTAATTTATAATCTGCCCTACATACTGGCATTGGGAGGATATGAGCTTTATAGATTGGCCGATTAATAAGCCGACTTAACATTTATACATAAGTTAGAGAGACACTACTAACCGCAACCCGTAATCAATATCCCACCGTTGTGGGGTCACTCCATAACGGCTGGTGACTTTACAGTATCTGTCTCTTATACACATCTCCGAGCCCACGAGACGTAGAGGAATCT
>ENA-OYWK01000717-OYWK01000717.1-human-gut-metagenome-genome-assembly--contig:-NODE-717-length-17780-cov-4.333879_pt1 | contig 17780 bp, 11 predicted proteins | sample MGYA00244808_ERZ653392 | MGnify/ENA primary metagenome ERZ653392 (study PRJEB26926, sample SAMN06165125) | human gut metagenome | biome: ENVO:00009003; feature: ENVO:2100002; material: ENVO:00002003...
CCCATAAACGGAGGCGGGAGCCAGGCTGCCGCAAGGAGATGCTTTACCCCCACCGGCTACCGGCTTGTCGAAACCTAAGCCGCGGCGACAGGTCGGACTTTTACTTTGGGTGAAAAGACGGCAGGTTTCTTTGGATAGGTATTGTTCACCTCCGTAGCTTCCCTGGTTCAGATAGAGTTGCAGCACTTTCGCCAAGTCGTTGGCGTTGGAGAAAAGCCCGGCATTGCCCGAAACGCCCCCCTGGAAAGCGGCTGCCTCATCATGCACATAGCCGCGAAGCAGTTGCCGACGGATAAAATGGTCGTTTTCGGTCGGGACGATCTGCATCGTGTCGAGGATATGCAACGGATTGTAGGCCGTATGCCAAGCTCCGAGCTTGCTGAAGAACATGCCATGCAGCAGGCGGTCCATCGGCTGCCGCATCTGCTTTTCCACCATCATCTTCAACAGGATGAAATTGATGCAACTGTATTTGTACTTGCCCCGCACGCCGAGGCGCGAGTCCTTGATCTCCTGGATAATGGTGTCTTTAAAAGAGTCGTGCAGATACATGTTGCGGGCGATCTCTGTCGTAAAGCCCGGCTTTTTCCGGGCAGATACCAGATTGGGAAGAAAAGAGAAGTCGTTGCGCACATAGGTCCGGGCGTCGAAACGGACCGGATGCGTCTGGTTCTTCGCATTGCTGTACAGGCTGCCTTTATAACTATCCTTGTCGATCGCGTTCAGGTAGAAATTGATCGTCGGCGTCAGCCCGGACTGGTGGTAGAGGAGGTCTTTGACAGCTAAATTCTTTTTATCCGAATCCTTTAGTTCGGGTATAAAATCGGATATCTTATTGTTCAGCGTGAACTTCTTGTCATCGTATGCTTTCATTACAGCCAGCAAGGTCCCCGCCGCTTTGGAGGAAGAAGCCAGGTCGTAGACGGAGTTTTCATCAACAGCTTGTTTCTTATCGTAGTCGAAATAGCCGAACGATTTGTCATAGATAATCATGCCATCTTTGGCGACGAGCACCTGGCAACCGGGAAACGCCTTCTGTTCCAGACCGTCTTCCACGATAGAGGCGATCACGTCCAAACGTTCGGGACTTGCCTCCACTTCTTCCGGCTCGTGATAACCGAGACGTGTCTTTTCGGTAAACACACCCGTCCCAGCCGTGTAGAGGGTAGGGATGGAAACCGGCAGCTTTCCTTTAACCGCAATACCGCCGAAGATGGCTTGCGCCGCATATTTCTGAGCAAGCGGTGTGCCCTCGTAGGCCATTACGACCGCTTTGGCTTTCAGGATGGAAGGTTTATATGCTTTACAAAAATAGGGCAAGGTGAAAAAGGCATAGACCAGTTCCTTCTTTGCCGCCAGCTCGCACAGAGCCGAGCTTTCCGGAATGCGGACCGTATGCACGCCGCAAATGACCACATCGTATTTCTCCAATTTCTTATATACACTCTGCACTTGGGCTGCCGTCGCATTCCGACTGATACTGAAACAGGCGACCGAGTCGTAGCGCCCCAGCATCTTTTGGAACTCGTTCCCTACCCCGTCACCGATAGACAGGGCGGCGATCTTTTTCTTATCGAGCTGCTTCAACGGGATGATATCGCCCTCGTTCTTCAGCAGGGTGATCGCTTCTTCATTCAACTTGGCGGCCAACCATGCGGCATGGGGAGAGTTCAGGCGTTCGGACAATCCCTTCGTCTCGACCGGGCGATAGTCGTTCAGCCCTGCGATGTATTTATATTGCAGGATCTTGATGATCTTCGCTTCTATCTCTTCCCTGTCCAAAATACCCTCTTCTAAGGCCTCCTTCACGGCTGCAAAGTCGTTAATCGGCGCAGTCGGAGCCAAAAGGATGTCATTGCCCGCCAATAGCGCCATTACGGAAGGGTTATCGGATTTACGGGTAGTAGCGCCTTTCATCGCCAAAGCGTCGGTAAAGCACAGCCCTCGGAATCCGAGCTCTTTTTGCAGCAGGTCGGTGACGACGGCACGGGACATGGAGACCGGCTTATTGCGTGCCTTGTCCAACGCCGGGACATACAGGTGTCCGGTCATCACGCCGGCATAGCCGTCATAAATGTAACGTTTGAAAGGCAGCAACTCCACACTGTCCAGGCGTGCCCGGTCATGATGAACAGCAGGCAGCGTATAATGGGAATCTTCGGCGGTATCGCCATGTCCGGGGAAATGCTTGGCGACAGACAGGATGCCCTGCCCTTCCAGCCCACGGGCATACGCAAGCCCTTTGTCGGCCACCGCCTCAGGATTCTCGCCGAAGGAGCGGAGGCCGATCACCGGGTTGTCGGTATTGCTGTTGACATCCATATCGGGTGCGAAATTGATATGGATTCCCATCTCCTTGCACTGCCGGGCAACTTCCTTGCCGTATTCGGTTATCAGGCTGTTATCCTCAATCGCCCCCAACATCATGTTCTTCGGGAAACGGGTCGTACCGGAGAGGCGCATGGAAAGTCCCCATTCGCCGTCCAGCGACACGAGCATCGGGACACGGGAGGCTTTTTGCAGGCGGTTCGTCACCTCGGCCTGCGTGACCGGATCACCTTTATGGAAAAGGATGCCGCCGATCTTTATTTCGTTGACATAACGCATCAGGCGTTGCATATTGCGGGTGTCGGATTTCGGATTGGCGATGACCATAAAGAGTTGCCCGATACGTTCGTCATAACTCATCGCATCGAAGACGGAGTCCACCCAGTGATTCATTTTCTCCTTGTCCACTGCCCGGTAAAGGTTCGGCGTCGTCTGTGCGACAGCGGAAAGAACGGTAACACAACTAAATAAAAAGATATATATTTTCTTCATCGAAAGAGTTGAAATTTATGATTTATAATTTATGATTTATAAATAATGATCACAATGTCTTTCTAATAAATCATAATTCATAAATCATAAATCAAAACAAATGTACGGAAATTACCCTGATATTTCCTACCTTTGAAGTGTTTACTAACTATTTTTTAATCTAAATTCTATAGAACCATGCAAAGAAGGCACTTTATGAAGCTGACAGGTATGTTGGCTACGCTTCCGGCCATCAAGGGGATAGCCGCAACCTCCGAAAAACCCGCTCCATCCGGAAAGCAGCTATACGAATGGCGAATCTACACGCTGGAAGGAGATGCGGACGGCCTGGACGGCTTTTTCCGCGACACACTGATCCCTGCCTATAACCGGAAGAAGATCAAAGCCGGCGCTTTCGTCCCTTATAAAAAAGAGGAAAAAGAACGGCGTCTACTGCTGTTCATTTATCCCGACATCACGACTTATCATCAGGTGAAACGGACCATCTGGGACGACACGGTATTCAGGAAAGCGGCACAGCCTTATTTCGACAAGACGGCTCCCAACCCGGCTTACTTCAATTTCGAAAGTTTCCTGTGCGAAGCTTTCGACAAAGTACCTTCCCTTCTGATGCCGGACAAGAACCGGACGCTGTTCGAACTCAGGACGTATCACAGTCCCAACGAAGAAGCCAACCAGCGGAAAGTCGCGATGTTCAATAAAGATGAAATAGATGTCTTCGACAAGGTCGGCATCAACTCCGTTTGCTACGGAGAGGTACTGGCCGGTCCGATCATGCCGGCGGTGATGTACCTCACCTGGTACAAGGACGAACCGACACGCAATGCCGCCTGGGACAAATTCCGGGCACATCCGGACTGGCAACGGATCAAGAACCTGCCGGAATATGCCTATACAGCCACCCGAAACACCAGTCTGCTCCTCTCACCATTGCCTTACTCGCAGATATAAGGAAATTAAAAATAAAAAAAACGACAGTTATGAGACAAGCCATATTCTTCCTGTGTCTTTGGAGTTGCAGCCTATTAGCGGGACATGCCCAGGAAGCCGATGAAGCGAATTACGACGAAAGCAAAATTCCCCCTTATACCCTGCCCGCTCTGTTAAAGACTAGCGACGGCCGGGAAATAACAACCGTGCAACAATGGGAACAGATCAGACGCCCGGAATTGCTGTCCGTCTTTACCGAACAGGTATACGGAAAGATGCCGGCGGACAAGGTGGATGTGTCCTACAAGAAGCTGGACGACAACCACAGTGCGGTCAACGGCAGCGCCACCCGCAAACAGATCGAAATAACATTCAGCCATAACGGTATAGAACGGAAAGCCCTGCTGCTGATGTATCTGCCGAACCATGTCAAAACAAAAGTGCCGGTATTCCTGCATTTCAACTTCCAGGGGAATCAGACAGTTTCTTCGGACCCGGACATCATCCCGTCGCAATATTCCGACCGCCCACGCGGCAACCAAGCATCGCGCTGGCCGGTGGAAAAGATCATCGACGCCGGTTACGGGTTGGCCACCGTCCATTACTTCGACTTCTTCCCCGACCTTGTCTCCATTCTGCCATACTTCAAAACTATATCCGCAGTTGGCCACCGTCCATTACTTCGACTTCTTCCCCGACAGCAAGGACAGATATGCGGAAAGTATTCTCGCCCTCTTCGGTCATCCATCTGAAGGAGACATTCCGGCAGACGGCGGACAAGCAATCGCCGCCTGGGCATGGGGTTACAGTCGGGTGATGGATTACCTCGAAACAGACTGGCAGGTCGATGCCTCCAAAATCATCCTGATGGGACATTCCCGCTTGGGCAAAACCTCCCTTTGGGCTGGCGCTACCGATCCGCGTTTTGCAATCGTCATCTCCAACGAATCCGGATGTGGCGGAGCAGCCCTATCCAGACGGCAGGTGGGTGAAACTGTCAACCGGATCAACCACGCTTTCCCTCACTGGTTCTGCAAGAACTTCCGCCGGTATAACAAGAAAGAAGGTGAACTGCCGATCGACCAGCATGAGCTATTGGCTCTCATCGCTCCCCGCCCCCTTTATGTGGCAAGCGCCGAAGAAGACCGCTGGTCCGATCCGAAAGGTGAATTTCTTTCAACCGCATACGCCGGAGAAGTCTATAAGCTCTACGGAATGAAAGGACTGGAAACGACCACGATGCCGACGGTCAACATGCCGATCATGAATCGTATCGCCTACCACAATCGTACCGGTGTGCATGATGTGACGGATTTCGACTGGGAGAACTACATTAAGTTTGCCGATAAGTGGCTGAAGTAAAATTTATTTCAGACTGCTACTTGCGTATCAAATAATTATTTCGTTACTTTGCATCCGCTTTGCGTAATCTCTGTCGGGACAAGTAGCCCGTTATATTGCGTTTCATTAAAAATTACAATTAAAAAGCTATAAAACAATGGATTTAATTAAAGTTGTAAACGAAGCGTTTGCTACGAAAAAGGAATTTCCTGCATTCAAGAGTGGTGACACTATTACAGTAGCTTACCGTATCAAAGAAGGTAACAAAGAACGTATCCAGCAATTCCGCGGAGACGTAATCCGTATCTCTGGTCACGGTGACAAAAAACGTTTCACGGTTCGTAAAATGTCCGGCAACGTCGGTGTTGAGAGAATCTTCCCCATCGAATCGCCGTTCATCGAAGAAATCGTTGTAAACAAACGCGGTAAAGTACGTCGTGCAAAATTGTACTACTTGCGCGCTCTTACCGGCAAAAAAGCCCGCATCAAAGAAAGAAGAGGTTAATCCTTTTCGGGAAAGGCAAAATAAGGAGTTGTATCGGTTCGTTCCGGTGCAACTCCTTTTTTATATCCTGCCGCCATCCGAAAGAATGGCTAATTATCAAAAAAAAACGACGGCGGGATGCGTCCGTAAAACACCCGGTTCCGGACACATCCCGCCGTCGTCATATCATATCTACCGGTCGGTCAAGACAAACCGGAGGGCTTTCACCCGGTCGGAGCTACCGCCTGTAAACACCTCGAACTCACCGGGATCATAAACCCGGCTACCGTCGGACAAAACATATTCCAAATCGGGCAAAGCCAGTTCGAACACCACCGTTTCAGTCACACCCTTTTTCAAGAATATCTTCTTGAAGCGACGCAACTCCATTTCCGGACGGGTGATACGCGACTGTACATCCCGAATATAGAGCTGTACGGTCTCCTCACCGTCATAATCGCCCGTGTTGGTTACCGTCACCGCCACCCGCAACGTCTCGTCGGGAGCGATACACTCTTTATCAGCCGTCGGTTCGCCATATTCGAAACGGGTATAACTCAACCCGTAACCGAACGGATAGAGCGGAGTATTCGGACAATCCTGATAACGGGTCACATACCATTCGTCCGGCACATACGGACGTCCGGTACTCTTACTATTATAATACACCGGTATCTGTCCCTCGTTATGCGGGAACGACAGGGTCAGTTTTCCCGACGGGTTGTATTTCCCGAAAAGGACATCCGCAATCGCATGCCCGGCTTCGCTACCCAACTGCCAGCATTCCAGAATGGTAGAGATATGTTTCTGCTCCCAGTCGAGCACCAACGGACGACCGTTGGTCAAAAGCAATACCACCGGCGTACCGGTAGCTTCGAGCCGGGCAAGCAGTTCGCGCTGCACACCGGGCAACGACAGCCGGGTGCGGCTGGCAGCCTCTCCGCTCATGAAACGTGTTTCGCCCAGACAGACAATCGCCACATCGCTTTTCTTCACGGCACGTACCGCCTCGCTGAAACCGCTGCGGTCCTCGCCTTCCACGTCGCAACCTTTCGCATAGCGTATCTTTACCCCGTTGCCCACAGCCTGACGAATGCCCTGCAATATGCCGACAGCTTCGTTTCCGTCGCCCTGAGCGCACCACGAGCCCAACATATCGGCAGGATTGTCTGCCAACGGACCCACCACGGCAATACTTTTATACCGGTCGGAAAGCGGCAATACGGCATCCCTGTTTTCCAACAGCACGATCGACTTGCGGGCAATATCCCGGACTGCCGCCCGGTTATGTTCCGATAATATTTCGGTGCGTTCGCGCTCGCTGTCGCAATACCGGTACGGATCGTCGAACAGACCCAGACGGAATTTCAGACGAAGGATACGTCTCACGGCATCGTCGATTACCGCTTCATCCACTTCGCCTGCCTGTACCGCCTGTTCGAGCGACGACAGGTAGCAATACCCTTCCATATCCATATCGCAGCCGGCTTTCACCGCCAGCAGGGCAGCCTCCGCCTTATCGGCGGCAACACCGTGCTGGATCATCTCCGCCACAGAACCCCAGTCCGAAACGACCATTCCCCGGTAGCCCCATTCGCCTTTGAGAATGTCGCGCACAAGAAACGAGGCTCCGGTAGCCGGAACACCCATCAGCTCGTTGAACGAATTCATAAATGTAGCCGCACCCGCATCGGCGGCAGCGGCAAACGGCGGCAGATAAAGCTCACGCAAACGCTGCATCGACATATCCACCGTGTTGTAATCGCGACCGCCCTCCGACGCACCGTAACCGACAAAATGTTTGGCACAAGCCGCCATCGTATGGCATGCCGACAAATCGGAGCCTTGAAACCCTCTGACACGGGCTGCCGCTATCGCCGCACCCAGACAGGGATCTTCGCCCGCACCCTCCATGACACGTCCCCAGCGAGGATCGCGGGCAATGTCCACCATCGGGGCGAAAGTCCATTGTACACCGGCTGCCGTTGCCTCGGCTGCCGCCACCTGCGACGATTTTTCGATCGCCTCCAAATCCCACGAACAGCTTTCAGCCAGCGGTATGGGCGAAATCGTCCTGAACCCATGTATGACATCCAATGCGAAAATCAACGGAATGCCCAACCGGGTCTCGTTCACCGCCATTTCCTGCAACCGGCGCGTCGGCTCCACGCCCACCACATTCAGCACCGAACCGGTTTTTCCGCTGCGGATCATCTCCGCAAGGTCGGAAGTCTCGATCAACTGTCCGGTAAGCACCTCCTTGTTCGACAACTGGTTCATCTGTCCCACTTTCTCGGAGAGAGTCATCAGCCGCAACACCGAATCGACACGTTGTTCGAGCCGTTCGCATTCAGCCGGAACGCCGCCGGCATATCCTGCGGCAAAACAGGCAAGCAGCACGGATGCCGCCATCTTTCTTTTCAACATCATAATCTATCTGTTATATACGTATTACTTCAAATCTTTTTACCGCATACGATAATATGCGGGCTATGCGCGAACTTCAAGAAATCTTCGCTCGCCGGATGCCCCGGTATAGGCACATAATAGCACTCTTCCTCGTTCCACGCATTCGGACCGAACATGATATAGCTTATCTTGTATTTGGAAATCACCGGATCCAACACCGAAGAGAAGAAATTGGAAATCTTCACGCCCTTCGACCCCGTATCGGTCAAAGCCGGCAGCTTGCGGTTCTCCTCCGTAAAACGTCCGATCGCCGACAGACCCATGTTCAACCGCTGCTGATACAGCTCGCCCGACTTGTCGGCTTCGAAATCCTGATACAGATTCAAGCCGACGATATCGACATACTCGTTGCCGGGGTAATATTGCCCGATCTCCTCCTCCGACACGATGCCGTACACCGAATAAGCATACAGCACATGATGTATGTTCCGCCTGTTCCGTAAATAATCTACCGTCGATCGCCACAGCCGGATATACTCTTCGGGGCTGCGAATACCTGCTGCCCGATCGTTTTCAGCTACATTCGGCGATCCGAACAGATGAATGATCACCGGTATCTTCTTTCCTTCATCCGTTTCGAGACTTTCCAGAAAGTCGGCAACCGCATCCAGCCGGGTTTCATACTCCGCTTCGGACGAAACGGACGACGAAAAATTCCACGACAAAATCGTCACGCCGCGCATACGGTTCACCCGCTCCACATATTGTGCTATACGGACAAACGGGATCGAATCGGCATTCAGCTCCGCTCCCGTTTCCACCCCGGTCAGGCTCCAACCTACCACAGCGGGATAATTGCCGCACACGCTTTTCACATCCGATCGTCCCGGCTGGTTATACCACATGCTGCCATACGCCAACGCATCCTTATGTCCGAGCATGATACCCGTCTCCCGCCGCGAAGAGAGATCGTGGCAGAATGCTTTCAACTCGGCAGAAGCCCGGCTGTCGGAAAGCGACCAAGCGAAATCGTCCGTTTCACCGCCGTTACAGGCAGACAGGAGAGTCGCCAGACAAAAACAAAACCGTAGAATTATTTTCCCCGAAAGGTTCTTACTTTTTTCCTTTTTCATATTCCGAAAACTTATCGTCCCGGCAACGTTGCCGCCCCGAACGGCGACGGACGTACCGAAACTTATACAACGTAAAATTAATCATTCCGTGCGGCAACGGGTTGCACAATTCGGGGCACTGCTTTTGCCACGAAAGCGACAGTTGTCTATATGTTGCAGATGATTAAATTTATGTAGCGTTCATGCACAAGAGACGTATTATTTGAAAATAAATCGTATTTTTGCACACACAGAAAAGAGGAAAAGCCCGCGTCGTCCGATTCAACCGACACAAAACGTCACTTCCCGATTTCACATGTATGCTCTCCTCATATATAACCCGATTCAACTTGTAATTTTTAAGAGCGGACTAAACCATGAATAGTAAAAAAGCATGCCTTGTCATATCGTATCTGATCTGTTCGATCGTCGCATGGAGCAACACCGACAAATTTTTCGGCTCGAACAACCAGCTTTCCAACAGCCACATCAACCACATATATCAAGATAAGACCGGATACATCTGGGCTTGTACCGAAAGCGGGCTGAACGTATTCAACGGAATCTATTTCAAGACCTACACCCACATTGCAGGCGACTCGACCTCGCTGGCAAGCAACTCGGTGCTGTCGGTATTGGAAGACCGGACCGGGCGGTTCTGGGTAGGTTCTACCGACGGCGTACAGATACTCGACCGGGAAACCGGACGATTCCGGAAAGTGCCCCTTTCGTACAGCAACATCACGAACTTCAACTATATAAAATGTATCACCGAGGACAGCAAAGGCAATATCTGGCTGACGACCGACCGGTCGGGCATCATCCGCATCGACGAGAACACCATGAAAGCGGTGTACTACATGCAGACCAACAGCAACATTTGCAGCAATCAGGTGAACACGATATACGAAGACCGGTTCGGAAACATCTGGATCGGATCGTTAGACAACGGCATCAGTGTGCTGAATGTCGATAACCTCATGATCACGAACTACGCCCACGACCCGGACAACCCGAACAGCCTGTCGAGCAACAAAATATTCTCGATCCTCGAAGAACCGTCGGGGAAAATGCTGGTTGCCACGATCGACGGTACGATCGACGCGTTCGACTACAAGGAACGATCGTTCCGGCGCAATTATATCCCTTCGGTCGAAGGCGTATATACCATCTATTCCGACAGCAAGAAAAACCTGTGGATCGGCACGGACGGATCGGGACTGAAAAGATATGACTTCAAGACCCAAAGCGTCAGCACATACGAATCGGACCTGATCCACCCCGATATGCGGCAAGCCAAAGTACACGGCATTGTGGAAGACCGGCAACACAACATCTGGGTGGCTCTCTACCAAAAAGGCATACTGATGATTCCGCTGAAAGACAAGATATTCAGGAATATCGGATTCAACCCGTTTTATGCCGACCGGAATATCGGGAACGAATGCGTGCTCACCGTTCTCGAAGACCGCAGCCGCAACGTATGGATCGGTACGGACGGCGACGGCATCTACCGGCTCGATGCCGGGCGCAAAATCAAAAAGCATTACAAAGGCGACCGGTTCCCTGCCAACGTCGTACTCTCCGTTTTCGAAGACTCCCGAAACCGGATATGGGCAGGCACATACCTGTACGGACTATATACCTACAATCCCGTTACCGACCGGTTCGAGAAAAAACCGCTGTTCTGCAACGGCGTAGAGGTAAAACACATCAACACCATCACCGAAGCTCCGTCGGGCGACCTATGGATCGGCACGAACGAGCACGGCGTATGCAAATACAATCCGGAAACCGGACAGGCAGAGTTCCTGCGGTACGATCTGATGAAGTCGGACGGGCAGATACTCAGCAACTCGATCAATGCCATCGCGATCGACAGCGATTACGTATGGATCGGGACAAGCATGTCGGGGCTAAGCCGCTACTCCTTTGCCGACGGCTCTTTCGACGATTACACGACCGAAAACGGCAAGCTGAGCAACAACAACATCTTCGCCCTGAAAACCGACCGGGAAGGCGGCGTATGGATCGGAACCAACTGGGGGCTGAACTACATCAATCCCCGCACCGGAAAAGAGTCGCGGTTTTCCGAAAAAGAGGGGTTGCCCAATGCCGCTATCAGCGGTATCGAGATCGACGACCGGCAGCAACTCTGGATCAGTACCTACTACGGGCTTTCGCATTACGATCCCCTGAAAGGCAGATTCACCAACTATTTCACTTCCGACGGCTTGATCAACAACGAGTTCCGACGCGGTGCGCATTTCCGTTCGGAAAGCGGAGAGATGTTTTTCGGCGGTATCAACGGGCTTACCTCTTTCTTTCCGTTCGAGAACCAGCCCGGATACAAACTGTCGAATCTGGTCTTTACCGATCTTTATATCTATAACGAACCGGTAACACCCGGCACACCCGAATCGATACTGACCCGGTCGATCGACTGTGCCGACGAAATCAGGCTGAACTACGACATCAAAAGTTTTACGATCGGATTCTCGGCTCTGGAATACAACCACCCGAACAAAGTCATATACCAGTCGAAACTCGACGGATTCGAGAACACATGGACGACACTGCCCGCCGGAATCAACACCGTCACCTACACCAATCTGAAACCCGGGAAATATACCCTGCACATCCGGGCGCACCTGCCCCAGACCGAAGCCGTAACCCGGAAAATAGACATCGTCATCACGCCGCCCGTATGGCGGTCGGCTTGGGCGATGCGGATATATATCCTTGTCCTGCTCATCGGGGCATACTGCACCTACATCCATTTCCGAAACCGGAACCGGCGGAAAAAAGAAGACCAGAAAAAACAGAACGAACGCCGGATCATGGAATCGCAGCTGCAATTCTTCACCGATATTTCGCACGAGATACGCACGCCGCTCACCCTGATACTGACCCCGATAGAAGAATTGATAAAGACGACCGAAGAGGGTTCGTTGCGCGATACCTATAAGATCATCGACCAGAACGGACACCGCATACTCCGGTTAGTCAATCAGGTCATGGAGATGCGCAGGCTCGACAAAGGGCAAGTGAAACTATCGGCGGAAGCCACCGACGTGACACGATTCGTTCAGGAAATCGTCGGCTCGTTCAAACATCTGGCGGAAGAAAAGGGTATCGCATTCGATATCCGGTTTGCCGACCGGCTGCCGGTCGTATGGATCGATCAGGAGAAACTGGACAAAGTCATCTTCAATATCCTATCCAACGCATTCAAATACACACCCGCCGGAGGAACGATCACCCTGACGATCGACACGACCGAACAGGATTTGCGCATCCGCATAGCCGACACCGGATGCGGCATACCCGACGATCTGAAAGAAACCATATTCCATCGCTTCTACCAAGTGCCCAACGAATGCAACAAGACCAAAATGGGAACAGGCATCGGACTGCATCTGTCGCGTAGCCTGATGGAGATACACCACGGGCAGATCTTCGTCGAGGACGGAACAGGCACAGGTGCTACATTCGTCATCCTGCTGCCTTTGGACGACAGTTATCTGAAAGAGGAGGAGAGAAAAACGGAACACTCCGACCACAACCTCGCCACATTAGTGCAGACTTCGGTAGCCCCGATACTGGCGGAAAAAGAGGAAGTGCCGCCCGCTGCCGCCGACCAAAACAAATACAAGCCCAAGCTGTTGATCGTCGAAGACAATCGGGAAATCAAAAGCTACATCCGCAAAGTGCTCTCGCCGGAATACCGGATCATCGAAGCCGACAACGGCAAACAGGGACTGGAAATCGCGATCAGGGAGAAACCCGACTGCATCATTTCCGACGTGATGATGCCCGAAATGGACGGCATCGAGATGTGCGACAAAATCAAAAAGAATGAACAAACCGGACACATCCCCGTTATCTTGCTGACGGCAAAAACCGCTATCGAGCAACGGATCGAGGGATTGAAAGCCGGTGCGGACTCGTACATCCCCAAACCGTTCAACATCGAACACCTGAAAATCCGGATCCGGAAACTCATCGAGCTGCGACGGGTGATGAAAGAAAAATACGAAGGCAAGTTCGACGAAATAAAAGAGGAGGTGTCGGGCATGAAATCGACCGACGAAAAGTTCCTCGAAAAGTTGGAAACCATCGTAAAAAACAAAATAGCGGAATCGGATCTGTCGGTCGAGACGATCAGTCAGGAGATCGGTATCAGCCGTTCCCAATTGCAACGGAAACTCAAACAACTGACCAACCAGAACCCGAGCGACTACATCAAGACCACACGCCTGCGTCACGCCGCATGGCTGCTGTCGTACAAGAACCTGAGCATTTCGGAAGTGTCCTACGCCACCGGCTTCTCGTCGCTGTCGCATTTCTCGAACAGCTTCAAGGATTTCTACGGCATGTCGCCCAGCCGCTACATGGAAATACACCGCACTGCCGGCAACGACACATCCGGACAAGAACCGTAGATCGCCGAAAAAACAGACTATCCGGCAAGAATTTACCGATAGCTTGGCAAATCGGACGATTTATATTACCTTTACGATATACTTAATTACGACCTATGGAAGATAAAAAAGAAATTCAAATAGAACTGCCCGCCGAAGTGGCTTCGGGCATCTATTCCAACCTCGCGATCATTTCGCACGCGCCCTCCGAGTTTATCATCGACTTCATACACATGATGCCGGGCGTACCCAAAGCCCCGGTAAAAGCACGCATCCTGCTCACGGCAGAACATGCCAAACGCCTGATGTTCGCTTTGCAGGAAAACATCATGAAATACGAATCGCAGTTGGGCACAATACGGATGTCCGAACCCGGCAAAGGAAATATCCCCCCGTTCATGGCACCCGGCGGCGAAGCATAAAGCAGGCAAAGAGTCCGTACCAAACAACGAATCCCCCCATATCACAACCTTCGGATAAGACAGGAGGCGGCTCGGCAAACCTGCAAATAAATTTGCTTTTGCACTCGGCTTATTCGTATCTTTAAATAAGATAGGATGCGGTTCGGCAGAATCGAATCGTGAAACTTTGTTTCCCGTTTGCTTCTGCTCTCACCTTTCACTATCTTTGACTACGCTTAGATACTTCGCCTCGGCAAACTCGCAAATAAATTTGCTTTTGCGCTCGGCTTATTCGTATCTTTGCAAAGAAATTCATAATAAACACGTTTATGGAACATCCTCTGTTTATTTACAATACGCTCTCACGCGAAAAAGAACAGTTCGTACCGTTGAACGAACCCCACGTGGGGCTGTATGTCTGCGGTCCGACCGTCTACGGCGACGGACACCTCGGACACGCCCGTCCCGCCATTACGTTCGACGTCCTTTTCCGCTACCTCACACATCTGGGTTATAAAGTACGCTATGTCCGCAACATCACCGACGTAGGACACTTGGAACACGATGCCGACGAAGGCGAAGACAAGATCGCCAAAAAGGCACGGCTCGAAAAATTAGAGCCGATGGAGGTGGTGCAATACTATCTGAACCGCTATCACAAAGCGATGGAGGCTCTCAACGTATTGCCCCCCAGCATCGAACCGCATGCGTCGGGTCACATCATCGAACAAATCGAATACATCAAACGGATTCTCGATGCCGGATATGCCTACGAAAGCAACGGATCGGTCTACTTCGATGTAGAAAAATACAACCGCGACCACCACTACGGCAAGCTGTCGGGCAGAAACATCGACGAACTGCTCAACACCACCCGCGAACTCGACGGACAGAGCGAGAAACGCCGGTCGGCAGACTTCGCCCTCTGGAAAAAAGCGGCACCCGAACACATCATGCGCTGGCCCTCGCCGTGGAGCGACGGATTCCCCGGCTGGCATCTCGAATGCTCGACCATGAGTACCAAATATCTGGGCGAAACATTCGACATACACGGCGGCGGAATGGACTTGCTCTTCCCCCACCACGAGTGCGAGATAGCCCAGTCGGTTGCCGCACAAGGTCATGAAACCGTGCGCTACTGGATGCACAACAACATGATCACGATCAACGGACAGAAGATGGGAAAATCGTTGGGCAACTTCATCACGCTCGACCAGTTCTTCACCGGCGACCATCCCTTGCTGCAACAAGCCTACTCGCCGATGACGATCCGTTTCTTCATCCTGCAAGCCCACTACCGCAGCACGGTCGATTTCAGCAACGAAGCCCTGCAAGCCGCCGAGAAAGCCCTGCAACGGCTCACCGAAGGGTGGAACAATCTGGCGAAAATCGTTCCGGGCGACCACTCCGACGTAGATGTGCAGGCAATCAAAGCCAAATGCTACGAAGCCATGAACGACGATCTGGGTACACCCGTAGTCATATCGCACCTCTTCGATGCCACCCGTATCATCAACACGATTCTGGCTGGCAACGCATCGATCGATGCCGAAGGCTTGAAAGAGTTGCGCGAGCTCTTCTCCACGTTCATGTTCGATATACTCGGCATCCGGGAAGAACACGCTGCCGAAAACGAGAAAGGCAACGAAGCATACACCAAAGCCGTAGACCTGCTGCTCGAAATCCGGAAAGATGCCAAAGCCAAAAAAGACTGGGCTACCTCCGACCTGATCCGCAACCGGTTGGCGGAAATCGGATTCGAAGTAAAAGATACCAAAGACGGATTCGAGTGGAAACTCAAATAATCCGCCTGCCGTTCCGCCGCCCCCGACCGTAAAGGCAGGCGGACGGACGTCCCACAGAACGAAGCCCTGCGTCGCAATATGAGGTTACGGCGCAGGGCTTCGTTTTATATTCGCCTCCCCCTTTTTATTTTTTTATCAAATAGAGTGAATAAATCGAAACGAATGTACAAAATTCCGATATTATCACTACATTTGCGTTATACGCGAATATAGGAGGCGGCTTGGCTTCGTTCAAATAAATTCGACTCTGCTCTCGCCTTTCACTACATTTGCTACATCATCGCATTGGCTCCCAATAAACATAAACCATGAAACCCCTATATCAGGAACTGCCATTCACCGTCGATAACTACATCAACTTCTATCGGGAAGACCTGCCGCACTTCATCGTGCCGTGGCATTACCACCCCGAAATAGAAATCATGTGTATCGAAAAAGGCTGGGGCACCCGGTTTGTCGGCGATAACATCGGCGGATACGAAGAAGGCGATGTCTGTATTATCGGACCTCAACTTCCCCACGAATGGCGGAACGACAAAGAGTTTCTCAACGTCGATTCCGGGCTGAGAGCTGTATGCCACTGCGTCTACTTCCGGAAAGAGCTGTTCGAAGGTATTCTGATCCGCCTGCCCGAAATGGCGAACATCCGCGAACTGATCGAACGGTCGCGGCGCGGAATCAAGTTCACGGGGCAAGCCCGCAACCGCATCGCGCAATTCATCCGGAAGACATTCAACGGCAACGGCGTGGAACGTGTCACCAACCTCATCACCCTGTTGGAAATGATGGCGGAGACCGACGAATACGAACTGCTGGCAAGCGTAGGCTTCACCCAGTCGGTCAATTCGTCCGACTTCGAACGATTCAACAAAGTATATCAACATCTCGTACGAAACCTGAACAAATCGATCAAACTCGAAGAGGTAGCCTCGCTGGCAGGGCTTACCCCCACCGCATTCTGTCGCTACTTCAAAGGACGTACCAAGAAAACGTTCGTGCAGTATCTGAACGATATGCGCATCGGACATGCCAAAAAATTCCTGATCGAGGGCAAAATGAAAATCTCTACGATCAGCATGGAAGTAGGATTCAACAACCTCTCCAATTTCATCGAACAGTTCAAACGATCGACCGGTATGCTGCCGTCGGAATACCAGAACCGATACGGCGTAAAGAAACAAAAAGCTATCTAACCGAAACGTCCCTTTCGGTATAGAATATTACCCTTTTTGCTCCTCCCATATATAACTACGGTAAGATTCCAGAATCTTTGGCAAAAATAGCGAACAGCAAGCGCTATTTACTGCCATACCTTTGTCATATTCAATAATAACATGAAAAATGGAAAAGAATATGGAAATCTTGTTTCCCCGTCTATTTTTTACGGGAAACCGTCTGTTGGGCGAGGACGTACAAAACATCAGCCGAACACTTGGAGACCTGCAAGGAATCTTTGCCGATAACGAAGCATTCGAAAGAATGCCGAAAGAAATGCCGGCTTACGAGGTGAGCAGTTTCCTCCCCGAAGCGGAAGGCACTCCCGGTGGGCTATATTTCGGCATCACCTATCTGCATCCGGGAAAAGTGGGAAACGAATACTTCATGACCAAAGGTCACTTCCATGCGAACATCGACCGGGCGGAGTATTATTGGGGACTCGAAGGCGAAGGCATGTTGCTCCTCATGGACGAAAACCGCAACGTATGGGCTGAAAGAGTATTTCCGGGCAGCCTGCACTATATACCGGGTGGCGTAGCACACCGCATGGCGAACACCGGGAACACGCTCTTCTCGTTCGCTGCCTGCTGGCCCTCCGATGCCGGACACAACTACCGGGAAATCGCAGAACACGGCTTTGCCGCCCGACTGCTGGAAATCGACGGGAAACCTCAACTGATAGGAGTATAACATCATGAGCAACCGATATCATATCGCTATCGACTTAGGCGGAACCATTATCAAAATCGGACTGATCCTTCGCGGCGAGATCGTGCGCTTCTGCACCGTATCGTCCGATTCTGTGAAAGGACTTGCCGCCATGCTCCCCAAAATAG
>ENA-OYWK01000720-OYWK01000720.1-human-gut-metagenome-genome-assembly--contig:-NODE-720-length-17724-cov-5.643274_pt1 | contig 17724 bp, 21 predicted proteins | sample MGYA00244808_ERZ653392 | MGnify/ENA primary metagenome ERZ653392 (study PRJEB26926, sample SAMN06165125) | human gut metagenome | biome: ENVO:00009003; feature: ENVO:2100002; material: ENVO:00002003...
CGAGATTCCTCTACGTCTCGTGGGCTCGGAGATGTGTATAAGAGACAGTTTCAGAAGTAGGCTCTGCTTCTTCAAATTCTGTTTCCACGGATTCCCCAAAGGCTTCCTTTGCCTGTTTGGTTGTCGGCGAATCATATGCTAATTCCATATTCGCTTTGTCAATAATTTTAACCGTATATTTATCTACATTCAGACCTACCAATATACGAATCTTCTCAACGGATTCCATAGACTGATACATCTTAAAAAATCCACTGGTTCTATAATATCCCACCAAAATATCAAAAAACTGCGTATTGCTTTTCAAAATATTACTGAACCTACTGTATAAATCTCTGTCGGGTTCATTTGTAAAAAAAGTCAGGTCATTATTTACCATATCCCATACCTCCGCATCTTTCGCTTTTCTATTATTCTATCTGATTAGGTGTCCTATAAAACTCTCTGCTATTCTTCTGTTATAATTTCCATAATATCATCTAAGGAACACCCCAGCTCTACACAAATCCTCGTTAAAACTTCCACCCTTACATCTTCATTTCTTCCAAGCTTTGCCATAGCATTAGTACTTATCTTTGCCCTTTTACAAAGCTGTGTTTTATTCATTCCTCGGTCAATCAGTATCTTCCATAGTTTGTTATAACTTACAGCCATTCTACACCTCCTGTGCCTGTCAAATAACCATTTCAAACTACCTATAATTTTATCACAAGCCTTTTCATATCGCAAGAATATCTTGCAAACTTCAAGCAAGTTTTAAAGGCAACATCTGGTAGTGAAAGTAACTATTTTATTTTATTATTTTATTATTTAATCTGCATCCTCTTTTTCTACCTTAATAACCACCCATGAAAAACAAGGGAACCAGCACACACCAGTTCCCCATTTTCTATATCCCTATACTATCCAAAACTGCTCCGGTAATGGATGAAATTACAATCCACAGTATTATCATTATTATTACTGGTACATCTTCCACCTCTACTCCAAGCATCATATATATCGCAACTTGTCCTACTAAACCTGCAATCACAGAAAGAATTGCTCCAAATGTAGATATTCCTCCACCTCTTGAATAAGAAGAAGGTTTACTATTTTTTGTCGACTCGTTATATATGTTATACTCAATAAAGTCGTCTGTAAAATCTTTCTTGCCATCGTGGTTCCAATCGTAAAATGCCATAATCCGTTTCTCCATTCTCTCCTAGGTATATTTACTGTCTTTCGCATTTAAATATAATTGCTTACTTTCCAAATATCATGATTCCCAATACAATGATAATTCCTAGCGGTGAGCATACACCCATAACAATAGCTAAAAGTACTCATATCCACCAATCCGACGAAGCCCCGGAACTTCCTGAATCAGCTCACTGATAATCAATAAAGCTATCCTGCATATCGTACTTTCCATTTCCATTCCAATCATTCATAATACTACCTCCGTTTCCTTCTTAATCAGGTGGAGGTCTTCTTGCTATCTGACCAAATTATAACACACCTGTATGTCCAATAAAACGGACTTGCGAGGTGAAAATACACGCAAAAATGAATTTTCACCCCGAACCTTTCCATTTTATCTCGAATTTTACATAGGTTCGCTCCCAATATTTTTAGGGCGGACCTAACACTATTTACCGCTTCCTTTCCTGTTCTCTGCTCCACTGATAGTCGCTGGCTTCCGTTCTATTTTCTTTTGAAACAACCTCTTCCAGCCTCATAAATTCATCTAGCATATCAAACGAATAACGATAAGTGATACCGAGTTCTTTCATCTTCTCCGTAAATAAACGGATAGATTCGTCAGTGTTATCCGAAGTAATGCCAATCCATTCTGCTTTCTCTTTATCCGTCAGAGATTCATAAATTTCTCTAGTCATTTCCGGTTCTGGAAATAACGTATCGGCTGTTGCATCACAGAATTTCGGTTTAAAATCTGCAACCGCATCTTCCGTCTCAGTTAATACCGCTCCATAGTTCTGAACATCAACAGACTCCTCTACATCTACAATCTGCTCATCCACGCTCTCCGAATCAAGCATCTTAGGAACCACTGTTTCTTCAATCGCAGAATCCACATCTTCTTCAATCACTTCCTGCTTCTCCACCTTCGGCAAATCTGTCAGATACAGATTCTCGATATCCAAATCATCCGGCACTTCAAGGCAGGCATAGAGATTCTGTTTCAGACATCTTTCCGCCACATTCTTCTCGTCCTTCGCCCCTTTTCGTTCTGCTTTAAGTTCATCTAACTTCTTCCGGTACTCTGCCTCATGAAACAGAAATGCAGCCGCATCACCATCCTTTTCATACTGATACTTTTTCTTTGCGTGTTCCTTATACAATTCCTTTTTACAGGCATCAATCTCTGCTACTTTTTTCTCTGCGGCTCTCTGTGCATTGAATACATCCGCCCAGCTATTGATGTCCTTCCTACACAGAAACAGATACTCTTCCTGTAGCTTATGCATCTGCTCCAAATCTTCCTTGTATCTGGTGTAGTGATAGCGGAATCTATATTTCTGTACTACATGTAGACGATAAACCTTTGCATAGTATTTCTTCTGTAAATCAGATTTCGGCTTATATCTGAGTGCCAGTCCATTACCGTAAATCTTCGGTTCTGTATAATCACCAAAATACTTTTCCTCTGTAAAATACTCTTCCAGTTTTTCTTTCGAAAACTCTTCATCAATGGTGTCAAGTCTGCGGCTGCGTTTCATCTTCCCTGCCTTTACGGAAATATGGACACCGGATTTCACTTCATATCCCAACTCTTCCATAAAATATAAAAACTCGTCCACACTCTTTGCCCGGCTTCGGCAGTATCTCATATCTGCTTCCACCACATCACTCCAGCTCTGTTCCTTTTCCCATTCCTTACGGTTCATGTTGAGAGGCTCCTTGCTGTATTCTGCCGGAACAATGGAAAGTCCGTATTCCTCACAAAGTTTATTGGTAATCGGCTGGATGATATCTTTCCAATCACCTTTTTTATAATCGTACTTTCTGCCCGTAACCATGTCGACACTGTTAAAAACCAGATGACCATGAAGGTGGTTCTTATCGTTATGGACGGCATAAACTGCCTCATACTCTCCACAAAGAAATTCCTCTGCAAATCTCCTGATAATCTCAAACATCTGCTTCTCATTACCTTCCCCCGGCTCCAGTGAAATGACAAAATGATACCCCTGCCTGCCACCGGTCTTTCCGAATATTTTCTTCGTCTGTATCATCTGCTCAAAAGAAAAATCCGGCAGACAGTTAATACTACCAACCAGATTTCCATTATCCGTCTTTATTTCATTACAGATATATTCCAGTGCATTTTTAAGATGCACTGATGCCACACCTTTCTTTGGTGCGTTTATATGCATAAGCTTCGTAATTGCCATTCTACCGCCACCTTTCCATTAACTGTTGCAATAACTTCTTAATGTCCCCCAGCTCAAACGTCAGCCGGAATACATCTGAATTATCTATCCGCTTATTCTCGTTACACCGCTTCGCTATCTGGTTTATATTGGTAGCAATACCGCTGATCTGACGAATCAGATTTCTTCTGTCCTCTGCATGAGTTGCATCAACCCCTCCGTGAAGAATCAACTCCCTTACATATTTGCTTTCATTCATCCCTGCCGCTGCTGCACCCTCTGACAGCTTCTGTAATTCATACTCCGAAAGACGGATAGTACGGTTCTGTCGCACAATCCCCTTTTTCTTTCTTATCTGTTTCTCCATAATATAAATCCTCCAATCCCTTAAAATTCTTCAGACACTTTTTGCAAGATACGGAAAACGCAATGCATTTTCCATCTTGTTAGGGAGCGCCCTAAGACCCCCGAAAAAATATCTCTATAAAGTACAAAAAACTGCCCCTCATCTTTACCTAAGGCAAAAATTCAGAACAGTTTACTACACCCACGGGGCTATATTATTCCATAAAAATGGCTACACCTTTCCTTCTTCCTTACCGTCATAAACGGCTACGGATAAATGGTAAAGTATAGCCATATCACATCACTAACATCCGTTTTCAACTACATTCCAAAGCTGAAATCTAACAGGTCATTCTCCTCCGGTTCTTCCGGAAGCAGATTTTCTTCTGCTGTTTTTCCGATTTTTGGAGGAACTTCTGTCACCTGCGTCCCGGTAGAAGTCATCTCAAAAGCACCAACTGTCAGATTCATTCCCGATGCCATTACCACATTTCCAATCAAAGCTGGAATATTGGCAAGCACTTTTTTCTCCACCGCTTCCACAATTCTGTCTGCAAAGGCATCTTCCTTTTCCCTGCTTTCCAGATAGGGATCGTTTTGCTCTGCCAGATGTCTCTCATAATAATCATTGATGGCAGCTACCACAAAAGCATTCTTAGACTTAAAATCCTTTTCCACTTCCGCAGAGTGCAGACGTTCCCACGCCTGCACCGCTGCATCATCGCCCATGCTGAAACGGATGTTATGATTCCTGCACTGCTGTGTCATACAAGGTCACCTACCTTCCTGCCCTTTCCTGATGTCTCATAATCATATAGCAGTAATACTCATATCCTTTGGCATTTGCTTTGATATCATGATTGAACATGGTGGTGTCCGGATTGTATTTTCCAAACTGTTCCACCAGCCTTGCACCGCCTCCCATGAAATAAACCTTCATCAGTTTCTCATTGAATTCATGGTCACGAAGCTTCTGGAAAATCTCATCCGTATATCCTTCAATTGCTTTTCGGATAATTCCGGCATGAGGCTCCGGCAAATCAATCTCTCCCGTTCTAAGGATATTCTCTACCACATCCTCCATCAGATTATCTCCCGTTGCATCCTGCACCATGTTGACAATCTTCTGATAACACTGGAATACACCTAACTTCTCTGTCCACGCCTTACTCTCCATCGGTCTGCCGTTATTCAGATACATCAGGTTCATGGTTCCGTTTCCGATATCCGCAAGCAAGGTGATTCCCTTAAATTCCTTCAGATTCTCACTGACCGCCGCATAGCACTGTGGCATGACCATACAGCCTGCAATCGTGAGACAGTAAAGGCGTTCTTTATAATAAATTTCCACATAGGCATTTTTCATCAGATACTTCTTAAAATCTTCCCTCTGTGCCTGCACCCATTTCAGCGGCAGTCCAACAGCAAAATGAATTCGTACCCTGTTCACCTTTTCCTTCATGCCCCTTGCTTCCAGCTCCTTTGCAACCGCCGCAAGTGTCAGAATATAATTATCCTCATCCTGCTGCTTGTCGGACACAAAACCCTTGTGCCCTTCCCCGATTACATAGTAGGCTCCCTCATATTCAATGAAATTCCTGCTAAGTACCGGCTTGGAATCGCACTTCATAATTGCTGTCTTAAAGCAGGTTCTGGCTGTTTTGGTATTTCCATAGCCATTGTCAATTCCAATAATCATGCTTCCGTTCATGCTGTATTCTCTAATCGTTTCTCTCATAAAATCCTCTCTTTCTCTGACAACATTCATGTCAGCCACAAAATCTGTATTATAGTTACTGCTGCGGGCAGGAACCACCCTGCCCAAATCATTCCTAGTGAAATCTGTAAACGACTGTCTCATACACTTCCTCCTCTGCAATCTGCTTTGCCTGCTCCCTCAATTTCCACATCTCCATCATAGAATTCGAATTAACCGGCTTATGCTTTTTCAGATACTTCTCCGAAATACTGTCTAACATCTCATAGGCTTCCTCATTGACCTCCGCCGCCCTACTATGAAGCTGCCCCATTCTGATATGATGACGGTATCTGTCCGGATAGTTTTCCTTCATAAAAGAAATCCAAAGTAATCCATACTTTCCAACCTCAATCTGTTCCACATCCTGCTCCGTCAAAAAATTCGGATATAATAATCCGTCTTTCTCGGTATAAGTTCCACCCATCTGTTCAAAAAAAGATAATTCCTTTGCTTCATTACTCATCTCTCATTACCTCTCTTCCTGTTATTCTCTGCTACATTAATCTGCATCCGATTCTCATGCCATTCCTTTACAAGCTTCTCTATTAGCTCTACCTTCTGCGACAGTGTAAAGTCTTCCGGAAAATACTTTGCGAGGGAATCCGCACAAATCTTAATCTGCTCTCTCTGATTTGGCTTCTCCTGCTCCAATATTAGAAACATCGCATCCATATCCAGCCTTCCCGACTGACTCAGCCTCTTAATCCGATTTGCCTGTGACAGAGACGGCGTACACTGCTCCATATCCATAACCTCATAAAGCTCATACTGTTCTTCTTCTGATAAATAAGAAAGCTCCACTGCGATGGTAAAAGCAATTTTTCCATCATCCACCATATCAAGCACTTTCGGAATAAGGTTGGTAAGGCGGATATAGCGTTGAATCGTCATGCGGCTTTCTCCCACTTGTTTTGCCAATGCTTCATTCGCATTTACAGAAGTCTCTGCCACAGCTTGTGACGAGGTTAACTTTTTCCCAACTTGGGAAGAAGTCAAATCCGTCCTCGCTCCCTGTCTTTTCATCGCCTCCAGTTTCATCTTATAAGCAAATGCCTTCTCACTCGGCTTTAGATTCTCCCTCTGCAAGTTGGAATCCACCATCGCCACTATCGCCTGATTATCGTCCAGTTCCCTAATAACTACTGGAACTTCCGTAAGACCAGCCCACAGTGCTGCTGCCTTTCGTCTGTGTCCTGCAATTACCTCATAACCTTCTCCGTCAGGATTCGGTCTTACAAGCAAAGGTACAATCACGCCCTCATCCTCGATACTTTTCATCAGAGCACACAATTCCATGTCCTGCTGTACATGAAAAGGGTGATTTTTAAAGTCCTTTAGCTCACTAATTCTGATACTCTTAATCTCTTCCATTACATCCTCCATTGCATAGAAAAAGACCGCTCATCTCCAATTACTTGAAAATGAACGGTCTTTCACGCTTCGTATTCTGTTAAATAACTTCAAAATGTTAATTGTACTTTTATGTGTTCCCACACCCCACATCCAAAACGACCGAGACATTTACCCCGTCCGAAATCGCCTTTTTGTAGGTTTTTCTATCACTCTGCGAGAACATCATATGCCTCTCAAAGTGCCTAAAATCAAGGATTCTTACATATCGACCCGATGTAGTGCAACCACGCACTCCACATGAACGGTCATTGGAAACTGATCTATGGCGCATACCCTGTCTACTTTATATCCTCGTTCCTGCAGAATGACAAGGTCGCGTGCGAGGCTGGTCGGTTTACAGGAGATGTAGACGAGTTTATCGACACCGAAGTCTATGATTTTTTCCAGTGCTTTCGGGTGAATACCGTCGCGCGGCGGATCAAGGACGATGAGGTCCGGCTTTTCTTCGATTTCATCGATAACTTTGAGGACATCGCCTGCGATGAACTCACAGTTTTCCAGTCCGTTGAGGGCTGCGTTCTGCTTTGCCGCCTCGACTGCCTCTTCTACGATTTCCACACCAATTACTTTTTTGGCAACGGCTGCCAGCATCTGGGCAATCGTTCCCGTTCCGCTGTACAGGTCGAAGACTACTTTGTCCTTTGTTTCCCCGACATATTCTCTCGCCTTGCTGTACAGAACTTCTGCTCCGAGCGAATTTGTCTGGAAGAAAGAAAATGCTGAGATTTTAAATTCCAGTCCGAGGATTTTTTCGGTAATATAGTCCCTGCCATAGAGAACATCAGTTCTATCGCTCTGTACGACATCGGCAAGGCTATCGTTATAAGTGTGAAGGATTCCTGCGACACTGCCGAAGTAGTCCGCTGCCAGCAGTTTTTCCTTCAGCTGTCCGAGCAGTTCTTCCTCGCTGATTTTCTTACTTTCGCCACATTCCGCATAGGTCGATGTCGTTACCAGATGAATCAGGATTTCTCCGGTTTTAATTGCCCTGCGCACAACGAGATGACGCAGATATCCGCTATGACGCATTTTATGATAATATGGAATATCACGGTCTTTAAAGAAATCAAGGACGATACGCAATATCATATTGTAATCGGACTGCACGATCTGACATTCATCCACGGTCACAATATCATAAAAACTTCCTTTTTTATGCAGACCAAGTGCAAGCGGTCCGTCCTTGTATTCATCTCCAAAGGAAAACTCCATCTTATTGCGGTAACCCACTTCCATCGGACTTCCCAGAATTCCCTCATATTCATAATCAGAACATACCTGGTCAATGATATGTTTCACCATATCACCTTTTAATTTCAGCTGGGTTTCATAATTCATATTCTGATAGCTGCATCCGCCGCAGACCGCATAGTGCGGACAGAGCGGTTCTCTATCTTCCAGCCCGGACGGTTCGAGAACTTCCACCAGTCTGCCCTCGCACTTTCCACTGTGCTTTTTGGATAACTGGAATCTTACCTTCTGTCCCGGCAGAGTTCCCTTTATCACAACTTTATATTCCCTGTCCTCTTCTTTATAGGTCAGGATTCCCTTGTTTGGAAATTCTATTGTTTCTATCGTTCCTTCGTAAAGCTGTCCTTTTTTCAACTGCACATTCCTCTCTTTCGCTTTGTTTGTAATTGCAAATTAGCTGTCACATCTTACAATGCGGCAGCTAATCTTTATCATCCTAATCTTACCTCTGACTCTGTCCTGTGATTACAGTAAATCACTTTCATCTTCGTCCTCGTCTTCAAAGAAGTCATCTTCAAAATCATCGTCGAAGTCATCTTCAAAATCGTCATATGTTTTCTCTGTCATCTTCTTATAAATGAAATATACAGAAAGACCAACTGCAAGTACCGTTCCTAATGCAGCAAGTACACATACGATTGTATTTTTCTTCTTTTCTTCCTGCTGCTTCTTCTGCAGCATTTCTCCTAATTTGGATGCTGCAATGATTTCTTCCATCTTATTCATATAATACCTCCGTTTCAGATTATCCTTTTGTATAGTATACCATAATTTCAGGAAATTACTACACTTTTTTTAATTTTGCAAACTGTGCAAAGAGTTTTTTTACTCCATAAGTTTCAAACTGTACCGTTACCTCATAATCCCTGCCGGCATCAACAATGGATACGACCGTTCCCTGTCCGAATTTGATATGTCTGACCGTATCTCCTTCTTCATAGCCCAGTCCGTATGCACCTTGTCCTGCGGCGGTTTCAGCAGCTGCCTGTCCGAATCCTTTCTGTACCAGACCGGAATTCATCAAATCACTTGCAGACATCGCTTTTTTTCCGAATCCGCCCAGTGTTCCAGCATAGGAATTTCTTGAAAATGCTGCCCTTGCAGCAGATGTTCCCATGCCATAGCTCCGCTTCTGCTTTCCTGTTTCTGCAGGTTCTGTCACACTTCCGGAAAATGCAGAATAGAATTCTTCTTTTTCACTGCCGCTATGTTTTTCCTGGCTCTTTGTTCTTCCGTTATCCAGAATCAATGGCGGAATTTCTTTGATAAACCGTGAAATCTTATTGTACTGGATTTCGCCGCGCACCATTCTGGAACGTGCATATGTGATGGTCAGGCTCTCCATGGCTCTTGTAATGGCTACATAACAGAGTCTTCTCTCTTCCTCCAGATCGGTCGGATCGTCCGAGGTAATGGACATATATCCCGGGAACAGTCCATCTTCCATACCACACAGATATACCTTTGGAAATTCCAGACCTTTTGCACTGTGTATCGTCATAAGCACAACATAATCCGTATTTCCCTCATAAGAATCAATATCCGCAACCAGTGCCACTTCCTCTAAGAATCCGGATAAGGTCGGCTCTTTTGACACATTCTGATAATCGGTCAGTTTATTTAATAATTCATCGATATTTTCTATTCTTCCCTGTGCTTCATCCGTATTTTCCGCCTGCAGTTCTGCTACATAGCCTGTGCCTTCTATGATATCCTCAAAGATTTCTGTCAGCGGAAATTCGCCCAGCTTGCTCCGGTAAACACGGATAGAATTTACAAAATCACGGATTTTATTGGCAGTTCTTGCCGCAATATCTATTTCTTCCGCACGTTTTAATGCATCAAAAAAGCTGATATTATTTGCATTGGCAAATGCCTGGACTTTATCCAGTGTGGTCTGTCCGATTCCTCTTTTAGGAATATTGATAATTCTTTTTACCGCTACATCATCTCTCGCATTATCGACTGTTTTTAAATACGCCAGAATATCCTTTACTTCTTTTCTCTGGTAGAAATTTACACCGCCAAAGAGTTTATATGGGATGTTCCATGAAATCAGTTTTTCTTCCAATGCCCTGGACTGCGCATTAGTACGGTACAGACAGGCACACTGACTGTAAGTGTATTTTCCCATCTCGATATTTTTTGCAATGTCCGAGGCAATTCCTTCCGCTTCCTCGTAGGCATTGTCATACTGTTTCAGGATAATCTTTTCTCCGTCCCCCTTATCCGTCCACAATGCCTTATCTTTTCTGGTTGTATTATTCCGGATAACCTGATTTGCCGCTTTTAAGATATTTCCGGTCGAACGGTAGTTCTGTTCCAGTTTAATCACCTTTGTATCCGGAAATACTTTTTCAAAATTCAGGATATTTTCAATATTTGCCCCGCGGAATTTGTAAATGGACTGATCATCATCACCCACAACACAGAGATTCTTGTACTTTGCCGCTAACAGGCTGACGAAACGGAACTGTACGGTGTTTGTATCCTGATACTCGTCGATCATGATATAGCGGAATCTTTCCTGGTAATAATCCAGTACATCCGGACAGCTTTCCAGCAGTTCAACCGCTTTTACCAGCAGATCATCAAAATCAAGTGCATTATTCTTCTTTAACTGCTCCTGATATTCCTGATATACTTTTGCAATTCTCTGCTCCCCAAAATTATCCACGGCACGTTTTTTTAACTGCTCCGGTGTAAGCATTTCATTCTTTGCAGAAGAAATCGCCGCAATTAATGTTCTTTCTTTCAGGGTTTTCGTGTCATAATTAAGACGTTTGCATATTTCCCTGATTACCGTTTTCTGATCATCCGTATCATAGATAGTAAAATTATTGTCATATCCGATTTTATCGATATATCTCCGCAAAATTCTCACGCAGGAAGAATGAAATGTGGATACCCAGATACTTTCCGAGCCGAATCCTACCAGTTCATCCACTCGTTCCCTCATTTCTCCTGCTGCCTTATTGGTAAAGGTAATCGCCATGATATTCCATGGATTTACCTGTTTATCTTCTATCAGCCACGCGATTCTGTGCGTAATTACCCTTGTTTTTCCAGAACCTGCACCCGCCAGTATCAAGAGTGGTCCTTCTGTGCATAATACCGCCTCTTTCTGTTCTTTATTCAATGTATCCAGTAACATAATTTCCTCCTGATTTTCGACTTTAAGATCATGATGTGCATCTTCGCGCAAAAAAGATAGATATCCCAAAAAGGATATCTATCCCGTTATCTGCGTAAATTAAACTAATTTCTGTCCACAGTTACCGCAGAAATTTGCTCCGTTTGTCGGTGTTCCACAGTTCGGGCAGAACTTCGGCACTGCCTGGTTTGCCTGGCCTGCCATGTTCTGCTGCATCTGGTTCATCTGACCGCCCTGCTGTGCCATCTGGCTGCTCTGGTTCATTCCCTGTGCCATCTGGTTTGCCATCTGCTGTCCCATCATAATGCCCATCTGCATCTCTGCCATGTTCTGCGCCATTCCGCTTCCGGTTCCTCTTCCGTTTAACATGGCATCCGCCATATTCATCTGCTGGTATCTTCCCACGTCACCGACCATGCTCTGTGATGCCGCGCGCGCCTGCATCTTCTGTACTTCTTCCGGATAAGTCACACTTGAAATATTAAATTCTGTAATGGAAATTCCCAGTTTACAGAGTTCCATATCCAAATCATCCTTAATGCCGCGTGAAATATCATATGCATTCGCCTGCAGATTAAACATATCCTTGCCTTCTCTGGTAATCCACTTCATCAGAAGCTGATCCAGAACGGAAAGAACTCTTTCTTTGATATCTTCTGTTGTGTACTGGGTACGCACACCGGCAACTTTATCTATCAGTGCCTGGTAATCCGATACCTTGCAGCTAAATGTTCCAAATGCTCGAATCGGCATACCTCCCGGAAGATTTAACTGTGGTGCCGGAATGCTGATTGCATTCTTCGTTCCCCACTTAATTGTAAATTCCTTTGTATTGACAAATAATACTTCCGCACGGATTCCACTGTTGAACCCAAAACGGAAACCTTTTAATGTAGACAAAAACGGAATAATATCAGATTCAATATCAAAACTTCCTTCATCAGTAAAAATACCTTCGTTTTTTCCATTGTACATAAAGATGGCATCCTGTCCCGGACGTATAATCAAGCGGCTGCCCTTCTTTATCTCATCGTTGCTCCATTTCCAGAATATAACATCATCCCGGTATTCTTTCCATTCGACTACATTGGATAACTGACCACTAAATAATCCCATAATCCAACCTCTCTATTCTTTTATAAACCCATAGAAGCCTTGAGTGCTGCAAGTTCATCCTCCACGCCTGAGTCTGTCTGCACAGCAGCATCATATTTTGCTGCAAGTTCATCTACGGAATCTCCTGTCTGGTTAAGTTCTGCCATGGCATTTGCTTCGTCCAGTCTCTTGTCAATCTTTGCTTCCAGCTTGCCAAAGTCTGAAATGCTGCTGCCAGCATTCCCTATCTTAGATGACATTTTATTCATCTTTTCCTGTGTCTTTGCTACTGCAAGTTTTGCCTTGAGTGCATCCCTCTTCGCATTCAGTTCATTGATATCACTGACTAATTTATCATGCATCTGACGCATCTTTGATGCATTCGCTGCTGCCAGGTCATATGCCTGCTGAAGGGATACCTTCTTCTCTTCGAGCTGTTTCTTCTTCGTAAGGAACTGACGTGCATCATTATCATTTCCCGCTTCGACAGCCTTGACTGCATACTTCTGCATCTTCTCAATTTCTTCTCCGCATTCATCCAGCACACGTTTTGCCCTGGTTTCCTCTGCCATGACGGATGCTGTCTCTGCCTTTACGTTTCCAAGATCTTTTTCTGCATTTCTTAAATACTGATCAATCATTTTCTCAGGATCCTCACATTTATCCAGTAATGCATTGATGTTTGATGCCATAATGTCCTTAAATCTGTTCAAAATTCCCATTATTATAAAATCCTCCTTCATTAACGTTTATATGCACGGGTCAACCGTATCCTTTTATTAGTATAGCACATCTGTGATTTTATGTCAGCAAATATTTTATGAAAAATATATGGACAGCAGTACTTTAATATGTTAAAATCTTACATAGTTAAAGTATCAGGTTTTTCTGACCTGAGTAAATTTTTCAGAAGAGGAGTTTTTAATGATGGCTGATAAATTAAGGACTGAGAATGTAAAAGATTTATTTGAAGCAATTCTCACATTACAAAATGTAGATGAATGTTATGCTTTTTTTGAAGATGTTTGTACCGTGAACGAACTTATCTCCCTGGCACAGCGTTTTGAAGTTGCCGGAATGTTACGAAAGAAGCATACGTATAATGATATTGCAGAAAAAACCGGTGCTTCCACTGCCACAATCAGCAGAGTAAACCGTTCCTTAAGCTATGGAAATGACGGTTATGAAATGGTTTTCTCACGCATGGAACAGACCGTGGAGTAGTCATAAGAGACCGCAAAAAAACCGCGGTCTCATTTTTATTTTATCTTGCTTTCTTTAACAATTCTTTTAATTCTTCTATCTGGAATACATGATTTTTGTTACAAAAATGACAGTTTACTTCGATTGGCTTTCCGTCTGCAATCATGGATTCGAGTTCTTTTTTTCCTACACTGAGCAATACTTTTGCCACTCTTTCGTGGCTGCAGTTACAATTATAACGGGTCGGTATTTTATCGTTGATTTCGAGTCCGAATTCTCCTAGGACTTTTTCAAGAATCTGCTCCGGTGTGAGTCCTTCGTCCAGAAGTGCGGTAATACTTGTAATTTCTTTGATTTTTGCTTCAAGTCTGTCGATTACTTCATCTTCGGCAAATGGCATGAGCTGGATGATGAAACCGCCTGCCTGCTTTACCGTATTGTTATGATTCATCAGGACTCCCAGTGCCACGGAGGTCGGAACCTGCTCGCTGGTTGCAAAATAATAGGTCAGGTCTTCTGCGATTTCACCGGTGATAAGGCCTGTCTGTCCGATATATGGCTCTTTCATTCCCATATCTTTGATGACTTTTAAGATTCCGTTTCCAATCGCACCACCGACATCCAGTTTTCCAAAATAATTCGGCGGGTTCTGGAAATCCGGATTGCTGATATAACCTTTTACATCGGCATTTGCGGTTGCCGTTACTCCGGTATGTCCCATCGGTCCGTCCGCATTCAGGATAATGGACAATACATCTTTCTCATTTTTCATCATGCTTCCCATCATGCCTGCTGCCGTCAGTAATCTTCCCAGTGCAGCCGTTCCGACAGGGCTTGTATTATGAAGCTGTCTTGCTTCTTCTACCAATTCTCTCGTTGTGGATGCAAAGGCGCGGATCTGTCCGCCCGCAGCGGTCGCCCGTACAATATAATCTGCCATAATAATACCTCTTTTCTAAATCTAAACTGTTTTTTTTCCATGTTCTCTTGCAATAATACAGATTCTCTCACTCTCACCCGTCGGCGGATTATGGGTAAAAGAATCATATGCCGTCACAAATACCAGACCTGCCTGTGCAAGCGACTCTTTTATTTCGTCCAGGGAATATGCTCTCTCATAATGCGTTTCCTCATATTTCTCATACCTTCCGTCCCCACATTTTGCAAAGATGGTCAGCCCATATTCATTCATATGTTCTTCTTCATAATATGTATTTTCCCAGATAAAGCTTCCCTCTTCCCGGTTTTCCGCAATCGTGCTGTCCGCAATTTTACGGAATTTGACTTCCATATTTACATCGAAGATAAAAAGTCCATCCGGATCGAGATAATTATTCACCAGCCGGAATACTTCCGTCAGTTCTTCCTGCTCCGTAATATAATTCAGGGAATCACAAACACTGACAATGGCTGCTACCGTTCCGTATAATTCAAATTCACGCATATCCTGCTCCAGATACAGAATATCATGTCCGCTCTCAATACGCTTTTCCATCGCTTCTTCCAGCATTTCATAGGAATTATCTATTCCTATCATATCATAACCTTTTTCCGCCAGCAGTTCCGTCATATTTCCGGTTCCGCAACCAAGATCTGCCACAATTCCGGAATCGATGTGATATTCCCTCAGCAGTCCGGTCAGATATTCTCCCCATGCCTGATAATCTATATTATCCATAAATAAATCGTATAATTTTGCAAACCCTGTATATGCGTCCATAAGAAATTCCTTTCTGTGCATTGCTTTTAAAACCCATTAATAGTATCAGTTTTTTGCCGGAAAGTCAACAAATGCCATTAAGATTCCCTTGAAAAGCTTTTTGGAACTTGCTATACTTATATATATGGATGACAGGGTCAAAAGGTCTAAATCCACATGAGCTTGCTCATAGGTGGGTGAAAGACCTTGGGACCCGCCCCAATATGAGCATAAAAGTGGAGCGTAAGCATCTTTTGACCTTAACATCATATATGTACAAAAGAAAGGATTTTTATAAGATGGAAAAAATCATATTATTTGACTTAGATGGAACTCTTATGAATACGAAGGAAGGCATTACCAGATGTGCAGCCTATGCCCTGGATCATTATGGTATACAGGAAGAACCGGATCACCTTGATTTCTTTATCGGGCCGCCTCTTCATGTGTCTTTTCAGGAATTTTACGGATTTGACAGTGAAAAAGCTGCCGAGGCTGCCAAAATATACCGGGAGCGTTATAAGGATATCGGTGTATTTGAATGTGAACCATATGCCGGTATTTCCGATGTTCTGAGGCAGCTGAAGGAGGACGGATTCCAGCTCGGTGTAGCCACCTCCAAACCGGAAGTGTTTGCCGTCCGTATTCTGGAGAAATTTGAATTTATCGGATATTTTAATTTTGTAACCGGAAGTCTGCTTGATAATACACGTTCTGACAAGAAAGAGGTAATCGAAGAGGCACTCCGCCGCTTTGAAGTCCCGGAGGACAGGATTTGCGATGTACTTATGGTCGGTGACAGAAAGCATGATATCATCGGAGCAAAGCAGACCGGACTTTCTTCCATGGGAGTAAAATTCGGCTTTGCGAAAGAGAATGAACTGGAAGAATCCGGTGCCGATTATATCGCTGAACTTCCGGAGGATATTGTCAGACTTGCAAGAGAATGGAGGGAGCATTAATGAATACTTATGCTGCTGATTTACACACGCACACCATTGCCAGCGGCCATGCCTACAGCACGATAAAGGAAATGGCAATCGCCGCAGAAGAAAAAGGAATCCGGCTGCTCGGCATTACGGAACATTCCAAAGGAATGCCGGGTTCCTGTCAGGATATCTACTTTTCCAATCTCCGTGTGGTTGACCGCAAGATCGGCGAAGTGGAGCTTGCCATGGGTGTAGAACTGAATATTATTGATTATGACGGTAATGTCGATATGGACCGTTCTTTATTGAAACGGATGGATATCGCCATCGCCAGTATGCATGGCCCATGTATTCACCCGGGAACAAAAGCGGAAAATACCAATGCTTATATTAAATGCTGTGAGAATCCCCTGATTCACATTATCGGACATCCCGATGACGGCCGCTACCCGGTTGATTTCGATGCCCTTACCGATGCCGCACTTGCCACACATACCCTGCTGGAATTAAATAATAATTCCCTGGATCCAGATAATTTCCGTCTGAATACCTGGGAAAATGACCGCGAAATGCTTCTCTTATGCAAACAGAAAAATGTGCCGATTATTATCGGAAGCGATGCCCATTTTTACAGCCGTGTGGGAGCTCATAATTTTGCGGAACAGCTGATCAAAGAAACAGACTTCCCGGCTGAGCTGGTCATGAACTTCTATCCGGAAAAAATAAAATCCCTGCTTGAAAAAAAGTATTGATATATAGTTTTAAATACTATATAATGTATCTTGTGAATCTATATGGTATTTTACAAACAATACGTTTTTATTGACGGATTAGTTGGAAAGTGAGTATATAATGACAGCTGATATAAAAGAAACTCTGGAATCTATTCTGAGTAAGATAAATTTAATTGATGCAAATGACATTCCAAACATTGACCTTTACATGGATCAGGTTACAACCTTCATGGAAAGTCATCTCGGAAATCTCAAGCGCAGCCCGGATGACAAGGTTCTTACCAAGACCATGATCAATAATTATGCGAAGAATCATCTTCTTCCTTCCCCGGACAAAAAGAAGTATTCCAGGAATCATATGATCCTGCTTACTTTTATCTATTATTTTAAAAATGTCCTGCCCATCAATGATATTAAGACATTGATGTCTGGCATTACAGAAAAGAATTTTGCCGCGGGAAGCAAACCGGAACTTGTGGAGATTTACCGCGAAATCATCCGCTATCAGCCTGAGATTATGGAACAAGTACGGGCAAATCTTGACGTTGTGGAAAATCTTGCAGAGGATTCTTTTGCAAAAGTAAATAAGAATGAAGAAAAAGAAGAATTAAAATTATTTACACTTTTATGCCTGCTCAGTTTTGATGTTTATATCAAAAAAACCCTGATTGAGTCCGTCATTGACAGCATGACTTCGGAAAATTAATAAAGAACTTCTATAACACCAAAGAAAAGGGACTGCATCCGCAGTCCCTTTCTTCATCA
>ENA-OYWK01000729-OYWK01000729.1-human-gut-metagenome-genome-assembly--contig:-NODE-729-length-17535-cov-33.872311_pt1 | contig 17535 bp, 22 predicted proteins | sample MGYA00244808_ERZ653392 | MGnify/ENA primary metagenome ERZ653392 (study PRJEB26926, sample SAMN06165125) | human gut metagenome | biome: ENVO:00009003; feature: ENVO:2100002; material: ENVO:00002003...
CTCATCTGGTAGAGCGCCACCTTGCCAAGGTGGAGGTAGCGAGTTCGAGCCTCGTAATCCGCTCCAATTTTTTTGGCGCTATAGCCAAGTGGTAAGGCATAGGTCTGCAACACCTTGATCCCCAGTTCAAATCTGGGTGGCGCCTCCATCAAAAAGAAAAGCACTTGCAATTTGCAGGTGCTTTTTTGTGTGTAAAATTCACATTTTTTGAATTCATATAATCAAGAGCCTATATATTTTGTGTAATGACATTAATCTCAGCAAATCTATGGGCGGAGGAAGAGAATTCTTTGATTTATTAGAGTCAAAAATTCAAACACCGAAAATAGTGAGAAGAATGCATTTTAATAATGTAAATAAAGAAAGACATTACGAATATGGCGTGCAGTATGATAGTAGTGAGCTCGTCTTTAATATGATTTCAGATGAAATTAGAAATGCGTATAATCCATTTGAAAGTTGTGCTGGCGCACAGATGATCATAAAAAAGGAAAGAAAGAAGTGATGAAATGATATTAAGTGTAAGTAGAAGAACGGATATTCCTAATTATTTTTCGGAATGGTTCTATAATAGAATAAAAGAGGGATTTTTATATGTTCGTAACCCTATGAATGCTCATCAGATAAGTGAAATAAAAATCACTCCAGATGTTGTAGATTGCATAGTGTTTTGGACAAAGAACCCGTTGCCAATGATAAAGAGGTTAGACGAGATAAAAGATTATAATTATTATTTTCAATTCACATTAACGGGATATGGAAATGATGTTGAGGTTAATTTGCCAAATAAAAAAACAAAAATGATTCCAATATTTCAAGAACTATCTGAAAAAATTGGCAAGCAAAAAGTGATTTGGAGATATGATCCTATATTCTTTTCTGATAGATATACGAAAGAATATCATTTGAAGGCATTTAAAAGTATTGCTGAGGCTTTAAGTGGATACACGGAAAAATGCGTGATTAGTTTTGTTGATATATATCCTAAAAATAAAAAAAATATGGATGGATTGTCAAGTTATGAATTAAATGATGATGAGCTGCGGGAATTTGCTGAGAAATTAAGTAGGATAGCTGCGGATAATAATATTAAGATTGGAAGTTGTGCAGAAAAAATAGATTTGGATGAATGTGGTATAATTCATAATTGTTGCATAGATAGAGAATTAATTGAAAAAATTATCGGATGTAAACTTAATGTTGGCAAAGACAAAAATCAGCGTAAAGAATGTGGATGCGTTGAAAGCGTTGAAATAGGTACTTATAATACATGCAAAAATGGATGTGCATATTGCTATGCAAATTATAGTTCAAAAAGTGTAGAAACAAACGCTGCAAAATATGATCCATCGTCACCTCTTCTATGTGGGCAGGTTCAAGAAGATGATAAAATAACAATTAGAAAGGTTGAGTCATTAAAAGAAATACAGTTAAGTATTTTTGATATGTGAGTTCATTATTATAACGTATATTTTTAAGAGTATATTTGGCTCCATTTTGGCTCTAAAAATTTTAGGAGAGATACACAAAAATGCAAAATAAGATGAATATGAAGAATAAAACACACAAATGTGTACCAAGAAACAGCCAGATAAATCTCTCCGCCAAAGAGTTTGAGTAGACGATAAATTGTGGGAATCCGCTTAAATAGTGGGTTCCCATTTTTTGTGGTTGCAAAATGGTTGCAATTATTTTGCATTCACTCTTTTTAAGAATCTTAAGCCGGATATCATGACCGGCATCAATCACTCATTCGAGTAATTTTCACATATATAACTTTCTACAAACATTTTCGGATTTTCGAAAATCATATGCCACATATCTTTTGAAAAAAGATAGAGAAAATTTAAGTAATCAGTTCTGACTCGTTCCAAATAGAAGGTGAAAGAGGAAGGTTTTTTACTTTGATTTAGTAATGAGTTTTTTTTCAACCCAAATGTATTACAAAGCTTAAAAAGTTTTATCGGCATTTAGTAATGAGGGGAAGTCACCCTAAATGTATTATGAGGGATTTGAAAAAGCTGTTTGAAAGAATTTTCTTTTTATTCTAGTAATGCCCCTCTTACTGAACCAAATGAATTGTGAGAGGGAAAGATTCTAAAAAATTCGAAGTGGCTTACGGATTAGAGAAAAGATGTCCCACATAACTTATGAGAAAGCAAAGGAGGTGGGCGCATGGCTCAGAAAATGATGTGGATGTAAACGAAATCATGAAAGATTGGGGGTGTTCCAGAGCAAAAGGATATCAGATTATTGCAGAACTTAATGCACAGCTTCTGAAGATGAATCCCCACTCCATAATTATACAAGGCAAGTGTAATAGAAAGTGGTATTTTGAAAACTGTTATGGTGTCTTGGATGATGAGGGCGAGGATGGTGGCTTGGATGAAGATAGTTAAACCGGAAGCACCGGGACAATTCTTCGTTGTAGGTATGGATGTGGCAAAGGATCAGAGACTAAATTTAACAGAAAGAAAAAGGATGAAAAACGCCGCAAGAGAAACGTGATTATGAACTTTCGGGTATCACCGGAGGAAAAAGAGCGTATTGAGGAACGCATAGCATTGTCAGGTCTTATGAAATCCGAATATTTCATAAACAGTTGCTTGGATAACAAAGTTATAGCTTATGGCAATGTGCGTACCTTCGAAAAGATAAAACAATCACTGATAGATATTGAGGAACATCTGTCAAGGATAGAGCGAACGGATGAACTTGATCCTGTCGTAATGGAACAGCTTTTGATGATTCTGGAATTATATCAAGGATTGAAGAATTGATACGAAGAGGCGTCGCCCGGGAGTGTAACTCCCGATGAGACCGGGGATGGCATCGCCGGGGCAGAGCCCCAAAAGATTAGGTAAGGCATCGCTTCAGGGCGAAGCCCTGTTGAGATTGGGTTAGCCATCGGCAAGGGCAAAGCACTTATGAGATGCCTGTCATGGCGAATGACTGCACTCCGCACAGGAGTCCCTCGGAAGAGCGCCGTCTTTTGATACGAAGTGTCAAAAGTCATAAGGCGTTACTTTCGCCGAAAGTAACAAAGGCATTTACAGAAAAAATACACTTTTACTCCAGTGGAGCACAAGTTAGAAAGGAGATTCAAATTGGGTTCAATATCAATGCCTCAGGGCAGAGGAAATAGACAGCATAATCTCCGGAATTACGGAGAGGGAAAATTGCCAAGCAATGTGGATGCTTCCAGAACAGAGCAAAATATTGTTTGGAAAGATGAAACTACAGCTCATGCATATCATCGAATTTTTAATGATGCAGTTAGTGAGTATAATGCAAAACAGAAACGTAAGGATCGTCAGATCAAAGATTATCGGACGCATATCCTCAATTCGAAAAATGGCGAGAAGGAGTTTTACGAGGATGTGCTTCAGTGGGGAAAGCAGGAAGACTTCGTAGAACATCCTGAGTGGCGTGATATAGCAAAGGAATGTCTTCTTGAATATAGTGAAGGGTTCGAGGATAGAAATCCCGGATTGAAACTTATAGGGGCTTATATCCATATGGACGAGGCTTCTCCACATATGCATTTTGATTATATCCCAGTTGCGGAAGGATATAAGAATGGGGTACAAAAGAGAAATTCTTTGGATAGAGCTATGCGCAACTTAATTGCGGTTCGTACCGGTAGCGAGTATTCACCGAGACCGGATGAAAAGGATGCATCTGGAAAGTGCACAGACAACGCTACCAAGCAGTGGAAGGAAATGGAACGAGCACATTTTCGCAAAATTTGCATAAAGCATGGATTAACCGTGGATGGAGAAATCAAGACTCCGGAGAGAGATAGTTTATCTGTCCTTGAATATAAGGCTCAAATGCGTGAGCAGGAGATACAGAAACTGGAAACTCAGGAAAAAGAACTTAGGAGAACTCTTCGTAGTCTTCAGAGCCTTATTAAGCAGGCGGAAGAAAAGTTGGAAGAAGCAAAGAAAGAAGCTGCAAGCATTATTGAATCTGCAAAAGCAAAAGCAAATGAGTGGCTTGAAAAGATTAATATTCGACTCGGCTTGATTCCAAAAAAAGACCTTGAAGATAAGCGGTTAGAACTGATTGGCTATTACAGAGCGTGTGAGCCTTATCTTACGAATGATATGAGGATTGCCATCAACAACGAAGATGTGAAAGGCTTTGGAGCGTTAGTAAGTCGACTGACAGCATCCAATCCTGATGGGACAGTCGCAAGACGTGATCCGGGATGGGAAGAACTTTTTGATTTTGAAATCAAGTTTGGAGAATATCTTGAGATGAAGAATAAGAATGCTAAGACAGAGGATATACTTAAAGGATTAAATAACCCAGAATTACATAATAGGATGAAAAGAAGAGTATAACAAAACCAATAAAATCAACGGTTTGTAGAATAATTGTCCGATTTAAAAATGATTTCAGAAAGTGTTGAAAATGTACCGCAAAGGGAATATAATATAAACGTATGTTTTTATTATTTGGAGGTAAATATGAGTTTTGCAACAACTACTGAAATGGCTGAAAAATGGAGCATTTCTAGAAGAAGAATTACTCGTTTGTGTGGTGAAGGAAGAATAGAAGGTGCTGTTTTAAAGGGAAATACATGGTTAATCCCTGATAGTACAGAAAAACCAGATGATCCTCGCCGCATTAGAAGGAATATGCAAAATACATTTTACAATATAGTGTACTCAGTTAAAGAAAAAAAGTTTTCGACAATAGAGTTATTTGCAGGTGCTGGTGGGTTAGCATTAGGTGTGGAAGAAGCTGGCTTTAATACAATCGGATTGATTGAATTTGATAGAGATGCTTGCGATACATTAAAGAAGAATCGTCCCAATTGGAGAGTTATTTGTGACGATATAGCTAATATCTCTAAATTGGATTTAGAAGATTACTTTGGAATCAAGAAAGGTGAATTAGATTTACTGTCCGGTGGAGCACCATGTCAGGCATTTTCATATGCAGGTAAAAGATTGGGACTTGAAGATGCAAGAGGAACATTGTTTTATCACTATGCGATTTTTTTGGAAAAATTACAGCCAAAGATGTTTTTGTTTGAAAATGTTAGAGGACTGTTGACGCATGACCATGGAAAGACCTATCAGACCATGCTTGAAATTTTTGAGAATGCAGGATATGACATTCAAAAGCAGGTTTTGAATGCTTGGGACTATGGAGTAGCACAAAAGAGAGAACGTCTTATCACGATAGGTATTCGTAAGGATTTAAAAGAAAAAATAACATTCGAATTCCCAGAGGCACATGACTACAAACCAGTGCTAAGAGATATCTTAGAAAATGTTCCAGAGAGTGTAGGTGTGCCATATGGAGAGAATAAGCGTAAGCTTTTTGAACTTGTACCTGCCGGTGGATATTGGAGAGATATAGACCCAGAATTGGCGAAAGCATACATGAAGAGTTGCTGGGACATGGAAGGTGGAAGAACTGGAATTTTAAGGCGGTTATCTATGGACGAGCCTTCATTAACGGTACTTACTTCACCATCACAGAAGCAAACTGAAAGGTGTCATCCCTTGGAGGCAAGGCCTTTCACTGTAAGAGAGAACGCAAGGTGTCAATCTTTCCCAGATAGTTGGGAGTTCTGTGGGAAGGTTATGTCACAATATAAGCAGGTAGGAAATGCAGTTCCGGTTAATCTTGGATATGAAGTAGCAAATATGATATATGAAGCATTGGAAGGAGCAGAGGACTAATGAGTTGGGAATTATCTTTTATTTCAGAGAAAGATTTTACTAATCATGTAAAAGATACGATTGATAAATACGGGGAGAAGCTGGAGTCGTTTGACATTGTACGTTTTAACAAGAACATTGTTGATCCGATTAAGATGATATTCGATAAAACTGTATATCAGACATCATGGGATGAAATCGTTGGAAATGAGATTTTTAGGCAAAGAGACAAATCTAACAATAATGACATCGGATATTTTCATCAGCGTATTTTTCAGTATATAAATAATTGCCATGTTCCTGATAACGGAACAGAAGGTGGTTGGGATGTTATATTTCAAGTGCCTGAAGGAATAACGCTTCCGGAAGGGGATATTGTTCATACTGTTTATGTAGAAATGAAAAATAAGCATAACACCATGAACTCTGCTGCAGCTGGCAAAACATATATTAAGATGCAGAGCCAGTTATTAGATGATGACGATTGCGCATGCTTTTTAGTTGAAGCGATCGCAAAGAAATCTCAGAACATTAAGTGGTCCACTACTGTTGATGGAAAGAGCGTTTCGCATAAAAAGATTCGTAGAGTAAGTTTAGATCAGTTTTATGCTCTTGTAACAGGACAGGAAGATGCCTTTTATAAGATGTGCATGGTTCTCCCAAAGGTTATTGAGAAGGTTGTCAATGAAGGTGGAGAAGATGTCAAAGTACCACATGATTCTGTAATGAGCGAACTTCGTAGAATTGCTAAGGAGATGAACACAGATGATGAAAACTTGGCAATGGCTCTAGCTGTGTACTTGCTTGGATTTAGTACATACAATGGGTTCTCGAAAGTCGCAGGCAATGTAGTTGATGATGTTGATGAAAATGCTTTGAAACGAATTTATGAGTATGCGAGGCGAATAGTAAAGAAGGATTAAATGGGGGATGTGCAATGGACGTAATAAACATAATTTCTATAATCGTTTCTCCGATTATAGCAGTGATAGTAGGACAGATTCTACAGAATAACAGCAAGAAACGTGCCGAAAAGTTGGAGATTTTTAAGACCCTTATGGTTAGTAGAGGGCTAGGGTGGTCTGTGGAAAGTGTTAGAGCGTTAAATGTTATTGAAGTAGTATTTGGTGATGATAAAAATGTTTTGAACCAATGGAAAATATACTATGACAGACTGTGTGTTGAAAATCCAAATGAAACAGAACTGGCGAAAATTAAGAGTGAGGGAGATAAATTACTTGAAGTGATTGCTAAGTCATTGGGATATAAAATAACATGGGAGACTATACAAAAACCATACATACCTAAAGGGTTGACAGATAATTTGACTCAACAGCAACAATATATGAACAATCAATTATCTGTTATGAATTTGATGAACTCTTATATGCAAAATATGAGCTTAAATAAAACAAACAAACAAGAAAAGCTATAGAAGAGGTGTGATACATGAAAAAAATAGTGGATAAACCAATCAAAATAGATTTACATATTCATTCGTTTTTTTCGAATCATAAGGATGGAAAGAAAGTTGCGTTTAATACAGAAGAAAATATTCCTGTTCTTATAGCTAAACTAAGACAGAATGAAATAGATATGTGTGCAATTACTGATCATGATAGGTTTAGCTTAGATTTATACAAAACACTGAAGTCATACGAGGGAAAGGAACTGCTTAAGGTTTTACCTGGTGTAGAATTCTCTGTAAAGTTTGATGGGAAAAAAGTCATTCATATTGTGACGATTTTTGATGATAAAGATGAAGAAGGGCTAAAACGGTTAGAAGAGTCGTTTGTAAAGGGAATCGGAAAAGAGAAGTATATTGATGGTGCTTACGAGAGGGATGATTACTTTGCAATCTTGAAAGAAGTGGGACTAGACTTTGTTATGATTGCACATCAAAAGAAAACACCTACGTCCACTCAAAAACCTCACAAATCCGATGTGATGTCTCTTGGGAGAGAAACATTTAACGAATTATTATTTATGGAATATTTTGATGCTTATGAGTTTAGACAACGCGATAATGAGATTTTCAATAAGAAGTTTTCTTTAGATAATAATGTTAAGGAAAAACTAAGGTTTGTAACAGGATCTGATTGTCATAATTGGAATTTCTATCCTAACTCAAGTGAGAATGAAGACGATGTTCGATTCACTTATTTAAAAGCCTTGCCTACGTTTAAAGGATTGGTAATGGCCATTACAGATTACCATAGGATTAATTATTCGGGTAGTTTTTGGGGACAGGGAAGATATGTAAAAGAGCTTTGTATTAATATACATGGAAAGAAGAATTATGTTCCTCTTTCAAGAGGAATAAATGTTGTAATAGGTGATAATTCTATAGGAAAATCTTTGTTGTTACATGAACTGACTGAAGAACGTGCTATTACATCATTACCAAAACTAAAAAAAGGTTATGAAAAATATCTTTGCCAAAATGGAATTGAGGTTGAGACTAAAATAGCTGAAAAAGACATATTTAAATTTAATTACCAAGGACAAATTCGGGAAATATTTGAAGACGAAAATTTAAAGGCTGACAGGTATTTAGCTGAGTTCTTTCCAAACGAGATTGATGCGCAGGGATATAGAAGAATAGTAGAACAAGAACTGGAAAGTTTTTATAAGCGTTTAGAGTATAAATTTGATTATGATGATAAGATTAATCAATTGTTACCGCTTGAGTTACTTGATGAAGAGAAAATTGAAAATGAATTGGTGTTGGGAATTGAGCTGGAAACGCAAGATATATCAAAACTACAAAAACTTGTAGAAGAGTTTAAGTCTGTTATTTCAAGTATGAAAAAAGGTCTTATTGCTAATTCTGAGTTAGATGAAAAAGATAGAAACCATTTGGAAAGTGAAGTAGAGTTTTTGGAAATGCTACTTCAAAAATATAGCAATAAATATGAAAAGGCAAAATTAGAAAGAACAAAGATTAATGCTTTTAATACGGCATTAAAGACTTTTAAACGCAAATATAGCGAACGGCAAACGGATCAACAAAATAGACATAATGCTTTTTCGGAAGAAAAGAAAATACTGGCTGAGAATATCGCGAATCTTATAAAAACGCGGAATTCTCTTACGCCTTATGAATGTCTTATAGAAGAAACAGAGGTTGAACCAGAAGTTAATCCGGTAGATGCCTTTTTGTTTGTTTCTAAAATAGCTATAGAAAAGATTGATAATGCTTATTTTGAAGAAATTCTAAAAGGTTCTTTAAAAAAGGGAAATAGAATTCAAGTTGAGGAGATTACGAGAGAAGATCTACGAAAAATGATTTCTCGCTATCCTACAGAAATAGATGATCCACTGGAAGCCTTAAAGTTTAAGATTAAAACAAGACTTGATGCTGATTTTAAGCCGATAAAGGCAATAACTGAGAATGGGAAAGATGTATACACGGATTTATCGGCGGGATTTAACTCGCGAATATATTTTAAACTATTAAGTGGTGAAGAGAAAAATAAGGGGATATACATTATTGATCAGCCGGAAGATCATATATCACAAAAAGCAATTAAAGAAGATGTGTTAGAACAATTTAGAAACATGGCTAAAAGACGTCAAATAATAATGGTTACGCATAATCCTCAATTTATTGTTAATTTAGATGTAGATAATGTTATTTTTCTTAGTAAGGAGAAAGAAGTTATGATACAATCTGGAGCACTTGAATATGAAGATGATGAATACAGTATTCTTAAGATTGTGGCAGATAATATTGATGGAGGCATTTATACTATACAGCAAAGGGTAAAACGATATGAAAAAAACATATAATTTGGGTTATGAAAAAGGAAAGTATTATCTCGAATATTCTATGCCTAAAAATGATGAAGGAAGACTTGTTATAGATGAAAAAAAGATGGAACTAGATTCGGTTAAGCTTTACAAAATGTTTTTTGAAAAAGCAACAGAAAGCATAGAAATAATTATTGATAATAAAATCGATGAAAATAACGATGAGCAAGTGCGTAAGAAGGGGGCAAGGGTTTGCGCGACTATTCAATCTCTTTGCGACGAGATTTGCAAAGAGATTAATAAGAAATGCTTCAAAGATTAACTTTATGTGGTTGCAATTTGGTTGCAAAAACTTTTAGAAAAAATAAAATTACGTAGAATGAGTGGAATTCTACCACAAGATTTAGACTCGAAAGCACGATATAGAGCCAATATAAAGTATCGTGACTAGAGTTTGAATAATGTAAATATCACAGGGCACACCACATTATCCTGTAAAAGGCAAAAATGATTATCCTATCAGCAACAGAGAGTAATACCGCAGCGTAGCTCTGTTGCTGTTCTTTTTTGTCATTTCTGCCTCGGTCACACAGGATTCTGACTCAGATAAAATGAGGCGTAAATAAGCAACGTGATATCGGCAAAAGCTGTAAAAATCCACGTTGAATTTTACAGCTTTCTGTATATAATAGAAGTAGACGAAACATCACTGCGTGAGTTTGCTGCGAAAATACAAGGGCATGGGTAACACTGCGAAACGTTGATATTTCATGGTGTTGCAGGGTGTGAGGGATGCTTTGGATGATGCTGCGAAAGTGACATTGCGATAGTGCTGCTGTGTAAGATGATACTGTTATATGGGACGCGATAGAAGTTGGGTTGTCAGGATTACCACTGCGGAATGTGCTGTGGAATTGCGCTGCAGTGCCGGAGGAGTTTGCTGTGTGGCTTTGCAGTGGGATGTGAGGATAGTGAGGATACTGGATTTTGCCCTTTGAGGATAATGTGGTGTGCTCCGGAACAGTAAAAATAGCGGGAAGCCTTATAAATCAAGGCTTCCCGTTTTTTGTGCTTGCAAAATGCTTGCAGTTTTTTGAAATTAGTTGTGTTTATAAAGCTTTTCAAAATATTCTTTGAATCGTTGTTCTTTTACATTGTGAGTGTAAAATGGTAATCCCTTGACGGAATAATTGTCATAATCTGGATAAGCTATACATTTTGAGTCATCTTCTAATTGTAAAAGGAAATGTTCTTTCCAGATATCGTTGTCTATTAAGTGCTGACCTTTGGGTTCGATAAAAATCTGCTGTTGTTCAACCACTGTTGATTTGTTGCCGAGTATTAAAATGTAATCAGGTTCAAATCTTTTGCCATCATCAAAAGAATATAAATGATATTTTCTTTTATAAACAATTTTCCGTACTTGTAAATATCGCTTTCGATAAAATCTTTTTTCAATTTATATTCAAATTTTACCCCCTCATTAATCTGTTTAAATCCCATTTCTTCTAATGCTCTTTGCAGATCATAAATATATTTTGAATTATCAATACAATGATAGCGAGTTGTTTTGCGTAGGCTAGTGATGTAGGACGTTTAATATCTAGCACATCAATTAAATGGCTGTCCAAAGAAGTTAATTCTTCTTTTACCGCATTTAAAATATCACGGGTATTCATTTTTGTGGCTCATTTCGATAATTTATTAATTTTAGTATATCATAATGAGCTGAATAAAAGATAGTACATATAATTTTAATTTGACTACATGTGATGGTTTAATAATATATTCAATTAGCTCAAATAAATAGAATAAAAGTAGCAGCACTTGACAAATAGAAGATAAATTGATAAAATTTAAAAAAATAAAGTAGCTGCTAAAAAAAGCAGCTAGAAAGGAGACAAGATGAATATTAATAAACAATTGCTGGAGGCTGCGAATCTTAATCCAACAAAAAATAGTAGACAAGAATATATTTTTACATTATGTGAGTATATAGAAAAAAATGAATTAACATTGCCTTTATATCAAAGAGATGTTAGTTGGACATTAGCTAAATGTGTTGAATTGTTAAATTATCAGCTTTTAAGCAAATCTCCTATATCTGCTATCTCTATTAATATAATAAATAATACAGAAAAAGAATTTGCAGTACCACAAGTTTCCTTTATAGAAAGGGAATTGCTTTCTGAAACTGTAAGAGGGCAGATGTCTATTGTAGATGGGCAACAGAGGTTAACGACAAATTATAAAGCATATTGCAATCATCCAGATTTAAAAAGTGTAGTGTTAGATTTAGGAAAGGGAGAATTTGTTATAAATGCGGAAGCGTATCGGAATAATCAGGTTCCGGTTGGTGTGCTTTTGAATAAAGATGATAATGAACTAATTGCTTACACAGAGAAAAATAAAGCTTTAGCATCGCCGATGGTAGTAAATGCGTTATTACAGATTAGAAATAAAATAAAGACTTATCAATATACAATTAATTTTGCAACGGATCTTACTGAGGATGAGCAGATTAACTGGTTTGAAGTCTTGAATAACGCGGGAAGTCGTGTAAGCATTATTCAAATGAGATTTTCTAAATTGAAAGCCCATGGTATTGATGTATATACCCAATATACACATGTGTATCGTAATATGGTACAGGAATATGGATATGATTTTTTTACACCGCAGAAGACTAATGTTTCATACTCAATTGCAGCATTAAATCCAGCGTATGAGGTACTAGTTTCGGGTAAACATTCGAATAATTTTGCACCTATTTCATCTGATACAAAAGAAAATCAGCTTTGTAACTTAGATCCAGATAAATTAAAAGAATGTTTTGAAATGACATTAGAAGCATTGGAAAAGGCTTTGAGGTTTATTGAAAATAATGATTTGGAAAAATATAATCGTTCCGATTATGTGAATTATCTTATTGGATATTTTGTATTTCATAAAGAAAAAATATCAGAGCAACAAAAAAATAATCTAATAGATTGGTATAATAATGTGACTTTTACTAATAAATCGAATACGACACGAAGAAGGATATATTCGGATCTATTAAATTTATAGAATGAAGGATTGGAGGAAATAAAATATGTCAGTAAGTGATTATTTTTCGACATTTTGTTCGAATTTGAGAATGGATTCTGATACTGTATCAACAATTCAATATAGGTATCACCAGATAACAAAAAGAATAAATTTGGACTATTGGAATAGTTCATCGGAAACAACACACAGTTTATATGTAGGCTCATATGGGCGTGGAACAGAAATATGGACGAGTGATATAGATATTATTGTCCAGTTGCCATATTCTACCTATGAAAAATTCAATGCATACAAAAGTAATGGACAGTCAGCGCTGTTACAGGAAGTTAAGGGAGTTTTGCAAAAGACTTATAGTACATCATATGTAAAGGGTGATGGACAAGTAATAGGGATTAACTTTTCGGATGGAATCAATTTTGAAATTGTACCTGCCTTTATAAATACAGATGGAAGTTATACTTATCCTGACTCTAATAATGGAGGAAGTTGGAGAATAACGGATCCCAAAAAAGAGATCGATGCAATGAATAGTAGAAATAAAGACACAAACAAAAACTTGAAGCGCCTTTGTAGAATGGCGAGAGCGTGGAAAGGAAATTGTAATGTATCGATGAGTGGAATACTTATAGATACGTTAGCTTATAAATTTATAAATGATTGGGAATATAAAGATAAATCCTACCTTTATTATGATTTTATGAGTAGAGATTTTTTCGAGTATCTTAAAGAATTGGATGAAGATCAGAGTTATTGGCTTGCACCAGGAAGTCAACGTTATGTATGGAAAAACGGAGAGTTTCATACAAAAGCAAAAACGGCATATAATAATGCAGTTTCTGCAATATCATATGAGAACAGTAATTGTTCATATTCAGCTAAACAGAAATGGAGAGAGATTTATGGAACGAAATTCCCAGAATAGTCAAGGATATAAATTGGAATCACAAATTCGGGAGGCATATGGAAGAGTTACATATTCACAGACATGCCATGATAAGTTTATAAATCGGACAGTGAAATTAGAAGATAGAATTAAAGTGGCACAAATTGTATTGTCTGCAATCACAACAAGTGGTTTTGTGGTAGCAATATTTTCTGACGATAATATTGCTAGTATTTTAGGAGCAATAGTTTCCTTAGCATTGTTAATATTAAATACATATATTAAAAATTTTGATCTTTCCGGAATAGCACAAGAACATAAAAAGGCTTCTGATTTATTATGGAAAATAAGAGAAGAGTATGTGTCGTTATTAATAGATTTTGAGATGTTGGATTCAAATGATATTCGAAATAAGCGAGATGAGTTGCAAGAAAGAACATCAGAGGTATACAGTAATTCACCTAGAACAGATACTAAGAGCTATACAGCAGCACAGAAAGCATTGAAAACAGAGGAAGAACAAACTTTTTCAGAAGAAGAGATAGATATAATGTTGCCTAATTCTATTCGACGCTGTAATCGACAAATGGTAGATTGATAAAAAGAAACATTTATAAAAGGATTTTTAAATAAAAGTTGTCATTGATGGATTTAGTAGTTATAATGAAGTGGCAACAAATTGGCAACAGAAAATCAGTGAGCCCAAGTAATATATGTAACAGAAATAAAATAACGGCAAAAAAGATATAGAACTTAAACAAATATATTTAAGAATATTTTGGGACTTGTCGAGTTTGAATGATTATTTTAAAATATAAAATATAGAAGGATTTATTTTTCAATAGGAAATGAAGAAGGCTCCAGGAGATTTTAAGAGATCTTCTGGGGTCGTTTATTTATGTGTGGTATACTGGAATATATCTATATGAAAATTTGATTCAAAGCCTTATCCAAGTAAGATATGGAAAATCAGATGCTAAACATATATTGCAGAAGGAGAACATTGTAATGATAGATATATATACGGAGAGGAAAGATTCAAAAGACTGGATTTTTTACAATGACTTGTACTTCAACTTGAATACAGGCAATGAAGATATGTCACAAAAAGAAATTGATTTGATTCAACAAGTGGATGAAGCGAAGCTGACACCAGACAAGCGTATAGAAACAAAATATGGCTTAGGTACGATCCGAAATTTATCATCAGGCTGCAAGACATTGCTTAATATTGTGAAGCATCCCGATAAGGTGGTAAATGTTGAGGAATGTGGACCGAATGTTCTTAAAATAATTTTTACTATGGATAATATTAAGATTTATATGTCAAGACCAACGCTTTTTGATATTCCGGATGATGCCAAAATCAGATTTAATGATTCTGATATAGTTACCGGTGGCAGAGGATATAATGCTTGGTGGAGTAAGGAGTATCAAAGGAGAGAAGCAGATGATTTATAAGAATATAACATTTAAAGCAGCTCCATTTTCATATGATTTGACATTTGATGACAGGATTACTCTTGTTGGTGGAGATAGCGGTACTGGAAAAACAGTACTTTATGAAATTCTTGAAGATATAAGATTGACAGACGAATACAAAGCAATCAAGCTATTTAACTATAGATCAGATGATTTTTTAGAAGCAATCAAACAGTGTAGAGATAGTTTTATTGTGGTAGATAATGCAGATTGTATTATTAATGATGATGTCAGGAGATTCATTAATTTTGAGTTGTCTAATCAATATATGCTTTTTCTACGAAATTGTTACGGACTCAATGTATCTGATAAGAGCTTTAAGGTGCTGAAGTTTGATAATAACAGGATAACACTGGAAGAGGAGTTGTGATATGAGATATTTATGGACAGAGGATATCGGTGCAGGACTTCACTTCTAGAAATTAGTTAATCAGCTTTTTTTGACAATGAACTTGTAGTTGAGAGTAAATGGAGCAATCAGGGTTTACTGGATGCATTAATAGACTTGGAGACTGAAGATGGAGATGAATACTTCGTTGCGTTTGATTATGTGGTTGATAATCAGGACATGCTGTCAAATGTAAAGTGGTGCAAATATATAATAGGTGATTTGTTTGAAGGATAGAGACAGCAAAGCTTCCTTATAAAGCAGATGAATTGCCAAAGAAGAAGCTTTCTAAAGCGTGAGAGACGCTTAAAGAGCTTTCTGAAAAACGAATATTTCAAAGTTAGTCTCAACGAAGTCTCACTAGATTTGAGACTGAGTGAGACTCTATGATATAGCAAAATACGATAAAACCGGTATTTGCAGGTGAATTATAAAGTTGTAGTCTCAAGACAGTCTCATTTTTGAAATCGTTTGTTGCGACTAACATAAGACTGAGGAGGTTCGAAATCATGGACATAAGTAAAAAAGATTGGAAGCTATTTCGAGAAAGATTATCAGGCTGGCAGGAAAATTATATGGAAGGTCTTGTTAAAGAGTATGCAAATTTTCTGAATGATGATAAAAAGCCTGCATCAGAGAAATTCTGGGAACTTGAAAAACGGATAAAAGAAGATAAGCGCCATCCGGGTGTTATCATGGAGATGAGTAAATCAGAGGCAATATGGGATATTGTTCGTCTAATTAGACTGAAAGTAATTACATATGATGATTTATCAGACTTTAGTGATGAATTACAGAATGAAGTAAAAAGAATACTTGAGATGAGCAGGTGATACATATGGAGATTGGTGCAACAAAAGCAGTTCAAGATCGACTAAAAACAACAAAGATTGAAGAAAGCAAAGGTGCTTCACTTGTGTTCTGCTGGGACACACATTTGACGAAAATAAAAGGAAGAAATGTCTTGTTTATTGTGAATGCCAGTAATCGTTATACAATAGCAATGACAGATATTGAACCAAGAAACTGGAATTACTATACAATGTATATTCGCAGTGTGATTCATGGCGTGATGCAGGAAATGGGATATTCCGAGGAACAGATAGGGCGGTATTTTAAAATGTCAGGCGATACAACTGTAACAAAAACGCATGGTAGGAAATCGGTTGGTGGCATTAACAGAATGGTAATGGATGCACAGTATTTTGGTAAGAAGCTGGAGAAAGAAGCAAAGTATCAATGGAAACTTAGTGAGTATCTGAACAGATATATTTGCCAGCCAGAGGAATTTGATGCATATGGATATCCGAGTGAACTTTTTAAATTAGACATGGAACGACTAGGGATAGCTACTAAGAGAAAGCCGGCAAAGGTAATTGATTTTACCAAGTACATAGATACTAATCGCAGTACTAACCATTAGCGCAAAAGAATTGTAAAAGCAATTGTTTGGGCATAAGAAGTTAGTTTGCAATGACAAAAAGCAAGATATATAAAATAATTCGTCGCTAAAAAGGCGACGAAAAAAGCGACGGAAAAGGAGAACATTCATGAGCATAACATTTGAAATAGTCAAATTTAAAAAGCCAACAAAAGATGATTTGTCTAATTTACATATGCTTAATCCTTATGGTTCTATTCCGATATTAGATGATGATGGCGATAGCACGGGATGGAATATTTATATGTTCAGGGCTGATGATAAGGGTATACAGAATATTATAAATAGCAGTTATGCAGTCAAAATGGAACTCCCAGAATGCATTACAGATTATGATAGTTTTTTTGAAGATTTGGGATTCCCTAAAGAGGTAGTAAGGAATGGAGATGTTCGCATTATAAAATCCAATTCCAGATATATTACTATTTCTTATGGTGATAAATCAAAGGAGATAGAAAAAAGCAGGCTTGAAAAATATAAGGTGATGGTTCGAACAAAATGTGTTGTTTTGAAGATTAAGGCTTTATGGAACAGCAGTGAAAATAATCTATATGGTATAGATAAAAAGAAAGCTATAAAGTGTATACCAGATATTGAAAATTATGAATATGTTCCAGTTAATAATAGTATGCTGGCAAAAGCAGAAATTCCCTTCTTGATATTTGAAAGAAACCGGGGAAAATGTTTTATAGAGATGTATTGATAGAATCTAGAGAAAGGAATGCGTTTATGAGCAAAGAATTACAGATAAGAAATAGCACTGTGGATTTTCTAGTTTTCACACGAGATGCAGGAGAAGATGGAATAGAAGTCAGGGTTCAGAATGGCGATGTATGGCTTACGCAGAAAGCAATTT
>ENA-OYWK01000753-OYWK01000753.1-human-gut-metagenome-genome-assembly--contig:-NODE-753-length-17221-cov-14.551322_pt1 | contig 17221 bp, 17 predicted proteins | sample MGYA00244808_ERZ653392 | MGnify/ENA primary metagenome ERZ653392 (study PRJEB26926, sample SAMN06165125) | human gut metagenome | biome: ENVO:00009003; feature: ENVO:2100002; material: ENVO:00002003...
GCCGTGATTTTCTTTTTCTGATAGCGAAAATACAAAGCTGTGCCGACGGGTACGGCTTTTTTATATACAATAAAACAGGTGCGACAGGAGCGTCCTGTGCGACATCGTGACGCACCTATAAAACAAGGAGGATAAAATGCAACAGCTTATAATTTTAATCGTAGCACTTGCTCTTGCAGGCGGAGTGTATTTGTTTCTGACAATCAGCAAGAAGAAAAACAAGGAACAGACAGAAGAAAACGCAGTCGAGATGATGACCGCAAACGAAATGATAAACGTAAAGGATATTCGTAACAATTGCTTACACACGAATGACGGGTACACAGTTACCTTTATCGAAATCGGCGGTATGAGTATGGAGCTTTTCTCGGAAAGTGAAAAGCTGGCGTACTGTAAAAACATTACTTCCATCGTTTCACGTTTTCAGTTTCCGTATAAATATATGGCTATTTCCTCGCCGTATGTAATCAAGCATATGGTGACGGCAGACAGCTTGCCTCTTTACAAAACGGCAGCAGTGTGATAAACTATACCTATAATGCCGACGGAGTAAGGATAGGCAAGAGCGGAGCAAAAACCGCAACATATACCGTTTGCGGTACGCAGATACTCAGCGAGAAAAACGGTACAAACACTACCTATTATCTCTATGACGAAAGCGGTTCACCTGTAGGACTTACTTACAAGGGAAAAACATATTATTACCGCAAAAATCTCCAAGGGGATATAATAAACATAACCGACAGCACAGGAGCAAAGGTAGTAACATACACCTACAATGCCTGGGGCAAGATTATGTCAATGACAGGCAATATGGAGCTTGCAGTAAATAACCCGTTCAGATACAGGGGATATTACTACGATGTAGAGAGCGGATTGTATTATCTCAACAGCAGGTATTATGACCCTCAGACAGGTAGGTTTATTAATGCGGATGATACCTACTTTTTAATAATAGATCAAGGAACGCTTATTCAATATAATCTATTTTCTTATTGTCATAACAATCCAACCAATATGACAGACATTAATGGAAACATTCCGTTTTTCGTCATTACAGGAATTATCGGTGCTATAGCCGGTGGGATTATTGGCTATGCAACAACTGGTTCTTGGCAAGGAGCAGTGGCTGGAGTTGCTATTGGTGGTGCTATCGGGCTAACAGGAGGTGCTGCGGCAGGCAAAATATTAGCAGGAAGTGTAGTGGCTAATACAAGTGCAGTTATTGCAGGAGGGAAAGCCCTATTTGCTACTGCGAGTACAGTAGTGGCATCATCGTGGCAACAGGCTGAGCAGTTATTACGCAAGGCTTATAATGGAGTTAGACAAGCTATAAGCACTCCGTACGGACGACGTGTTGTTGATTCTCTCAGCGGAAAATTTGCTCGAGAGTCTAAGTATGGTTATCAGAGTTTGTCAGTATTCATCAAAAAAGAAATTATGAAAGATGCATATTTGATTTCAAATGGTTATAAAGTTGAATGGCACTTCTATTGGAGTCAAGCTTCTAATAGTGGTGGCCCGTCTAGACCATTAAGAAGAGCTTTAGAAGAAGCAGGAATTAAAATTGTCGAGCATTTTAGGAGGTAACTCATGAGAATTTCAAAAAATCAAAAAAACTATATTCCTTTGATTATTCCTGTCGATAAACCATTTGAAAGGTTAAGCAAGTCTGAGGCAAAGGCGTATTTTGATTGGTTTATCGGACATGTAGATGAACGCTCGGAATACATTAGACAAAAGGTCTCAAAAGATTTGAATATATCTGTTGAACTAATCGATTTTTCTTTTGAGTCTTTGATTTATATTTGGCGATGGTTTTTAAATATCGTTGAATTAAATAGAACGCCAAAGATTGCGTTAGATATAATTCGAAATGAGTTAAAAGCAAACGGCGAAAAAAAAGAATTTATTGATGATATAGTTCGTGAAAATAGCGTTGAATTAAGTGTTTTTTCACGTTATGTAATTCGCGATATTGGTATGTATATTGGGAAAATGTTTGTAACAAATCATAGCACACTGAGATGGGATTATCATACTGATAAAAAAAAAGATTCATTTGCTAACATACCTCAGGTTTTCGGATTTGTGAATACGGCGTACTACCCACCATTTGAGGAACAATTTGAACCTATACATTATACCGAAATGCAAGCTTCTAATTTATTTGATAATTCACAAAATGAAAATGACTTATATAATATGTGCTTGAACTGGGCTAAAAGGATACCAATACAAAAATAGAAATATTATTTATAATATATAGTTTGTATCTAATTTATATAAATATTCGATATATTGATAGATATTTGCAACAAATCTTGTCAATAAGATAACTTATGCGGATAACAGTACGCTGAGTTATACCTATAATGCTAATAATAGCATCATAGCCGTAACCGATGGAAACGGCAAACGCATTTCATATAAGTATGACGGCATGGGTCAGCTTATAAGGGAAAATAACCCTTATACCAACCTTACAACAGTATATTCTTACGACAAAGGCGGAAATATTACCTCGGCAAAAGAATATGCGTATACAACAGCCGCAGAGCTTGGTACTGTAAAGAAAACTTATACTTATACATACGAAGATATTCACTGGAAAGATAAGTTGACTTCATACAATGGTGAAGCGATAACGTATGATGAAATAGGAAATCCGCTGACTTACCGTGACTCGCTGTCATTTACCTGGAAGAACGGCAGACAGCTTGCCTCTTTACAAAACGGTAGCAGTGTGATAAACTATACATACAATGCCGACGGAGTAAGAATAGGAAAAAGCGGCTCAAGAGCCGGAACTTTTATAGTTTCAGGTACGCAGATACTGCGTGAAATAAACAGTGTAGCGACCATAGATTATCTCTATGATGAAAACGGTTCGCCGATAGGACTTACTTACAAGGGAACAACATATTATTACCGCAAAAATCTCCAAGGGGATATAATAAATATAACCGACAGCACAGGAGCAAAGGTAGTAACATACACCTATAATGCCTGGGGCAAGATTATGTCAATGACAGGCAATATGGAGCTTGCCGTAAATAACCCTTTCAGATACTAATGTGACTATATTAAGCTTGATGAAAGTAGAACGATATTACTACATTTACAGGAAGAGGGAGATATTTTACAGCAGAGGTATGGCTAAAATTATCATTTATGAAAGCAATAAGCTGGTTATAAACGCAAACACATATAGCACATAAGTGTAATTAAATAAAATTTCAGAACAAAAATGCTGCCATTGATGCTTCTACGCATTTGATGGCAGTGTTTTTATTGCGAAAATAGTACTTGTTGTGCGATGTAAAGTTGATTTTTAAGGTTAAACAATATGTTTTGCTGTTGAATATGCAAATCTAATAAATCACAAACGATAAGCATGAAAATGAATTCAATAATAATAAATTATTGCATTTCAAGTCAAAAAATGTGCATTTCATGAAAATACTATTGCATTAATGCAAAGAAAATGTATACTTATTCTGAAAAGAGCATGATTCTGTTTGTAATTACTCTTTTTGTTGCATTCAAAATATGATTTAAGCAATTATCGAGCGAAAGCGCATACGAAAGGAATCTGAAAATGGATAAAAAAATTATTTATGTAAAATTGATAAAAGGTTGTGATCCGATAGATCGCTTTGAACAATCATATCAGAGAGGAAATGACAATAAACAAAATTATTATTACAATTTGAACCAAGGAAGTGAAATTGAGGATATTAACGATAATTCCTCGCATTACATTATTGGTTTAATACATAGTAATAAGAAAATCGAACTTGCCTATCTCGGACTTTGTAATAAACACATTAATAATAAAGGCGTAAGTTTAGTATTAGATATAAAAGTTAAAATGGAAAACTGTACTTCTATAGAAAATATACAAAAGCTCTCTGAACTGGATTTGGATTCAGATTTTGGAGATAGTTCCTATGTTTTGGTGGAAGATTCGGAACTAATTGCTAAACAAATAGATTTTATTATTAAAAAACCTCTTGAGTGTTCAGTATTACAAAGAACATATAGTTGTTTAGATACCGAAAAAGACTTACATCCTCTTGCACAGAAAAATCAATATTGTCGTAGGCAATATAATCTTCGTGATTCAATGAAAAATAGAGGAGAATTTCAACGAGACTATGAGCGAATTGTACATTCGAAATCATTTAGACGTATGGTGGATAAGGCTCAAATATTTAGCGCTTCAAAAGGTGATTATTATCGAACGCGCATGACTCATTCACAAGCTGTTGCTCAAATTGCTCGCGGAATAGCTGAGGGTCTGCATTTAAATCTTTATTTAACCGAAGCGATCGCTCTTGCCCATGACATTGGACACACTCCGTTCGGACATCAGGGTGAAAGAACATTGGATGATATTCTGCGTAACAAAATAGAAATAATCCGCAATCCCGAGCTATTTGAAAATGACTATTTCGGTGGTTTCAAGCACAACTATCAGTCAATAAGAGTAGCAACTATTCTTGAAGATGAGTATGCGGAAGTTAATGGAATGGATTTAAGTTTTCAAACGTTAGAGGGTATTCTCAAGCATACTAAATTAGACAAAAAATATACTCTTGGTGAATTTATACACGGCAATAAAATTGAAGAAGAACTTCATCTGAAACAAGAGTTCTGTTCTACACTAGAAGGACAAGCTGTAAATATTGCCGATGAAATAGCTCAACGCGGGCATGATTTGGATGATGCTTTTTCTTCAGGAGTGATGACATATGATGAATTGATGACATTTTTATCGGTTAAAAAATATAGTAAACTCAAAGAAATAGTGAATAATGCCGGAAGCGGTATCACTGATGCTGTTGGCAATGGAAGAAGGCTGGTCGATGAAAGTGAGCTTAAAAATTGCAGAACGGTATCTGCAATTATTTCTTACTTTATAAACGATGTTATCGATACTTCTCAGAAAGCAATACAGCAATATAGAATTAAGGATTTTGAAGATGCTGGACACATTGTTAAAGAAAAATTGGTTTCTTTCTCGGATGAGGCATTGAAATCTTGCTGGTATCTGGAAACAATCATTACAAATAAAGTGATAAATAGTGATGAAATTTCTCTATTTGACAGTAATGCATCTACGATTATTAGTAGTCTTTTTAAAGCTTATTATAATAATCCACGATTATTGCATAAAGGTACTCAGCGTAGAATTTACATAGAAACAAGACAATATTGCGAAAATGTAATCGACTTTGAATTCGGTAATCATAAAATTATCAAGGATGAACTCAAACTAATTACACATGCCGATTTATCCATGTTAAGCGAAGAGATGTCAAAGGAATACAAGATCAAAAGGCGAATACTTGTCAGAAATATATGCGATTTTATATCCGGAATGACGGACACATATGCATTAAATGAATTTAATCGTATTATGAAACAACTTTAAAATAACAGGCGTATGTTCACTACTAACACCACACCCACTTTTTATTGAATTGTGCTTTTCTGAAATTAAAATAACATAATGGCGGTGTATTGCAATACTAAGCACATTTAACGGTGATAATTCAATAGGAGTATATGGATCAAACTGATGTGCTATAATAAAGTTGTAACACCCCCAAAAAAAGTGCTATAATCTACACAGGAGGGAAAAGCAATGGCAAGTTACGACGAAGAATTCAAGAAAAGGATAGTGCGGAAGCACATGGGAGAAGGGCGGACGATAAGAAGCCTGTCGGAGAAGTACCACGTTTCCGAGAAAGGAATCGGGTACTGGCTGAAAAAATATCGTGAAGAATGCTCAAAAGATCCTGCTGCAAAGGAAGAATACAACCTCATGAAGGAAAACCTCAAACTCCGAAAGGAGCTTGAAGAAATGAAAAATGAAAATAACTTCCTAAAAAAAGCGGCAGCACAGCAGTTTCTGACCGTACAGTATATCCGACTCTCAGAACTGCTCACGGAGCTTGCGATCTCCAGAACCACAGGGTGACATTCGGAAAAACCATTGCCAAGTACAAGAAACCGGCACTCCTTATCCTTGACGAATGGCTATTGTACCAGCTCAAGGAAAGCGAAGCCCTTGATTTGCTGGAAATTGCCGAAGCGCGCTACAAAAAGGGTTCAATCATTTTTGTTCCCAATTTGATGTAACAGGCTGGCGGGATAAGATTGGCTCGACGATCATTGCAGATGCAATCTGTGACCGCATCGTGCATGATTCCTACAGAATTGTAATTGAGTGTGAGGAATCTATGCGAAAAGTGTTCGGCATAAAGGCGGAAGCATAAAAAAGCCTTCGGCTCATCGGGCTCGAGTCTGAATATCGAACCGTGTAAATGCCAATAATATCCACAAATAAAAAGTGGAGGAATAAGGCATGAAAAGAACACACGGACTTAATGAAAAAGAAATGGAACTGGTAAAGCTGCTTATGGCTGACTGCCGTACAACAGGTGATATTCAGGATAAGCTCAAGCGACTGTTTGCAGGAACAATTGAGCAGATGCTTGAGGAGGAAATGGACGAACATCTTGGATATGAGAAGAATTCCGTTGCCGGCAACAACTCGGGAAACAGTCGCAAACACGATGTTTGCACAGTTGCCCCCAAGTGCGGCATGGACGCCGCACAATAAAGGGCAACAAAGTAACGGTTACGGCAAGAAAACCATAACCAGCGATTACGGTGAGTGCGAAATCGCAGTTCCTTGCGACAGAAATGGCGAGTTTGAGCCAAAAGTGATCGAAAAACGACAAACACGAACCGATGAAATTGAGCAAAAAATCATGCAGATGTACGCCAAGGGTATGTCGCAGCGTGACATCGAAGACACGCTAAAAGAGATATACGGCACCGAAATTTCGCAGGGGCTAGTTTCAAGAATAACCGACAAAATTCTGCCCGAAGTCAATGAGTGGCAGAACCGCCCTCTGGACGCTGTTTACCCTGTGGTTTTCTTTGACGGAATCATGTTTAATTCCCGTAAAGACAACAGAATCGTTACAAAATGCGTGTACTCGGTACTGGGCATAAACATGGAGGGTCAGAAGGAAATTCTCGGCACTTGGATTTCAGAAAATTAGTCTGCAAGCTTACTATGCAAGTATTTGTGCAGACCTCAAAAAACGCGGTGTGAAGGACATTTTCATCGCCTGTCACGATAACCTCACAGGGCTTTGTGATGCGATAAACTCGATTTTTCCCAAGACGAAAAATCAACTCTGTATAGTCCATCAGATATGCAACAGCTGCAAGTTCGTTCCGTACAAAGACGGTAAAGCCGTCTGCGCTGATTTGAAGAAAATCTACGGCGCTGTGAACCTTGATGACGCCGAATTTGCAAAGGAAGAATTCCGCGAAAAGTGGGATAAAAAGTACCCCAACATACTGAAATCATGGGATAAAAACTGATCTGAGCTTACTGTATTTTTTGAATATCCGCAGGAAATCAGAAAGATAATATATTGTCGAAAACTATCACAGAATGGTAAGAAAATTCACCAAATCCAAGGCGATTTTCCCTACCGACGACGCTATCCGCAAAGTAATCTATATGTGCGTGGCGGAGATTTCCAAAAAGTGGACTAGCCGGTTCGAGACTGGGGACTGGCGTACTCTCAGTTTGCGATTTATTTTGAGGACAGATTTGTGGCATAACTGCATTCGAGGGTTCGGTTCCACCCTCGAGCACCCGAGGTTTACCCGCTTCGGAGATATCCGGCGAAAAGGAAAAACGGCAGCATTTCTGCTACCGCTTTCCGCCGTTTTATCTCACAGCCTGCGTCGGTCGCTCCTCAGCGTTGAAAAAATTTTCAAGCTTATTATGCATTTATGTTCTACTACTAAAATCGTAATTAATTTTGTGAGTGAAAATTAATTCCACGGCACTCTTGACACAGGCACCTATCGCCGTATGAGTTGAAGTAAAAAAGACAAATCGCGCCGCAAGCGGCTTTGTTTTACTTGGCAGTCAAAATCCTATATACGCCGAACCTATATCAAGAGCCTTTCGTGGCATAAACGATTAAAAAATAATACGACTTTGGGGTAGAACCATGCATTTATATATAACCACGCTTTACACATTCTATTCTCTACTATATACAATAGAAACACGAATAACATAGGAAATAAACAATGCAATGAAGCAGATTGCGTTTAATGATGAAAATTTCAAAACTGACATATTACAAAGTCTTTATTTGCATTTCAAGTCGGAATTATGCATTTCAGGTCGAAAAATGTGCATTTCAGGAAGAAACTATTGAATTTTCATAATGATATCAAGTATACTTGTGCCTAGGAGAGATGTTGAATGATTAATAAAATAGCCAACTGCATTGCTGATTTTGTTTGTGATAAAAAAATGCATGAAAAAAATGATTATGAACGTGCTATTTTGGTTTATGGTTATGAAATTATATTATCTTCTGCTTTATCTTTTGCGGCTGTGATAGTTTTGGGGTTGGCGTTCTGTAAACTATTTGAAGCTATAATTTTCTTTTTAACTTTTTATTTTATCAGACGAAGAACAGGTGGATATCACGCTGATACATATTTCAAGTGTAACCTTATCTTTTTCCTAAATATTATTGCTGTTCTGGTTGTGATTTCGTTCAGGATTTCTTTCGCATGGCAAGTAATATTTAATGTCTTTGCATTTATTTTCTGCTTCCTGCTTATATTGATGAAAGCTCCGATAGAAAATCCCAATAAACCTATATGTAAATCTAAGCAAAAAAAGCACAAAATTATTGCATTTATACTGCTCGGTATTTTAGAATGTATATCTGTAGTTATTATAAATCAGTATACATATTCCACGAGCATCTCATTGGCACTGTTCTCTGTTTCAGTTGCTATGACGATAAAATCACATTAAAGAAAGGAGGATTTGACACACATGAAAACAAAAATAACTGAATTATTAGCAAAAGTCGGAATGAATGCTGCAAAAAAAGCTGCAGGTACAGCTTCACAATTTGGCTATCATCAGGCAAAAGAACCTCAGATGCCGAAACAGAAGAAGTGATGTTATTTTGGTTTACAAACCTTACTGTGATTAATGTTATATTACATGGTTTGTAAACCAAAATTTTTTCTGTTACGCAGAGAAGACAATCAGCTGAAAAAACAGCTGAAAAAACAAGATTTTGACAGCATAACGCTGTCACGGAAAGCTCATTTTGAGCGGAAAGGAAATTTGTTGTGAAAAAAATAGTAAAACGAATAGCTGCTATAGCAGTCATTTCTTCAACTGTAATGTCATTAATGGCAAGTGCTTCTGCACTCACAAATAGTGAAACCGTAACTAATACAACCAAAATAGGCACAACATCATATACAACCAAAGGTACAAATGATATCTCGACAACCCGATATTCTTTTGTAATTGATCTTTCAACCTATGTAAGTAGCCCAAGTAGTGCAACTGCAAATGAAATTCATACACATTGGCAGGTATATGATTATTGGACAGGCGCTGATATAGGTACGAAGCAAACAGAAGATGGTTATAATACAAACAGAAAGGACGGGTATGACTGCGTATCCAGAACATATTATGATGATATAACCGTTCTTTGCGCTCATACCGCTTATAAAAACGGACAAACACTTATAGCAAAATATACCCAGACTACAAACTAAACAGGTGTAGTAATTTAATAGACCGATGGATTTTATGCCCATCGGTCAACTTATAATACGAAAGGAACAACCATGAAAAAATCTTCTGTATTATTATCGTTTGCTATAACCATTGCAACAGTTTTTACAACGTCCGGCTGCGCTATGCAGGAGTCATACGACAGCTATATACCCGACCCGTTTGAAACATTTGAATCAAACACCCTTATCGGCGACGATATTAAAGAAAACACGGCGGCTCAGAATCTGTCAAAATACTCAACAGGCGGTTATGAGTGTACCGTTAATGAAGGAAAACCGATAGTTTATACGGGAGAAAAAATAACCGTTCCTGTTGCTGTTACTGCCGATGATACAAATGAATATGAGATGTCACTCGGCATATCTGCCGTGATAAACGGCACTGTACAGACGCTGAGTACAGGTGGTATGCGGGAAAGCAATATGCTCATTTTCGAGAATATCGCTCCGGGTGAAACAATCGAGCGGGAGATAACTTTTGACCCTGTTATCAGCAGTGAGGATAAGGGTAAAAAGCAGCTGCCGATTACTTTTTTCGCTCACTTCAACGCCGCATATATACCCGATGAAAGCTACCCCACCTTTGGTATGACTCACCATGCCAATCATTGCCTTTATACCACGATAAGCCTTGACGGTACGCCTAAATACACAGATTACAGCTACGCTTCCGATATAAGCAAAGAGCTTATCACAAAAACCCTTTTGGAAAAGTACGCCGATAACACAGGTACTCCATTGAAGACAAGCGGACGAATAAGAGTAAATATGTATCAGAACACAAAGACCGACACGGGCGTTTTACGGCTCAGCGAGGACGGTACATTAAATCTCAATCTGATGCTTTATGAAAATGAAAACAGCGGTAAATACAGAGTTTCACTATACAAAAACAACGAACTAATAACTATAAACGGCAATGACTATATCGAAGCAGAGCTTGTAGACGGATATCTGTACACATATTCCGTACAGCTTGACAATATCGCTCGAGGTGACTTTATATATGCCGCAATACATAAAAACACGGGCGAGAATTTTGAAGAGTATGCTTCATTTGATATGACACAGCCCAAGCTTGTTGTAAACAGCGATTTTGAAGTAAAAGAGCCGGAAAGACCTGCCGGTACAGATAACAGCTCAGATACTTCCGACAGCACTCCGCAGGAAATAATAAACAACGGCGCTGTTGTGAAAAATACATCATTTACAATTAAGCTCATCGGATATATTGAACAGGACGGGAAAAGGCTCGCAGTTATTGAGAATAACAAAGCCCTGTACATTTCCGACATAGACGAGGATAAGCGTGTAAGTGAAATAGTACGTATTGAAGAATTGGAAAAGCAAGGCTATATGACATACTCTCTCGCCATTGACGGCACTAAGATGGTTATTAAGAAATATGAATATGAGGGAGATGAAGTAAAGAGCGGAGCGTATTATCTGCTGGATAGTGATTTTTCGGCTGTAAGCGAAGTACCTATGCAAAAAAGCGGAGAATTTATCATTGAAGACGGTATTATACTTAACGACTCGCAAAAGCTGATACATGAGGATATAAACGGCAGTACAACGCTATGCGTATGTGATTATAACGGCGAAAACAAAAATCCGATTTACACATTTCCGGACAATTACTATGATTACTCTCTTGCCACAGACGGCGAGCTGGTATTTTTCAGGCGGTGTAAAGAGGGAAGCACTACCGAGTCAGCCGTGGTTATAAATCTCAGCGACGGCAATACCGTAATATATGACGGAGACGGGCTTACCGATGACGGCGGCGGAATAATCAGCAGCGAGGGAGATTATATCTTCTTCCCTGATCATAAAAACACAAGCGGAAAGTTTGTTATCTTTGATAAGACCAAAAAAGAATTCCGTGAGATAAAGACCGAATATAAGACCGAGGGAAGTACAAGCTCGGCACTCTCTCCCGACGGTGCTTATATTGTTACCTCTGTGACCGAGATAAGTGCGGCTGACGGCAAAACCCCGACAGGCACATATTTAAGGATTTATGATACAAAAACAGGTGAGCTGTTCTTTGAAGAAGAGATAAGCGACAGCAAACTGAAAGTAGGCGGAACTCTGCTCGTCGGAAACGAATATGTGATTCTATCCACAACAAACGGCGACTACAGAATAAAATACAGATAACGAAAGGGAATAAGCTATGCAGTTAACACTTGAACATATCACAAAATCCTACACGAAAGGCAAAAAGCGCAAAAACGCACTTGAGGACTTCACGCTCACCCTCACCGAAGGAGTGTACGGACTGCTCGGTCCCAACGGCGCAGGTAAATCCACGCTTATAAATATCATCACGGGGATAATCGGCAAAGACAGCGGAAGCATAGCGTTTTCCGACGGCGGGGACAACAGCTTTTTGTCATATCTCGGCTTTATGCCGCAGGGCATGGACTTTTACCGCAACTTCACAGCAAAGGACTACATAAAGTACATCATGGCGCTGAAAAAATACTCTCCCGACAATGCGGACGAGTATGCCCTTTCTGTGCTTGACCGTGTAAATCTGCACTCGGACGCAGATAAAAAAATCGGCGCGTTTTCGGGCGGAATGAAGCAAAGGCTCGGTATAGCGCAGGCGATAGTAGGCGAGCCTAAGGTGCTGATTTTTGACGAGCCGACCGCAGGCCTTGACGCAAAGGAGCGTATTCGTTTCAGAAATGTTATAAGCTCCCTTGCCGCAGATAAGATAGTTATACTTGCAACGCATATCGTCACCGATATAGCTTATGTTGCGAAGACGGTCGTTCTTATGAACGGCGGCAAAATAATCAAAACAGGCACGCAGGAAGAGTTATGTTCCGATATTTCGGGCAAGGTGTGGGAGATAACCGCCGAGAGTGACAAGGTGATGGAATATATGAGTCGTATGCGTGTATCAAATGCGGTATCTGACGGCAGTAAATACACTTTACGCATAGTGTCGGACAATCTTCCCGAGCAGGGTGCAAAGACTGTACAGCCTACTCTTGAAGATGTGTGTATTTATTATTTCGGGGATATGTGATATGAAGCTGTTTAAATATGAACTGAAAAAGAATGTGCTTCGCTTATCGGTCTTTATACTTCTGCTTGCGCTTATCGGGGTAAATCTGTTCAAACAGCACGAAACAGCGAGATTTCTCGGCGACAGCCGTATTGCAATAGGCGTAGAGGATAAATCGTCACTCGGCAGAAAAATGTATGAGGAGTACAAGGGAGAGCTTACCCTGCAAAAATTTGAAGCTCTCGGCGAATACCGTGATTATTTGCAGGATTATATAAGCAGCGACGAATACAAGCCTACCGAAGAAGCAAACGACAGATTTTTCACAGGATATGCGATGGGTGATCTGAATTATTCAGAAGAAACTGCCGATAAAATGAGATATGCCTATCTGTACCCAAATCAGATGATAGAGCTGAAGCAAAGAGCAGACGAAAACATTGAATTTTACACCGGCAGAAGTGATTTTGAGGTTAGAAAAAACGAGCTTGTAAAACAGCTTTATACAGGCAGGCGTATTTCCGCATACGGAAACTATGAGGCGTTCAGGCTGTACTTTGATTACGAGTTTTCCTCGCTTGTCATTATAGTGATGATTATTTTTGCTTTTGCGGCGTCGCTCAGCGATGAAAAAGCGACAGGCACGGACAGGATAATACGCTCCTGCCGCAGAGCAAAAAGCGTATTCCTTACTAAGCAGGCGGTAATGCTGCTTTTTATTACCGTGCTGATAGTTTTGTTTGCGGTTATGGATATAGTGAGGTTTAGCTCGTTTTACGACGGTTCGTTTATTAATCAGCCGCTTTATGCGATTGAAGAATACAGATATACGCCGCTTAATGTCACGGTATTCGGTGCTGTTATGCTTTCCTTGCTTGGAAAGCTGCTTGCGCTTGTTTTTATCGGAGAAATCGTACTGCTGATTTCTTCGTTTACAAAAAATGCGGGATTTTCGATAACGCTATGCTTTGCGGCTGGCGGAGCGATGATAATTATAAGCGAGCATATAAATCCGCTGTTTTCTCCGCTTTCGCTTTTAAACGCGGAAAGCTGGATGAAGGATTTTAACTGCGTCAATATTTTCGGCTATCCTGTACTGAGCTTTATTGTTCAGTTTGTTATCACGGCGGCACTGATTGCTTTGCTGACTGCTATCTGCTATTTCAGAGCCGGATATATAAGAAAAGAAAAGGGGGCGGTACAGTGATATTTTTATATGAGCTTAAAAAGATACTGATAAAGCAATATTCGCTGTTATTATATCTTATAGTTATTATTTTTGCCGCTTTTTCTCTTATTACGGCACAGCACCAGACTTACGGCTTTGCAACGGTCACCGAAAGGAACGAGTACCTTGAAACAATCACACCGTTCACAGGTGAATTGACTGATGAAAAAGCGGCGGAGATTACCGCACTTAAAGAAGAATATCTTGCCGCAAAGGCCGCTGTAAATGAGCTAAGCAATAAGTACGCAAACGGAGAGCTTGACGATGCCGCTTTTGAGCGAGAGATGGCACAGTACAATGAAATATTAAAGCGCGAGGAAATCATCGAGCAGATATTTTCACGCTATGAATATGCAGCGGCAGACCCCGAAAAGCGTATGCTGATACCCGCCGGAAGCGTACCTGTTCTCAGCGACACATCGGTAAACTTTCTTTTTTTACTGTGCATAACATTCTGCTGTGCGTATGCAGTAATGATAGAATACTCCGGCAAAAGCAGATACATACTTATCACGACAAAGGGCGGACAAAAAGCGACTATGGCAGCAAAGCTCGCTATACTGCTTTTGCTTACCTCGCTTACAAGTATAATAATATCCTGCTTTGATCTTGTGCGGCTGTCGGACGAACTGCCATTAGAGTATTGGGGATATAGCTTATGCTCTGTTCCTGCATTTGACAACACCGCAGTAGATATAAGTATTATCGGCGCATTTTTATCCGCACAACTGTTAAAGCTTATAGGCTATCTGTATATTTGCGTTGCCGCCATGCTTACCGCTCATTTTACCAAAAACTATGTGGCGAGTGTGTTCCCGTTCATAGCTGTGCCTGTGGTAGCCGATTATCTTGCGGAAAGAGACAGTCAGGCTTTGTTCTTGCCGACGGGACTGCTAAAAGGCGCAGGATATTTCTTAGGTGATAAGGCGGATAAGGGATATGCGACAGAAGCCGATACGGTTATATATTTTCATCATGTTCCGCCCTTATATACGGTTATTATGACTGCGGCGGTCGTATTGTTTATTGTTATCGGTGCGGTTATTCTGATAAAGTCGGGCGAGAACAGGCTTAACAGCAAAAGGCACGGAGTGAAGCATATACCGAAGGCAGTTGTTCTGACACTTGCTTTACTGTTTTGCACCGCCTGCGGAAGTACACGACAGGCAGAATGTGTTGATGTCCTCTCAAACACCGAGAACAGCCGATATTCTTTTGAGCTGAAATATGAAGACGAAAAAGAGCTTATCGCAGTCACGGATAAGTCAAGCGGAGAAAGCTTTATTATTCCCGAGGAGACCTTTGTTGATGAATCCTATTCCATCATGTCTATTTATCCGACCGAGAACTATCTGTATTACATGAAGGGTCGTAACTCATGGGTTTCGATATACCGCATAAAACTGTCCGATATGACAAGAGAGGAAATAATAAAATCGTCAGATACTGCGGATAAATCCATACTCGGACTTACCTTTTCATGGAGTGATACCGAAAACAGATTTTCGGCTGTCCGCTTGTTCACAGATGAAAAGAATATATATCTTATAGATAAAAACGGAATGGTTTTTGTGCTGAATCCCTTTGCCGAGAAAATAACCGACTGTACCTGTATTATTGAGGAGAGCGTGCTCGGCGGATGTATTTTTGACGGTAAAGCTATCTATTATATTGATGAAGACGGCGTGCAGAAAATGTACAATGTTGTGAACAAGACATTTCGGATATAATCATTTAAGATATGAGGAGAAATATCAGCTGATGTTAAGATTATTCCTCGGGTGTTTAGTTTTAATAATTTCTTTCTGCTTTGCAGAAGTAACATGGGTGTATATCTGCGTTGTAGTTATAGAACTATGCCCTAGTAATTTCTGAATATATCTGATATCAACATCCTGTTCCAACAAGAGCGTTGCAAAAGAGTGCCTGAACATATGCGGGGTTATATGCATAGATATACCGCACGTTTGACAACAAGAATTAATCATACAGCGGACGGATTGCTCTGTCAGCCTTTTGCCATATTTGTTTACAAAAAAATATCCGCAGTCCGAGATTTTTTCCTCATAGATAAAGTAATAATCGGAAAGAATAGCGAGTACTGAGTTGTTTTCAATAGGTATTATACGTTCTTTTGAGCCTTTTCCGTAAAGCTTAACCGATTTGCCTATAAAATCAACATCTTGAGAGTGTAAATTGCAGATTTCAGCCACTCTTGCTCCTGTTGCAAACAGCAATTCGAGAACCGCGGCATTGCGTATTGCGCTGTTTTTCTTATATTCGGTGTTTGATTTTTCTATTTGCGTATATGCAAAACAGAGAATCTCGCCAATAGTGTCCAAAGGAATGGTTTTTGGCAGCATAACAGGTTCTTTGATTGATGTTTCGATTTTATCAAACGGATTGCAATCGATAATATCCCGAATAAGCAGATAGTGAGTAAACGCTTTGAGCGTTGCCAGCTTTCGTTTAACTGTTTTGGGTTTATAAGATTTATTCAAGTGCTCTATGTAGTTCCATAAGCTCTGCTTTGAAAGCTCCGATGTAAAGCATTGAAACTGTATCAAATCAATACAGTAAGCACTAATTGTCTTATCGCTTAGCTTCTTGTGGTAACGGCAATAATTTATAAATCCGTCGATATGAGTTTTAAATTCAATCATCTTGACCTCCGAGTATAACTGCAAAATTTGGGGCGGAGCCCAGTAATATTTTTTACAGAATAAATTATATAAAGAGCTCAAAGAAAATTCAAGATGCTCCGGCTGCATTTGGGATAGCCTTTTAAATATAAGTGTTAATCAGTTTTCAAGTTTGAAATCAACCTTTTGAGAGTCTTTCATTAACGGAGGGGATAAGGATGTAAAGCTAACATAAAAATTGGTTTTTGATAGCACGATTGAGTTCGTGTGTAGAAAGGGATACGCTTATAAAGCGGAAAAACAGATGATAACATTAAATTATCGGAGGTTTTATGAATATAACGGAATATCAAAAGAAAGTCCATGAAAATATAGTAAATGAGCTTAGAAGCAGCAATATAGTTAGATTATATGGCGCAATCGGCTCAGGAAAAACGGAACTGGTTAATCGTTTTTTTGGAACAGATTATTCATCCTATTTCGCATTTAAGGAGATTGATAAAGAAGATGAGAGCTTAATTTCAATGATTTCTTTGTCTTCCGCATTTGACAACAGAATAAAAAATATAACCGAGTCAACTAATTTCATAATGGAAACGGATAAGATCAAACCTGTCTCTTATACACATCTGACGCTGCCGACGACTTAATAGGTGTAGA
>ENA-OYWK01000760-OYWK01000760.1-human-gut-metagenome-genome-assembly--contig:-NODE-760-length-17094-cov-6.757850_pt1 | contig 17094 bp, 9 predicted proteins | sample MGYA00244808_ERZ653392 | MGnify/ENA primary metagenome ERZ653392 (study PRJEB26926, sample SAMN06165125) | human gut metagenome | biome: ENVO:00009003; feature: ENVO:2100002; material: ENVO:00002003...
GTCGGCAGCGTCAGATGTGTATAAGAGACAGGCGTAAATTACTTTATATATTGCCGGTTCTGCTTATCTTGGGATTTGCGGCTTGCGAGAATTACGTGGATATTACCCCCACAGGAAAGAAAACTGTGGACTCTACCGAGACTTATTATGAATTGGTGGCTTTGCCGAACCGGAGTTATTATCCGTCGTCTTTTGCTTTGTTGAGTGATAATGTCTGGTCAAAAGAATCGAATATTATCGGCAAGGAATATCTTTCCTCTGATGGAATCAATATGACTTTTAATGAGGATACCGATCGTAAAGAATTAAGTGATAATAATCTGTATGCAAACTGTTATCAATACATCTTACGCTCTAACATCGTGATTTCATTGGTAGATCATAGTACAGGTGACAAGGATGTGAAGGAGCTGGCTAAAGCGGAAGCAAAAATCATGCGTGCGTGGGATCATTTTATTCTGGTGAATACATTCGCTAAAGCCTACAATCCGGAGACAGCAGCCACTGACGGTGGTATTGCTATTGTCAGCGAATATGACTTGGAAGCGACTCCTACCAAAGCTACTGTTGCCCAAGTCTATGACTTTATCATCAAGGATATCGAGGATGCGTTACCTTATCTGCAGGAAGAACCGGTGAATGTATATCATCCGTCGAAAGCATTCGGCTATGCATTGGCGGCACGCGTTTACTTGTTCCACCGTGACTGGAAAAAGGCTAAGGATGCGGCGGAGGAATCTTTGAAACGGAACAATGCCTTGATAGATTATATAGCTTTGGATGCTGTAGGGGGGCCGACTAAGGTTTCAACTTATGCCAAAGGTGGCAATCCGGAAGTGTTGAATTATGCTTATATGGGTAGCACTTCGGACAATCCTGCTTATACCTATGGCATGATTAGTCCGGAATTGGTACAGCTTTTCGGAGATAATGACGAGCGTTTGAACCTGTTCTTCAAAACGACCGGTAATCTTGAGTACTACTTTGATGAAGGTTCCGGAGCTGCTTTATGGAACACTGCCCTTACCTATTCTAAGTTTCAATACATGGCTGTAGGTATGCGTACAGCCGAAGTTTATTTGATTTTGGCAGAGGCGATGGCACGTTTGAACGATTTGTCCGGATCCGTTGAAGTGTTGAATCAGTTACGTGAAAAACGAATCAAAGGAAGTGAAGCTGTGCTTCCGGAACCGGCTACACAGCGTGAGATGATGCAGGAAATCATTAACGAGCGTCGTAAAGAGTTGCTCTTCGGATTCAGCCGTTTCTGGGATTTGAAACGGTTCAATACGGAAGCCGACTATGCAAAGACGATTACCCGTACTTTTCCGCTGGTAACTACGACCGTAGAACAGAAAATATATACATTGAAACCGGATTCACGTTTGTACATTATCCCGTTCCCGGTAGCTGCCCGTGAGAAGAATCCCAATTTGACACTAAATACTAACGAATAAAATAGATAGAAAAGCGATGCGAAAAATTTTAATGATGGCGACATACATACTCTTTACACTACAATGTGTTGGAGTGTATGCCGGTGGTAAACTTCCGCTGGAGTATGGAAACAAAAATCTGGTAGTTCATGAAGATACGGTCAAAAAAGACACTGTCAAGAAGGCTACCGCTTACGAGAAACTGTTGAAAGATGGAGGAAGTGAATGTGAGGGTATGTTCACGATCCGTCACATCAAAGATGACTGGTATTTTGAAGTACCGGATTCTTTATTGGGACGATTGTTATTGGTTGTTACCCGCTTTAAAGCTGTTCCGCAAGGATTTAAAATGCTTAGTGGAGAAGAGGTGAACCGAAGTGTGGTTTATTGGGAACAACATAATGATAAAACTCTCTTCTTACGTGAATATGTGCAGTCGCAGTTTGCCCGCCCGGGTGATAAGATAGCAGAGGCGTTGAAGCAGTCTACTGTAGATCCGGTTATCGGTAAGTTTGATGTTATTGGTAGAAATCCGGAGACTCGGGCACAGCTTGTCAACGTCTCCAAGTTTCTTTTAAGTGATAACAAGACCTGTGGCTTTACATCAAGTGACCGTTCTATTCTTGGTATTGGTTCTTTAGTTCAGGATCGTACATTTATGGATACTATAAAGACCTATCCTATTAATGTGGAAGTAGTAACTTTGCGTACTTACAACATAACTTCCGGCAAACTGCCGGCTGCGGCAACAGGATCAGTGACTGTGAAATTGAATACCAGTATGGTAATGTTGCCTAAAGAGCCGATGCAGCCGAGACTGGCAGATGAACGGGTCGGCTTTTTTCAGAATCCGGTGACAGAATTCTCTGATGAACAGCAAGTCACATCGCGTGGAGCTATCATTCAGCGTTATCGGTTGGAACCGAAAGACCCGGAACGTTATCGTCGAGGGCAACTCACTGAACCGAAACGCCCTATTGTATACTATATAGACCCGGCGACACCCAAGAAATGGATCCCTTATCTTAAAGCCGGTGTGAACGATTGGAATGTTGCTTTTGAAGCAGCCGGATTTAAAAATGCCATTATTGCCAAAGAGTGGCCGGACGATCCCACAATGAGCTTGGATGATGCACGTTATAGTGTATTGCGTTATTTGCCTTCGGAAACAGAGAATGCCTACGGACCGCGTATTGTAGATCCGCGTAGCGGAGAAATAATGGAAAGTCATATCTGTTGGTATCATAACGTGATGAACCTACTTAAGAAATGGTATATGGTGCAGTGCGGACCTTTGGATAAACGTGCGCAATCAATGACCTTTGATGACAAATTAATGGGAACTCTGATTCAGTTTGTCTCCTCGCATGAAATAGGACACACACTCGGTTTGCGTCACAATATGGCTGCCAGTTCAGCTACTCCGGTAGAGAAGTTACGTGATAAAGCCTGGGTGGAAGCCAACGGTCACACGGTATCAATCATGGACTATGCACGATTCAATTATGTGGCACAGCCTGAAGATCGGATTTCAGAAAAAGGACTTTTCCCTCGCATTGGCGATTATGATAAATGGGCTATAAAATGGGGATATCAATATCGTCCGGAATTTAAAGACCCCTTTAAAGAGAAAGCGGCATTACGTGCCGAAGTTACCAAGAAACTGAAAGGAGACCATCGTTTATTGTTTATCGGTGATGAAGGAAAAGGCTCTGATCCGCGCAGCCAAAGCGAAGATTTGGGCGACAATAATATGAAGGCTAATGAATATGGTATCAAGAATCTGAAAAGAGTGATGGAGAACATTCTGACTTGGACGGCGCAACCTGACGGTCAGTATGACGATTTGAATACTATCTATAATTCAGTTCGCGTCCAATATCTGAAGTATACGCTGCAAGTACAGAAAAATCTGGGAGGCCGTTATACCAAAAATGTGCCGGATAGCAAAGGGCGTGATTATGTGCCGCGTAGTATACAAAAAGAGGTTGTTGAATGGTTGGGACGTAACTTGTTCGTAGCTCCCCTCTGGCTCTATCCGAACGAAGTGGTAAGTCGTGTAGGCCTGAAAGCGGTAGATGAAATTAGCGACCGTCAGAGTTCTGCGTTAGCTTTGTTGCTTGCGCCGGGAATGCTTCACAATATCTATTCAACTTCCTTCAGCGTACCCGAACCGTATTCACTGGACGAGTATTTGAATGACGTATTTGTCGCTGTATGGAAACCGTTGAACGATCCTAATGAGTTGGAGAACAATTTCCGTCGTCAAACACACCGGACTTATCTGTCGTTTGTAGAGCGTGTGATTAAACCTAATGAGAAAGATAATACAAGTTTGAATATGACAGTCACCCGTTCTGATATTCAACTCTTTATGGAGAAACATCTGGACAAGATTGAAGAGCATGTAAAGGAACAGTTGGCAGCTTGTAAGGAAGGAGATATGAACTATCGCCACTATTCATCTTTGCTGCGAAACATCAAAAAGACGAAAGAAACCTATTATGGAAAAGATGCTGATGTGTAGACTTCAACAGTGGAACTTTTTAAAAAGAACAGAAAAGTAGAACAGATTTTCTTGTATATATAAACTCTCTCTTTTTTACTTTAACAGACTTACTCTTCTCTAACGATAACCTTGCTTTGATGAATCATCATCCATAATGCAAGCTTAGAATTAGAGGAGGGTATTTTTTTATGTCCCTGATTACTGCATCCCGCTTCTTTGCAGAAAGAATCATTATTTCTGGGTATTGACAACTATTTGTTTTCTAGTGAACTTTGTGAAGAAACAATCTGTTGTATATATAAAAAGAAGAAAGGAGAATTTTAGAAATGAAAAAGATAGTATTACTTCGTCACGGAGAGAGTGCATGGAATAAAGAAAACCGCTTCACGGGCTGGACAGATGTCGATCTGACCGAAAAGGGAGTTGCCGAAGCTGAAAAAGCCGGAGAGACATTGAAAGAATATGGTTTCAATTTCGATAAGGCTTATACTTCCTATTTGAAGCGTGCGGTGAAAACCTTGAACTGTGTTCTCGATAAGATGAATCTGGACTGGATACCTGTAGAGAAAAACTGGCGCCTGAATGAAAAGCATTATGGTGAATTGCAGGGATTGAATAAAGCCGAGACTGCCGAGAAGTATGGAGAAGAACAAGTGCTTGTGTGGCGTCGTAGCTATGATATAGCTCCCAATCCGCTTTCGGAGAGTGATTTGAGAAACCCGCGTTTTGATTACCGTTATCATGAAGTGCCCGACGCCGAGTTACCTCGTACCGAATCATTGAAAGATACCATTGAACGTATCATGCCTTACTGGGAAAGTGATATATTCCCCAGTCTGAAAACGGCCCATACTTTATTGGTTGTGGCTCATGGTAATAGCCTGCGGGGTATCATAAAACATTTGAAAAATATCTCCGATGAAGATATCATAAAACTGAATCTGCCTACTGCTGTGCCTTACGTTTTTGAGTTTGATGAAAACCTGAACGTGGCCAACGACTATTTCCTGGGAAACCCGGAAGAGATCAAAAAACTGATGGAAGCAGTAGCCAATCAGGGAAAGAAAAAATAGAAAAGTTACACATTAAAAAATGAAGTTATGAGTAAAGTAGTAGAATTATTAAGAGATAAGGCCTGTTATTACCTGGACCACACTTGCGAAACCATTGATAAATCACTGATTCACGTTCCGTCTCCCGATACAATTGATAAAGTATGGATTGATTCGGACCGGAATATCAGAGTATTGAACAGTCTGCAAACGTTGTTGGGACATGGTCGCCTGGCAAATACCGGTTATGTATCCATACTTCCTGTCGATCAGGACATCGAACATACTGCCGGAGCATCATTTGCTCCCAATCCGATCTATTTCGATCCGGAGAATATCGTGAAACTGGCTATTGAAGGAGGTTGTAATGGAGTCGCTTCTACCTTTGGTATCCTTGGTTCCGTAGCACGTAAATATGCCCATAAAATACCTTTCATCGTCAAGTTAAATCACAATGAACTACTTTCTTATCCCAACACTTTCGACCAAGTACTGTTTGGTACAGTCAAAGAGGCCTGGAATATGGGAGCAGTAGCGGTAGGAGCCACCATCTATTTTGGTTCGGAACAGAGCCGCCGTCAGCTCGTGGAGATTGCCAATGCTTTTGAATATGCTCACGAACTGGGGATGGCAACCATTCTTTGGTGTTACCTGCGTAATAATGATTTCAAGAAAGGTGCTGTCGATTATCATGCGGCTGCCGATTTAACAGGACAGGCCGACCGTCTGGGAGTGACTATTAAAGCTGATATCATAAAACAGAAACTTCCTACTAATAATGGTGGTTTCAAAGCCATCGGCTTCGGCAAGGTAGACGAACGTATGTATACCGAACTGGCTTCCGAACACCCGATTGACCTTTGCCGTTATCAGGTTGCCAATGGCTATATGGGACGCGTTGGTTTGATTAACTCCGGTGGAGAATCTCACGGAGAATCAGATTTGCGTGATGCTGTCATTACAGCCGTTGTCAACAAACGTGCCGGTGGTATGGGATTGATTAGCGGACGTAAAGCGTTCCAGAAACCAATGAACGAAGGGGTGGAATTATTGAATACCATTCAGGATGTATATCTTGATTCGTCAATTACGATTGCTTAATCAGGGATGAATAAAAATAAATTCTTATCTTTGACTATTAGATCGTTAACCATTAAAAATTAAGAGTATGAAGTTTTTTATTGACACAGCTAATCTGGAGCAAATCCAGGAGGCTTATGACCTCGGAGTACTTGACGGAGTGACTACCAACCCTTCGCTGATGGCGAAAGAAGGTATCAAAGGAACGCAGAATCAGCGTGAGCATTATATTAAAATATGCGAGATCGTCAACGGAGATGTAAGTGTCGAAGTGATAGCAACCGATTATGAAGGAATGATTCGTGAAGGCGAAGAACTTGCCGCGCTCAATCCGCATATCGTAGTAAAAGTTCCCTGTATTGCCGATGGCATTAAAGCTATCAAACATTTCACGGAAAAGGGAATCCGCACGAACTGTACATTAGTCTTTTCAGTAGGGCAGGCATTGCTGGCAGCTAAAGCCGGAGCTACGTATGTTTCACCTTTTGTCGGCCGTCTGGACGACATTTGTGAAGATGGAGTAAGGCTTGTGGGAGATATCGTACGTATGTATCGTACGTATGACTATAAAACACAGGTGTTGGCTGCTTCCATCCGTAATACGAAACATATTATCGAATGTGTAGAAGTAGGAGCCGACGTTGCTACTTGCCCGTTGAGCGCTATTAAAGGATTGCTCAATCATCCGCTGACTGACTCGGGATTGAAGAAGTTCCTGGAAGACTATAAAAAAGTCAATGGTTGAGTAAGCAATGAAACTTGCAATATATTAAAATGTTAGGCACGAATTACACGGATTTCACGGTTTTAAAAATGGTAGTTATCATAAAACAACTATAAAAAAGCGTGAAACCTGTGTAATCCGTGCCTAAAAAATATTTATTTTCCGGGTAGCTTCTTATTGCTCTTTTTTCCTTTCCTGTTTCTGCTTTTCTTTGTATTGAGTCGGCGTTTCTCCCGTATATTGTTTGAAAGCCGTACTGAAATAGCGTGAAGTAGTAAAACCGACCTTCTCGGCAATTTCCGTGAACGACAGGTCAGTACTGGTGATTAAGGTGATCGCTTTCTCCATCCGGAATTTATTAATGTAATCATTGGCTCCCATATCGGTCAGAGCTTTCAGCTTATTGTAAAGGGAGGCTCTGCTCATACCTATCTCTTTACAAATAAAAGTGACATCCAGATGACTGCTATCCAAATGCTCCAGGATAATTTTATTCAGTTTCAACAGGAATGTTTCATCTGCCTGGCTAAAGGTGCTTTCTTCCGGCGCAGGGACTAGTCCTGTATTCAAATATCTCTTCTTGATAGATTCGCGGTTCTTCAACCGGTTGCGAATGATTTCCATCAGCATTTCTATCTCAAAAGGTTTAGTCAGATAAGCATCCGCCCCGTTCTTGTAACCACTCAACTGGCTTTGTTTATCATCTCTTGCTGTCAGCAGAACGATAGGAATGTGACTGATCGTAATATCTTCCTTTATATTTTTGCATAGTTCATATCCATTCATTCTCGGCATCATCACGTCGCTGATGATAATATCCGGGGCATGGCTTTTGGTCAGTTGAAGGGCTTCCACACCATCCGAAGCAATCACTACCCGTTTGAAATATTCTCCCAGTGACTTTTTCAGGAAGTCCGTCAAGTCCGGATTATCATCCACTACTAAAACACTGTAAGGACTCGTGTCGAAATTATCTTCCTCCGGTTGTTGTTCTTTACTATCGTCACTCATTAATTCGTTCAAATATGCTTTCGGTTGGCAGATAATCTCTTCCGATTGTTGTCTTAAGGGCAGTTCAAAGAAGAATGTCGCACCGGCATCCTGATTATCTTGTGCACCAATGGAACCTCCGTGTAGTTCTACCAGAATCTTGGAATAAGACAGTCCGATCCCTGTGCCGCTCTGCTCTCCTGTACCCTGATAGAAACGGGTGAAGAGTTTCTGTGTATTTACTTGTTTCAATCCGTTTCCCCGGTCAATGATGGAGATACGTACGCTATTCCTTTCGGAAAGCAACTCCGACATAATTGTTATTTCTGCATCCTGCGGACTGTGTTTCAAGGCATTGATAAGCAGATTACTTAGAATAATCTCACACTTATCTTTATCAAAACTTACAGTATCGATATGTGGATCAAGCTGATAACGGATATGGACGTTCTTTGCTTCTCCTTCACTGATGAAATCTTGGGATACATGTTCAATCCATTGATTGAGAACATACGGTTGTATCTGCAATTTGCTTTCTCCAACCTCCATCTTGCGTACATCGAGTACCATATTAATAAGGTTTTTCATTCGCTGCGCTTGACGGTAGATCGCTTTTATTGGCAAATACTGTGTATCTTCGGTAGAAAGGGATTTCAACATCCGGTTAAGTGGTGCGTATATTAACGTTAAAGGTGTACGCAACTCATGACTGATATTAATAAGAAAACGTACTTTTTCTTCATATACCTGTTGCTCATGTTCTTTCATTGCCCACTTTAACTTCTCTTCTTTACGTTTCCATGCTCTTCGGAAAGCTTCGATAATAGCGGCAGCAATAAAAACGGCACAACAAAGAATAAACCACCATGTCCGATACCAGGGAGGAAGGATGGTCAATTCCAGTACTTCCTGACTGGGAATCCAATTACCATCCTTGGCGGTACAGGATGCCATGATTTTATAACTTCCCGGAGGAAGTGAACGTATGGCCAGTTCGGGATTGTATGATTCGATTTGCTGGTCATTCAGCCCCTCTATTTGGTATCTGTACACTTTCTGTCGAAAAATATCTTTCTCTTTCGACATGATTCGAATAGTGATATTACTATTCCAGGGAGCAGAAATCCCTGTTGGATGATTCGTTAATTCGTTATTTACTGACTCTCCATTAATGATGACATCTGATAATTGGAGTTGGGGAAGTTCGGAAGTGGTTAATGGTATTTTGCTGTTAATATGCAGTAACCCTTTCACTCCACCCATGTAGACGTCTCCCCGCATACTTAATAGACGAGGTTTGGAAAGATATTCGTTTTGGATTACACCGTCTGATTCACCGAATAGAACGAATTTTTTCTCTTTGATGAGCCAAGCGAAAAGCATACTGTCGGCTCCTATCCATACTTTTCCTTGCTGGTCGCATGCGATCAATGTGATTTCACTAAATAGAGAGGTCGGGATTGGTGTCTGTATTTTGGTGGCAGGATTGTAGTGTACCAATCCGTAGTTGTTTCCAATCCAGAAATTTCCCTCTTCGTCTCGTGCAACAGAGTTGATCGTTGTATCTTTCCAACATCTGTACAGGGCTTTCAGTCGGTTGGTATGGTTGTCCAGTTCATATATGTGCTTCGTATCATTTAGATAAGTGATATTCTTATAATTGTCGATCGGTAAAAGAGCACCGATAATTTCCTGCTCTTTTTGTTCTATAACGGTACTGAAAGTACGTGTATTCAAATCATATATATAGATATGTTCTCCAAGGAACAGAATATTGTGATGAGTGTTCCGAAGTAGATTTACAGCCTTGCCTCGATTGCACAAGAGTGCTGTCGTTTTAGCGTCAACAATGGTGAAAGGCTGTTTTTCTCCTGTTGCCGGGTTGAAAATAAATACTCCCTGTGAGAAAAGAGAAATTAATAATTTGCCGGGAGTAAACTGGCAGATAGAGGCTACTTTGTCTTCCCAGGTGGAAGGGTAATGGATAAATTTCTCTGTGAGTGGGTTAAAGCTGTTGATGCCTCCTCCGTCTGTACCGACCCAAATTTGGTCTTGGGATTCTTGGAAAAGACTTAGAACGGTATTGTTGCTTAGTCCGCGGTCGTTGCCGGGAGGTACATCTGTATACGTTTTCATGGAAACTTCCCGGATGCTGATTAGTCCGTTACGGATGCTACCTGCCCACATATTATTGTTGCAGTCGTTGTACAGACATAAAATAGAGTTAGCGGGGAGTGAGTAGTTGTCACTTCCGGGCATATGCTCCAACAGCGAAATACGTCTTGTTTCCGGGTCGAGAATATTAATGCCTCCTCCGTCTGTTCCAATCCAGATTTCTCCTTCCCGTTCGGCGAGACTTAGTATGACATTGTTGCTTAAAGAGGAGTTGTGGGTAGTATATGTAGCCAGTAGTTTACCGTCGCGTGTCAGACAGTTCAGCCCTCCATTGTAGGGAGCTACCCAGATTCTTTTTTGTGAGTCTATGAGTACATTCATGATTTCTTTTCCACAATCGAAAGGAGGACGTCGGCATTTTCCGGTATTCAGGTCGAGCAGGAGTAGTCCTTGCCACCGGCTGCAACAGAGTAATGTGTGTTTATCCCATAGATTTAGTAGAGTCACATTATAATTGGGTTCTAAGTCAAATGTTTGTAGGAGGCGTAAAGAGGTATCCTGATAATTATAGAAAAAGATTTTATTTTTCGAACCGAATAACACTCCGTCATCAGTCAGGCAGGCGGAGTAGGCGATGATATTATTTCCTGTCTCATCAGTCGGTATAAAAAAGTCATCGCTTTGCCTCTGATAACGTGCCACTCCTTTGTCTGTCAGAATCCATATATTGTTTTGTACGTCTTCTATCATCTGGTAGATTAAATTGTGAGGAATGGAATGAGGGTTATTTGCCTGATGAATATATTTTTTGAGTTCATGTCCGTCATATCGCCCAAGTCCGGAACGGGTTCCAATCCATACAAATCCTTGTTTGTCCGTTAAAATACATCTCACGGTAGAGGGAAGACCATCTTTTAGGGAGATTTGCTTATAGTAATAATGACCGGCTTGAAGAGTGGAAACGCCGATAAACAGTGTGATAAATGCAATGCATAGTAGTAAAAAGGTTTTTGTTCTCATGAGATCAGGTCAGTTAAACTGAAACAAAGATAGTGTATTCGGATGAATATTAGTTAAATCCCCTCTCTTATTTTTTAGTTTTTATGCTTATCTTTGCTCGAAAATATACGACTATGATTACCGAAGAACTACAGAAACTTTATCAGTCATATACGGGCGTTCCCGCTGAAAACATAACAGAATTACCGTCTTCTGGTTCCAACCGCCGTTATTTTCGGCTGACGGGTATAGAAACATTGATTGGAGTCTACGGGGCTTCTATTGATGAGAATGAGGCATTTCTTTATATGGCAGGACACTTCCGCAAATGTGGACTGCCTGTTCCCGAAGTGCGCATTGCCTCGGAAGATAAAACCTATTATTTGCAGGAAGATTTGGGCGATACTCTGTTGTTCCATGCCATAGAGAAAGGACGTGCTACCAGTGTCTTTTCCGAAGAGGAAAAAGAGTTGCTTCGCAAAACGATTCGTCTGCTTCCTGCTATTCAATTTGCCGGGGCGGATGGATTTGATTTTTCCCGCTGTTATCCTCAACCGGAGTTCAACCAACGCTCTATTCTGTGGGATTTGAATTACTTCAAATATTGCTTCCTGAAAGCTACCGGCATGGAGTTTCAGGAAGACAAACTGGAAGATGATTTCCAAAAAATGAGCGATGTCTTGCTCCGCAGTTCTTCCGCTACTTTCATGTATCGTGATTTTCAAAGCCGTAATGTGATGATAAAAGACGGGGAACCGTGGTTTATCGACTTTCAGGGCGGACGCAAAGGCCCGTTCTATTATGACATAGCCTCTTTCCTGTGGCAGGCGAAAGCGAAATATCCCGATAGCCTCCGTAAAGAACTGCTGCAAGAATATATGGAAGCTCTTCGCAAATACCAACCGATTGACGAATCCTATTTTTATAGCCAGCTTCGCCACTTTGTCCTTTTCCGTACGCTGCAAGTGCTGGGGGCCTACGGTTTCCGTGGTTACTTTGAAAAAAAACCGCATTTTATCCAAAGCGTTCCTTATGCCATCGAAAACCTGCGTGAATTGTTAAAAGAAGAATATCCGGAATATCCGTATCTCTGTAACGTTTTGCGGGAGCTTACCGGACTGAAACAATTTACGGACGACCTGAAAAAGCGGCAGCTAACTGTCAAAGTAATGAGCTTTGCCTATAAAAAAGGAATTCCTGATGACTCTACCGGCAATGGAGGAGGATATGTGTTCGACTGCCGTGCCGTGAATAATCCCGGCAAGTATGAGCGTTACAAACCTTTCACCGGACTGGATGAACCTGTAATCACTTTCTTGGAAGAAGATGGCGAAATACTCCGTTTCCTCGATCATGTCTATGCTTTGGTAGATGCCTCCGTGAAACGTTATATGGAACGCGGATTCAGCAATTTGTCCGTCTGCTTCGGTTGCACCGGCGGACAGCATCGTTCTGTTTATTCTGCCCAGCATCTGGCAGAGCACCTGAATCAGAAATTTGGTGTGAAAGTCGAACTGGTGCATCGGGAACAGAATATCGAACATACGTTTGAGGCAACAATCTAAGAAGAGTAAATATTAAAGAAGAAAGTAACCGAAAGAATGAAAGCAATGATATTTGCAGCCGGTTTGGGTAGCCGGCTGAAGCCGCTCACCGATACCATGCCGAAGGCTTTGGTTCCCATAGCCGGACATCCGATGTTGGAACATGTGATCTTAAAACTGAAAGCTGCCGGATTCACAGAAATAGTGATTAATATCCATCATTTTGGCGAACAAATACTTGATTTCTTAGAAGCCAATGAGAATTTTGGGCTTATCATACATATTTCCGATGAACGCGATCTGTTGCTCGACACCGGTGGGGGAATTAAGAAAGCCCGTTCTTTCTTTGAAAACTCCGATGAGCCTTTCCTGATACACAATGTCGATATTCTTTCAGACGTGAATCTGAAAGAATTATATGACTACCATTTACGAAGCGGTGCTGTTGCCACTTTACTGGCCAGCCAACGTAAAACCTCCCGCTATCTTCTTTTTGATACAGATAAGAGACTTTGCGGATGGATAAACAAGGATACGGAACAAGTGAAACCGGAAGGTTTTCAGTATGATTCTTCCCTTTATCAAGAATATGCATTCAGTGGCATCCATGTACTTTCGCCCGCCATTTTTCAATGGATGACCTCTCCCTCATGGGATGGAAAATTCTCTATCATGGATTTCTATCTTGCCACTTGCCGGCAAGTAAACTATGGTGGTTACTTGACAGAAAAGTTGCATCTGATTGATATAGGCAAACCGGAAACATTAGCGAAAGCAGAAGGCTTCTTATACCAAAATGCGAAATAAAGATACTGAAAGAGGCTAAAAGGCCTCTTTCTTTCTATGTAACAAAATATTAAAGTAACTTTGCTTGGATAAACAATCAATATTGTAATACTATACAAATTTTGCTGCATGGAACAGACTTTGGTAAATGGGATAGCTGATAACTTATTGCATAATATCTTTAATGACTTGTCTGTAGGCTTGGAATTGTATGATAAGGACGGTCTCATGATAGATGTCAATTATTCACGGTTGAGATCAATGGGGATAAAAGACAAAAAGGATATTTTGGGCTATAATCTATTCAACTACACCAGTTTCTCTGATGAAATCAAGGAACAGATCAGAAAAGGAGAAACAGTGCGTTTCATGGCAAAATATGATTTTGATGACTTGTGCCGTCTTTTTCCTACTAATCTGTCCGGTATAAAATTCTTCGAGATTACCGTTTCTTTTGTACATAATGATAAGTCTGAAATTACCAATTATATGGTGATAACTCAAGATATCACCGAACGTGTTTTGTGGCAAAACAAATATGACAATCTTTACGAAGAGGTTGTGCGTTCGAAAAAAGAACTTCTTGAGAGCGAACAAAGAATGATCCATTTGATTCGTCAGAATGAATTGGTATTGAACAATATTAATTCGGGATTGGCATATATTGCGAACGACTATATCGTACAATGGGAGAATATCTCGCTTTGTAGTAAAAGCCTTTCTTATGAGGCTTACAAAAAAGGAGAACCTTGCTATCTGACAGCCCATAATCGCACCACTCCTTGTGAGAATTGTGTGATGCAACGTGCCCGGAAATCCGGTCAGGTAGAGTCTATCTTGTTTAATCTGGATAACAAGCATGTCATAGAAGTCTTTGCTACTCCCATATTTAATGAACAGGGAGATGTTGACGGTGTCGTGATTCGCGTAGATGATGTTACCGAGCGGCAGCACATGATAGGTGAACTTGAAAAGGCAAGGAGTCGTGCTGAACAATCCGATAAGTTGAAATCCGCCTTTCTGGCAAATATGAGCCACGAAATCCGTACACCGTTAAATGCTATCGTTGGTTTTTCCGATTTATTGATGGTGACGGAAGATCAAGAAGAAAAAGAAGAATTTATTCAGATTATCAATGCCAACAATGAGTTGCTTTTGAAACTGATTAACGACATACTGGATCTTTCGAAAATAGAAGCCGGCTCGGTAGAACTGAAATACGAAGATTTTGATTTGGCTGTTTATTTCAACGAATTAGCTGCTTCGATGCATCGTCGTGTAGTAAATCCGCAGGTTCGGTTAGTTCCCGTGAATCCTTATGAAACCTGTACCGTTCGTTTGGATAAAAACCGGTTAGCGCAGATTCTCACTAACTTTGTAACTAATGCTATCAAATATACCTCCAAAGGAACTATTGAAATGGGGTATGAAAAGATAGACGGAGATATTCGTCTTTACGTTCGCGATACAGGTATTGGTATACCGGAAGATAAAAAAGACAAGGTATTCCATCGTTTTGAGAAACTGGATGAATTTGCACAGGGAACCGGACTGGGACTGTCTATTTGTAAAGCCATCGTTGAGGCTTGCAGGGGAGAGATAGGCTTTGAGTCGGAATTTGATAAAGGGTCTTTATTTTGGGCGGTTTTGCCATGCCAGTTCGATTCGGTTGACAGCGAGCCGACTTCTTCACGTCGGAATAATGAGAAGGATGCAGATAATGAAAACGTTCTTGACTCCGAAGAAACAAAGAAAGTACCTAAAAGAGTGCTGGTCGTTGAAGATATTCAAAGTAACTTCTTTTTGGTATCTTCTATCTTGAAAAACAAATGTCAGTTGTTACACGCACCGAATGGACTGGAGGCAGTTGAGATTGTCCGTACCCAACCGGTGGATTTGGTACTGATGGATATGAAGATGCCTGTTATGGACGGGCGTACTGCAACCTCGGAGATCCGGAAGTTTAATGCTGAAATTCCGATTATCGCCTTGACTGCTCATGCCTTTGATGCTGACCGGGTAGCTGCGTTGAAAGCCGGTTGTGATGATTATCTGGTGAAGCCGATCAATGGTGCGAAGTTGATGCAGACTCTGAAAGAGTATGGTTGTTGAAAGGATGGGATTAAAAATATGCTGATCTGAAAAAGGGTATATTCTATTCTTTCTGTTTTTAATATATCGGTCACTTGTTTGTGGTGAAGGAAAAAACGCTCTGCATTTTGGATGAAAGAATGTAGGGTTGTTTGTTGTCCTGGATAATTCCTGTCTAAAAATAAATAATTCCTCTGTATTGCTATCTATATGCTTACTGTTTGCCCGTATGTAGTTTGCTTTATCATTTTTCTTTTGTGCGCTTGTGATGATGAACTAGCCTATAAACGGGCTTTTTCGAGGGCTTTTATAACTTGGTCGGTGAGTATGGAAGGCTTTCTCGGTGAGGAAGGATGTGTTCCTCACCGAGGAATGGCTTATTGCTCACCGAGGAAAATCATTTATTTCTTTAAAGAAAACGCATATCATCTGAAAATATATGCTGTATTGTGGTGGTAATATGCATATATATGTGGTAATATGGATGCTTTTAATTCCGGATTACCATCTTCAATAGTTTTGTTTTCTTTCTTAATCTGAAAAATAGAACATTTCTCTTGTTTGTTTGGAGGAATTGAAAGGGAGACAGCTTACTATAAAAGGCTATAAATCCGTAAAGTTTGGGATTGTTTTTTATGTTTATGGATTTAAATAGTTACCTTTGCTAAAAATAGAATATCATGTCCAAATACGTCAATCCTTTTACTGATATAGGATTTAAAATTATTTTTGGTCAACCGGCCAGTAAGAATTTGCTCATCACTTTGTTGAACGAATTACTTGCAGGTGAACATCATATTACAGAACTTACTTTTCTGGATAAGGAAGATCATGCAGACAATGTGAGTGATAAAGGTATCATTTATGATCTTTATTGCCGTACAGCAAGTGGTGAGTATATTATCGTGGAGATGCAGAATCGTTGGCACAGTAATTTTTTAGATCGTACACTTTATTATGTTTGTCGTGCTGTGAGTCGGCAGATAGAATCTCCTTCTTCAAAAGAAGTCCCTGTCCCTGAAGATCCGATGACTGCAAGAGAACCACTTGTCTCTTATGGAAAGCAGTATAGACTACCTACTATATATGGAATTTTCCTGATGAATTTCAAAGAGGAAAATTTAGAGGCTAAATTCCGTACGGATACGGTTCTTTCCGACCGTGATACAGGGAAGATTGTTAATCCGCATCTCCGGCAGATTTATTTGCAATTTCCTTATTTTACAAAGGATTTGTCGGACTGCCATACATTATATGATAAATTAATTTATGCACTGAAGAATATGAGCAATTGGAATAGAATGCCGGATGCTTTGAAAGAACAAGTGTTTGAACATCTGGCGAGATTGGCAGCAGTTGCCGATCTTTCGGAAGAAAACCGTATCGCTTATGATAAGGCATTAGATCGGTATAGGGTCAACCAAATTGTAGAGGAGGATGAACGGCGTAAAAACGAAGAGATGCGGAGAAAAGCGGCTGAAGAAGGGTTAAAGGAAGGGATGAAGGCCGGGTTGGAAAAAGGAGTGAAAAAAGGAAGGCTAGAGGGAATAAAAGAAGGGATGAAAGAAGGGATGAAAGAAGGGATGAAGGAAGGGTTGGAGAAAGGGTTGGAGAAAGGAGAGCAAAAGAAGCAAATTGAAATTGCTCGGAAGATGAGAGAGGACGGAATATCCATTGATATAATTATCAAATATACGGGTCTTCAATCTTCTGATATAGAAAACCTATAATCTGTCTCTTATACACATCTCCGAGCCCACGAGACGTA